>Ga0207747_1000161_pt1 | contig 83319 bp, 73 predicted proteins | sample HigsolmetaGSP11D_FD_184839 | JGI IMG/M metagenome (GOLD analysis project Ga0207747, IMG submission 184839) | High solid enriched microbial communities from the Joint BioEnergy Institute, USA - SP1-1-D (SPAdes) | ecosystem: Engineered > Bioreactor > SSF (Solid state fermentation) > Aerobic >...
TTGCTGTAATTTTCTTTTTCACCAATGCATAACCATACCTTTCATTTTCATCGTTGTCCAATTTTTAAATTTGGTACTGCATTTAAGTCAAGACCGCTTCTGGTCCCTTTGATATATTCATAGTAAGCTGCCGATGCAATCATTACCGCATTATCCGTGCAATAGATTGGCGAAGGATGGTAAAAGGAAATTCCATTTTCCCTGCAAGCCTTATCCATCGCTTCCCGAAGAGATGAATTTGCTGCAACCCCACCGGCAATAGCCACCTTTTTCATACCAAAATCCTTTGCTGCAGTAACCGTTCTACTTACCAGAACATCAATCACTGCCTCCTGAAAAGATGCAGCAACATCAGCACGATTTACTTCTTCATTTTTCATTTCACAGGTATTAATATAATTTAACACTGCAGATTTTAAACCACTAAAACTAAAATCATAGGGGGCGCCTTCAATATGCGCTCTCGGAAATGGAATCGCATCCTTTCTGCCTTCCTTTGCTAATCGATCGATTTTCGGTCCTCCGGGATACCCAAGTCCGATTGCCCTTGCCACTTTATCAAATGCTTCACCCGCTGCATCATCATGGGTATATCCGACGATTTCATATACCCCGTATTCTTTTACAAGAACAATATGGGTATGTCCACCGGATACAATCAGGCAAAGAAATGGTGGTTCCAAATCTTTATGCTCTATATAGTTAGCAGATACATGCCCCTCAATATGATGAACTCCAACCAATGGTTTGCCGGTAGCAAAGCTGATTGCTTTTGCCTCTGCAACGCCAACCAGCAGAGCACCAACCAAACCAGGTCCATAAGTGACGCCGATGACATCAATATCCTGAAGCGTTACTCCCGCGCTTTCCAATGCTTCCTCAATAACCTGATTTATTTTTTCTATATGTTTCCTAGATGCGATCTCCGGTACCACACCACCGTATAATTTGTGCAGTTCAATCTGAGAAGATATCACATTCGATAGTACCTCTCTTCCGTTCATTACGACTGCTGCCGCAGTTTCATCACAAGATGTCTCTATACCTAAAACAAGCGTATCTTTTGCCATAATTTCCTCCGTCAATTCCTATACTTACTCAGGAATCTTGTTCCATCCAAGTATCTTCCATCTGCCGCTGCTGTCTTTACGCAGCAGAAATCTCCATCCCTGCAAATATTTTGCCTTCTCTTTGAATGTATAAATCACATGGATCGCAGCATATTCTGTTCCATCAATTTCTTCTGTTGTATTTTCTTTCTCGTTAAAGGAAAAGTTCGTTATAGAACGTTCTGCATTCTGCCATTCAACAATCTCTGTGAATAAATTATTGAGATGTTCCTCTTCGGGATTATTCTCCAATAGTTCTGCATCATATAGTTCTCTCATTTTCAAAGCAAGGGCTCTGACCTGATCATCTTCTAAGTCAGTATAAATGGCCTGCAGCATCTTACTATACAGTTTTACAACTTCTTTTGGGGTTGCCGGGTAATATAGCTCCAAGTCTTTACTCAATAGTACTTCTACATCCGATAATGTTTCTTCAGATGGTTTTGACCGCTTTGTGATATGGTAATAGAATGCAATAATCAAAACAGCGATTAAACTAATCAATAATATTGTTACTACTGTCCTTTGCTTCGACTTTCCCATACTGCCTCCTCCTTATTTTCCAGATTTCCTCATTCGTTCTTATCGAATTCTAATACTACACTTTTCCTATCCTTCCCCAGCTTGGTATTGGAAAATATCTTTCGCGCATCATTGATATAATCTTCCGGTCTTACTAAGGACGGACTATAATGCGTAAGCCATAACTCTTTTACCTGTGCCTCTTTCGCTAATTGTGCAGCTTCTAGGAATGTCATATGCTTGTATTCCTTTGCTTTGGTATCCTGTTCTTTTTCCCCGTACATTCCTTCACAGATAAGCAAATCCGCTTCTTTCGCATTTTCCGTAATGGCCTTGATTGGCCTGCTATCCGTACAGTAGGTAAGTTTTATCCCTTTCCGCTCAGGGCCTATTACCATATCCGGTGTATAAACTCTTCCTTCATCCGTGATTGTTTCACCTTTCTGCAAACGGTTCCAAAACTTCTGAGGTATTTGATTTTCGATTGCTTTTTCCGGGAAAAATCTGCCCCCGCGTCGTATATAAATACTGTATCCATAGCAAATCACGTTATGTTTTACCTGAAATGCTTTGATTTCATAACCATTAATCTTAATCGTTTCCTCCGGCTCTTTGAGTTCGATAAACTTTAACTCAAAAGGGAGTTCCGGAGCGATTACCCGTAATGCATTAACAACCCGCTCCAATCCTCGAGGACCAATTAGTGTTACCGGTTCCACGCGGTCGGCATTTCCCATAGATAACAGCAATCCCGGCAAGCCACTAATATGATCCCCATGATAATGGGTAAAGCAAATCGTATCAATGGAATGAAAGCTCCAACCCTTTTCTCGGATTGCTATCTGCGTGCCTTCTCCGCAATCAATTAATAAACTGCTTCCATTATATCTTGTCATTAAAGCGGTCAGCCATCTGCCCGGCAGTGGCATCATTCCGCTGGTTCCTAACAAACATACATCTAACATTTTCTGTTCAAGCCTTCCTTATATCATTTCCTATACATTTTACCACATTTCTTCCATAATATAAGTACTTTTTTTATTTTATGTATTTGAATCGTATGTCGGCATTTCATTCTTGTTACTTAATCTCTATTCCTATAAAAGAATTAACGAATATGCTCTCCCTCAGCAAACAGTTTTCATTGTTAACCGTTTGCCATAAGGAGAGCATACTACTTGTCCCATTTTTAATTATATAATCCGTACACTACTGCTTATAAAACCTCAAGTTTATGTCTAATCTCAACCGGAATTTTAAACTCCGAGATTAATTTCATATAGCAATCCTCACACAAATTAAAGTGATGCACTTCCATATCTCTGTTGGAGAAATATCCCCATTCCTTGGTTGCCTCAAACGCATCCTCCAGTAAAATACCGTTCTCCTCTTTAATACTCCTCCCGCAACAGTTACAAAGTAGTGGACCTTTCCTTTCCTTCCTATCGCTACCTGCTCTTTTCACGTCTTATCCCCTCCTGATTAAATGCACACAACTTCTGTGTTATCATTATAATCCCTAGAAAACAATATTTACAGTGGTAATTACTGTATTGGACTTAACCACATAATGATGGCATCTTCTGTTGGTTTGGAGTAGAAATCTTTTCGGATACCCGCTTCCTCAAAACCCAGTCGTTTATAGAGGTTAATTGCAGGGTAGTTAGAGTAACGCACCTCCAAGGACAAGGCTTGAATCCCATTCTCCTTCGCTATTTCTATAAGTTTGCAAAGCAATTGGTATCCAATCTGTTGCCTGCGATATTCTTTCTGCACTGCAACATTGTAGATATAACCCTCCGGAGGTATTCCCCAATAACCACAGTATCCTGCTATCCGTTCTTCCACTACCGCTACCAGATACCCATTGTTTGGATTTTTTAATGCTTGTTGAAAGTCTTCTTGCGTCCATGGCTCTGAAAATATTTGCTGCTCAATCGCGCATACTTGCAATAAGTCGGCTTCCTCCATTCTTCGTATCACCATAGTATTTCATCCTTTACGCTTGCTCACTTAATTTTTCAGCTCTTTCACGTTCCGCCTGAGAAAGCCGTAAATATACCGGCGCATGCTCTGCTGCTTTTTGCACTCGGTTTTCCTTAAAATACTGAATACCAAGTACGCCGATTGCTGCAGCTCTTTGCCTGCTTAAATGGGGTGGAGCAAATTGGTATTCTACTTTAATGTGCTCCTTAATCATCGCCTCATATGCGCTTGTCCCATCCCCCAGAAAAATAACACTTCTGCCAAACTGATTAATCTCCTCTATCATTTCCTTAACATCTGCTGCCTTCTGTTCAATTAAGGCATGCAGCCCAACTTCCCTACATTCATAAAGTCCGGTATATACCTGATTTCTTCTGGCATCCATCATAGGGCAGATCAGTCGGTCAGTTCCAAACAGATTATATGCTAAGCCATCCATTGTCGGTACGGGTATAATTGGTTTTCCTAACGCCAGACCCAACCCCTTTGCCGTAGCAGATCCAATTCGCAAGCCGGTAAAGGAACCCGGGCCTTCTGCCACTGCGATTCCATCGACTTGAGAAAGATCTAATCCAACCATTTTCACAATTTCATCCAACATGGGCAGCAATGTTTGTGAATGCGTCTTTTTATAATTTACCGTATATTCTGCTAACACAGCGTCTTCGGTAACAATTGCTACTGAAGCAACAAGTCCCGAACTGTCTAACGCTATTAATTTCATCCTATTCATCCTCTCCATCTCAAGGTATCAAAATCTATTCCACTGTAATCTCTCTATAATCCAAACCTTTTTGCAAATCTTTCTTAATTGTAATAGTTTTCGCATGTTTTGGGAGAATCTCCTTAATTAATTCGGCCCATTCAATCAGGCATACACCATCTCCGTAGAAATAATCCTCATATCCGATTTCTTCCATTTCCTCCACATCAGCAATTCGATATACATCAAAGTGATACAGCGGCAATCGGCTTCCTTCATACTCTTGTAGAATGGTAAATGTCGGACTGCTCACAGGTTCTTCAATACCTAACCCCTTAGCAAACCCCTGTGTAAATACCGTTTTACCAACACCCAGATCTCCATTCAGACAATAGACATCACCGGCTTTTGCCTGTTTTCCCAAGGTTACTCCGAGTTGGTAAGTATCTTCCGTACGATAGCTATCTATTCTCATAACGCTCCTCTTTTCATTCTATAAGCATTCTTTGAGATAATCCAAATCCGCTAAAATTGATTCGACCAATTATTTCGCCATTATTATAGCAGATACCAATAGAAAAAGATAGCGTTTCTTTAAAACCTAAGTCTCACCAAACGCTATCTCTTTTTCTATTAATGAATTTTCAATACAAATATTATTCTTTTTTCATTAGATTAATTTAATTAACCTTCCAATTATCCAGTTAAGAATCCTTTTATAAAAAGCGGTATATAATTTTATTAACTTTATTATTTATATTCATTAATCATGGTAACCTTTAATTACACGGCTAACTCTTTTATATAGCAGAAGTGTAATCAAGGAAACCAAAACACCTTTTAATAGATTAAATGGTGTTACTGCCAGAAGAATAAAACTGGATAAGCTTTTAATACTTGGATTTACTGCTGTCCCCATCGCAACCAAAGCATCTATTGGCATCTGGAAAGCCTTCGCATATACAGGAAGCAACAGATAGGCATTCAATAAACTTCCTACCGCAGCCATAAAGATTGTCCCCGCAACCAAACCAATCGCCGCTGAATTTCTGGTCTTCTTAGATTGGTAGAGCATAGCAGCCGGAACAACCAAAGCGCATCCAATCAAAAGGTTGGCGAATTCTCCAACGAAAGCGGTAATGGTTCCATTCAGCAATAAGTTTAACAGAATTTTTATCAGTTCAATTACAACACCCGCTACCGGTCCTAATGCAAATGCTCCAATTAATACCGGAACCTCACTGAGATCAATCTTGTAGAAACTTGGTGCAAACCATAGAGGAATTTCAAAAAGCATCAGAATTACCGAAATCGCTGATAACATAGCGATTGTCGTCACTCCTCTTGCAGACAGCAAATTTACTTTGCCGTTCATAGCCTTTGTTTGTGTTTGATTCATCTTGTTCATAACATTCTCTCCTTTTCTTACAAAGGGGAAACTCTGGGTTTGCAGTAAGATCAACCTGGTATTTTGGATCGCAACCTTGACCAACAAGATGAACTGGTAATCCAATTCACTTGCCATGAATAAAAAGATTTGGTCTGCCAATCCTTTTTATCCTGAATAAAAAAATCCCCGATTTTTCATCGGGGACAAAATAAACATAGAATCATACTGCTCTTCTTTCATCCAGACTTTACTGTCGGTTTTGGAATTTCACCAAATCAGTCTTTGATAGATACCATTAAATCTATCGCCGAGTCGCGGACTATACCGCCGGTCGGGAATTTCACCCTGCCCCGAAGAATTTCCTTTATTATTTTATTTTACTTACATTCGTTATAATACATCATACTTTATCTATTGTCAATATATTCACAAAACCAAAATATGACATTAAGTATGTAACATTATCTCCTTTATATCTGGTAGATTTCATTGATGTATTACCCTACAGTAATCTCTCCGGCTTTCTTTAAGGCTATCTTTGTTACCACCGGTCCGATCAATTCATAGATTACCGTGGCGCATAATACAATTGTCCTAATCTGATGTCCATACTCAGGAACCACATTCATTGCAATAGTTGTTAATCCAATGGCAACACCGGCTTGCGGTAGTAAAGTATAGCCAAGATATTTTTTAATAACAGGCTCCACTTTAGATACCTTTGCCCCCACCGCGGTACCAAGAACTTTACCTACAACTCGGAACACTACATACAGTAATCCGACAACCCCCACTGACGGAAGAATACGGATATCTAAATCTGCGCCTGACACAAAGAAAAATAGCATAAAAATTGGCGGAGTAAAACGATTCACCTGCTCTAATACCTTATCACTAACGTTAGATGCATTCACATAGATTGCACTCATTGCCATACAAGCCATGAGTGGAGAAAATCCCAAGACATTAGATACTCCGATACATAAAAGTATCATGGCTATGGTTGCAGAAAGTCGATTTCCACGACCGGTAAACCATTTGGTTAGGAAAGAAAGTAACACACCCAAAATTGCACCGAATATAATTGCGCCAAAGATTTCAATCAATGGATCTAATAATGCTGTAACCAATGACACACCTTCTGTAGAATTTATTGCCTTTGCTATTGCTACTGACAAACCAAAAGCAATAATTGCAACCGCATCATCAATTGCAACAACCGGAAGAAGCATATCCGTAACCGGTCCTTTTGCTTTGTATTGACGTACGACCATTAGTGTCGCTGCCGGTGCTGTAGCCGCTGCAATAGATCCTAATATGATTGAGAACGGAACATGATACCCCAAAGCAATCAGGACAATATCAACAACTACCGTAGCTCCAAAACCTTCTAAGAATGCAATAATTACCGGTGCTTTGCCAACCTTCTTTAAGTAATCAAGTTTAAATTCAGCACCAATAGAAAAAGCAATAAACCCTAAAGCGATATTGGGTATCATGGAAAATTGATCAATTGTATCACTGGACAATAATTTTAAGCAATAAGGTCCCGCTAGGAGTCCTATAATCAGATAGCCAGTTACATTCGGTAATTTCACTTTCTTCATCAATTTGCTGGAAAGTAAAGCTAGAAAAAGTGCTATGGCTAAACTAGTATATATACTTATGTCCATTCTTATTCACCAAGCCCTTCCACATATGTAATAGGAATAGAAAACATAATGCCTGTATTCGGCTCTTTTAAATCACCAATCACCTGCTTAATTGTTTCTCTGGTGACGATTGCTTGCTCATCTTTTAGTACAAACATCATGACTTTGCAAGCTTCCTTTTCCCCCTCTTCTCCGAGAATCTGTCTTAGCATTCCGAATATCGGTAGATTCTCCATATCTACCAATGCTTTCGCCATACCGGTACCATTTAATATTGTTCCGCCGGTAACGCCGCATTCTGCAAGCTTCCTGATTAAGTCTTCGATTAATTCAACTTTTTTCAGAATTAATACTAATAGCTGCATACATAACCATCCTTTCTAAAAAGTTTATAAATTTTTAATTGACCAAATATTATCATAGACCTCCTTTTTTTATATGTCAAATATAAATCCAAAAAATTATATGTTATTAAAGGAAAGGTATTCTATTTATCTGTCCCATACTACAACCTATGTTACTTTTACTATCTCATGACAGTAAAAAACGCATAGCAGATCGGTATCCCCAATGATATCCAATCAAACTATGCGTTATCTTATCCAAATTTCATTCCATTATCATAGCTTCATCGTTAGCTGTATTCTCTTTTTTGCCAAATCCACACGCAGAACTTTTACATCGACGATATCGCCTACACTCACTACATCTAACGGATGCTTCACAAATTTCTTATTGGAAAGCTCTGAAATATGCACAAGTCCATCCTGATGTACGCCAATATCAACAAATGCTCCAAAGTCAATGACATTGCGGACGGTACCTTTTAGGATCATACCTTCGGTAAGATCCTTCATCTCTAATACATCTGTACGAAGGATTGGTTTTGGCATCTCATCTCTTGGATCTCTTCCCGGCTTTTCCAGTTCCTTAATGATATCGGTAAGGGTAATTTCACCTATACCAAGTTCTTCAGCCATATTTTTTTTGTCTTTAATCTTGCTTCCGATAATGGAATTACCGCTTATATCGGTGCTTTGCTCCGAATGAATTACCGTATCCTTTCCTTCCTGTAATGCATCCGCAGTAAATGCAGCAACCGCTTCCGCCAAAGCCTTTCCAAATGCCGTATTCTGATTCTTAACTACGATACCGGCTTTTTTCTTATTCTGCCTTTTCGCCGATGCAACGTCCGTTTGCTTTACTTGTTCCTTACCTTTATTCATTGCGGCTTTTGCCTGGATTGCTTTGATATCATCCAAGGTAAGTCCCAGCTTGTCCAATAAAGCCTTCGTCGCATCATAGGATTCCGGGTGTACACCGGTTGCATCAAGAGGGTTATCCCCATCCTGAATTCTCAAGAAACCGGCACATTGCTCAAAAGCTTTCGGTCCTAACTTAGGTACCTTAAGCAATTCCTGTCTGTTATTAAAACGGCCGTTTTCTTCTCTGTAAGCCACAATATTCTTTGCCAAGGTTTTCGTTATACCGGAAATGCGCTCCAATAAGGATACGGAAGCCGTATTCAGGTCAACTCCTACCTTATTAACGCAATCTTCCACTACGCCGGAGAGAACCTCCCCAAGTTTCTTCTGGTTCATATCATGCTGGTATTGTCCAACACCGATGGATTGCGGATCAATCTTAACCAACTCTGCCAGAGGATCCTGCAGTCTTCTTGCAATAGAGGCAGCACTTCTCTGACCTACATCAAAGTTAGGAAACTCTTCCGTCGCTAATTTACTCGCGGAGTATACGGATGCTCCCGCCTCATTAACAATGACATAGGAAACCGGCTTGTCAATCTCCTTTAACAGCTCCACGATAACCATCTCTGATTCACGGGAAGCGGTACCGTTTCCTAAGGATATTAAGGTAATATTATATTTATCAATCAGTTCCTTTAATACCTTTTTTGCTTCCGCCACCTTGTTTTGCGGCGCCGTAGGATAGATTACTGTTGTATCAAGCACCTTACCGGTACTATCAACGACTGCCAGTTTACAACCGGTACGGAAAGCAGGGTCCCACCCGAGTACAACCTGTCCTGTAATCGGTGGCTGCATTAATAACTGCTCCAAATTCTTGGCAAATACTTTAATTGCCCCGTCTTCGGCACGTTCCGTCAGGCTATTGCGAATTTCTCTTTCAATTGCAGGAGCAATTAACCGTTTATAACTATCCTCAATGGTTGCCTTCAGGATATCATTCGTATTGGAATTCTCCTTTGTAATAACCTTTTTCTCGAGATATCTTAGGATTCGTTCTTCCGGTGCAGCAATTTTCACGGTGAGGAATTTCTCCTTCTCGCCGCGGTTAATTGCCAGAATTCTATGACCGGCAATCTTTTCTACACTTTCCTCAAAGTTATAATACATTTCATAGACAGACTCTTGATTTTCATCCTTTGCTGTTGTAATCAGCATACCTTCCTTCATGGTAGCTTCACGAATATAACTGCGGTACTCTGCTTCATCGGATATTGCCTCAGCGATAATATCCATAGCGCCTGCAATGGCTTCCTCTACGGTATTAACATCCTTTTCCTCGGACAGATAACTTTCTGCTATCACAGAGATTGGCTGATTGGTTTCCTGTGCTAAAATAATCTGCGCTAATCCATCCAGTCCTTTTTCCTTTGCTATGGTTGCTCTGGTTCTTCTCTTTGGACGGTACGGACGGTATAGATCCTCCACTTCCACCAAAGTCGTTGCAGCCATTATCTGCGCTTTCAATTCTTCCGTAAGCTTACCCTGTTCCTCTATTGTATTTATCACTTGCGTCTTCTTTTCTTCCAGATTTCTCAAATACTGCAAGCGCTCCGATAGCATTCTTAATTGTTCATCATTTAAAGACCCTGTCGCTTCCTTACGGTATCTTGCGATAAAAGGTATTGTATTTCCTTCATCGATTAGTTTTACAGCTGCTTCTACCTGTTCCAGCCGTATCCCTAACTCCTCTTTTAATTGCTTTAAAATATCCATACTTTAACTCCTCATTAATCGAATGATATTCTTACATAATATCCTAATCATATCATTTTCACAGCGATAAATCAACAATTTCGCCCATAGTACATTGGTATGCAGGCATCATCAGCCTAGCATGAACCATGATAAAAAATGAATTCATCGCCATTTTACCCCATTCTAATGAAAATGACTCATGTAATATCAATTGATATCAATATCAATCATTGTAATTATCATTAAAAAACAAATGAAAAGCGTAGGATTTTTATCCATAAGTAGATTGTTTGCAGCTATCGCTACTTAGGTTGCTGCAGATTTTTCATTTATTGCAACCTTATGTACCGCTATGTGCGGTAATCGAGCGAGTGCGTATCTACATTGGATAAAAATCCTACACCATTTTGAAACTTATGATGATATCGATATCTACATCTTTTATAGCTGAGAAGCAAAGAATTTATCGTGCACTGCATTAATCGCTTTATCCACATGAACATCGTCGATCAATACGGTAACCCTGATTTCGGAGGTTGAAATCATCTTGATATTAATACCCGCATCATAAAGCGCCTCAAACATCTTAGCAGCAATTCCAACATGGGACATCATACCGGCACCAACGATGGAAACCTTCGCAACATCTTTTTCCACATCAATTTTCTGGCATTTTAAGCTCCCCTGTCTATGTCTTTCAATAGTGGCAACTGCCTCATCTAGATCCTCTTTATTCACCGTAAAGCTGATGTCCTTTGTTCCGTCTCTTCCAATGGATTGTAAAATCAGGTCAACATTAACACCATGCCGAGCCAAATGGTTAAATAACTTAAAAGCTACCCCTGGTTGGTCCTCCAAGCCGATTACTGCAATACGGGCGGTATTTCTATCCGCTGCTACGCCACTTACTAGCATTTTCTCCATTTTTGTTTCCTCCTTAACCGTAGTACCTTCCGAATTATTTAAACTTGAACGCACCTCAAGCTGTACGCCATATTTTTTCGCCATCTCCACCGAACGATTATGCAATACTCCTGCACCGAGAGATGCCATCTCCAGCATCTCATCATAAGTGATTTCTTTCAGTTTAATTGCATTTTTAACATATCTAGGATCTGCTGTGTATACGCCATCCACATCCGTATATATTTCACAGGCATCTGCATGTAAGGCTGCTGCCAATGCAACTGCGGTTGTGTCCGATCCCCCGCGTCCCAGTGTTGTGTAATCATCCATTTTGTTTACACCTTGGAAGCCAGTAATTACAACAACCCGCTTATTTTGCAATTCATTCATAATTCTTTCCGTATCAATACGTTTTAAGCGGGCATTGCCATAAGTAGAAGTTGTATGCATAGCGACTTGAAATGCATTTAAGGATATCGCAGGTACGCCCAGTGCGTCCAGCGCCATAGCCATTAAAGCAACGGAAGTCTGTTCTCCCGTTGTTAAGAGCATATCTATCTCTCTCTTAGATGCTTTTGGATTAATGTCCCTTGCCATATCTAATAAAATATCTGTCTGCTTCCCCATAGCGGATAAAACTACAACTACATCGTTGCCCTTCTTGTAGTCTTCCATAATACGCCTGGCAACATTAAAAATTCTCTCTTTGTTAGCAACGGATGTGCCTCCAAACTTCTTAACTATTAACATAGCTGCCTCCTATTATTATAGATTATGTGCATACCAACTTAACATCTTTCGTTAGAGTAAGCGGTTTATTTCTTTTCATCGATGAAATAACTTATTAATAATAATATATCCTCGTTTTACGACATTGCCACTTAATTTTACATCAGCTTCATTAAATTTCAAAGTTGATTTTTTATGATTCGTGCTGTCATAAAGCATGTATGGAACCGGGTCGCCGGTATGCGTTCTGCATCGGATTGGTGTTGGATGATCCGGCATAATGAGCATCCGATAATTCGCTCCTGCCTTATCCATTTCTTGTTTAATTAAGCCGATCACTCTTTTATCAAGATATTCAATGGATGCTATCTTATTCCGAACATTCCCTTGATGTCCCATCTCATCCGGAGCTTCCACATGAACATATACAAAATCATAATCCTCTTCTAAAAGCACCTTAACTGCTGCCATCGCCTTACCTTCATAATTGGTATGTAGAGTTCCATTCGCACCAGGCACTTCAATTACCTTCATTCCCGCGCCTATAGCTATTCCTTTTAATAAATCTACAGCAGAAATCATGGCACCTTTCTTCTGATACTTTGCTTCAAAGCAATCTAATTCCGGTCTTGTCCCGGCTCCCCAGAACCATAAAGAATTCGCTTTGTTTAAACCCTTTGCCTTCCGTTCCAAATTCATTGGATGATTATTTAAAATATCATAACTTTTCTTCATCATTTCCAGTAAGGCAGCTTCCCTTGGCAGATACTCTCCTATGACTTTCCCAAGAATATCATGGGGCTGCGCAAGATCAACAACGCTTCCTTTGTCCCAGATTGTAAGATGTCGATAGCTTGTCCCAACATAGAATTTATAAATGTCATTCTCCAATTCTTTTTTAATTGCATCCATTAAAATGGCGGATTCTCTTGTATCAATTTCACCGGAACTGTGATCTAATATTGTCCTTTGCTCATATGGAACGTCTTCTTCTGATAATGTTACGATATTACACCGAAGCGCAATATCGGTTGGTTTCATATCAACGCCGATACTTAGCGCTTCCAGAGGAGAGCGTCCGGTATAATATTCCCTGGGATTGTACCCCAATACCGACAAATTCGCCGTATCGCTTCCCGGTTTCATTCCCTCAGGTATCGTATAAACAAGACCTAATTCTGATTGGGAAGCAAGCAAATCCATGAACGGCGTATCAGCCGCCATTAATGGCGTTTGGTTTCCAAGTTCCGCTAAAGGTTCATCTGCCATTCCATCCCCAAGTACTATAATATATTTCATGATATTTTATCCTTTCTTTAAAACCTTACACGGATAATATTACGTATCCCCGGAAGTTTTTCTTTCATATTGGCAATATCCTGTTCCTTTAACATGGATGTGAGGAATGCATACTCTCCTTTTACACCATCAGCTGTTACTTCTTCCACTTTTCCCAATAAGTCTTGCACTTTTTTCTTTATGTCTTCAGAATTCCCCGCAACACGTATAAAGAATTTGTGCTCAATATGTTTCAAATCCGTTAACTCTAATTTCTTACTGCTCCAGATAGTCCAGATATTTTTATTTAAATGCTTTGCAGCATCCACAATGTCGGCTACTACGGCACTGGCAGTAGGAAGTTTTCCTGCGCCGCTTCCGTAGAACATTACGTCGCCAATGACATTACCACGAACAAAGATGCCATTAAAAACATCATTTACGCTATATAGCGGGTGGCTTGCTTTAATCATCATAGGAGCCACCATAGCATATACATGGTCATCATTTTCACGGACACTGGTAGCAAATAATTTTATCCTTGCACCGATTGCTTTTGCATATTTGATATCGATATCCGTAATATGCGTAATTCCCTCCGTATAGATATCTTCATAATCTACCTGCATTCCATATGCTAGGGAGGAAAGGATTGCAATCTTTCTACAAGCATCATGGCCTTCCAAATCAGCGGATGGATCACGTTCTGCATATCCCATATTCTGTGCATTCTTTAATGCCTCATCAAAGTCCCATCCTTCTTCACTCATTTTCGTAAGAATAAAGTTTGTTGTTCCATTCAGGATTCCTGTAATTTCTACAATCTCATCAGCTGTTAAGGATTGATTTAACGGACGAATAATCGGAATACCACCACCAACACTGGCTTCAAATAAGAAGTTTACGTTTTTTTCCTTTGCAATATCTAAAAGTTCTGCACCGTGTTTGGCAACCAACTCCTTATTAGAAGTAACCACACTCTTTCCATGTAAAAGCGCTGATTTAACAAAGGTATAAGCCGGTTCAACGCCACCCATCACTTCCACTACAATTTTTACATCACTGTCATTTAAGATAACTTCGATATCCTTAACCAGTATCTCCATGATAGGATCGCCTGGGAATTCTTTTCTGTCTAAGATATACTTTACACGAATCTGATCACCGGCTCGTTTAGCAATACTATCACCGTTTGTATTTAGAACCTCGATCACACCACTTCCTATGGTACCATAGCCTAAGACTGCAATATCTATCATCGTCGTTCCTCCATTTCTTGCCGAACTTTCTAGCTTAATTGCTATATATATAAGATTCCGTTGTATAAACAATGCAACGAATACCATGTTGCTTTATGCATTACTCTCTGGAAACAATCTTAACAAAATGAATTCCATCCATGGACTCCACTTCTTCTATTAAAGAGGTGCTTCCTTTCTTCGGATCGATCTCCATACTTAAGGTAACCAATGCAATCCCATTTACCGGTATACTTTGATGTATCGTAAGAATATTGGCTAAGTTATTAGCTACCTTGTTTAACACTCTGGATAATAACCCAGGGATATCATCCATTTGAAGCATGATCGTAATGGTTTTTCCTCTCGTATTTTCATAGAACGGAAAAATATCATCACGGTATTTATAAAAGGAGCTTCTGCTGATATTAACTGCATCGGTTGCTTCCTGTACCGTCATTGCTCGTTCGGAATCCAATAATCTTTTCGCTTCCACTACCTTTAGGAGAACTTCCGGTAGTGCCTTCTTTTTTACAATGTAATACTTGTCTCCATCCATACATTGTTACCTCCAATACAAATCCTTCTATTTGTATGTATCACAAATACAACTGTCTTTTGTAGAGAGATATATTATCACATCTTCTTCCTAATTGCAACAGCAATATTGTATAAATATCTCTTAATTTTTATAAGAATATACGAAAAGCTGCTACAAAATGTTTTAAGTTACAAGGATTCTGTCCTTGAAATCAAAACATTATTTTGTAACAGCTTAAATATTCATATCAAGAAAGCAGATAAATCCAATAAATTGGTATGTCAAATGAAACGGCATACCTTCTCCACATCCTTAGAGTACTTTGGAAAGAAACTCCTGCAATCTAGGGTTGGCCGGATTTTCAAAAAATTCTTTTGGTGTATTCTGCTCTACAATTTTTCCTTGGTCCATAAATAGCACCCTGTTGGCAACCTTTTTCGCAAATTGCATTTCATGTGTTACCACAACCATGGTCATACCTTCTTCCGCCAACTGCGTCATCAGATCCAATACCTCCCCAACCATCTCCGGGTCTAATGCTGAGGTTGGTTCATCAAAAAGCATCACTTCCGGATTCATAGCAAGGGCACGGACAATTGCGATTCTTTGCTTCTGCCCGCCGGATAATTGATTCGGATAGGCATCGGCCTTCTCCGCTAATCCAATTCTTTTTAGCAGTTGGGTTGCCTTTTTATTTGCTTCCTCTCTCGTCATCAGGCCTAATTTCACCGGTGCCAAAGTAATATTCTCCCTAACCGATAAATGAGGAAACAGATTGAATTGCTGAAATACCATACCCATTTTACGGCGGATTACATTGATATCCGTCTTCTTATCGGTAATATTGGTACCTTCAAACCATATCTCACCCTCAGTAGGCTGTTCTAACAGATTGAGGCAACGTAGGAATGTGGATTTCCCCGATCCTGACGGACCAATGACAACCACTTTCTCGCCCTTATGAATTGTTTCATTAATTCCGTTTAAGACCATATGATCTCCGAAGGATTTTTTTAAGTTTTTAGTGACGATCACCTTTAGACAGCCTCCTTTCAAATATGGTTAGTAATTTTGAAAGTCCCATTACCATAACTAAATAGCAGACAGCTGCAATAATTAGCGGTGGCAGGATATCCCATGTCCTGGAACCGATATATTGCGCAGCTTTCGTTAAATCGGTAACAGCAATCACTCCTGCTACCGAAGTCTCTTTTATTAAAGTAATGAATTCATTACCTAGCGCCGGCAGAATATTCTTTACTGCCTGCGGTAAGATAATTAAACGCATGGTTTGCAGATAATCAAATCCCAGAGATCTTCCTGCTTCCATCTGCCCTCGATCAACGGATTCAATACCTGCTCGAATAATTTCAGATACATAAGCACCGGAATTAATACCAAAGCATACCGCCCCTACTACAAGTTCATTAGCATTTCTTGAGGTAAAAACGAGATTATAGATGATCAACAATTGCACCATCAATGGTGTACCACGGATTACATTGATGTATACGTTACAAATTGTATTCAGCCATTTCATTTTATAATTCGTTGCGGTTACATTTAACACAGCAACGATAATTCCAATGGCAATTCCCAAAAGAATTGCAAAAAATGAAATTAGAAGCGTCACCTTCAAGCCATCAATATATGCCAAGTAGCGTTGGTCCGGAACAATGGCATTATAAAAGGATTGATATAGTTTTCCAGCCCAGTTCAATGAATTACCTCCTACCTATTCGTAGTTACCGCCCAAATCTCTTGCTTGGTGATAAGATATTTCTTGTACAAAAATATGCTCAAAGTGAAAAGGAGCTGTTCTAAGAATCTGACAGCCCCTCAAATGCATGATAAACGAATTTACTTACCTTTTATCCAATCCGATTTACATGTAAGGTATGTTTCATCTGCAATTCTACTTATTGGTATGTTTTGCAGTAAATTCCTCGATCTTACCTTCCTCTTTCAACTGTGTAATTACCTCGTTAATTTTATCTAACAATTCCTGATTTCCCTTTTGTACAGCAATTGCATACTTATCTTCAAATAATACTCCATCAAGGATTGTCAGGCTCGGGTTTCCTGCTGTTAATTCCTGAGCAGGATACAGATCCATTACAATACAGTCAATTTTACCATTCATCAGATCCTGTGCTGCTTGCGCAAATTTGGTATATCTCTTGATTTCTTTAGCTTCGATATTTTCTTCTACATAGAAATCCGCAATATTACCCTGCTGAACACCAATCACTTTGCCAGCCAGATCATCCACACTGGATACGGCAGGGTTCTCCTTATTTACAACGACTACTTCCGTGGAATCAACATAATCAATGGAGAAGTCCATAACCTGTTTACGTTCTTCACTTACGGAAACACCAGCTGCTACGAAATCCACGTTACCATTTTGTACTGCCATTAATGCACCATCAAAATCCATGTTCTTGATTACAAGTTTTTTACCCAAGGCATCTGCAATCGCCTGCGCGATATCCATATCAATACCAACGACTTCATTGCCTTCCATATATTCATAAGGCGCAAATCCTGCTTCGGTACCCACAATAATGGTATCCTTTTTATCTTCCGATGTAGTATCTTCCTGCTGATCGGTATCTTTATTATCCTCACTGGTTTGCGTGGAATTATTCTGCTCACCAGAGTTTTCCTTCGTTCCGCAAGCCACGAATAAACCTGTCATCATTGTTGCCACTATAAGAAATGCAATTAATTTCTTCATATTACTCCTCCAGTCATTCACGAATAGTCAGTTTAATAAAAGTTCTACTTTTTTAAACTTGCTTTTATTTTATCCTGTTCCTCCTCAGTTAGAATTCCATCGATATCCATGAGGATGATTAAGCGGTCATTATTCTTCGTTACCGCCTTAATATAAGAGGTGTTCGCACTCATAACAAGGGATGGAGCATCCAGCATTTGATCTTTATCTACGTCAATGATTTCCTCCATTTTATCCACTTCATAAGCGATAGAAATTCCATTGGATTTTGTTATTAGGAGTCTTGTATCCTCATCTGATTCTTTCTCTTCCAGTCCAAACTTACTTCGAAGACTATATACCGGTATCTTTTCTTCTCGTAAATCAATGATACCTTTCATATTTGCCGGAGAATTATTCACTTTTTTAACTGGAATGGATTTCTCGATAGAGTTAATCTTCATAATATCCAATCCATAGTTCTCCGCACCAAGCTTAAAGATTGCGTGTTTTGTGTTAACCATTGTAACCCCTCCTATGAAATCAATTCACTTTTCTTCTGTTGTGCGTTCCACTTCAGAAATGCATTAATAAATGGGTCGATATTACCGTCAAGTACGCTGGCTGTATTACCTATTTCCTCATTCGTCCTATGGTCTTTCACTAAGGTATAAGGCTGCAATATATAGGAACGAATTTGATTTCCCCATCCAATTTCCTTAACTTCACCACGGATACCTGAGATTTTCTCTTCCGTTTCCTGTTTTTTTAGCATATATAACTTTGCTTTTAACATCTGCATCGCTTTTTCTTTATTCTGTAACTGAGAACGTTCATTCTGGCATTGTACAACAATATTGGTCGGGATATGTGTTATACGTACCGCGGATGAGGTCTTATTAACATGTTGCCCACCTGCTCCACTTGCGTGATACGTATCAATTCTTAAATCTTTTTCATCAATCTCGATACCAGTATCCTCTTCGATTTCCGGCATAACATCACAGGAAACAAAAGAAGTTTGCCTTTTACCAGCTGCATTAAACGGTGAAATACGCACCAAACGATGGACTCCACGTTCCGATTTTAGATACCCATAAGCATTAAAGCCGTTAATCTGCATTGTGATTGATTTGATACCCGCTTCTTCACCATCCAAAAAGTCCAAAATCTCAACACTAAAGCCTTTCTTATCTGCCCATCTCTGGTACATGCGGCTCAGCATACTAGCCCAATCACAACTTTCCGTTCCACCTGCGCCTGCATGAAGCGTCAGAATTGCATTACAGCTATCATATTCTTCAGATAGTAACGTTTTTAACTTTAACTCTTCCATTTTCTGAACAAATGTTTCTAAAGCTTCTTCAATTTCCGGAAGTAATGATGGGTCATTTTCTTCATAACCAATTTGAATTAACGTCTCAACATCCTCATATTGCGACTTAAGTTGATAATAAGCATCAACGGTATCTTTTAAACCCTTTAATTCCTTCATCAAGGCTTGTGCCTTATCGGTATCATCCCAGAAACCTGGTTCCTCCATGGTTTGTTCTATTTCCTTGATCCGATTGTTTTTACCGGCAAGGTCAAAGTGAATCCCCCACTTCGGCCAATGATTGTTCATATGTGCTTAGTGTATATTTATACTGATCTAACTCTACCACTTTACCACCTCTTTTAACTTATTATATATTTATTTTTATAAAAATGCAATACCTATTTATAAAAATACATAACTATATTGGCTCTTTTATATTCATGCATAATATAACCAATTCGCCCATTCGTTAAACAAGTGAATTGCATGATATAAATATCATGAATTCACTTGCTAGGATACATTATTTATGCATTTCTTCCACAACAGTGTTTATACTTACGTCCGCTTCCGCATGGGCATGGATCATTTGGCTGAATCTTTTTGCTTGCTCTTCTGACCGGAGTATTCGCTACACTATCATCACGGTTGGTACCGGTTACTTTAGCGACCTGCTCTCTCTCAACCTTTTGCTCAACACGGACATGCATCAAAGCTTTCACGGTATCTTCCCGAATAGCTGCCGTCATCGCTTCAAACATTTCATATCCTTGGAATTTATATTCCACAATTGGTTGTCTTTGTCCATACGCCTGCAGACCAATGCCTTGACGCAACTGATCCATATCATCGATATGATCCATCCATTTATGATCAATTACTTTTAACAGAATGACACGTTCTAACTCACGGATATGCTCAACCTCAGGAAATTCTGCTTCCTTCGCTTCGTATAGCTTAACTGCTTCTTCTTTGAGCTGCTGAAGCAAGTCATTCTTTTTCATATGCTTCTTCTGCTCATCCGTTAATTTGATTGGAGTAAGCGGAATAATCGGAAGTAACTGATTATTCAATTCTTCAAGATCCCATTCACTTGGAGATTGATCATCACCAATGCAGGAATTGACATACGCTTCAACCGTATCTGTAATCATACGATAAATGGTATCCCGCATGCTTTCGCCATTTAATACCTTCCGACGTTCTTTGTAAATAATTTCTCTTTGCTCATTATTTACCTGATCGTATTCTAGGAGGCTCTTACGAATACCAAAGTTGTTGCTTTCAATTCTCTTCTGCGCTTTCTCAATTGCATTAGAAAGCATCTTGTGTTGAATCTGCTCACCCTCCGGTATGCCCAAGGAATTAAAGATATTCATTAGACGTTCAGAACCGAACAAGCGCATCAAATCATCTTCCAGTGAGATATAGAAACGGGATTCACCCGGGTCTCCTTGTCTTCCGGCACGTCCACGTAGCTGATTATCGATACGTCTTGCTTCATGACGTTCCGTACCGATAATCTTTAGACCGCCAACTTCACAAACACCTTCACCCAGTTTTATGTCGGTACCACGACCGGCCATATTCGTAGCGATTGTTACCGCACCTAACTGACCGGCTTCAGCAATAATTTCCGCTTCCAGCTCATGGAACTTCGCATTTAATACCTTATGAGGTATACCTCGTTTTTTCAGCATTTGACTGATTTCTTCCGAAGCCTCGATTGTTATTGTACCAACAAGTACAGGCTGTCCTTTTTTATGGGATTCTATAATATCTTCAATGATTGCGTTCAATTTTTCACGTTTGGTTTTATAAACCACATCCTGATGATCGATACGGATAACCGGTTTGTTTGTCGGAACCTCAATAACATCCATACCGTAGATTTCTCTAAATTCCTGTTCCTCCGTCAGAGCGGTACCAGTCATACCGCATTTCTTTTTGTATTTATTAAAGAAGTTCTGGAACGTAATGGTTGCCAGCGTCTTACTTTCCCTTTTCACTTTTACATTTTCTTTCGCTTCGATTGCTTGATGCAAGCCATCGCTATAACGTCTGCCTGGCATGATACGTCCGGTAAACTCATCAACAATCAGAACCTCATCATCTTTTACCACATAGTCCCGATCGCGGAACATCAAGTAATGAGCACGAAGCGCTAGGATAATATTATGTTGAATCTCCAGATTCTCAGGATCTGCCAGATTATCAATATGGAAGAATTCCTCAACCTTTCTGACACCTTCCGCTGTTAAATGAACATTCTTTTCCTTTTCATTAACAATGAAATCGCCTTCTTCTTCAATTTCTTCCTTCATTAGTGCAGCCATCTTGGTAAGTTCTGCACTTTCCTTACCTTTTACCAATTGTCTTGCAAGGATATCACAAACTCGGTATAATTCCGTAGATTTACCACTTTGACCGGAGATAATCAGAGGGGTTCTTGCCTCATCAATTAAAACGGAGTCAACCTCGTCGATAATTGCATAGTGGAGATCACGTTGTACTAACTGCTCCTTATAGATTACCATATTATCTCTAAGATAATCGAAACCTAATTCGTTATTCGTTGCATACGTGATATCACAAGCATAAGCTTCCCTACGCTCGTCCTTATCCATGCTATTAAGAACCACGCCAACCGTTAGTCCCAGAAATCTATGGATTTGACCCATCCACTCTGCGTCACGCTTTGCAAGGTAATCATTGACAGTTACAATATGAACTCCTTTTCCTTCAAGAGCATTCAAATAAGCCGGTAAGGTTGCAACCAAAGTCTTACCTTCACCGGTACGCATCTCCGTAATTCTTCCCTGATGTAATATGATACCACCAATCAATTGCACACGGTAATGTCTCATGCCTAGAACTCTCTTTGCCGCTTCTCGAACAACTGCATAAGCTTCCGGCAATAGATCATCCAAGCTTTCACCATTCTTAAGTCTATCCTTAAACTCGTCCGTTTTCGCTCTTAATGCTTCGTCTGATAGCTTTTCCATGGTTGGCTCGAGTGCTTCAATTCTATCAACAATTGGGAGGATACGCTTAATTTCGCGTTCACTGTGAGTCCCAAAGATCTTCTCTATTAATCCCATGATTATTCACTCCTGTACTGTTCCATTTAATATCAACAATCTTTTCTTAATATTGTAACATTTACGTTGATACTAATCAACTTATTTTTACATCTATCCACATAAACCCAAATGTAAGGACATATCTTCCCCATAGGAGCAAGACCTAATTAAGACGATTCCCACCATGTTTTTGTTCCATTCTTCTGAAAATTAAGTGGATTTCTATCAATCAAAATGGTTAGGGAAGCAAATTGATTTCTAAGTAAAATGTATCGTCACGCCTATAAAATGTCATGAAGAAAACCGCCTCTGATCTATGTGCATCCTGCATGTTTGACAAAATCATATGTCTGCAATAACACATATACCAAAGACGGTTTCTATATTATGAAACTTATTTCATAAGTATCTTTCAAGTGATTTCTATCGAGTATAAGCAAAGGACCTATAGCAATACTTTTGTTTTAAATAACAATTAAAATTCCGGTTCAATTAAACCATAGGTATTGCCTTTTCTTTTGTAAACCACATTAACTTCATCTGTTTGAGAATTGCGGAATACAAAGAAATTATGTCCTAAAAGCTCCATCTGAACGCAGGCTTCCTCCGGATCCATCGGCTTAATTGCGAATTTCTTTGACTTCACAATCTTTATTTCATCATCTTCCTCATAATCGTCATTCACAAATTTCTCACTAAAGTTAATCGATGCCTGTTTATTATTTATTATTTTGCTTTTATATTTTCTCAACTGACGTTCTATAATCTCTTCAACCAAATCAATGGAAACATACAAATCACTGCTAACTTGCTCCGCTCTTATGATATTTCCTTTCACCGGTATGGTAACCTCAATTTTCTGCCGGTCTTTTTCTGTACTTAGTGTAACATGCACTTCCGTATCAGGAGTGAAATATTTTTCAAGCTTTCCTATCTTCTCATAAACTGCTGTCTTTAACCCTTCTGTAACCGTAATATTCTTTCCACTTATGATGTAACGCATATTACTCAACTCCTTTATACATTCTTTTTAGCATAAGTACTTCTATGCTAATAATTTGCCCAGATTGCATATTACCTATTGCAAGCGAGACGTGTAGCTTATTGCATATTTATTATACCATAGTACGCATGTAGTGACAAGCAACATTGTGTCTTGCAGTAGTATAATCGCATAAAATATCATTCATTTACATTATTCCCCAATTAGTAGTTATTAATTTTTTATTTTTTCGCCAAATTACTATTTCTTCCTACTAATTTGTTATCAGTTTGATTTATTATCCGACAATTAGAATGTCAAGATAGAAATGAAAAAGCTTCCATGTTTTTTGTCGATTTATCATAAGTCACAAAACGGATTTTCGTATTGACACTCATTTATCCATGCGACAAAGGTAGTTGATAACTGTGGATATTGTGGATAAATCCGTGTATAACTTTGTTTTAATCAAAATTAGCGGGAATAATTTGTGGATAACTTTGTGATAGTTTGTATATGAAATTGCATGGATATACATTTTTTGTAAATTACCAAATTTTATTTGTGCAATTCGCACATGTCCATAATTGTCAATAGGACTTTTCGCTAGTAGCGATGTATTTCAATTCTACAATTTATCCTGTTAATTTTCTAACTTTTTAGAAAATTGCCTTGAAATATGTTGTTTTAGGCGACCACAATATATTGGGCTGATAAAAACAAGGAAACCAAAATTACAATTATTGGTATTCTTAAATACAAATAATCTATTGGTTTATTTTTGATTATATGCAAAAAAATAGGCTATTTACTCATAGATACTCTAATAGCGAGTATCCTATAAGGTAGCCCATGGATAAGAAACTTTCTATAATATTATGTATTTTTTAATGTTTTTATGTAACTTTATTCAACCTCTTCTCGTATTTATCTAATTTATCAGCTAAAAATGGAGCTAAGCCAACAAACTCTGCACCATATATATTTTTATTATGATTCGTGGGGGTCATTCTGACAATCCGAATTACACCTCGGAAAAAGTCACCGTCTCCTAGATTAATATATACTGTGAAGTAATACCCTATTGGCAAATTCGATGAACTAATAAAACCAATACCGCTTTTTGAGATATCGTACACATCAATGGTAGCGTTGATATCCTTCATTATTACATAATCCTGTTTAAAAATTTCATCAACATTCAAACGAAGATTGATTGGAAGTCTTTTATATCTTCTTCGATCTTTGTTCTCCTTCACTGGCATTGTTAATCATACCTTTCTTTTATATCAGTAATTATAAACTTAAGGGAATATAAATGGTAGGACAAAATTGTATCATTGAAGATTTCCAATATTATACAATTATTGTATCACTATTATTACCAAATTCCAATAATAAATTACATCACTTCTCATTTCAGTAATAATTCAGAGTATAATAGAAATTTCAGTAAGCAAAAAAGAACTACTGAAGTAAACTCCAGTAGTTCCTTATTCATAATCAATTTACAATTCTCCGCACTCTATATACATCACGATAATTATATTTGGAGGTAATGATACCCTGACGGGAATTCGCAGCATGCACTATACGATCATTACCTATATAAATAGCTACATGGTTAACCGTTCCTGAACTATTCGTATAGAAGAGCAAATCTCCCGGCTGACGGTCACTAAGATCAACCTTTCTTCCTGCTGATGCCGCTTGTTCCCTGGATGTTCTTGGAATAGAATATCCAAAGTCTTTATAGATCCTCCATGTGAAACCGGAGCAATCCGCACCGTTGGTTAAGCTTTCACCGCCCCATACATAGCGGTTACCAACAAACTTAAGGGCATATGTAACAATCTCTTGCTGTAAGGAAGATACATTAGAAGAAGATTTGGATAGTTTCGATGCCGAAGCATCCTTTTTCGCTGTTTCTTCCGCTTTTCTTTCAGCTTCCGCCTTTTTTGCTGCCTCTTCGGCTTTTCTCCTGGCTTCCTCTTCTCTCGCTAATTTTTCTTGCCGTTCTCTTTCCGCTCGTTCTGCTTCCTCTTGCGCTTTCTTTATTGCCAGCTCTTCCTCAATAGAAATTGCGAACTTGAACTCCACATTGATCTCAACCAATTTTACATTTCCATCTTCCTTTTTAACAAAACCGGTAAAATCACCTTGATCATCATCCCCATTGCTACCCAAAAGAATTTCAACCCATTCATCATATTCTTTCACTACAACATAGGTTTCACCTAAAGGTATCTGTGTCAGGATTTTCGAATCTGTTGATTGCTTTTCTCTAACATTTAATGTTGTAGTTAGAACTGTAGCATATTTGGTTGCATATTCATCTACCATTGATTCTGCATCTTTACCAATCGCCAGGTAATTAGCTGCAATGTAACCTTCCACATTACCGGATTTAATTCTAACCCAATCCCCATCCAGTCGTTCCAGGATATCAGTTGCGCAGCCTCGATATAGCTTACCGACAATTTCACTTTCGGTAGAAGGTTCTTTGCGGATGTTCACATAATTATCCGCTATTGATACACCTAAATTTTTATATGGAGATAATATTTCTGTCTGCAGGATTGTAGATAAAGCTTTTTCTGCTGCTTCTGCCTCTTCTTTAGGTACAGATGCATAATAGCTGTCTAGTGTAAATGTAATACCTGCAACTCCCTGTTCAGGTACTATGGTTGAAGAAGCACGGGCTATTTGAGAAGGCATTGATAAAAATAACCCTACTGAAGCCAAGCATACCGCTAACTTTAAAGCCTTATCCTTTCGCATGTAAATTACCTCCCAAGTATTGTATCTAAAAACTTTTATCATGAGTTTTCTGTTATTTTTATAATTACAGTTGCTTCCTGTTGCAAAATTGAAGCGCGTCAATGCAATTGTTTAAATGCAATAATCAGTTGAAAAGCACGCTTTTCAACTGACGGTTTTAATCACATGAACTTTCCTGATGTAATTTGACACTGATATTTAAAATGTTACAAAATTATTAAATCATTTTGAGGTAATTATAACAAATTTGACAACTTGTGTCAATAAAGAATAAGGCTTATCAGAGGCATTTTTTATTTTATTTAATTATTTATCATTTAAATATTTTTCTACTGCTGTAACAGCAATAGCACCGTCGGAGGCTGCTGTAATGATCTGTCTTAGCTCCTTGGTTCGTACATCCCCTGCTGCAAAAATACCCGGAACATTGGTCTCGCAGTTTTCTCCGGCCTTAATATATCCCCATTCGTCTGTTTCTACAACATTCTTGAATATTTCGGTATTTGGAATATATCCAACCGCAATAAATACGCCGGATATTTGAATATCCTTGCTTTCCCCAGTTTTCACATTCTTAACACGAATGGATTCTGCCATTTCGCTGCCATTGATTTGTTCTACAACACTATCCCATAAAACCGTGACATTATCCATGGAAAGAAGTTTTGATACAAGTCCTTTCTTTGCTCTGAATTCATCCCTTCTATGGATTACATAAACTTTCTTTGCAATTCTGGCAAGAAAGATTGCATCTTCTACTGCTACGTCACCACCACCAACAACGGCAACTTCCCTGTTTTTAAAGAAAGCTCCATCACAGGTAGCGCAGTATGAGACTCCCAATCCGGCTAGTCTTTCTTCCCCCTCTACATGTAAATGTCTCGGTACGCCACCGGTAGCGATAATAACGGCTTTCGTCCGATACTGTGTATTATCATCGAGGGTAATCACTTTGATATCGTCCTCCAGATGAAAGTTTGTTACTTCACCATTAACAAACTCAGTACCTAATTTATCCGCATGTTCCCTAAACTTCATACTCAAATCAAAGCCGCTTATTCCTGAAAAGCCCGGATAATTATCAACCTCATAAGTATTAATAATTTGTCCGCCGCTTAAAGCCGCTTTTTCTATAACAAGCATGTTAAGTTCAGCCCTTTTTGCATAGATTGCTGCTGCTAATCCTGCAGGGCCTGAACCAATAATGATTACATCATAAATCATATGAGAACCTCCTTTTATCACCTGCTACTTACGATCCGAAATCATTATCAACAATTATTTTGCTTATGAATCATTTATAATATCCAATGTGTACGCATCAATTATGCAATCGATGGTAATCTATTTTGCGATGTACTCTATTTTGCAACGCAATCTATCTCGCAATACTATAACCCCATATCTTTTCTCAAGCTAAGTATATTAAGAATAATGAAAAAGTTCTGTATCAAAGTTACAAAGGAATACTATCTTTACTATTATGATTCCCCTGCTTTTCTAACCAATGCATAAATCCATTGTTTCTCTCTTTCAGGTAGTACATCTTGGACTTTTCTTATCTCAAGCAGTTCTAACTCTTTAAATTTCATAATCAATTCTTTAAGGGAACTAACCCGATAATTCGTAAAATATCTGCCGTCTTGCTCTTCTTCTCCATCCCCATAATGGAATGACATATATAATATTCCGCCTTTTTTTAAGCTTCGTATCACTTTCGCAATGATCTCTTCCATATCCTTTCTTGGAACATGAAGAAGTGAAGCATTGGCCCATACTCCATCGAAAACTTCATCAAAATCTATTTCCGAGAATTTCAGATTCAACACTTCCTGTCCTATATGCACACTAGCCAGACGGCACATTTCTTCCGAGCCATCCATGGCTGTTACATCAAACCCCTGAGAAATAAAATAAGCACTGTCTCTTCCCGATCCGCAGCCAAAATCCAATATGCTGCCTCCATCAGACAATAGCGAAAGGAAGCTATCCCAATATTCGCGCATATCAATATCTACCGTACTCTGGTAAAACTCTCCGGCGTGCTTATTATAATACTCTATCGAATCCAACGATATACCTCCCTTCAAGATAGATTTATTATAGCAAACTATAAATCTTTATTCCAGTCCAAAATTATAGTGCACATCTACTACGGAAAGAGAAGCAATCGTGATTAAATTAAATTTAGTTTAACAATAAAAAACTATGTAAAATCGAGAAATAATGGTATAATAATACGACAGTAACTTAAAGGAAGGTAGGTACTATGTATACGTTTGAAAGCAGAGTACGATATAGTGAAATCAATCATCAGCGAGGGGTACTGGACATCTCATCCATTATTAATTATTTTCAAGATTGCAGTACCTTTCAGTCCATGGACCTAAATATCGGCATCGATTATTTGCAAAGTAAGAATCGTGCCTGGATTTTAAACAGCTGGCAGGTTGCGTTTTACCAGCCAATACACCTAGGTGAATATATTACCGTAGGGACATGGCCTTATGATTTTAAAGGTTTCTATGGATACCGTAATTTTATTATAAAAAATAATAAAGATGAAGTCATGGTTGCGGCAAATTCCATTTGGGTCTATATCGATACCTTAACAGGAAGACCTGTTAAAGCCACCGCAGAAAATACCGGTTATCAATTGGAACCTCCGTATCCTATGGAGTATGCCGAGCGTAAGATTGCTATACCGAACGATACCGTTACGCATCCTACCTTTCCCGTTATTAAATCCAACATTGATTCGTATAACCATGTAAATAATGGGCAATACATAAAGATGGCTGAGGAATTTTTACCTAGGGAATATAAAGTCGGAAAAATGCGTGTAGAATATCGAAAGCAGGCGGTTCTGGGCGATATAATATTGCCTAAGACAGCTACAGAGGATGACAGATATTTGGTATTACTCTGCGATTTAGAAGAAAGCCCATATGCTATCATAGAATTTCAGTCATGAGTTTCCATGCAGAATTATGGATATATTATGATTGAAAATATATCCGTTATTTAAGATTATTTGATAAATACAGAATTAGAAAGGAACTTATATGATCGAATTAGGAAAATATCAAATACTTGAAGTTATAAAGAAAACTGATTTCGGTGTTTATTTAAGCGAAATTGGCAGTGACAAAAAATACAGTATTTTACTTCCGCAAAAGGAAGTACCAGCAGGAACTGCTATCGGCGACCATATAAAGGTATTTGTTTACCGTGATTCTGAGGATCGTGAAATAGCAACCACAATGCAAGTACCAGTCACAATAGGAGAATTAGCTGTGTTGGAAGTGAAGGAGGTAAATTCCATTGGCGCTTTCCTGGATTGGGGATTAATGAAGGATCTTTTGCTGCCCTTTAAAGAGCAGACCGCCAGGGTTAAAGTCGGCGATCGTGTTTTGGTCACATTATATTTGGATAAAAGCAATCGCCTTTGCGCTACTATGAAGGTATATGACTTACTATCCACGAACTCTCCTTATCGCAAAGATGATACCGTTACTGGTATTGTCTATGAAATCATTGATACCTTTGGTGCATTCGTTGCTGTGGACAACCGATATTCGGCAATGATACCAAAGAATGAAATATTTGCTCCTGTTAAAGTCGGTGAAGTGATACGAGGTCGCGTTGCAAACGTAAGAGAAGATGGTAAACTAACACTTAGTCTACGGGAAAAATCCTATATTCAGATGGATGCAGATGCAGAGATGATTATGCAGAAATTAAAAAATTCCGGTGGTTTTCTCCCTTATCACGATAAATCTGATCCGGAGCAAATTAAGTCCGAGTTTAAAATCAGCAAAAATAGCTTTAAAAGAGCAATTGGCAGACTATATAAGGCAGGTACCATAACCATAACCGAGGATGGGATTCGGTTATTGTAGGGCACCTGCCTTACATGATTGACTTTATTATGAAAAATTAGCTTCTGTTTCAGTTGTGATTATTATCGGAATCCATGTTTAAAAAACGCATTCTGGCATTTTCTCTCGGTTCTTTTAGAATAGGCTTTGGCTTCCTTTCCGGATACAATTCCGTCAATCCCCTTGCCAATTGATCTTTACATGCTTTGCAAAAACGACCTGTACGAATCATAGCACCGCATTTCTCACATTCAAGTCCAATTGGGGAATCTTCCGCAAAGGCCAATCGTTCTTCCCGTATCCATTGTTTGATCTGCGCAATGGGTACATCAAATACATCAGATACTTCCTGCATATCAACCCTTGGATGATCATAGATATACTCTTTCACCTGCTCAAACTTCTCATCCAACGCCCTCTTACAACTTGGGCATAGTGGGGGGCCCGATATATAATTAAACAATTTACCGCATGTTTTACAATTTCTAACATCCATAATTCAACCCTCCTAATAACCTTTTCCTATGCATAAGGTAATAAAATAGATATTTTTAATTCCATTGGCCATCAATACATTGGTACAAGCTTCTATGGTGCTGCCGGTGGTAAAAATGTCATCGACCAACAATACCGTTTTTATCTCCTTATGAAAATGGTCTGCCACCGCTTGATTGTAATCAAAGGCATCCTGCAAATTACGTAAACGCTCTCTGTCACTTAATTGCTTTTGTGGCAGTGTTTTTTTGTTCCGAATAAGCAAGTGTGATAGTACCGGAATTACAAGTTTCTTACCCAGTCCACATGCTAGTATCTCTGCTTGATTATATCCCCTCTCCCGATATTTACTCTTATGCACCGGAATTGGTACGATAGCATCCGGAGAAATTTTTCTGATTTTATCCCCATAGATACGAAGTAATTCTCCGATATAAAAATTAGCATATTCACGCTTATTGTGATATTTAAAACCTGCAATTGAGTGCCTCATGGTTTCATCATAAATCCAAATAGCATATCCTTTTATAAAATGAAAATTCTTATGCTCACAATCACTACAGTATTCTTTTTCTTCCTGCGCAATTGGTTTGCTACATTTTTTACATCGAGGCTCTGTGATATATTGCAATTTCTCCTTACACGGATCACATATCTTATTCTCTTTGGGAATTACGATTTCACCACATATCGGGCATCTGACAGGATAGATGATATCCAGAATGTTTTGAAACAATGCAAACTCCTTTATGTAAACAGTTTTGAAGGATATACTCCTCTATTCACCAATTCTTGAAACGATCTTACTACCGCTTCCAAATCTTCTCGATAGGTAACCCCAAACCAACGATCTGAAGTCTTAAGAATGAAAACCTCAATTTTCTGTTTCTTAATCAAGCCACCAATTACTTCCGGAAGTAGGTATTCCTTCTTCATTCGATCAGCATCAGTAAGTGATTCCTGGAATTGAACAAACCCTTTTTCCAGTTCTGAAAATAATCCGGGTTTAAAACCCCACATATTCATGGAAACCAAACTGTTCAAATCCAAAGAGGTAACATTTCCTGCATCATCCGTTGCAACTGCATGGTCACCTTCTCGCTTTATGCCCGACGTCTCATGGATATCCTTCAGGACACCATTCTCACCTTTACATACTCCACGGGTTACTGTTCCATTTTCACTAAGGGTGTTGCCCAGGACAAATCCAGCCATACAATATTGATTTTCGTGATAGGAAGAATCATTTAAAAATTGATAAATCTTGTGAAACGCTTCCTTACCATAGTAATCATCTGCATTGATGACAGCAAAAGGTTCTTTCACCACATCCTTACAGCATAGGATTGCTTGTCCGGTTCCCCAAGGTTTTGTTCTGCCTTCCGGCTTATGGAAGCCTGTCGGCAAATCATCTAATTCCTGGAATACATATTCTACCGGAATCAATTTCTCAATTCGGTTACCGATAATTTCTCTAAAATCCTTCTCCAAATCTTTGCGAATAATAAATATTACTTTATTAAAACCTGCCTCTATGGCATCATAAATGGAGTAATCCATAATAATCTCACCACTGGGACCTACCGGTTCCAACTGTTTAATACCACCAAAGCGGCTTCCCATACCTGCCGCCATTATCACTAAAGACGTCGTAGACATCGTAACTTCCTCCGTTCCAAATTAATTACCTTTATTATATCGTATATTTCCAAAAAATGCACTACAAAAATAATTCCTCCTCCATAGAGGCAGTCATTTTATTACCGCAATTCTTTAATTCTCTCACAAAGTCCCGAATATCTACTTTGCTCACTCTTATTATCAATCATAAATTGTAACATCTCGTCACTTCCCACAATGGTGACACAGCTTTTCGCCCTTGTAACTGCAGTATATAAAAGATTGCGATTAAATAGCAGCCGGGGGCCATCTAAAATCGGAAGTACAACTGCCGGATATTCACTGCCTTGCGATTTATGAATTGTTACCGCATAGGCAAGTTCCAATTCATCCAACTGATTAAAGGCATAATTCACCAAACGATTATCATCGAATTCTACAAGGATATGCTCTGAAAATAAATTGATTTCCCTTATGATTCCTGCATCACCGTTAAATACACCGGTACCGGATTGTACAGTGATTCCAAAATTATTTTTAATCTCCCAGGCAAGTTGATAATTATTCTTAATCTGCATTACCTTATCACCTTCACGGTAAATTGTTTGATGATACTCTTTCTCTTTTTTATCCGGCGACGGCGGATTTAATGCCTGCTGCAGAACCTGATTTAAACGTTCTACACCAAGTTCTCCCTTTCTCATCGGTGTCAGAACTTGAATATCAAAGGATGTTGCGTTCACATAGTTTGGAAGCTTATTTTTAATCAAATTAATCATAACAGCTATGATTACATTGGCATCCAGTCTCCTTAAAAAAAAGAAATCCCTGCTTTTATTATCTAATCGTATTGGTTCTCCGGCATTTATTTTATGGGCATTTACTATGATATCACTATCTGCCGCCTGTCTGAAAATTTTGGTCAGCATCACAACATTAAAACTGTGGGAATGAATAATGTCCTTTAACACATTTCCGGGCCCAACACTAGGCAGCTGATTCACATCACCGACAAGAATCAGTCTTGTCCCAACGGATACAGCTTTAAGTAAGGCATGCATCAAGCCAATATCCACCATGGACATTTCATCAATAATCAAGACATCTGTTTCCAAAGGATTCCGTTCGTTTCGTTCAAAGGCATAATTACTTTCCCCTTCATTTAATCTGGAAAGTTCAAGAAGGCGATGGATTGTCTTTGCTTCATATCCTGTTGTTTCTGTCATTCTTTTTGCAGCTCTTCCCGTTGGGGCTGCTAGAAGAATATCCAGTCCTTCAGCCTCAAATAATTTAATAATTGCGTTAATCGTAGTGGTTTTACCGGTACCAGGACCACCCGTTATTACTAAAAGGCCATTACCGGCAGCTTCCATAACTGCAATTCTTTGTTGTTCCTCCAACGCAATCTGAAAATGCTCTTCAATCGCAGCTACGCGCTTTCTGATATATTCTGGCTGTACCTCATAGCGAATATTAAGATCATGAAGCATTCTTGCAACATTTAATTCCATGTAATAGTACATTGCTGCATAAATTCGGTTACCAGCATCTGTTTTACTGATAATGATCTTCTTTTCCAAAGCGAGAGTCATCAATTGGTGCGTTATATTTTCATCTTCTGCGTTCAAAAGTTGCTTTGCTCTTTGCAATAGTTCATTCTCCGGAAGATAAACATGTCCATCATTAGCCGCTTGTAACAGCGTATAGAGTATTCCTGCCTTAATGCGATAATCTGAATCTCTGTCAATTCCTGCTCTTCTTGCTATCTCATCCGCTGTTTTAAACCCAACACCTGTAATATCTTCTGCCAAACGATAGGGGTTTTCTCTAAGAATATCATACATTTTATGGCCATACTCTTGAAATATCTTTACCGCCAGATTACCGCTAATATTATACTGCTGCAGGAATAGCATGGCGTTACGCATATCTTTTTTTTCTTCGAACTGTATGCTGATTTCCCTTGCCATCCGCTCACTAATTCCTTTTACTTCCGCAAGCCGTTCCGGTTCATCTTCAATAATGCGGAATGTGTCTTCTTTGAATTTCTTTACGATGCGTTTTGCAAGAGCAGCCCCAATTCCTTTAATCGCTCCGGAACCCAGGTAACGTTCTATCGAAAAAAGATCCGCCGGTTCCTTCATATCATAGCTTTCCACCAAAAATTGAATACCGTAGATTGGATGATCCGTATAGCTGCCATAGACTGCAAGGTATTCTCCTTCACTGATAAACGGAAAATTGCCGACACAGGTTATCTCCTCTTCATCTGCAAGCAAACTTAATACGGTATATCCATTTTCATCATTATGGAATACAATTTTGGATACGTATCCTTCAATTTCTTCTGCCATATTCACCTCCATACTTGCTAAGCAGTATAATTATTGACAAATATTAAAAATTACACCATTGCAAAAATGTCATTTCAAATACAAATCCTAGGTATCTGGATTTCTATTCGAAATGACATTCTATGGTATATACGAAATCATATATTTATCGTACAGGTGCTCGAATGCTTTCATTCTGTTTACATGTTACGTTTCATAGATTCATAAAGCATTTGCGCTATGCCGAGTCCTTCCCCTGCTGTCGCATCCTTGGCATATTCTTCATAAAGAATATCGCCGAATTGCTCTAAATAAGGATTCTTATCATCTCTTCCAGGAATTGTTTTCTCCATTTCCTTCATTACCTGTGTCAAGAGATAGGCCTCAAAACTTTTACATACATCCATAAGTTCTTCATCGGAGGCATTCTCTTTCTTAAGTTTATCTTGCAGTTGCTCCGTTTTCAACTGATCATGGGACATACCTACAAGATACGGGTATGAGGTACCGGAACCTATCGAAATATTCATTACTTACTCCTTTTTCCTATGTTAATTAACATAAAATTACACATCTATCTGTTACGTTATCTTAAATTATTTGCTTGCTGAAGCATTTCATCCGTAGCAGTTATAACCTTAGAGTTCATCTCATAGGCTCTTTGTGCAACAATAAGGTTAACGATCTCATCCACAGCTTGTACGTTAGAACTCTCAAGGTAACCTTGACGAATTTTACTTTTCTGTAACATGGCATCTTCGGACTCGATACGAGCTTCTCCGGAAGCATCCGTTGCTTTCAACAAACTGTTGGACATTTTTAGTAAGCCGCTTGGATTATTAAACTGTGCCAAACCAATTTGTATTCCGATAGGCATGGCATTGTTATTTTCATCCGGATAGCATAACTCTCCGGCTTCATTAATCGTAATTTTGCTAGGATCGTATGCGGAATCTATTACAATCGGTGTTCCTGTGGTATCCAACAAAGGATTTCCATCGGATGTTGCAAGAGTGGCACCATTAACACCCATTGCCAGTTGGAATGAACCATTTCTCGTATAGGCGATTTCTCCATCGCGTGTTTGTACCATGAAGAAACCCTTTCCTTCAATAGCAAAGTCATAATCATTCCCAGTCTCTTGAAGGTTACCCTGTGTATAACGAGAAGTTATCGCAGAATTACGTACACCAAGACCCACCTGAATTCCTGCCGGCTTCGGATTACCGGCAGAATCATAGGATTGCTCCTGGATTGTCTGATATAATAAAGATTTAAATTCTGCAGTTTCCTTTTTATAACCGGTAGTATTCACATTTGCAAGGTTATGAGAAATTGTATCTACATTCGTTTGCTGCGTCATCATACCGGTAGCTGCTGTCCATAAAGATCGCATCATAAGTATCTACCCCCTATATTTTCCCAACGGAATTTGCTGCCAAATCCAGTGTTTTATCGATGGATTGAATAACTTTTTGATTTGCTTCGTAAGTACGAGTAATCGTTATCAAATCCACCATTTCTTTTACAACATTTACATTGGATTGCTCCGTATAACCTTGACGCACTGCTGCAGTGGAAGGTATTTCAACGGCACCATCCACAAGTTCATACATGGTGTCACCAAATTTCGTGAGATAATCATAATTTTCAAAATCAGTTACTAAGATTTTATCAATATAATTACCGTCTCCGTAAATCTCACCATTCTCAGATATTACAACATCCACCACATCCGTTGGAATTAGTATCTCACCTGATTCACCCAACAGGTGGTTGCCATCTTTATCTACAACATATCCGTCCCTATTCATTGTAAAGGATCCGTTGCGTGTATATTTCGTACTAATATTGCCGGACTTATCCATCACTGATAGGGCAAAGAAACCTTTACCATCCAAAGCCAAATCATAGGTACCATCCGTTTGTCTTAAGGATCCTTGGTTATAATCGGTATAGGTCTCTCCTAATTTAACACCAAGATTCATGGTTCCTATTGGTCTGTCGTTATAAGCTTCAGACTCATCCCGAATTTTAATGGATAATACTTCATCAAAGGATTGGTTTGTAACGCTTTCTTTTTTATAACCTACGGTTGCCGCATTTGCCAAATTATTGGCAATGATATCGAGCCTTTTCTGCTCATTGGCCATTCCGGTATATGCGGTATATAAACCTCTTACCATCTCATCCTCTCCTCATTTGTTCAAATATTAATCACGCTTACCACTTAGGAATTCAACAAATTTACCTGTACCAATGGCAACCGCTGTCATTGGATCTTCCGCTGTCATTGTCGTTATTCCTGTCTTCTCTTCAATCAGTTCTTCTAATCCGTAAAGCAAGCATCCGCCACCGGTTAATACAATTCCTCGATCTGCTATATCAGCAGCTAATTCCGGAGGGGTCTTTTCTAACACACTGTGCACTGCTTCAACAATTTGAGAAGTTGTTTCCCTTAATGCTTCTTCCGTTTCTTCGGAAGTAACCTCTATGGTTTTAGGAAGTCCGGTTACTAAGTTGCGTCCCCTAACTTCCATGGAAATTGTCTCCGGTCTACGATAAGCGGAACCGATTTTAATTTTTATATCTTCGGCTGTTCTTTCACCAATCAATAGATTGTGTTTCTTTCTCATATAGCGAACAATCGCATCGTCAAAATCGTCACCTGCAATTTTTACGGAAGTACTTACAACGGTACCTCCAAGGGAGATAACTGCTATATCCGTTGTACCACCACCGATATCAACGATCATATTACCGCAAGGTTTTGAAATGTCAATACCGGCGCCAATCGCTGCTGCAATTGGTTCTTCAATAATTGCAACTTCTCTGGCACCAGCCTGATAAGTAGCATCCTCAACCGCTTTCTTCTCTACTTCTGTAACCCCGCTTGGTACGCAAACACTGATTCTAGGTTTGCGAAATCTTTGCTTACCAACAGCCTTTTGAATAAAATATTTAAGCATTTTCTCAGTTACAGTATAATCGGAAATAACGCCGGCTCTCAATGGGCGAACCGCTATAATGTTACCCGGTGTTCTACCAAGCATTAATCTTGCTTCTTCACCAATTGCTTTAATCTTATTTGTATCTCTGTCAAATGCTACTACGGAAGGCTCCTTTAAAACGACGCCCTTTCCCTTTATATAAACCAACACACTAGCTGTTCCCAGATCAATTCCAATATCGCTGCCCAACATAATGTATCTCCTTTCCACCTAAACGTATATGGATATATCTTTTAATAAGTAGTTATATAGCCAAGTTCTTTTTATTCGATAATCCTATATTTATATTTTCTTCCAATCTGCGACAACTTAAACATACTCTATTTCATTATATATGTTTTTTCCGTATTTTTCAAAGGAAATTTTTAAAAGTTATCATAATCGTCAAAATTCGTAGATAACTTTAGACATCAAACCTAAAATAATCTAATGATTCCCCTTACTGGTACCTCTATTGAGAGATGTTGCTGTTTGTATTATAATAGATATCAGAGATTACGTAAACATATTTTTCGTAAGCGAAAGGACCTATTTGTCTTATATAAGAAAGACCGTAAGCATTTGCCTACGGTCTTTTCTATTATCCATGGGAATAAGAATGATTTCTTATTCGCACTTTTCGATTCAATTATTCAATAATGCTTGCTACTCTACCGGAACCAACGGTTCTACCACCCTCACGGATAGCGAAGCTTAAACCTTGCTCCATAGCGATAGGATGAATTAATTCGATTGTCATCTCTACGTTATCACCAGGCATGCACATCTCTGTACCTTCTGGAAGATTGATAACACCAGTTACGTCAGTTGTTCTGAAATAGAACTGAGGTCTGTAGTTGTTGAAGAAAGGAGTATGACGTCCACCTTCATCCTTTGTTAATACGTAAACTTGAGCTGTGAATTTCTTGTAGCATTTGATGGAGCCTGGTTTACAAAGAACCTGACCTCTTTCGATATCTGTTCTCTGAATACCACGAAGAAGTGCACCGATGTTATCACCAGCTTGAGCCTCATCAAGAAGCTTTCTGAACATTTCGATACCGGTAACAACTGTCTTTTGAGTCTCTTCTTTGATACCAACGATTTCAACTTCGTCAGATAAGTGAAGAACACCACGCTCTACACGACCAGTAGCAACAGTACCACGACCGGTAATTGTGAATACGTCCTCTACAGGCATTAAGAATGGCTTATCAGTCTCTCTTTGTGGAGTAGGAATCCAGCTATCAACAGCGTCGAATAACTCAAGGATCTTGTCGCCCCACTCGCTGTTAGGATCTTCAAGAGCCTTAAGAGCAGAACCACGGATGATAGGAGTTTCATCACCAGGGAACTCATACTCTGTTAAGAGATCTCTGATTTCCATCTCAACTAACTCAAGTAACTCTTCATCGTCAACCATATCGCACTTGTTCAAGAATACAACAATGTAAGGAACGCCAACCTGACGGGAAAGTAAGATGTGCTCTTTTGTCTGAGCCATAACACCATCGGTAGCAGCAACTACAAGGATAGCACCATCCATCTGTGCAGCACCGGTAATCATGTTCTTAACGTAGTCAGCATGTCCTGGGCAGTCAACGTGAGCATAGTGTCTGTTGTTTGTCTCGTACTCAACGTGAGCTGTAGAGATTGTTATACCTCTAGCCTTCTCTTCTGGAGCCTTATCGATCTGATCGAATGCATAAGCCTGACCAGTACCAAGTCTTTCATGAAGAGTTCTTGTGATTGCAGCTGTAAGAGTTGTTTTACCATGGTCAACGTGGCCAATGGTACCAATATTACAATGTGGTTTAGTTCTTTCAAACTTAGCTTTTGCCATTTTATAACGTCCTCCTTTAAATAAATGCTTTTAAGCAAATGATTTTCGTCCTATATGGACCCCTCTCGTAATCGAGAGTATATTCCAGGAGGCAATTACCTCCTGGACATTTCCCGAATATGGGCTTGTTCCTATACTGCCTCATAAGCCTAATTATATTTCAGAATAGAAATATTTTCAAGCTTAAAAAACGCATATATTTACTTTTTTATTATTATTTACACTTATTTAACTAAAATGGATTACTTGCCAGCTTTTGTTGACAATACTTTTTCTTGTACATTCTTTGGAACTGGCTCATATAATGCGAAGAACATGGAGTAAGCACCACGACCCTGTGTTCTGGAACGAAGGGAAGTAGCATAACCAAACATCTCAGATAATGGTACGAAACCTCTGATTAACTTGGATCCGCTTACATCTTCCGTACCTTCGATACGACCACGACGGGAGCTGATATCACCGATAACATCACCCATGTATTCTTCCGGAACGGTAACTTCTACTCTCATGATAGGCTCAAGGAGTACAGCGCCGCCTTTATGCATAGCATCTTTGAACGCCATGGAACCTGCGATCTTGAATGCCATTTCACTGGAGTCAACTTCATGATAAGAACCATCATAGCAGATTGCTCTAACACCAAGTACCGGATAACCACCTAATACACCAGCCTTAGCAGCTTCCTGGATACCAGCGTCAACTGCAGGGATGTATTCCTTAGGAATAGCACCACCAGTGATTTGGTTAACAAACTCGTAAGTCTGTTCTGCATTAGGATCCATAGGCTCGAAACGAACTTTACAATGACCGTATTGTCCACGACCACCGGACTGCTTAGCATACTTAGAATCAACTTCAACCGCTTTTGTAAAGGTCTCTTTGTATGCAACCTGAGGAGCACCAACGTTAGCCTCTACTTTAAATTCACGAAGGAGACGATCTACAATAATCTCAAGGTGTAACTCACCCATACCAGCGATAATTGTCTGACCGGTCTCTTCATTGGTATATGCGCGGAATGTAGGATCTTCTTCAGCCAGCTTCGCAAGTGCTTCACCCATCTTATCCTGACCTGCTTTGGTCTTAGGCTCAATGGATACTTCGATAACCGGTTCAGGGAATTCCATGGATTCCAGGATAACCGGATGTTGTTCATCACAAATGGTATCACCGGTTGTTGTAAACTTCAAACCAACCGCTGCTGCAATATCACCAGCATAAACCTTTTCTAATTCCTGTCTCTTGTTTGCATGCATCTGTAGGATACGACCAACACGTTCCTTCTTATTCTTTGTTGAATTCAAAACGTAGGAACCAGAATTCATGAATCCGGAATATACACGGATGAACGCTAATTTACCTACGAACGGATCGGCCATAATCTTGAATGCCAATGCAGCAAATGGTTCATCGTCAGATGACTTTCTTGTGATTTCATTACCGTCCATATCCGTACCTTTTACATCAGGGATATCGGTAGGAGCAGGTAAATACTCGATAACAGCATCAAGAAGTTTTTGAACACCCTTATTCTTATAAGCGGAACCGCAAAGAACCGGGATAATCTCACCACTAATCGTAGCTTTTCTTAAAGCAGTTTTTAACTCTGCCATAGAAGGTTCTTCGCCCTCTAAGAACTTCTCGATCAACTCGTCATCTGTTTCACAGATAGATTCTACCAATTTCGATCTATATTCTTCTACAAGATCCTTCATATCTTCCGGAACTTCTTTGATCTCAATTTCGGTACCAGTATCATTTAGATAGTAGTAAGCCTTCATTTCGAACAAATCAACAAGTCCCACAAAGGTATCTTCTTTACCGATAGGTATTTCGATAGCAACTGGATTTTTACCTAATCGATTTCTGATCATTTTAATAACGTTGTAAAAGTCCGCACCAGAAATGTCCATCTTATTAACGAACGCAATTCTTGGTACATTGTATTTGTCAGCCTGACGCCATACGGTCTCGGATTGAGGTTCTACACCGCCTTTAGCACAGAATACACCAACAGCACCATCAAGTACACGTAAGGAACGCTCAACCTCAACGGTGAAGTCAACGTGTCCTGGAGTATCGATAATATTGATACGATGCTCTAAAGCACCTGGCATTTTCTTATGCTCAAGCTCTTGCGTCCAATGGCATGTTGTAGCCGCTGATGTGATGGTAATACCTCTTTCTTGTTCCTGTTCCATCCAGTCCATGGTAGCAGTACCTTCATGAGTATCACCAATTTTGTAGTTAACACCGGTATAATAGAGGATACGTTCTGTAAGTGTTGTCTTACCCGCATCGATATGAGCCATTATGCCGATATTTCTAGTCCTCTCTAACGGATATTCTCTTCCTGCCAAGGATAATTCCTCCTTAATTATTTACAAATGAATTAACTGAATAAATTCACGTTTCACTTGTATTTACCAAAGAATGATTAGCATCATTCCCTATAACTTAGTTTCATATTAGAAGATCATGCAAATCGTATTACCATCTGTAATGAGCAAATGCCTTATTGGATTCAGCCATCTTATGCATATCTTCTTTTCTCTTAACGGATGCACCAGTATTGTTTGCTGCATCGATAATTTCGTTAGCAAGTCTCTCCTGCATGGTCTTTTCTCCTCTGTTGCGGGAGAACATAGTTAACCAACGTAAAGCAAGAGTCTGTCTTCTCTCTGGTCTAACTTCAACCGGCACCTGGTAAGTTGCACCACCGATACGTCTAGCTTTAACCTCTAATACAGGCATGATATTGTTCATAGCCTCTTCGAAAACTTCAACCGCATCTCTGCCAGTCTTCTCTGCTACTCTTTCAAAAGCTCCGTATACGATTTTCTGGGCAATACCTTTTTTGCCGTCTAGCATGACATTATTGATAAGCTTTGTTACAACCTTATTGTTGTAAACTGGATCTACCAATACATCTCTTTTCTGTATATGTCCTTTTCTTGGCACGTTTCTTCCCTCCTTAACAATTCTTAACGAATAAAATTCGTCAATTAATTAAATCTACGGTACTCACAATTTAATATTTGTGTTCGTGCACAGTTTAACTTTAATTCCAATCCGCCTGTAACCACAGAAATACATCAATCGGAAATAAAAAATTAATCCGGCACTCAACGAAATCATTTATAATACATCGCAAGCAAAGTAGCTTTCACTATTCACTTTGAGGATGATATTATTTATCAAGATTATTTCTTAGCATCTTTTGGCTTCTTAGCACCGTACTTAGAACGTGCCTGTCTTCTCTTAGCAACGCCAGCGGTATCCAAGGTACCTCTGATAATATGATATCTTGTACCTGGTAAGTCTTTTACTCTACCACCTCTGATTAGAACAACGCTGTGCTCCTGAAGGTTGTGACCTTCTCCTGGAATATAGCTTGTTACTTCAATACCGTTTGAAAGACGAACTCTGGCAATCTTACGAAGAGCTGAGTTAGGCTTCTTAGGGGTAGCTGTTCTAACTGCTGTACAAACGCCTCTCTTCTGAGGAGAAGAAACATTGGTTGTCTTCTTGCTGAGAGAGTTAAATCCCTTCTGCAACGCTGGTGAGTTAGACTTGTACTCTACGGTTTGTCTACCTTTTCTTACTAGCTGATTAAATGTTGGCATTAATTTTTCACCTCCTGAATATAATTAACAACGAATTCTGTGGTTTTTACTGCGTGTTTGGATGTAACATTTTAACATCAACAAATAGCGCATTAAAAATCCTCGTATAAAAATTTACACGCTAAATGATTATACGTTCAAACGCACAAATTGTCAAGCGCTTTTTTATTTTAAGCGACTTTTGCTTTACTTTCAGATGGCAATTGGAATTACATGCTATATCTCCACCTTTTGATTATTATGTACAATTTTGTGAGTTTCATGAAATATCAAATAAATCATTATAGGAAATTACAATCAAAAAGGTATTACAACATATATATAGCAATAAAAAAGGTAGCTGTTTGCAACTGATATCATATAATAGGTAATAACCCATTTGCTGCATATAAACTACCGTGCGAGTTGCGCCACCCCTACAACAATTCTGCAAAATTCTTGTAAAATATATCATTTTCTACAAAATCCGAATTCTTTTTTACTATTTAATTCCTTTCTTTCCTATGTTATAATGTTACATAGTGTTTTTAAATCCTAAGATGGAGGAACCAAAATGAACGAACAGCCTAAATATGAGGTTTCAGAAGAAAAGTTTCGTGATTTTTTCGTTTCAGCGGAAGAACCTAAGGGTAAGATTGATTTTCCGGATGTGAATACTCTTGTTAGCGAACTTAACTTGGATAATACACAGATTGATAAGATATACGAGAAGTTCGAGGCAGATAATATCGAGGTTTTTAACAGTAGCGATGAGGAAGATCCTAATGAAGAAATGCTTCTAGAGATCGAAGAAAGTACGGAAGATATCGAAGATCTAGATCAACCCGATTATGTACTAACTTCCGTCGGCTCAGATGATCCCGTACATCTTTACCTGAAAGAAATCGGAAATTATCCACTACTTTCCACGGATGATGAAGTGGAACTTTCAAAAAGAATTGAACAAGGCGATGAGGAAGCAAAGAATCTTCTTGCCGAATCAAACTTGCGTCTTGTTGTCAGTATTGCCAAACGCTATGTCGGACGAGGCCTTTCTTTCTTAGACCTCATTCAAGAGGGAAATTTAGGACTCATGAAAGCTGTTGAAAAGTTTGATTATACCAAGGGATTTAAATTCAGCACCTATGCAACCTGGTGGATTCGCCAAGCAATTACCAGGTCAATTGCAGATCAATCAAGAACAATAAGAATTCCTGTACATATGTCTGAAGTTATTAATCGTACTTACCGTGTTTCAAGAAATTTGCTTCAGATACTCGGAAGAGAACCAACGGAAGCTGAGCTTGCTGAAGCCATGAACCTACCGGTGGAAAAAGTACGTGAAGTATTAAAAGTATCAGCCGACCCTGTTTCTTTGGATACTCCAATCGGGGAAGAAGACGATAGCCATCTGGGTGATTTTATCCAGGATGATTCAATTGTTGGGCCGGAAGAGGCTGCAACTTATGCCATCCTGAAAGATCAGATTTCCAAAATTCTGGATACTTTAACCGAAAGAGAGCAGCGCGTATTAATCCTTCGTTTTGGATTAGAGGATGGAAGAAGCAGAACCTTAGAGGAAGTCGGTAAAGAATTCAATGTTACCAGGGAGCGTATTCGTCAAATTGAAGCGAAAGCATTAAGAAAACTCAGACATCCCAGCCGTGCAAAATTACTGAAAGGATATGAAATACTATAATTGATATACTATGTAATAATGAAGCTTAACATACAACTGGAGTAAAGGCAAAATGGAACGAATTATTTTAATGGTGATACGCAGTATCTTTCATCTTCCCTATTGGCTGTTTCGAATCTTTCAATATCGTAATATTGAAAAATACGATACTGCAACCAGATACGCATTCCTTCATAAAATAATGCCAACAATAACGCGCAGAGGCAGAATCCGAATCGAATGTACCGGTTTAGAAAATTTGCCAAAGGAAAATGGCTATATTATGTTTCCCAACCATCAAGGCTTATTTGATGCTCTGGCATTTATACAGACACATGAGAGACCTTTGGTAACCGTTATGAAAAAGGAAACGAAGGATATTTTCTTATTAAAACAGGTTATACAGATGTTGCAGGCAGAAATCATGGATCGAGAGGATATCCGTCAGTCCATGCAGGTAATTATGAATATGACCAAAAGAGTAAAGGCTGGCGAGAACTTTCTTATCTTTGCAGAAGGTACACGCTCCCGTAAGGGAAATGAACTACTGGAATTCAAAGGGGGAAGTTTTAAGAGTGCCATGAACGCAAAATGCCCTATCGTTCCAGTCGCTCTTGTCGACTCTTACAAAGCCTTCGATACTCACTCGATTAAAAAACTTACGGTTCAGATTCATTACCTCAAGCCATTATATTACGAAGACTATAAGGACATGAAATCCACGGAAATCGCAACATATGTTGCTTCCTTAATTCAGAGCAAAATAAATGAAGTATCTAATAAATAAAACCATTATTCACTTTCTGTATTTAATTTAACTTTAATTAAACTTAATATTAAACATTAATTTTGCATTCTTTAATGATGGGGGTGCCTCCTATAATAAGGAGCCTCATAGTATAAGAACGTTTAACACATCGAAACCTATAAGAGCGTTTGAATATTATATTCAAACGCTTTTCATAAATAAAATTGTAATTAGCGTCATATCTTAAAATCTGTGTATCATTTCCTATAATTGTTAAATATTGCGCAAACACTTGCATTTCCTGGTATTTTAAGCTATAATAACAAAAAGTGAGACAACGGTTAGAGGTGATTAGATGAAAACCAAGAGGACTTTTATGTCCTTGGCCGTCTTTCTATCTGTTTTTTGTCTATCCATGATTATTCCTATACCAGGAAGAATTTCCCCTTGGATTTCTACGAATAGTAGTAGCAAAAATTCGGTTACATTCCCTACAGAGTATTCCTCATCACAAGCGAATACCCTTGTAGCCGCCATCGCAGACAATACACTTCCATCCAAAGAGCAAGTAAGCAATTTGGATGAAGAGAAAGAACTTGAGCCATCCGCAAGCAATACTGCAGCCATCCGTGATACACAAATTAAAGATGTGATACAAGATATAGTTGAGCAAAAAGTATACACGTATGCTGCCAATGATGCTATCGAGGCAAATCAAGAAGACCATACTACCGAAACTTTATCAGCAAAAATTCCTGATAAGGTAGATTCTAAATATGCAAATATCGGTATTTCGATTGCAGATTCCTATGTAAATATTAGAAAGGAAGCATCTACGGACAGCGAAGTCGTTGGAAAGCTCTACAAGGATGCTGCAGCAGAAATTCTGGAAACTGATGGTGACTGGTATTATGTTGAATCCGGTAGCGTGAAAGGTTATGTTAGCTCCGAATTTATTAAAACAGGTATGACGGACGAAGAGATTATCACTTCCTATGCTAAGCTTCGTATTCAGGTCGCCGTAGACGGTTTGAATGTTCGCAAAGATCCTAATACGGAATCGGAACGAATAACCGTTATATATAAGAACGAGGTTTATCCTGTGATTGCGTTGCAGGAAGATTGGATTAAGATAGATCTTACCGATGAAGAAAAAATCGGTTATATAAGTAAAGAATATGCTGAATTAATGATTGATTTTGAAGATGCAGTATCAATAGAAGAAGAGCAGGAATTAATAAAACTTGCTCAGGAAAAAGAGGAAAAAGCCAGACAGCTTGCCATGGAAAAAGAGGAAGCGAATAAGCGAAAGCAGGAAGAGGAGCGAATTAAAAAAGAGACCGAAGCAAAACAGCGGGAAAAAACTCCTTACTCTGAGGAAGATCTCAAATTACTTTCCTGCCTCGTCCATGCCGAAGCCGGTACGCAAAGCTATGAAGGGAAACTTGCTGTAGCAAATGTTGTATTAAACCGAGTAAAATCAAGTAAGTACCCGAATACCATTAAAGATGTTATCTATCAACGAGGTCAATTCTCTGTGGCAACCAGTGGTTCCCTAAAGAAGCAACTTAATAACTATGAGAATTATCGGTCAAACTCTCAGCTTTTAAGTATTAAAGCAGCGAAGGCCGCCTTAGAAGGTCAAAATAATATCGGTTCAAGGTTATACTTTAATTCCTATAAGGCAGCAGTAGCAAAAGGCTATGATCGTAAAGCTAATAGTGTTAAAATCGACAACCAACTATTTTGGTAATCAATTAGGTAATATATAAAGTCGGATTTACAAGATGCATTGGCAAGCCAATTCATCTTGTCATGAATAAAACGCATTTTGCGGTTGGCAAAATGCGTTTTTCTAATTTACTTCTTTATTAAATCAAACGGATTTGCTTTGGAATGCCGTTTTCATACTTAATATTGGTTTCTCCCTGAATTAATGGTTTTAGATAATCAATCATTTCCTCTGTAACATCATATCCGTCCGGAGTAATCCAATCTAAGGGAACTTTCTTTTCCTTATTTGCAACTTCTTCTACCGGCACACTAATTAGTTCAATCCTGTAAGGTTGATTGCTTAATCTCTTTATTGCCGCCATTCTACCGGATTCCCCTTGCAATGCACAGGAAACGGCTTTCTGTCCAAGCAGTAAAGCTTCGTTAACATCCGTATTACTGGCAAGATGTGCAGAAGCTCTCTGCATAAGATTTAATTCAATGGAACGAACCTTACATCCAATCTCTTTTCGAACCAACTGCTCCAAAACACGAGCTGCTCCGGCAATATATTTATGTCCAAAATTATCAACAACGCCCGATGATAACTGATCGGATATGTAATTTCCATTTCCATCTTTAATTCCTTCACTTACAGCAACTAGTATATTCGGTTTGTTCTCTAATTTAGCTCGGATATCTTGAAGAAATCTCTCCGGATTAAATTCTCTCTCACAAAGATAGATTAAATCCGGACCATTCCCCCCGTTAATCCGTGCCAATGCAGCAGATGCCGTTAGCCATCCTGCATTCCTGCCCATAATCTCAACAATGGTTACCGCTGGTATATCATAGGAAGCGGTATCTCTTTCTATCTCCGCCATGGTAGAGGCGATATACTTTGCCGCAGATCCAAATCCCGGACTATGATCTGTCAAAGCAAGATCATTATCGATTGTTTTAGGAGCTCCCATTATGATAAAATCAAGGTTATGAGCCTTGCAATAATCGGATAACTTATGAACCGTATCCATGGAATCATTACCACCAATATAGACAAAATACTTAATACCTAATGTGCGAAAGGTTTCCACAATCTTCTGATAAGGTTCCTCATCTACTTTCCAATCCTTTAGCTTAAATCTGCAAGTTCCCAAAGCAGAAGATGGTGTAAGTATAAGCGTCTCCAATGCAGATGAATCTTGCGCTATCTCATTTAAATTGATAACATTGCGCTTAAGAACTCCTTCAATCCCATTTTTTGCACCATAAATTTTGTCGATTTGATCACTTGTACAAACACCCTGTATTACTCCAGCCAACGTTGCATTAATCACCGCTGTTGGCCCACCGGATTGTGCTACCAGCAAATTATTCATTTGTGCCTCCCTAACGATATCTACTTGTTTTTCGTTTTTAGCGTCTTACATTCTAACATGCACTTTTTATACCGTCAAGGAAGCCGGGCTTTATTCCGTTCAATAAACTAAAGGTATGATATTGGCTTAATTCCCACACTCAACACTGATTTGGTTGAATTTATCCAGAATATCATCGATTTTCAGATGCATTTTTTCTTCCTGCGGGGTATCCATAACGATCTCACCCTGATGCATCATAATCAATCGGTTACCATATTCCACAGCATAGCGAAGATTATGGGTAACCATAATTGTAGTAAGCTTCTTCTCCCCAACAATCTGATCGGTCAATTCCATAATCAGCTCCGCCGTCTTAGGATCCAGCGCAGCGGTATGCTCATCCAAAATCAGGAATTCAATAGGTGTCATAGTTACCATTAAAAGAGCCAAGGCTTGCCTTTGCCCGCCGGATAAAGAGCCGACCGGAATATTCAGCTTATCCTCCAGCCCCAAACCGAGGGAACGCAGGATTTCCCTATAGTAATCTATTCGTTTTCTATTGGTGCCCCTGCTAAGGTTAAATGCTTTACCCTTATTGTCCGCCATAGACATATTCTCTAGGATGGTCATGTTTGGACAGGTTCCCATTGCCGGATTCTGATATACACGGCCAATTTTAGACTGACGCTTAAATTCCGGCATATTGGTGATATCGATTCCATTGAAAAGGATACGTCCCCGGTCAATAGGGATACTCCCACAGAGGATATTAAGCATCGATGTTTTTCCTGATCCATTGCTGCCAACAACAGAAACAAATTCCCCTTTTTGTACGGATAGGTTAAAGTCATTAAACAGACACATTTCATTCACTGTACCGGGATTATAGTATTTGGTTATCCCCTGTAATTCAAGCATTGCTCTTCGCCCTCCTCTTTCGCTCATTACTTGCAACTAAGATAGCAAAGAATAAAACTGCGGTAATTAATTTAAGGTCCGATGTTTCTAAGCCGAAATTAATTGCAATAGCAACACATATTTTATATACAATGGAGCCAACGATTACAGCAGTGGTTGCCTTGAAAAAGGATAACCTTTTAAAAAGATTTATTCCGATAATCACACTGGCAAGCCCCATTACCGTAGTTCCGGTTCCGGTATAAATGTCAAAATAGCCGCTCTTTTGCGCATAAACACAGCCGGATAAAGCAACGAAGGCATTGGCGATTGCCAGACCAATGATTTTTGTAACCCCTTTATCCTTTGCGAGAGAGGTAACAACCGTTGGATTATCTCCAACTGCGCGGAGCAAATAACCTGATTTTGTCTCTAAATACAAATCCAATAAAAGTTTCATGATGACAACGATTACGAATAATACGGCGGATACCAGAAATGGCGAAACCACTTCCGGCATCCCATTAAGAAACGTATTATTAAAAATATTTTCCTTCATAAAGATTGGAACATTGGCTTTGCCTCCGGTTATTCGAAGGTTAACGGAATACAAAGCTGTCATCATAATAATACCTGCCAAAAGATCTCTGATTTTAAACTTCACATGGATAATTCCTGTCAGCATTCCTGCCACGGCTCCTATAAAAAAGGAGAACAGTAAGGTCAATACAGGTGGAACCCCTTTGGAAATCGCTATAGCTGTCACTGCTGCACCAAGAGGGAATGTTCCGTCGACCGAGAGATCAGGAAAATCAAGAATTTTATAGGTAATGTAAACCCCCAATGCCATAATCGCATAGACCAGGCCTTCCTCCAGTGCCCCTATCATAATCATCAATATCCTATCTAACATACATTACCTCCCTACTTTCCTGCCAATCATTGATATACTTGCTAGATCAGCGGTTTTTCTGTGAATGATTACTCCGTAATTTCATCAAACATTTCTTTCGCATGATTTACGAAATCTTCCGGTAGAGTAATACCAAGCTTCTTTGCTACTGCGGCATTTCCATAGAAAGCAGCCTCTTCAATTACTTCAAAGTTAATTTCACTGGCCTGTTTCTCACCTTTTAATACTTGAGCAGCCATTTTCCCGGTTTGAATACCTAAATCGAAGTAATCCAGACCCATGGATGCGAGGCAGCCAAGCTTTACTTGCTCCACTTCACTTCCGAATACAGGGATATTCTTTTTCGTTGCCTTACTCAAAATCACAGGCAAAGCACTTACAACGGTATTATCTGTTAAGTTATTAATGCAATCGACCTTTTCCAAAAGATTATCTGCTGCCAAAGGAACATCTGCGATTGTGGATATACCGCTTTCTACAATTTCAAAACCATATTTAGGCGCTGCCTCTTTATATTCTTCAATGGCGGATAATGAATTCGCTTCGCTGGTACTATACATAATTCCAATGGTTTTTGCTTCAGGCAAAATGGCGCGAATCATTTCCAATTGCAGCTCTACCGGAAGTTTATCACTGGTTCCGGTGATATTACCAATTGGGGTACGATCTGCATTCGCAAGCTGCGCAGCTACCGGGTCTGTTACTGCTGTAAAGATAACCGGGGTATCGGTATTCATTGCTGCACCAAAAGCACTTTGCGCCATTGGTGTAGCAATTGCGGCTATCAGATCTACATTCTTTGCAAGAAAGTTATTGGCTATCTGATTGGCATTGCTGCCATCCGCAAGAGCATTTTCCGTATACACAATCAGGTTCTCTCCTTCGATAAACCCTTCCTCTGCTAACCCTGCAAGGAATCCCTCCCTGCAATTATCCAGGGAACCATGCTCTGCAAACTGTCCAATACCGATGGTAACTTGTTGCTTCTGCGTATTTTCTACAGTGTCATTTGCGGTATCAATACCAGTAGTTGTATCTTCTGTTTTCTTCTGACTACTTGAACTCTTTGACTCTAACTCTAAGTTGCTGGCCGATTCCTCTTTCGTTCCGCAAGCAGTAAGAACCATTATTGCCATTGATAGCATAAGGATTGATAAAATTATTTTTTTCATAGCCACTACCTCCTACAATTTAGAATTTCTTTATTCGAACTGATTCTCATCAATATCACCGTTTCCTTTTCCCGTTTGGCTTAATGTTTGGCTTAATCAATTTTTGTGACATTTTTATTCGTCCCGTTTTTCATTTGGGGTATAAAAAAAGTCCCAAGTATAAAATACTTGAGACGAATAAAAATCCGCGGTGCCACTCAAATTGACAAAGTCCACTCTTTCATATACTAACATATATGCCATAGTTATAACGGTTATGGTCTCCGTCAACGCCTACTACTTTCGGTTCGGGTTGCCCTCGAAAGCCCATTCAGCTATAATCTCCATATCGCATCCCACCAGCCGCGACTCTCTGTAATGTCGAATTAAAGCCTACTCCTCTTTCTCAACGGTTTCTCATATTGATTTGTAATATCATAATATGATAACTGTGATTTGTCAATATCCATTTTAAGTAAATTATATAATTTTTTATTATATAAATATTTTATCTTTTCATACCAAAAATCATCTATAAATAAAGCTGATACAAAATATGTAGGGGTACACAGGTATAAACCATAATGCACCGTTAGAAGAACATTAGTCGAGAATTTGTTGTATCACGGCTAGTGTATCTGTATCGGTGTATAAGGTTCATCCTGTGTACATCATTAATTCTCAACCGTCTCTTACAATCGCCTATGATTTAAATAAATCCGCCTTAAAAGAAGGATTGAACGCATAGAAATTCTTGCAATTAAGATCATCCTGAATCATTCTCAATGCTTCGCCAAATCTCTGGAAATGATTGATTTCTCTTTGCCTTAAAAACTTAATCGGTTCACACACTTCCTGATCATGCACCAAACGAAGGATATTATCGTACGTCGTTCTTGCTTTCTGTTCTGCAGCCATATCTTCAACAAGATCCGTAATCGGATCACCCTTACTCTGGAAGAAAGTAGAGGTAAATGGAATACCACCTGCGGATTGCGGCCATAAACCTAAGGTGTGATCAACATAATATTTCTCAAAGCCGCCTTCCAGAATTTGCTGCGGTGTTAGGTCTCTTGTTAACTGATGAACGATAGCGCAAACGATTTCCATATGCGCCATCTCCTCTGTACCAATATCTGTCAAAAGTCCTGCAACCTTAGGATTACTCATGGAATAGCGCTGTGACAGATAACGTTGCGAAGCCGCGAGTTCACCATCGGGGCCGCCAAACTGACTCATAATAACTTGCGCTAATCTAGGGTTACATTGCGTTATTTTTACTGGGTATTGTAATCTCTTCTCATAACTCCACATACACTAGCACCTTCCTTCCCAAGGCCATGGTCCTTCTGCCCAAGTCCATCTGTCATCCACATCTACATCATACATATTGATCGGTCCATAGCATTTCGTATATTCTTTCACAGCTTCATTGCGAACTTTCTCAACTTTTTTCCAGTAGTCCAGAGCTTCTTGATCCATTGGATGTGTATCCAGGTATATTCTTAAATCATCCATGACAAAGCTCAATGCCCCGATACAAGCAAAAAGTTTATCTTTATTCATACCATCCATTACTTACAGCTCCTTCCTAGAAATTCTAAGTCGAGGTCTTTGAAAAGCGTTCCACGGTCCCATGCCTGATATTCATTTTCATAAATATTCTCAAAACGTTGCCATGGCACATAGCACATACCGAGTGGATACCTTCCAAAACCGCTTTCGTAGTCATTCAACAGCCTATCACAGTAATCTTCGGAATATCCACATTTTTTCTCCATACAATCCGGGTCGTCTGTTCTATATGGAGAAGCACCTCTATTAACAGGTCTGTAATAGCTTCCACGGTACATCCGTCTATCCATTTAAAACTCTCTCTCCTTTCGCTGCATTCATGAGCAACAATCAGAATTTGTTGTTCTATACATTCTATGAGGTAAGGACAATTCTGTGCCTGTTTGAACTTATGTAAAATGGGTAAATATACTATTTTATGTGGAAAATGTTGGTTTTATAACCACTAATGATTGACAATAATACAATAATCATTTACTATTTAAACTGATATGGAAATACCGTAATCAACAAAAAAACATAGAATGAATCAATTTTATATTTTCTTATATAGTAATATTCAAAAATTGCAAATCAGGTTCGGCAGTAAGGGAGAGAATACACGATGTATCATTTTATAATTAACCCAAAATCAAGCTCCGGCAAGGGGATTCGCTATTGGTGGGCCGTGAAAAAAGAATTGGATCATAGAGAAATCCCTTATACTGCAACCTTTACCCGTTCGGAAGGTCATGCTACTGAAATTGCAGAGGAAATTTGCAGCAAATACACTGGTATTAAAAATATCGTTATCTTAGGCGGCGATGGTACCGTCAATGAAGTCATCAATGGTATCAAATGCTATAAAGATATCTTGCTAGGATATATCCCATCGGGTTCCAGTAATGATCTGGCAAGAAGCCTTAGGATTGCAAAAGATCCGATAAAGGCTTTGGAAAATATATTAAAACCTGTTCGTTTTCAGTATTTAGACCATGGTAAAATGGAGTTTCCTGGTACAGATCTTCGTCCAAGGAAGTTTGCTTGTTCGAGCGGGATTGGATATGATGCGAATGTGTGCTATGAGGTGGCTGTTTCGCCTCTGAAGAAGAGATTAAATAGATTTGGAGCAGGTAAGTTTGTCTATATTGCAATAGCAATCAAGCAATTACTTACAATTAAACCTGTGAATGGCACTGTAATTATTGATGGTACAAAAAAGGACACCTATGAAAGAATTCTTTTGGTGTCCAGTATGATACACAAGTATGAAGGTGGCGGTCTTGCAATGGCTCCACACGCAGACCCAACCGACGGTAAACTTAGCGTAACCTTAGTACATGGATTAAGCAGGTTAAAAGTTATCCTTTTATTACCTACCATATTTTTCGGAAAACACATCTACTTTAAGGGTGTTGAGACTTTTCATTGTTCAACAATTGAGATAAAAACCGACCATGATATGGCTATTCATACGGATGGCGAGCTTCCCGGTTTCGGTTCCCATATTATGATAAGTGTAATTCCAGAAAAAATCCGAATGATATTATAAGGAAAGCAGGTGTTTATTTTGCCAAGAAGTGTTTATATTAAAGTTACCTCATTAACTGTATTTTTAAGTATATTAACCATATTACTGGAGTTTTCGGCTTACTATTTTTTTGCAGCTTGGTATCCTATATTAGGTATTTCCTGTCTCGTATCCATGCTCTGCTGCCATATCCTGTTGCAGCAATCAAATACATACGAATCCTGCTTTATATACACTTTTTTAACCGTATTCATTAGCCTAATCGTGACTGTATTAACCTATTTTAGTGCTAATCATACTTCTTTTATCATCTATTCCCATTTATTAAACGGAATCACACTAGTGAATTGGCTGATTCCTTCGGTTCACTGTTTTATTCGTTATATGACCGGATACGGTGTCAGAATTCAACATTATAATACCTTTTATCGTAATAATAGCATTATTTTTATTATCTTTTATCTTGGTATTATCGCTTACGGATCCTTTTCAAAAGATGCATTTCCTAAAATTTATCGCGCAGTAATGTGGGCGGATACGGTTAATTTTACTCCGTTTCTTGCTCTTGCAAAGCAGATTGAAGATTATCTCTATGGTATCATTCCGATGCGTGATATCATGATATATCTAAGCAGTCGTATTCTTGTTTTTGTACCCTATGGGTACTATATTGCTTTACTTACAAGAAAACACTCCCGTTTATTAAAGCATTTGCTTTTCCTTTTGTTCCCTTTGTTAATTGAAGTATTACAATATTTCTTCTTCATTTCAAGAAGTGATATTGATGATATTATTTATGGATTCCTCGGATGCCTTCTTGGTTCTATTCTCTTTTACCTTACGAACAAGATTTTTCGTGCGATATCCGGTAGAAACTTTTTAGAACGTGAAAGCTTCTATGGATCATTCAATCGTTATCTTCATTTTTAACATGATCCCAAAATTCCTTTAATGTTATCTGCATCGAATCCCGGTTCACGATAACATTGGGAAACCATTCCCTAGGGAACAATTTTAAGTATTGCTTGGTAGTAAAACGATCATCCAGCAACAGGATCGCGCCGTAATCTTCCTTTGTTCGGATTACTCTTCCTGCAGATTGCAGCACTTTGTTCATGCCTTGATAGAGGTAAGCATATTCAAACCCCAATCGGTTTCTTTCATCAAAATATCCTCGGAACAATTCTCTTTCATTACATACCATCGGCAGGCCAGTTCCCACGATAACCGCACCTATCAGACGGTTGCTCTTTAGATCAATTCCCTCACTGAAAATACCACCCATGACGCAAAAAGCGATTCTGCTTTTGCTTGGGTTTGGTATGAATTCTTCTAAGAAAATCTCCCGTTCCTCTTCTGTCATATTGCTATTCTGTACCGCAATTCCTTCCATCTCATTCTCAAGTAACTCTGCTACCTGCGTTAGCATCTGATAGGATGGAAAGAAAACCATATAATTTCCGATCTTAGCACCAGTGAATTCTTTTATATAATCAGCAATTTTACGAAATTCCTTTTCTGTTCTGCGACTGTATTTCGTGCTCACATCATTGGCAATCATAATCAGTCGATTCTCTGGCAAAAAGGAAGATGGCGCATATACTGCATAGTCCTCCTCCGTTCCGCCTAGCTGCTCCTTATAGTAATTAATTGGTAGGAAGGTAGCTGAAAACAGTACCGAGCTTCTTCCCCTTTCCATGCAAAGATAAAGATTTTTCGATGGATCCATACATTGCAGTTTAATACGGAAACGATTTCCGTCCGCATAATCCGTATAAATTGTATAATGATCATCCAGAATTTCGTAAATATTCAAAAAATGCCGAACATCCAGATAGAGCTTAAGTATTTCCTCCTTACCTTCGATGATATGATTTTCCTGTAAAAATGTCTCGCATTCTGCCATAAACCGCATCAGATGCATACAGAAATGATCTACATTATCGATTACTTCGAATTCATCACATTCTCTTCTTAGTTTGAGCAGATCATTATTGCAAAGTTCTAACTGCTTCGTAAGTTTCGCGCTTTTATCTTTGACAAGCTTTTTCACTTCCAGAAATCGGTCCTTATAGAGTACAGCACTGTACATTTCTCTTGCCCTGTCAACTAAGTTATGTGCCTCATCTACCAGAAAAATATAATCATTCTTTTTCTCATTTTGAAAGAATCTTCGTAAATAAACATTGGGATCAAATACATAATTATAATCACAAATAATCACATCCGCCCAAAGAGTCACATCCAAGGACATTTCAAATGGGCAAACGCAGTGTTTTGCAGCATATAAATGGATAAGATCACGGTTAATCTCGTTCTCGTTCGTTAACAAGTCATAAACCGCATCATTGATTCGATCAAAATACCCCTTTGCACGTTCACATGCATAAGGATTACAATCCGGCTTATCCAATATGCAGATTTTCTCCTTGGCGGTAATCGTAACCACTTTCATAGATACCCCCCGTTCATGCAGGATGGCAAAGGTATCTTCGGCAACTGTGCGGGTAATGGTTTTGGCAGTCAGATAGAAGATCTTCTCTGCTAAATTCTCTCCCATCGCTTTCACCGATGGAAATATCGTTGAGATTGTCTTTCCAACCCCCGTTGGTGCTTCAATAAACAACTTTTTCTTCCGTAGTATCGTTCTGTATACTCCGGTTACTAATTCCTTTTGCCCTTCGCGATAGGGATACGGAAAATCCAAATCCTTAATGGAAGCATTCCTTTTTTGATTCCACTTAATCTGCCATACCGCCCATTTGGCATATTCATTAATTAAATCCTGAAACCATTTACTTAATTCTTCAAAGGAAAAAGTTTCTTCAAAATAGCGGATGTCTTCCGTCTCAAGATTACAATAGGTAAGTCGAATCCCTATCCGTCTTTGACCGTATTTGGTCGCATAGATGTATGCGTAGCACATTGCTTGCGCTTTATGAACACCGACCGGTTCTTTCAAATGGGATAACTCCATATAGACACCCTTAATTTCATCTATAACAATTTCCGGCGGCATATCCTCTTCTTTGCCTGACAGAAAAACTGAGAACGTCTCATCTGTTTTCATATTTGTGATAATACCATCCGCTCTGCCTTCCACGGTTAGCCCAAAAGTAATACCCTCCCTAGTTACAGGAACGGTAATACTTAAGGGTACCTCCGCACTATAATTGGAACCCATCTGCTTTTGAAGCTTTCGATGCATTCTACTACCGGCCTGCATAGCATCTGTATCACTTCTTGCTCTTGTATTATCAAGATCTCCGCTTCGTAAAATGAACTCTACCAAATTACGTACGGAAATTTTGATCTCTTTACTAGCCTCTTGCATTTTATACCATGCCTTTCAAAACGAAACTACTATATGTTAAAAGCCTTAGCATTCCATGGATAATCACGGAAAATGTTAAGGCTTCTTAAATTCTTGCTTAACTATATAAAATTATAACACATAGATTACTTTAATGCGATAATCATATTACATATAGTAATCTTCGTCCTCATCTATTAAACCATTCAGATAACTTTTTGTCCAATCCTTTCTAGGCATCCGTTTCGTTTTCATCTGTGGTCTTTTGGGTTTATCATAATTTTCGTACAACTCGTCCCTATTCTTCTTCTCTTTTACTTTCTTCTCACGTTCCAGTCTTCTTAACGTTTCCAATTTATCTAATTGTGGTTCCATATCTTTTGCCTGAGAACTTTTTGTTCTGTCAGATGCCCTACTACCTTTCGTACTTCTGTTATCGAAATCATCATCATCCTTATCAAAGCCCTTGCCAAAAGAATAGGATGTGCGATCATTGGTTTTAGAATTATTTCCTCTTGCGGTATTTCCTTGTTTTAATTCGTTATTCCTCACTTGTGAACCACTTGGATTATTGGCCGATCCGGCGATTGTACAGTTCTGTTTCTTCATATCACGATTCATAATGCTTCTGGTTACGCTCTCATTTGCATTGGTTGTAGCCACCAAAATGTACCCCTCTCTTCGCAATATCCATGCAGAATATGCTGTTAAACAAAATTCCACGTATTTATTTTATGCTATTTTTATATAAAGTCAATATATTTTTCATTAAATTCCTTATAATATTTATCTAATAATACTTGCATTTTTTTCCTCAATCTGTTACATTCTAGTTGTATCTTTATAGTCTATTGGAAAGGCTATAAGTTAAAAATTAAAAAGCGAGGTAGTATTATGAGCGAACACAGACACACCGATGATTGCGGATGTGGTTATGATCATGATCATGATTATATCACTTTATCCTTAGATGATGGCACAGAATTAGATTGTGTTGTCCTTGATATTTTTACTGTGGATGGCAAAGATTATATTGCTCTTCAACCGATTGAGGGTGATGAAGAAGACAATGTATTTCTATATCGTTTCATTGATCACGAAGGTGAAGATCCAGAACTTCTTAATATCGAAGATGATGATGAATTCGATGCAGTTGCAGATGCATTTGAGCAAATGCTAGATGAATTAGAATTCGATGAGATGTTCGATGAGGAAGTTGAAGAAGACGAATAATTCTGATGCATGAAACAAAGTGAATGCACAAATCACTTGCCATGATAAACACTGCTCTGTAAGTACCTTTCGTACTCACAGAGCAGTGTTCTTTTAATAAGAGAAATTCGTTGTGACAGAACTCTAATTATAATCATCGATAATCTCATCGACAAATCTGGACCGATCCATTATTTTATTATATCTTTCCTTCGTGCTTAAAATATATAGACGGTCCTTCGCTCTGGTCATAGCCACATAGAACAGTCGCCGCTCCTCTTCCATATCCGAAGCAAGCACCGCCTTCTTATGCGGTGTAATACCTTCATTGGCATCCACAATAAAAACAACGTTAAACTCCAGTCCTTTGGAGCCATGCATCGTTGCTATCGTAATACTATCCTTATTTCTATCCTGGTTTTGTGCAGCTTGCCGCTTCAATTCCTCTTTGTACTCTTCCATATGGGAAAACCATTCTTTATAGGTTGCAAATTCCTTCGCATTATCCTGAAGTTCATCCAGAATCTCTATTAATTCCTCCGCTTTTATCTTTCTAAAATTCGCATATTCCTTTAAATATTCCTCGTAACCAATACCTTTTCGTATATAATTAATGGCGGCATAGGGACGCATATCGGCTAATAGTGCTAAATCATATTCAAGTTGATCCAATCGTTCCAGCATCCATTCTTTATCCTCATAATAATCCTTAAGCGCTTCAAAATTAACTTCCGGGGTATCAAAGCAATCCCTGCTGATAAACCGCTTCGGCCGATTAATAATACGAAGGTAAAGGCTTCGGTCATTACTTCCCATGGCAATTTTAATATAGGAAATTAAATCAATAGCAATCCAGTGTTCATAGATATTGGGAAGGCTATCCCGCATTCGAAACGGTATATTATATTCCATCAACTTATGAAGCAAGGCACCCGATCCCATATTTGTACGTACCAGAATTGCCATCTTAGAAAGGGGTATCCCATTCTTTTGCAGCGTTAGGATTTCTTCAACCACCATTTGATTCTCTTCACTAAGTGCCTTGAAATTTCGAACAATAATCGGATTACCAGCACCTCTAACAGCAGTTACCTCTTTAGAAAATCGCTTCTGGTTGTGTTGAATCAGTTTATTAGCAGCACTGACAATATTGGTAGTGGATCGATAATTTTTATCAAGAATGATTCGCTTACTCTTTAGATAATCCTCAGGAAACTGCAGCATAATTTCAGGCTTAGCCCCTCGGAATCGGTAGATTGACTGGTCATCATCTCCAACAATAAATAAATTGTTATGTGGAGCCGCTAACATCTTTATAATCTCATATTGAATCTTATTAATATCCTGGAACTCATCCACTAATATGTATTGAAATTTATTTTGCCAAAGTTTTCTTATATCCGGACGCTGCGTCAGCAATTCATGACAATAGACCAACATATCATCAAAATCAATAAGTTTTGCTTTCCTTAATCTGCGATTATATTCCGTAAAAATTTGACGAAATACCTCATCGGCAACATGGATGGAATAGTAATTTGCTAAATTGATTTTACTTCCTTTTACCAGACTAATTTCAGATAATAGGTCATTTACCAAATCCTTTTCATCCTCATTCTCTAATCGTAAATGGTGAATAATCTCCTTAATTAACTGTATCCGAACTTCCTCTCTGGCGATATTCTCTGCACTAAATTGATAGGAATATTTAAGTATTGTAAAAAAGATTGCATGAAAAGTCCCAAAGCTTACACCCGTACGTTTTTTTCCCATCAAATTAAGAAATCGATATTTCATTTCCTCTGCCGCAGCTTTCGTAAAAGTGATAACCAATATTTGGTTCTCCGGTATATGGTAATTCTGTATCAGGTATTTGGTACGCTCAGTAATAACAAGCGTCTTACCAGAGCCAGGTCCTGCCAAAACCATCATTGGTCCATCCTTATGTTGCACAGCCTCCAGTTGCGCCTGATTCATTTGCATATTCTTCTCTCCTTACAAAATCAGCCCAAAAGGACAGATTCTATCTGGTTGCATAAATCCATTGATAATCGATTATGGTGTCTGGTTTAATTATTTGGGGAAATCCAAATAGATGAAAACGGAACATAGGAAGCGCCGTTTACACGAACAATACTCTATGGAAGGAATTGCGGATTAAAAATTTCATTAAGAAGTGAGTGGTTTATTAATCAATCGTTCCTTAATATAAACGAAGTGAGTAATCTATGTTTGATTGCTCACTTCATTTACATATGCAAAACAGTGAATACTATTTACTCAACTTATCAATTGCAATACGAATACGACGTAAACTTTCATCCTTACCTAGGATACTCATAATCTCATAAGCACCGCCGGGGGTTGACTGTTTACCGGATACTGCAGTTCGAACAGGCCATAGACCCTGTCCATTCTTAATTCCCTTTTCCTGAATATAGGACATTATTACGTTCTCAATACCTGCTTCAGAATAATCCTCAAGTGCTTCAAATCTCGGTAGGAGATCGGTTAAAACAACCAAGGAACTCTCCGTCGTGGTTTTCATTTTCTTATGGGTAAACATTTCGATATTATAATCCGGAAGTTCTTCAAAGAAATCAATTTTCTCTTTAATATCAAGGAATGTTTCAATTCTTGTCTTAACCAAAGCCGCAATTTTTCTAAAATCCAAATCCTTATGAATTACTTCCTTGATATATGGAAGAGCAAGTTGATAGAACTTCTCATCATCCATCATCTTGAAATATTCCCCATTCATCCAGCGTAGCTTCACGATATCAAATACCGCCGGGGATTTATTAATATGTCGATAATCGAAGGCTTTCACCAATTCTTCGAGAGACATAATTTCACGATTATCCGGTGCACTCCAACCAAGTAAAGCAACATAGTTCACAATTGCTTCTGCAACAAAGCCCTGCGCCAATAAATCCTCAAAGGAGGAATGTCCACTACGCTTACTTAACTTTTTATGATTTTCATCAGTAATCAAAGGCAGATGAATATAGATTGGCTCCTCCCATCCGAAGGCTTCATAAAGTCTTGTATATTTGGGAGTTGAGGATAGATATTCATTTCCTCGAACTACATGGGTGATTTTCATTAAATGATCATCAACTACATTGGCAAAATTATAGGTTGGATATCCATCGGACTTAATAAGAATCATATCATCCAATTCTTCATTTTCTACTGTAATATCCCCAAAGATTACGTCATGGAAAGTTGTTGTACCTTCCGTAGGGATATTCTGACGAATGACATAAGGAACCCCTGCTGCCAGTTTTTCTTCAATTTCTTCCTTTGATAAATGAAGGCAATGCTTATCATACTTTGTAATTTCCTTCACTTCACCGTCATCGTCCACTTCGGAGCTACCTACTTTCGTCTTTAGATTCTCCAAACGTTCTTTCGTACAGAAGCAATAGTAAGCTGCTCCTTTTTCGATGAGTTTTTTAGCATATTCCAGATAGATTCCTTTGGCTTGACGTTCACTTTGAATATAAGGACCGTAACCACCATCTTTATCCGGCCCCTCATCATGGATTAATCCTGTACCTTTCATTGTACGATAGATGATATCAAGTGCGCCTTCCACATAACGTTCCTGGTCTGTATCTTCTATTCTTAATATAAAGGTACCACCCTCGTGCTTTGCAATCAAATACTCGTATAAAGCGGTTCTAAGATTTCCTACATGCATTCTTCCCGTTGGACTTGGGGCAAATCTCGTTCTTACTTCGCTCATGTTTCTCTTCCTCTCATACATTTATCTTAGTATATACTTTTAAAATTGCCAACATCCAATGCTCCTTTTAAAAAGCCCTGAAATATTGGACTATTCAGCATCGTGAGAATATAAATAATTCCAATGATTAAATTCACAAAAATATAAATCAAGGTCGCTCTCGACCAATTTCTTTTACTTACCGACTGGTTATTGGCAAATGCCCATACGAATAGCATTACCAATGGTACTACCCATCCAATTACCGGTATAAACATCGGCAAAAATAAAATCGCATAGGTGCCTAACCATTGCAGAAATGAAATCGGTTTTTCCAATACCTCTCGATTCATATTCTGATTTGTCTGTTGCACTATCGATTGGTCAGTCGCATGGTTTTGCGCTGCAGCAAAATCAGCTACGATTCTATTTTCACGGAAAGAGCTTCCACAATATTCACAAAAATTTGCTTCTTCGTTCTGTGTATTCCTTCCACATGTATTACAAACCATTTGATTCACCTCTTTTGCATTTGTTTTTCCATTATACCACAACTTAATTAAAAATCAAATCCGGATAATATTCACGCCAGAAATTATAGTAGCGGAGTATAAGTATCAACGTATACCAACCATCCTCAAAACTTCTTTTGATATAAATATAATCATCTTGCCATATAGAAAAGGGAATAATACCAATTGATAAAAAAGGTATTACTCCCTTTCATTCTTTCATCATAAGGTACTAGCCTTCGGTCTTCATAGCCTCAATTGCACTAATCTTGGTTGCTCTTCTGGCAGGGAAGTATCCTGATAAAAGTCCCACTGCGATAGAGATTGCAAGTGCCATAATCGGCAAGTGAATTGGTATTATGGAAAATGATGTGTTTTGCATGTCATACATCCAATTGCCCGACATTAAAGCACTAAATAACGGTTGACCAAATTTATTGATAAGCCAGGAAGCCACATAACCAAAAATGATTCCTATCACACCACCGATCAAACCTATGAGTGCTGCTTCAAACAGGAACAGCTTTCGAATATCCCCGATAATACAGCCTAACACTTTCATAATTCCTATTTCTTTGGTCCGCTCATATATGGACATTACCATGGTATTCGCGATACTGATTGCCGAAACCACCATAGCTACGGCACCCAAAGCTCCAAGTACCATTTGCAAGGTTTCTGATGCTTGTTGCAGAGGCTCCAAGTACTGCATTTGACTATAGGATTGGTACCCCAAGGCTTTTATTTCATCCTGAACCTTAATAACATTATCGATATGATCAACATTTAATTTAATTTGCTGATATTCATCCAAAGTTTTAATTGCCTTCTTCCGATCCTCCAGATTAAGGGTATTGCAATACTCCAGATAAATCTTCTTGAAGTAATCCAAATCCATATAAGTGTTATAATCAAACTCGCCGTTGGTTTGCTCCATTTTTGCTATGTTTTTTAACGGTAGGGTGAATTCCTTTTTTCTCTCATTGGTTGGATATCCTTGAAATTTAAGAACCAGTTTATCCTTTTCCAAATCAATAACTTTGGTATTACGTCCCCTGCCTCTGGAAGTGGTATCCCAGAATTCATAAGGTGTGTTAAATCCAAAGATAATTGTTGATCGATCACTGGCGGTTGGATATTCACCCAATATTAGCCCCGGAAACTCAAAGTCATCGAAGCTTTCCATATCCATTGCCGTAATATAAACCCAGCCTTCATACTTTCCGGATTGCAGCATAGCATCCTTTTGTATCACCGGACTGACCGCACGCACATGCTCAATCTGCTTAATTTGCTCCACAAGCTTATCATCCAGTTTCTGCTGTTTACTATCGACCCAATTACCATTTTCATCAAAGATATCTCCCCAGGTATTAACGGTGATTTGTGTCAAACCACCTTGCTGCATAACCTGTGTCTCAAAGTTATTTTCCATTCCATAACCGATGGATCGCATAATTATGATTGACAAGGACCCTATCACCACACCCAGAACGGTTAAAATTGTTCTTGCTTTACGGCGCGAAAGACTCTTTAGCCCCATAAGCAAAATATCGCTAGTCCTCATAAAGATCAATTCCTTTTTTGATTTTTCTTCTTGCCAGGAAAGCACCCAGTGCTACGCTAATAATGAGCACAAGCCCAGATACACCAAGTACAAATGTCCAAGAAGAAAGCAAAGGTTCCTTTACTTCAGGCATACCCGTTTCCATACCGGGTTCCATACCGGGTTCTATCATTCCATTATCAATAATCATTCCACTATCTACGCTAACTTTTGCTGTTATACCCGCTACATTTATTAGCATTGCTTCATCAATTATATTCATTCTGCTCCTCCATTCTAACAACAAAACTCAAAGTTGTCGCTTCTTATTCGAATGTCTCTTTCTTACGAAGTTTTGCTTTATATATACTGATAATTACTTTTCTTGATACTGGTGCAAAGATAACGAATATCGCTATCTGTATTACGATAAATAACCACATAGGCATAATTGCCTTTTTAGCCTCAGGAACATTCGGATTAAATACATCCTCAATACCCGGAGCTATACCAGGGTCCATCACCGGTGCCCCACTAATCATTGCCTCAAATTCTTTGGTATATTCAATTTCATCCCCATTGCTGTCTTCAAAGGTAATCTTCACAATACCCTTTGCCATACCTTCCACATTAGGAATTACCTCAAATTCCACATAGGACGCACTTCCTTCCGCAACATTACCGATAAAGTACATGTTGCCATCGGACTTCATAAAATCACCTTCTACAGTTGCAATTACATTGTTTAATGGTGATTTACCCATATTATAGAATTCAAAGGATAACGTAGCAGGGGATCCAACTACAATACTGCCATCCCAAGAATCCCATGAATAAACATTAACATAATCCACCACAGGGCGAGAATTTTCTACCGCTTGGAGACTCAACTCAATTTCTCCCGTTTCCCCAACTTCACCAGTAGCCGGATTTGCCTTAATACCATCGTATTCATACTCTATTGTTAATTTCAGCGGATAAGCTTTCGTCTTGGTATCGGCTTTTACCTTCATCTCTAAGGTATTCTGCACGGTTTCACCTGGCGCGATTTTGCTGATAAAGAAGCTATTACTTCCCTGCGTAGGTGAAAATACATTCTCTTCCTGCGTAACGGTAACGGTAATGTTCTTCGCTGCAACTGAAGCGTGTGTATTCGTTAAATCGAAAGTAAAATTAAATGTAGAACCTGCTCGAAGCTCTTCCACATCGGTAGTATATTTACTCACAATTAATTTAGGCTTACTAACATTATCTTCCTCATCTTCCTCAGCAATAATATCGATATATGCACTCGATTTCATACTATATTCCGTTCCAACATTATCAAAATATTTAACTTCAAAGACAAGTGATTTTATACCGCCGGTTGCCTGTTTGGATACGGTTAATGGAATTTTAATTTCCCGACTTTTTTCCGGTTTGATGCTTCCTACCCAGATATCTTCCGTGAAATAATCCTTAATTACACCCTCAGCGCCAAAGCCTGTACTGGCTGTTTCATCAATCTTCAATGTAATATCCTTGGCAGTGGTTCCGCCATAGTTCGCTAACGTTGCTATCATTGTAATCTTGTTACCGGGTTCCATTACACCTTCAAAGGTTACGTTATCCACGGAAAGATCCGGCGCATTGTCTTTCTTTTTCACATCAATAAAGATATCATGGGTATTGGTTCCCTGTTCACCATCACTGTCTTTAAATTCAATATTTAAAGTAACTGTTTGCAAGCCTTCCTTAGCCGTTGGAAGAATATGAATTGGCAGTGACAAATATTCAAATTTATCCTTACCAAGGTCCCCTATTTTAATCTTAGGTGTTTTATATAAAGGAGTGATTCCTGTTTCACCATAATTAATACTGATATATGTATTTAATGCAGTTACTTCACCATCATTCATAATACGAAATTCCAGTCGCGCGTCTTCTCCAATTACTGCATTGCTTATAGTAACATCACTTAAAGTAATCTGCGCAGGTTCCAGCTCTCTTGAAATTGTGAAATCCAGGTCTAATGACAATGTATAGGCTTTTTCTGCATATGCTGTAACCTTAACGACAACCGGATAATTTCCGATCTTGGCAGTTTCCTTTACTGTTATATCAAATTCCACATAGGTGGTACCATAGTTTGACACTCCATAAGTTGGTGTTCCATCTCCTCTTTCCGAAAGGATTACATTGGAAACCGTAAATGGTGCGTCACCAACATCAATGGAAACATAGGCGCTATCCATATAATTATTTATCGCTTTAATTGGAATCCACATATGTTTTGATTCCCCCGGTACTAAAACCAAGGCATCTTTCTCCAATTTCTCACTTATTACAATCGCGTCTGCTTCGCCTTCTACCGCTTTAACAATATCACTTTGCATTACGAAGCCGGTTAAAACTAACAAAACTGCCAGAATGGCAACTAGCATTTTATTTGGTTTCATCTTCATATCAAATTCCCCCGTCTTTCTATTCTAATTTATTATCTATCTATCAGCCGGTAACCGGTTGTTCCGTTAAAATTGCAGCAGCTGAATGCTCATTTAATGGAGCTTTATCCGATTGATCTTCTAACCGTTCTTCCTGCTTTTTGTCTCTAATTTCTACCTTTTCTATTTGTCCGTCAAAGATATGTATAATTTTATCTGCATACTCCGCCAATCTTCGATCATGTGTTACCATAACAATGGTTTGATGATTCTTTTTCGCCATTTCTTTGATGAGATCCATTACTTCCTTAGAAGTCTTAGAATCCAAGTTACCCGTTGGCTCATCCGCAAATACAATCTCCGGATTCCCAACGAACGCTCTGGCGATACCAACTCTTTGCTGCTGACCACCGCTCATTTCCTTGGGTTTATGCTTTAATCTTGAGCCAAGCCCTACTTTTATAAGCATATCCTTCGCCATCTTTCTCCTGACTTTGGGCTTCATATGCTTAAACGTAAGCGGTAATTCCACATTCTCCAAGGCAGTCATAGAATTCATAAGATTATATGATTGAAAAACAAATCCCAGATTGTTTTGACGAAACTTAGCCAGGCTTTTTTCATTCATCTTCCTAATATTCTTTCCTTTGATTATAATCTGTCCCGAGGTAAGTTTCTCAATACCCGCCATGAGATTTAATAAGGTAGACTTACCGGAACCGGATGCACCATATAAACAACAGAATTCTCCCCTTTGAATCGTGAAACTAACATCATTCACTGCACAGATTCGTTCCGTTCCCATTCTGTAGATTTTTTTTGCATTTTTAACCTCTATAATCGTTTCTGCCTTATCGTTCATATCCACACCTTCCTGCCTGATACCAAAAGTATCCTATTATAGTAATGTTACACCAAATATCTTAAATATAGACTACAATTTTCTTAAAATTATCTTAACTTTTTTTCTGCTCCTCCTTGCGCTTCACTCTTGTATCAATGTAACGGGTAAATACAAGCTTAATATATGCTCCGATCGGTACCGCAAGAAGCATTCCTAAAAATCCTCCTATAGCACTGCCAAATATCAACGATACAATAATAATCAAAGGATGTATCTGAATCGAACTGCTAAGCAACTTCGGACCAATAAAATTACCATCAATGGTCTGAATGATTACCAGAATAATCATTGCAGCGATGAGTTTTTTCATATCACCATTGATAATGCATACGAAACCGGTACTTATATAGGCTACAATTGGACCAAAATAGGGTATCAAATTTCCAATTCCTGCGAAGATACCTATGACATAAGCAAATTTAACACCAACAATGGATAAGGAGATACTGATTGCAATCATCATAAAGAATGCATCTATCAGCTGGCCGCGGATATACCCGGAGAACACTTCATCCAAATCCCTAAGGATTTGATTGTTTTTCTGATTCCTACGATCACTAAAAAGGGCATAACTGACTTTCTTTAGGTAATTAATAATCATTTTCCCATCGATCAGGAAATAGAAACCAATCAAGAGACTGAACAATATTGTCGTCAAATATCCTGATATATTCGTAATAGATGTTAAGCTTGATATGAAGAAATTCTTTACCACTTTTAGGATATAGGTAACGGCATTGGTTACATACAGTTCAAACTCTTGCGATTGGATATCCCACTCTTTTAACTTGTCTAGAATTGCATAATAAAATGCATTTAAACTATTGATTAACTCATTGCTCAACCTGACAATATCATCTAAATTAGCTAAACGCAATTGGTCGGTCACACTGTAAACCAGCAAGGAAATCAATCCTACAATTGCCAATAGCACGATAATAACGGATGTGATGGCAGCCCAAGTTCTTGGTGCATAAAATTTGCGTAAAAATTTCCTTGGTTTAATTTTACGATATTGCTTTTCAAAAAAATCAACTACTGGGTCCATTAGATATGCAAATACAAAACCGAAGATAATCGGTTTAACCACCCTTAATAGCCAATTGACCTTTTCTAATATCATCTTTACAATCGTCGGCGCATTCTTGGCAATCAGACTAAGGGAATAGATAATCACTGCCGTAATGATTACATACAGGGATATCTGCATGTATTTTCGATTCATTTTATCCGTCCATTTCATTATTGGTTAGATACTCTCCTTTCACCAAACCTCAAGGACTCAAATGTCAAAAGCACCATCGATACTGACCATGCAAAGATATAAGATGATGACGGGCTTCCCCACTTGCCAGAAGCTTGTAAAATAATCATATAATTGTGAACAGTATACCATATTCTGTTAGTCCAGTGAAGTAAATTATGGGAACAAATTTTCTTTTTTACTCCTAATTATACATTCGTTTGCCGAAGAAACCGGCTTTGCTTTCAACTAAAATAGCAGTTGGAATATCAGATATAGCTTCTTGCCAAAGGAAGAATTATCATAGGTCGTTTCAAACAGGTCTTCATAGAATTGGAGCACCTTCTCTAAATCCTTTCTACTAATGCTAGCCCTGCCAAACCGAGCTCTTTGTATGATCTCCATGCATGCTATAAATTCCTCTGCATTTAAATAGGGATGGTTTTTCATAACATAATCAAAATGGTCCTCCAGCAATTCCTTTCGTTTTAATAATCCGCTTTGCGCGGTTATCATTTTCTCAATTTCTTTATACAGAAATAATGCTTTTTGATTATCATTGCTTCTTCGAATTCGATTTTTCTTAAATTTTATCGGAGCAATAATCCCTAACGTTCCAAGCACCATAACAGTACCTATGACTATTATAAAAGCCTTATTTATAATGCCATTTGTACGATTCACCTCATCCAACTTTTCTTTCTCTTTGGTAGTTTCTATATCGGGCAAAGCGGTTGGTTTCGTCTCTTTATCTCCATAGGTTTCCTCTATGGGGGTAGGCGAAGGTGCAATCGGTGTAATCGTAGGAACATTTTGCTCATCGTTTTGTTTCATATTATTGCTAAGCTGCTCCATGCTTGCTACAATCGTATCGGTGTATTCCGATGCAGACCCCGGTGTAAACTCCACTGGTATCCAACCGCTATGATCCATATAAATTTCCACCCAGGCATGGGCATTATAATCCATTACGGATAGTTCCATTTGCCTTACCACATAGGAATTATCCGTTCCCTCGGAATACTCTTTTATCCTTTGCTCTTTCAGAGAATTGCTTTGTATAATCTCATTCTGACCAACGCAGTAACCTTCTATATATCTTGCCGGTACTCCCATTGCACGTAGCATCAATGTTGCTGCCGATGCATAATGTGCACAATATCCGATCTGATTCTCATAAAGGAAATACTCCACAAAATCCTGCCCTTTGGGAAGCTTACCAGGGGATAGGGAGTATTCTGTATGCAGATGTAAATACTCTTTTACATATCGAATCTTTTCTGAAATGCTGTCCAAATCCCTATCTAAATTTTCCTGCGCAAAATCTTTCTTTAAGCGATCAAGACCGGATGCCGGCAATTGCGTATAGACGTCATAGACATAATTTCGATACGCTTTCTCATATTCATCATAGTCAGAGGATATTTCTGCTATGTTCCCATCGATTAGATTGCCGGAGCTGTTATTAAAATGGATATCAAAATAGTAATTAAATTCATAATTCTCTTTCCTGCTCTTCGGAAATGCATACAAATCTAATTTATATTCAATCGCTTCCGGAGGATTCGGCTTTGAAAAATAAGGTAAATATAAATAGTTTTTATTGGCATCTTTATACGAAATCGTTATATTTCCTTCATAGAACTGATATCTATTATTGGAACGATTATGGGAAGCAAAATCGTAACCCCATTCAGAAAATGTATTCGTATTCCTTTCCAACCCATTTACTGAAGCATCCATAGACCGAGCCAATTTCTCAAGCAGTAAGCTAACCTGGTTTATCGGTGAAAACTTATGCAGCGGAATTTTCTCCATTAGCTTCTCGTATTTCAATTCTACATCCTTATTACCATCCTCCCAGCTATTACCGGTATATATATTTCCCACGTAGCCTTTTAGGTAGATTCCTTCATAAGCAGATGGAAATGGCACGGTGATACGAAGATGCTCCGTATTGGTAAAACTCACTTGATCAACTACACCTAGCTGCCCTCCGCTTAACCCTCCCGCTGCTACCATCCTATTGGAAATTTTGAATTTGCTGAAGGACTCTGCGACATCTTCCAGTGAAAAATCAAACAAAGCGGTTTGAATTTTCGATTTTATCGTTTTAATTTCCTGAACACTTTCATAATCCGCAGGCGAAACCATCCATTTTAATAGAAAGAATAGGATTAAGCTTATACCACAAAGTATGGTTGCTACTTTCATTCCAACTTTAGATTTTAATTGTAACGGAAATCTCCCCTCACCGGTATACGCATTACCATGTACTTTTGATAGGAAAATGCTAACTAAAAGTATGATGATTAAATGATGTTCGGCAGGTACTACTCCAATCAGGAAGCTTGCGATGATAGGGGACATAAGCAAGATATAGACGAATCCTCGCATTCGTTTTTGAAGTAGCGCAGCACCAAGCAACGCTGTAATCGGAATAACCATCAAGCTAAAGAACAAACACAAATCCTCTTTCGCTGAAGTATCGTTAGCTACATAAAACAGAAACTCTGTTTCATAATATTTATTCCATTGCAGAATAACTGCATTTTCTAGGATATAGAATGCATTCTGCAATCTTGGAAACCGACTATAGCAAAATAGAATATAGAAAAGGATTGTGAAAAATGCTTTTACTATACCATACGAAGGAAACAGAAAAAACAGAAAGAAAATCATACTTGATACGATTAATACAATATTCATTGGTGTAACGTTTGTCTGGATGGAAAAGCTTTCTATAAAAATAGAAAGAAAACTCCAGCTTCCCAGGATCATTGCAAGTAATTGCAGTATCCTTGGGAAAACGGATATATTTGCTTTCTTTCCTTCCTCACTGTATCCTTTGGTATCGATTATGATTCCATCTTTTTTTCTATTATCCATTAAAATCACCATTTTCTAATTCAGCCTAAGGTTCTGTATCTCCGAGCGCAAGTTATGAATATTAATCGAAGATAAGCCAATCCCTAATTTTGCTATGGCATTTACATTATCTTCCGCATTTTTATTAATATTTAAGGAGCGAATTTCTTGCCTTATGTTATTACCTTCCTCTTGCAGATAAATTATACGCTTTTCTGCGGCCATAAGTAATGATAAGTAATCCAGCTTGCCATCCGATATCTCACCGGTAATATAAAAGACATCCGTATACTGTTCCTTTGGATATTGCGCCAGGTAAGTTGATAGCGCATTAAAAGGATGCGTTGGATTGGGATTTTCTATTAATCCAGCTATTATTTCATAAAAATCTTTCTCCGATAGTACTTGCATTCTCCTGCAAATACCTCTCTTACTATCAAACCAAGAAAAATAATGATACTGTTTCCTCATAAGCAAAGTATAGGATATGGACAAGGCACTTTCCAGCAATGCATCAATGTAAGCCAAAGAATCCTTATCTTTGGAAATGCTTAAATCAAGAAATATGAGCACGGAACAATTTACGGGATCACTGAACTCCTTAATCATAAGTTCATTTTGCTTACTGCTGAGCTTCCAATGAATTCGCTGAATTCGATCTCCCTCACGGTATTTACGTATCGCAAAGACCTCGGATGGATCATCTCCGCTCTTTGCTGGAGAATAGTGCTCACTTTCCGTATATTGTCCACTTCGATTGGTTACGATTTCTTCCTCAACCTCATAAAAGTTGGGTAATATCGCAATCATTAATGAAGCCTTACACTTCTTTTTCAATGAGAAAAGTTTTAAATAATCATAGCAACGAATCCCCTTCAGCGTTATTTCTAAATTTCCTACATATTTCGATTGTAAATCGCAGGATACGCAAAGATTGCTTCTTCCATCCATCGTTACCATAAGCTCTTTTTTATGATGTTTTGAAGCAAAACGATTACGTATGATTAGATCGATTTTCATACCATAGATGGGAATAATCGTAGGATTATATAGTTGTATCGTTATGGGCACCTTCTCTCCTTTGGAAGCCACATGTACCATGGAATGCAGTTCGGCTTTTACCATACCGCAACTAATCCCAAGGAGTGCAAGCAGGACCAATGGAAGAAGCAGCACAATGAGAAAAAGCAGCCCCATAATATATTCGTTATACAGTATGGAAATGAGACCTGCCAATGCAATCAGTAAGAGATATCGAATTTTATTTGAGAACATAGGGGATACCGAGCCTTTCTAGCTATTTTGCAATAATTCTTGGAGGTTTCACAATATGAAGAATATCCTCCAGAAGGTTGTCCACAGTTACATTATTTACTCTCGCCTTTGGTTTTAGAATAATTCTATGGGCTGTTACATCTTTGAAGATATATTGTACATCGGATGGTATCACATAATCCCGTCCGCTAAGGAATGCCGTCGCCTTAACCATATTCGTAACTGCCAAGGACCCTCTGGGACTTACGCCAAGAGCAATCAGGGGATTTACTCTTGTTTGCTCAATCAGGAGGGTGATGTACTCATAGATGGAGTCGTGTACAAAAACATCTTCCACAATGGTTTGCATAGCTAAAATATCCTCTGTGCACGCCACCGTATCAACTTGATCCAATGGATTGCTATTCTGCCTTTGCTTAAGGATAGATATCTCGCTCTTTAAATCAGGATATCCCATGGTCAATCGAACCATAAAACGGTCCAGCTGTGATTCCGGAAGCATCTGCGTGCCAACGGATCCAATGGGATTCTGTGTGGCGATCACAACGAAAGGTTTTGGTACGTCCATGGTTACGCTGTCCACGGTTACTTTCCCTTCCTCCATAACCTCCAGTAAAGCCGATTGCGTCTTGGACGAGGTACGATTAATCTCATCCGCCAGAAAAAGGTTACACATAATTGCACCGGGCTTGTATTGGCTGCTCTCTCCCTCTCGGTTATATAGATGGAATCCCACTACATCCGTCGGAAGCACATCCGGTGTGAATTGCAAGCGATGATAATTCAGTTTCATCGCCTTAGAAAAAGCCAGAGCCAATGTCGTTTTCCCAACACCCGGATTATCCTCTAATAAGATATGTCCTTTCGCTAAAATTGCAGTTAATACCTTGCATATAATATTCCTTTTCCCAATGACTACTTTATTTACTTCATTGATAATTTGCATCGCTTTATTATAATATTGCTCCATAATAATACTCTCCTCATATGTTTTATCCCATATTACATCCTTTGATTATTCGTAATAAGCATATTGGTTTGCCCGGATAAGTATATTCGTGCTAGTAAAAGCAAAGTTCTGCTTATCATGAGTATAACATATTTTTACATATGTTCAACGAATTAATCATCTTCTAACCTATGGATATTTTGTGAACTGATTCTTTTTAGTTGACTTATTAATAGAAAAGTTTAAAATTAATTCTAGAGAGAATACAATGGAGGTATCAACAAGTGAATAACGCAAAGAAAACAATTCGATATCCTAAAAAGGATGAAAAGCAAAAAATAAAAATTAATCCTAAAGTATGGATGATTACATCCATCGTCTTAGCAATTGCTCTCATTGGTTCAATCTTATTTGACCAGCTTTATAAAAGAACTATTATTACCATTAACGGCGACAAGTATTATATGGAGGATCTCACCTATTATATCTATGGGATAGAATCTGCATATGATTACTATAACCAGATATTCGGCGGGCAATATTGGGATATGGTTGTAGACCAGAATACAGGAAAAACAGCCCGCGATGTAGCTATGGATGAAGCGATTGATTCCGCTCTATATACTGAAATTTTATATCGGGAAGCAATTGCGGACGGGTATACTTTAACCGATGAGGACAAGGAAAAGGTTGAAAACAATGTTGCCTCACTGTTGGACGAGCAGTTTACGGAAGAAGTCATCAAGAAGAATGGTTTTACCGAAGAATACTTAACCAATATACTCAGCAAAACCACATTGGTATCCCGTTATCGCGAAGATCAAATTAAAGCCTTGGATATCGATGATGAGGCTATTAAAGCGGAAATTAATTATGATGAATATCGCCAATATGATGTGGAATATGTATTCATATCCACAGAAAAAAAGGATGAGGATAACAATACCGTTTCTATGAATGAAGAAGAAAAGGCAGCTGCCTTGGCAAAGATTACAGAGCTTTACGAAACCGCAAAACAAACCGAGGATTGGTCTAAGCTAATTTCTGAGGATGAGGAAGAACTCATCTATCGTGAACAAAGTTTCATTGAAAGCGATACCAAATTCTCCGAAGAATTGGAAACAACCATCATGGCTATGGAGAATGATACCGTAAGTGATATTCTTGAAGACGAGAGCGGCTATTATTTTGTACGTATGATTAATAATAATTCCACAGAAAGCTACGATGCTGCAGTAGAAGAATCGATTACGAAAGCCGAGAATGAAGGATTTAACGAAATATATAATGAAATTTCCAAAAAATATGAAACTACAGTGAATTACAAAGCTCTAAAAAAATATCGTATGGGTACTATTACTATATAGTATAGTCAAAGAATCTTCTCCAAAATAAGAATAAAAACTTCCTTTCTTGTAATAATAAAAGCGAAGCAGTTAAAGAAAGGAGAAGTCTCTATGGCTAAAAACAAAAATAACAACTTCAAAGGTAAAGCTAAGGACTCTACCAGCAATACCGCTAAAACTACTACAAGGAATTCAGCAAAAAATTCCCACGCTGAAGTTCCTGACAACTCTCCAAATCGTAGTGGCCCAGGCGGAGAATAATTTGTTATCCATACGCAATTTATGAAAGCTTTTAGAGTCTAAGTTATGAGAAACACAAAGAACCTATTGGTTCGGTGGAATTACCGCTGAAACATAGGTTCTTTTTTATTCCCTTTCTAACGATTTTCTTAACACTTTCTTAACTAGGATTTTTGATGAAAGATGCTATAATTTAAACTGAAGCATTATATCAGATAATAAGGAGCTAATAATAAGATTATGAAAATATTAATTATTGGTTGTGGAAAAGTAGGATCAACGCTTGCAGAGCAGCTTGACCGAGAAGGGCATGATATTGTTGTCATTGATAATAAAGCCTCTGCTATTGAATATATTACTGATAATTTGGATGTGATCGGATTTGTAGGAAATGGCGCTAGCTATCATATGCTTTTAGAAGCCGGTATTAAAACAGCGGATTTATTAATCGCCGTAACAGGTTCCGATGAGCTAAATCTGCTATGTTGTCTAATAGCCAAAAAAGCCGGTGACTGCCATACCATTGCCAGAGTACGCAATCCGCAATACAACGATGAAATTGATTTTATCCGGGAAGAATTGGGACTGTCTATGACCATTAATCCTGAGCTGGAAGCTGCTATTGATATCTATAGAATTATTCAGCTTCCATCTGCGATTAAGATTGATCCTTTTGCAAACGGTAGAGTCGAATTGCTGAAGTTTCAAATCCCGGTTGATTCCATCCTTGATAATATGAAAGTTATGGATTTGAACAAGAAGCTAAGAACCAAGATATTAGTATGTGCCGTGGAACGTGGAGATCAGGTATATATCCCATCCGGTAGTTTCGAGTTAAAGGCACATGATAAGATTTCCTTTATTGCTGCACCCAAAACTGCTTTAGAGTTCTTTCAACGGATCGGAATCACCTCTTCCCATATTAAAAATGCGCTTATCGTCGGTGGAGGAACTCTTGCCGTTTATCTAACGCATAAACTAATTTCCAGCGGGGTTAATGTAAAGATTATTGAGCAGAACCTGGATCGCTGCAACGAATTAAGTGAACGGTTTCCAGATGCTCTTATCATCAATGCCAATGCATCCGATAAAGACATTCTGTTAGCGGAAGGGATTCAAGATATGGATGCGTTTGCTACCCTTACTAATTTTGATGAAGAGAATATATTACTTTCCCTGTATGCCAATAAAGTATCGAAGGCAAAAACATTTACAAAAATTACTCGTCTCACCTATGATGATATTATCAAAGATATGCCACTTGGAATTGTTGTTAACCCGAAAGCTGTTACGTCGGACCGAATTATTCAACACGTTCGTGCCATGAGCAATTCCAAAGGAAGCAATGTAGAAACCTTGTATAAGATTGTTGATATGAAAGTAGAAGCTTTGGAATTTCGTGTCGGAAACAATGCTTCGTTCATTGGTGTTCCTTTAGAACAATTATCACTGAAACCCAATTTGTTGGTATCCTGTATCAATCGAAACGGAAAAGTAATTATCCCTACAGGACAAGATACCATACAACTTGGAGATACCGTTATTATTGTAACTACGAATACCGGGCTAAATGATCTTCATGATATTTTATTATAAAGTTAAGAGTCATTATTAGGTACGTTACAAAGAAAGGCATGATTTATAGATGAATAAATCAATTATATTGTATATCATTGGCTGGATCTTAAATTTTGAAGCCGCTTTTATGGTCCTTCCTTTGATTGTAGCACTCATTTACCAGGAACAAAGCGGTTTTTATTTTCTCATATCCATTGGATTATGTTTGCTGTTTGGCGTTCCCCTAATCATCAGGAAACCAAAGAGTAATCATTTCTATGCAAAGGAAGGCTTTATAACCGTTGCTCTTGGATGGATTGCGCTGAGTTTATTCGGCGCACTACCATTCTTTATTAGCGGCGAAATTCCGTCTTACATAGACGCTTTATTTGAAATTGTATCCGGGTTTACTACTACCGGTTCCAGTATTCTTAGTGATGTGGAGGCTTTATCCTATTGTATGTTATTTTGGAGAAGCTTTAGCCACTGGATTGGAGGCATGGGTGTTCTTGTATTCCTCCTTGCGATACTTCCATTGACCGGTGGGGAAAACATCCATTTTATGCGTGCAGAAAGCCCCGGTCCATCCGTGGAAAAACTTGTACCAAGAATTAAGACCACCTCAAAGATGTTGTATAGGATTTATCTGGGTATGACAGTAATCATGATTGTTCTTCTTCTGTTAGGAAGAATGCCATTATTCGACACATTGACGCTAACCTTTGGCAGCGCAGGAACCGGAGGATTTTCCATTAAGAATTCCGGATTGTCGGAATACACCCATTATCAGAAAACCGTGATTACCATTTTCATGTTCCTATTCGGTGTGAACTTTAACTTTTACTATTTACTGTTACTTAGAAATTTCAAAGCTGCCTTAAAATTAGAAGAGGTTCGTTGGTATTTTATCATCTTTGCATCAGCAGTTATCTTAATCGCTCTTAATATCGGTGGTATCAAGGGATTCTTCCCTGCAATCCACCATGCAGCCTTCCAGGTAGCATCAATTATGACCACTACCGGATACGCTACTGTGGATTTTAACTATTGGCCAACCTTTTCAAAGTCCATCCTATTTCTCCTGATGTTTATCGGTGCTTGCGCAGGCAGTACCGGTGGTGGAATTAAGGTGTCACGTATTGTTATCGTGTTTAAATCCATTGGAAAAGAATTATCCTATCTGGTTCATAAACGAAGTGTCAAGATACTAAAATTTGAAGGTAAGAAGATACAGCATGAAACCATGCGCTCAATCAATATTTTTATCATTGCGTATGCTTTTATCTTTGCTGCTTCCCTTTTAATCGTAAGTCTTGATAACTTTGACTTCACCTCATCATTTACAGCGATTGCTGCAACAATCAACAACATTGGACCAGGTTTAGAGGTTGTAGGACCTTTTGGTAATTTTAGCGGCTTCTCTGATTTATCGAAATTAGTAATGACTTTTGATATGTTACTTGGAAGATTGGAAATTTTCCCGTTACTATTACTATTCTCCCCTACCACTTGGAAGAAATGATAGGAACTGTTTGCTTATTCTTATCATTATAATAAAAGAATTGGCAAACTAATTCTATAATTATGAACAGAAAAACAGTTATGTTATTGAATTCTTGAAAATCCAATAACATAACTGTTTTTGATTCATGGCAAGGGAAAAGGTGTATCAAATTCTCCTATGGAAACTATTTTAATCCGGTAAATAACTTAATTGGTCATAATATCCTTCCAGTAAATTAGCAGCACGATGGTTCTACAATCCCGTCCGGAGAATACGGTATCAGAAAAGTTCTTATTCCTGCTGCATAAGGTGCAATATCATAGTGCTGATAATAAAATACCGCTCCTTCCTCCGTTAAATAGAAATTATTTGGCTTAAAATTATTAACCACCAAATGTTGATAATCTTCAAAATACATATCATCTCCGGATGCAATATCTTCCGCTATTTGCTGATTGATCTGTGCAATCACATACGCATTATAGTCCTGCTCTTTTTCAAACAAATCACTTAACACCATCTTTTTGCTTCTCTGCAAATCCCATGTGTCAGAAGATCTGATTGTCATACCATGGGCTCCACCCGTATATTCATATTGGTCAAAGTATAAACTTAATACACAGTCCTGGTTATAGGTAACGTTAAAATCCTCATAAGCTTCAAACTCACGAACCGGAAAATTATTTGCAACAGAATACTCATATTCCACCATAGCCTGCTGATATAGATTTTTAATCACTTTTTTCTCATACATGGATGCCCTCGTTCGATAGAAGGAATTGAGCTTATCCGCCAGTGTTTGGAATGTATTCGAGTAAAACTCAGGATATTTAATTGTGTATGTCATTATCATATGCCCTTTATAATATAAATCCTGCTGTAACTCTTGCTCTTTTACTATAAATGAATACCCCTCCATACATTATCACCCTATTAAAGTTTTCTTTAAGGCAATATATGCTTGGCTACTTAGCGATATTCTTATGGATTATAAACACGCTCTTTTTTTACAATTGATGTGATAAACCTTCTACCTTTTTGAGGCGCCCATAAATTCATTAGAAATCACATTTTTTAAATCTAATTTAAGATTTTCTAACAGGACAGACACCGGTTTCACGTTCTTTATCAATGATTTAAGATTATCTTACGGGGCAGACGCCGGATTCGCATTCTTTATCGATGATTTCTCTTTCTTCGGCATCATCGAATTGTGCTAATAAGTCTAAATCAATCGGTTTTACATTCTTCATACGCTCTTCATAGTCTTCCTTAGTCGTCGATTCAAAAGGAAGTAAAGGATATGTCTCTTCCATCAAAGGCAGGAAAGTGATGCCAACGACTTTATCAAAGTTTTCATATACCCAGTTTGCAACATCATCCCATTCATGCTCACGCACATGGACTGTAATTGAGGTGTTATGATCGGACCAGTTCTCCATGGATAATTTGTATAACTCCAACTGCTCGATCGCACCAACATCATATTTGGTTTTTCCTTTCGGTGCCTTAATCGGGAATTCAATAACCTTAATCGTACAATTGTCATCCGTCTGTCCGATTTCATTATAGATTGGATAACTTCCCTGCTGTGCAATCATTTTATAGAGAGGATCCGTTACGGAGATACGAACTCTTCGTATATAGTAATGGGAATGCGCATAATGAATTCCAGGGCTTACGCCCGGAAGATTGGATAAACTGCCTTCCGGTTTAATGGTTGTCATTAACTTCGGTGCCTGAATTCCAAGCTCTTTGCAGTAACGTTCTCCCTCGGCATGTACCACTTCTCTCATTTCCTTAAGTAATTTTCCAAGTTCCTCGTAGCTCATACCGGTCTTATTCACCATATCCATCATACCTGTTAAAGATACCCCGACAATACGGTCTTCATGCATTACCTTATTCCAAGCAGGTAGTTCCACATCCACTAAAGTCATACGTATTGCATTACGGATGGATAGTCGTAAGATATCAGCCAGTCGTTCCTTGTTCAATGTATTACCCTCAACGAATGCCATCAAATTATTCGTTGTAAGGTTACAGCATTGCTTGGATTGCAGCAGAATTTCACCGCAAGGATTACATCCTCTAAAAGTTTCTTTACGACGTGTTGCCTCTGCCCCATTGATAAATCCCGGTTCACCATTCACTTTAATTGAATTGATGATTTCTTTAATACGTTCTAATGACGGACGTTTGGTATAGAGGACGGAGTTGTTGCTCATTTTCCTGTGAGAAATCTCCGGATCTTCTATCCATTGCCCATCCACCACCTTGTAGATATTTCTTTTCGCATTGATTACTTCTTCATCACCCTCATCGCAAATTACCATCATTGCACTGCGTCTTACACCACCGGATACTACATTTTCACTGATGATGGTAGCAATGTCTAAGATGTCAATGGATTGCAGCTTTCCATCCTCTCTGCGTAAAAATACTTTATTCATTTTCTCAAACATTCGTTTTATAGATTTATGGCCGGATGCTCTTCCGCCAAATCGTTTCAGTCTTTCCCCTTCCGGTCTTACATAGCTGTAATCAATAATTACCTTTTTAATTCCCTCATATTGATTGGAAGTTACAATGGAAAAATAGATTTGAAGCGCTTCGCACCAGCCCTCTTTACTGTCTCCAACTTTTAATGTAATTACGGAAGGATCCTCTTTATCAACGGTTTCCTTTGTATGTTCCATTTCCTCTTTTGGGGTAATAAGACGTTCATATCCGTCATAGACCGATTCCATTACAAGATGCCGTACCGGTGGCAGTTTTCCTATTGCATTCCGATCAATGCGGATACCTACACCACTGCCTACCATTAGCAAATAAAATACATCTACCAAATCCTGCAGGCTGTCAATATTCGTGAACGCACAATTATAATTGGATAGAGGATAATCTTTTACTACTTCGGTACCACCCATATATAGGGTTCTTCCCGAAGTAAATGTTCTTAGATAGAATAGATTATCAAAAAGATATTCCGCTTCTTTTTGTACAGCTTCCCAATCAATCGGGATATTATGCTTTTTCTTATATTCTATTTCTAAGCCGATATTATATTTTGTTGTACGAAGCACTGTCTCAAACCATGTTTCTCTGCGTTTCTTATCCTCTAAATACCGGGAATAAGTTCTAAGATATACAAACTCACCGATTAAACTCAGCGGTGATTTCTCCTCTTCATATTTCTTTAAAAATTCTTTCGTTAATAATTCTCTCATATCATTCCTCCGCAAATTGCATTATAACAAGATGGATTGGCAAACCAATTGCCTTGTCATGATTAATGAATGAATACCATTCCCTTTTTCTATGTGTTAGCACATATCCAATATGCTTTTATTATGTACTATATATAGTATAAATAATTATATATACCCACAACATATATGTCAATGCAAATTATCAGGATTTTTATGTCGAAAATCAGATGGATTCTCTTAAGCAAATTCATTGATATTACAAATGCATATATCGTTTGCCATTCACTGTAAACCTTGATAACCCCTGTAGATTATTAAATTTTAGTAAACTTTTACATATCCATTTATTTACTACCTTGTCTCTGTTATAATAAAAGTATCTAATAATGCCATAAGCTAATTTCCCCTTATCAGGGAGGATAAAACGAAAGGAAAGGTGAATTGCATTGGTTACTATGGACATCAAAAAGCTACTGTCCGAAATGACTTTAGAGGAAAAAGCCAGTTTATGTTCCGGAGCAGATTTCTGGCACACAAAAGCGGTAGAACGCCTGGGGATTCCACAGGTAATGGTAAGTGACGGTCCTCATGGAATCCGCAAACAGGAAACAAGAGCAGATTATATTGGTCTTGGAGAAAGCGTAAAAGCGGTATGTTTCCCTGCTGCCGCAACACTCTCCTGCTCCTATGACAGAGAATTGCTACATAAGCTTGGAAGCGCTTTAGGAGAAGAATGCCAAGCAGAAGAACTTGCCACATTGCTCGGTCCGGGGATTAATATCAAACGTTCCCCCCTTTGCGGTAGAAACTTCGAATATTTTTCGGAAGATCCCTATTTAGCAGGAGAATTAGCTGCCAGCTATGTCAATGGCGTACAAAGTAAAAATGTAGGTACCAGTGTAAAGCATTTCGCCGCTAACAACCAGGAAACCAGAAGACTTAGCATTAATGCTGTAGTCGATGAACGTACCCTGCGTGAGATTTATTTGGCTGCCTTTGAGACCGTTGTTAAAAAAGCCCGTCCGTGGACAATTATGTGTTCCTATAACTTGATTAATGGAACCTATTCCTGTGAGAATGATTGGCTCCTGAATAAAGTGCTCAGGAATGAATGGGGATTTGAAGGCCTTGTTGTAACAGACTGGGGAGCAATGAATGATCGTGTGAAAGCGCTAAAAGCCGGTCTGGATTTAGAAATGCCGTCTTCCCATGGGGTTACGGATAAAGAAATCGTAGATGCCGTTAATGAAAGCAAATTGTCCATGG
>Ga0207747_1000162_pt1 | contig 83018 bp, 67 predicted proteins | sample HigsolmetaGSP11D_FD_184839 | JGI IMG/M metagenome (GOLD analysis project Ga0207747, IMG submission 184839) | High solid enriched microbial communities from the Joint BioEnergy Institute, USA - SP1-1-D (SPAdes) | ecosystem: Engineered > Bioreactor > SSF (Solid state fermentation) > Aerobic >...
GTTCGACACGGCGGTCCGAACCCTGGAATCGGCCCCGCACCGCGGCGTGCCGCCCTGGAACATCCCGCCGCCGTCCGGCTTCTAGAGACGGCGGCTAGCTTGGAAATCCAGCAGCGCGGCTCAGCGACGCGATCAGCCGCGGCGTCAGCGCATCCAGCACCGGCCGCACGTCGCGCGCCAGATCGGGCGCGTCGGCGAACGGCGGCCGGCCCTCGCGCCGCCACTGCTCGTGCAGCGCGCACTGGATCAGCTTGCCGGCCTCGAACTGGCTCTGGAAGAACGCGCCCGCCAGCGCCGGCTCGACGCCGGCCCGCTGCGCCTGCGCGGTCACGCCGGCCAGGATCTGCGCCTCGCGCGCCGGATCGTCGATCGGCGCGCGGCTATTGCATTTGGCGCGCGCCACCAACGGCGCCACCGCCAGCCGCTGGTCGATCAGGATCAGCAGCTCATCCAAGCTGGCCCGGGCCGATTCCGAGGGCCGCGGCTGCGCCTGACAGCCGGTAAGCGCGAGAAATGTCGCGAACAACATGGCGATGACCGCTCCGTGCCTCGACTGGACGCACTGCCCAGGGATCATTGCTTGCCTCCCGGCAACGGCACCTGCTGGCGTTCCACCTTGTGCAGGTCGCGCGCCGCCGGGGGCTGTAGATCGAGCCGGAAGAAGTCCGGATCCTCGGGCAGGATCAGCCGCAGCTCCATGTGGCGGTCCAGCGCCAGCTCGGCCCGCGCCGTCTCGAACGCCAGCACATGGCCGCCACCGCTGCGGTCGCGGCTGACGAAGTGCAGGTGCAGCCCCGGCACGTTGATGCCGCCGACGTAGGGCGGGGAGAAGAAACCGACGATGGTCCCCTCCACGTCCTCGAACTGGAACTCCCGCTGCGCCTCCACCACCTGCGCCAGCGGTCGGTACGGCGGCGTCTGGCGCGGCACGCTGCGGGTGCGCAGCTGGCGGAAGCGGCCGTCGATGCGCACGGCGTAGAACAGATTCGGCGACTCCAGGTTGGCGGCGAGCAGCCGCTCCAGGCCCGCGAAGTCGGTGCCGGGAGGCAGCGCCAGGCGCCGCTCCGGAGCGAAGCCGCTGACCATGGCGAACGGCACGCGCGTATCGTCGTCCAGCACGTTCACCTTGCCCTCGCCGGTCACCTGGTAGACCACGCCGTCGACCATGAGCAACTCGCCGTCCAGGCCGTTGACCGTCCCTAGCCCCAGCTCGCCCGCGCGCCGCAGTTCGGCGACGGTGGTGGGGCCGTCGTAATCCCCCTGCATCAGCGCGCCGAGGGTGGAGAACTGACTTATCGGTTTGCTTTCGGCCGCGACCGCCGCCGTCGCCATCAGCGACAGCCCTAGTGCGAATAGAGTCGATTTCACAGCTTGAACCTTTCTTGTTATTGCTCGTTTTCGGCGAGCGAGCGTCACGGCCGCCTTTTTGAATTTGAGAATACTGATATGCCAAAGTATGGCAGCACCGACACGGCGCGATCCAGGCGGATCGACGCCGAAGACTAATAAGACCAATGGTCGATGGGGGAGCGATGATCGGATCGGCGAGGATTGTGCTGGCCACGCTGCTGATGCTGTTTTGCGCATCGGCCGCCGCCGAGGCGGTGCTGAAAGTCCTGATCGGCACCGAACAGCGCAGCTTCACCACCAGCCAGCTGCTGGCGCTGGCCGATACCCGCACCATTACCGTCACCGACGACGTTGCCTACCCCGGCGCTCCCCGGCAGTACCGCGCCGTACCGGTCAAAACCCTGTTGCGGGGCCTGCGCATCGACGACGGCTACGTCGTGCAGGCGCGCGCCGACGACGGCTTCGTCGCCCAACTGCCGACCCGGGAGCTGCTCGACGCCGGCCCCGAGCGGGCCGAGGCCTGGCTGGCGATCGAACCCGCGGACGCGCCTTGGCCGGCGCTGGCCGGCAAGAGCCGCAGTGCCGGACCGTTCTATCTGGTGTGGCTGCGACCGCAAGCCAGCGGCATCCGCAGCGAGCAATGGCCCTACCAGCTGGCCGAGCTGTCGGCGCTGCCGGCGCCGTTGAGCCGCTGGCCGGTGCTGGACGTGGCCGCCGACCTGCCGGCCGACGCTCCGGCCCGCCGCGGACTGACGCTGTTCCTCACCCAATGTCTGGTCTGCCATCGGCTGAACGGCGGCGGCGCCGCCGAGATGGGACCGGATCTGAATCTGCCGATGAACCCGACCGAGTATTTCACCGACGCCGCGCTGCGCGCGCTGATCCGCGACCCGGCCGCGGTGCGCGACTGGCCGGGCCGCCAGATGCAGGGCTTCACCGCCGAGCAGCTCAGCGACGGCGAAATCGACGACATCCTGGCCTACCTCAAGCACATGGCGGGGCGCAAGGCTCGCTGATCGCGAGCGCGGGCACGCCTGCTACGCGGGAGACATCTTGAGTACCACGCCTCGCACACTGCTCGCCCTCGTTTTGTCCATCCTGCTGCTCGGCGGCTGCAAGCTTGGCGATAGCGACGACCAGCGACATGAACCCACCCTGGAAGCGAAAGTCGGCCAGATGGTGATGGTCGGCTTCCGCGGCCTGAGCGTGACGCCGCAGGATCCGATCTGGCAGGACATCGCCGAGCGCAACCCGGGCGGAGTGGTGCTCTACGATGTCGACGTTCCCAGCAACCGCACCCAGCCGCGCAACATCGAGTCGCCGGCGCAGCTGAAGGCGCTGACCTCGGCCTTGCAGGGCATCCGCCCCGATCCGCTGCTGATCGGCATCGACCAGGAAGGCGGGATCATCCAGCGGCTCAAGCCCCGCTACGGTTTCCCGGACAGCGTGTCGCACGCCCAGCTAGGCGCCGCCGACGACCTGGACGGCACCTATGCCGCCGCTCGCGCCATCGCCGAGAACCTGCGCGAGCATGGCATCAACATCAACTTCGCGCCGGTGGTGGACATCAACACCAACCCGGACAACCCGATCATCGCCCGCTACGAGCGCAGCTTCTCCGCCGACCCGGCGGCGGTCACCCGCCACGCCCAGGCCTACATCCGCGCCCATCACGACGTCGGCTTGCTCACCACCCTCAAGCATTTCCCCGGCCACGGCAGCTCCACCGGCGATACCCACCTGGACGTCACCGATGTCACCCACACCTGGCAGCCGCTGGAGCTGGAGCCGTACCGCGACCTGATCGGCGAAGGCGTGGTCGACCTGGTGATGACCGCGCACGTGTTCAACGGCGCCCTCGATCCCGCGGCCCCGGCCACCCTGTCGCCGGCGGTGATCACCGGGCTGCTGCGCGACGAGCTGGGCTTCGACGGCGTGGTGATCTCGGACGACATGCAGATGGGCGCCATCGTCAACTACTACGGCTTCGAAGCCGCGCTCGAGCTGGCCATCGCTGCCGGCGTCGACATCCTGGTGCTGTCCAACAACGGCTCGACCTACGACGACGGCATCGCGGCCCGCGCCATCGACCACATCGTCCGGCTGGTCGAGGAAGGACGCATCCGCCGCGAGCGCATCGACCAATCCTACCGGCGCATTCAGGCGCTCAAGCAGCGTCTGGCCATCCACCGCTAAGGAGACGAGCATGTTCCGCCGCCTGACCGTCCTCGCCCTATCGGCCCTGCTGACCGCCCCTGCCGGGGCCGAGCAGCGGCCGGACGACTTCGTCGATCTCGCCGGCGTCGCGCCCGACATCGTGATCGAGATGCGCTACCACGGCAGCCACAACTTCGTGGCCAAGCCGGTCCGCGGCTACGAGGAGCCGGTGTGCCTGCTCACCCGTCCCGCCGCCGAGGCGCTGGCCCGGGTCCAGGCGCGCCTGCGCACGCACGGTCTAGGGCTGAAGGTCTACGACTGCTATCGCCCGCAGCGGGCGGTGGATCACTTCGTGGCGTGGGCCAAGGATCAGCAGGACACCTTGCACCAGAGCGGCTTCTATCCGTCGGTGCCGAAAGCGAAGCTGTTCGAGGAAGGCTATATCGCCGAGCGCTCCGGCCACAGCCGCGGCAGCACGGTGGACCTGACCATCGTCCCCTATCCGGCGCCGCCCCAGGCCGAGCCGCCGGTGGGCGATCTGCCGCCCTGCACCGCGCCGGCCGACACCCGCCCCTGGGACAACTCGCTGGAGATGGGCACCGGCTTCGACTGCTTCGATCCGCAGTCCTGGACCGAGAGCATGGCGGTCGGCCCGCAAGCGCGCGCCAACCGGCTGCTGCTGCGCGCGCTGATGGAGGCGGAGGGTTTCGTCAACTACCCGCAGGAGTGGTGGCACTTTACCCTAGCCAATGAGCCCTATCCGGAGCGGCGCTTCGATTTCCCGGTGCGGCGCCGTCAGTGATGAAGGGCTCAGCATTTTCGCACTGCGAACGGTTTATTTCTGCTAAATAACTGCATCAGGAGAAGCAATAACAGTTAAACAAACCTTTCGCATGACCACCGAACTCCGGCAGGACGCGGCGACCTTTTCCATTCCGGGCTACGAGATCGCCGAACTGATCGCCGACAGCAGAGAATCCCGCGTCTTTCGCGCCCGCCGCACGGCCGACGGGTTGCCGGTGATTCTCAAGACCACCTGGCCGGAGGGGGCCACCGATCTGCGGCACGAGTTCGAGATGATCCGCCGCGTCGACGGCCCGGGCGTGATTCGCGCGCTGGCGCTGGAACGCTACGGCCACCTGCCGGTGCTGGTGCTGGAGGATCTGGGCGGCGAATCGCTCGATCGGCTGTGCCGACGGCGACGACTGACGCTAGAGGAGGTGCTGGCGATCGCGGTGCAGGTGGCGGAGGGACTGGCCGCGATCCACGGCGCCGGCATCGTTCACAAGAGCATCAACCCGGCCCATATCGTCTATGACCCGGTTAGCGGCACGGCCAAGCTGATCGACTTCGGCCTCGCCGCCGACCTGCACCCGGCGTCACCGTCGCTGCCGGCGCAACACAGCCTGCAAGGCAATCTGCCCTACCTTCCCCCCGAGCAATCGGGCCGAACCAACCGCCCGGTCGATCACCGCGCCGATTTTTACTCGTTCGGCGCCACGCTCTACGAGCTGTTGCTGCAGCGACCGCTGTTCCCGGTCAGCGAGCCGTTGGAGTGGCTGCACTGCCACATCGCCAAGCAGCCACCGGCGCCGGCCACGGTCGATCCCGGCGTGCCGGCGGTGCTGTCGGCGCTGATCATGAAACTGCTGGCCAAGTCGCCGGACGAGCGCTACCAGAGCGCGGTCGGCCTGCGGGCGGATCTGCAGCGCTGCCTGGACGCGCTGCGGGCCACCGGCGACATACCGTGCTTCCCCCTGGCGGCGCTGGATCGCGCCGAGCGCATCCGTCCGCCGACCCGCCTGTATGGCCGCGACACCGAACTGGCGCTGCTGCTGGAGCACGCCGCGCGGGCCGCGCGCGGATCGTCGGAACTGGTGCTGATGTTCGGCAGCCCCGGCATCGGCAAGACCTCGCTGATCCGCGAGCTGTATCGGCCGATGGCCGCTTCCGGCGGCCGGCTGGTCATGGGCAAGTTCGAGCAGCTGCACCGCAACGCGCCGTACAGTGGGTTCACCGCGGCGCTACGCGATCTGGCGAGGCAGCTGCTGACCGAGCCGGAAGCGCAGCTGGCCCACTGGAAGTCGCGGCTCTTGAACACGCTGGGCCGCAACATCCGCCTGATCACGGCCGGCGTGCCGGAGCTGGAGTTGATCGTCGGCCCGCAGCCGGAAGTGCCGGCGCTGCCGCCGCTGGAGGCGGAGCAGCGTTTCCGGCGCGCGTTGGTGAACGTCCTCCGCGCCTGCTGCCAGCCGAATCACCCGCTGGTGATGTTCCTGGACGATCTACAGTGGGCCGACAGCGCCAGCCTGCGGCTGCTGGAGACGCTGGCGCGGGAAGCGCGCGTGCCGCATCTGCTGCTGATCGGCGCCTACCGCGACAACGAGATCGGCGGCAGCCATCCGCTGGCGCGGGCGCTCGATAGGCTGCGCGAGCGCGGCATTGCCGCCCACATCGCCCTCAAGCCGCTCGACCGCCAGCATCTGACCGAGCTGCTCGGCGACCTGCTCGGCGCCGAGCCCGCCGAACTCGAACCGCTAGCGGAACTGGTCGCCGTCAAGACCGGCGGCAACCCGTTCTTCTGCTTCGAGTTCATCAAGGCTCTGCAAAGGTCCGGGCTGTTCGTGTTCGACCACGAGGCGCGGCGCTGGCGTTGGGACATCGAGCGCATCCGCGCCCAGCGCATGACCGACAACGTGGTCGATCTGATGATGGAGAAGCTTCGACAGCTCGAACCCCCGACGCTGGCGCTGCTGCAGCTGGCGGCGTGCATCGGCAGCCGCTTCGCGCTGGCGACGCTGACCGAGGTCGCCGATCTGCCCCTGCCGGACGTGCAACGCCATTTGCGCCAGGCTTTCGCCGAGGGCCTGATTTCCCTGCCCGGCGACCTCGGCCCCAACGACGACGTGCTGGCGGTGTTCAACCACGACCGCATCCATCAGGCCGCCTACGAGCTGCTCGACGAGAACGAGCGGCGCCGCGCGCATCTGCTGATCGGCCGCCGGCTGCTGCGGCAGCTGCCGGTCGAGGGGCACGACGAGCAACTGTTCGAGGTCGTGGATCATCTCAATCTCGGCGCCGAGCTGATCGACGACGCGGACGAACGCCGGCGCCTGAGCGAACTCGACCTCGCCGCCGGCAAGCGCGCCAAACAGGCGGGCGCCTATCCCCAGGCGCTGGCCTATCTGGAGAAAGGCTTGGCGCTGCTCGGCGCCGATGCCTGGGAGCGCGCTTACCCGCTCGCCTTGGAGCTGCACGCCGAAGCCGCCGAGGCGGCCTACCTCAGCGGCCGCTACGACGCCATGGACCGGCTGCTGGCGGACGCCTTCGCCCGCGCCAGGACGCTGCTGGACCGCACCAAGCTGTATCTGGTCCGCATCTCCGCCAACATCGCCCGCGGCGCCCTCACCGAAGCCATCGCCATCGCCAAGCCGGTGCTGCGCGAGCTGGGCCATGACTACCCGGAGCGGCCCACCCGCGTCCACGCGCTGCTGCGCCTCGCCGCGCTGCAGTGGCGGCTGCGCAACACGCCAGTCGAAGCTCTGGAGGCGCTGCCGCCCATGACCGACCCACGGCAATTGGCGGCGATGAGCATTGGCGAACGCATCGGCGGCGCCGCGCTATTCGTGCAGCCCGCCCTGCTGCCGCTCATGATCCTCAAGGGCGTGGAGGCGTCGCTGAAATACGGTCATACCGACGCCTCGCTGACCGCGTACGCCTCCTACGGCATGATCCTGGCCTGCAAGCTGGGCCAAGTGGAACGCGGCCAGGCGTTCGGCGAACTGGCGCTGCGGCTGACCGAACGCCTGCCGGTCAAAAGCATCGCCGGCCGCGTGCTGCACATCCACAGCGCCCTGGTCCGGCATTGGGCCGAACCGCTGCATGCCTGCCTGGCCCCGCTGCGGCAAGCGTTCGAGCTGTGCCTGGATCACGGCGACTTCGAGTACGCCGTGCTCGCCGCCACCGTGTACGCCACCAATTCCCTCGATGCCAGCGTACCGCTCGACCAGCTCGCCGACGACATCGCCGGATTGCTAGCCACGGCCAGGACGCTCAACCAGGGACCGCTAGTGCATTATCTGGAGTGCGATCTGCAGGCGGCGCTCAACTTCCTCGGCCGCAGCGCCGATCCGAGCCGCCTGGCCGGCCCGGTGTACGACCTGGAACAGCGGCTGCCCGACCACGAGGCCGCCGGCGACCGCAGCCTGGCCCTGGCGGCCCGCGCCACCCAGATCCGGCTCAGCTACCTGTTCGGACGAGCCGATCTGGCGTTGCCGATGGCCGACGCCGCGCTGGCCGACATCGATGCCCACCAGGGCATGTACTGCAACGTCAGCGAGCTGCTGTTCGATGCGCTGGTGCGCCTGGCCTGCGTTACCGGTGTCACGCCGCGCCAACGGCGCCGGCTGCTGCGGCAGGCGGCGCGCCATCAGGCGCTCCTGAAGCGCTGGGCGAAAGCCAACCCGGTCAACTTCCTCAACAAGGTCCATCTGCTGGAAGCCGAGCGGCTGCGCGTGCACGGCCGCGAATTCGACGCCCAGCACCACTACGACGAGGCCAGACGACTGGCGCTGGAACACGGCTTCACCGCGGAGGCGGCCATCGCCGCCGAACTCTGCGGGCTGATGCACTGGCGTGCCGGGCGCGAACCGGTGGCGCTGGCCTATCTGGACGACGCGCGCGCCCTCTATCGCCGCTGGGGAGCGCAGGCCAAGGTCGCGGACCTGGAGCGGCGCTTCCCACGGCTCAAGAAAGCCGCGGACCGCCCTGCCGACAAACGCGCCGGCAGCGCCCTCGCGAGCGCCGACTTCGCCTCGCTGATCAAGGCGTTGAAAGCGATCGCCGACGAGCAGGCCCTCAGCCGCATGGTGGAAACCATCATCGCCACCGCCATGGAATTCGCCGGCGCCCAGCGCGGCGTGCTGATCTTGCGCAACACCGGCGGCCAGCTCTGCGTCGAGGCGGAAGCCACGGTCGACGGCGGCGAGCCGCGCATCCTGCAGTCCCAGCCGGTCGCCGACAGCGACCTGCCGCAGACCCTGATCAATTTCGCGGCCCGCACCCAGACCGGCATCGTGGTCGCCGACGCCCGGCAACCGAACGGTGAAGTCCCCGGCCTGGAACTCGATCCCTACGTGCAGACGCGGTGGCCGCGCTCGCTGCTATGCCTGCCGTTGACGACCGGCACCGGCGCGCAGCGCGAGCTGATCGGCATGCTGTACCTAGAGAACAACCACGCCAGCGGCGTGTTCACCCAGGAACGCTTCGACGTCCTGGAGCTGATCGGCATCGCCGCCGCCGGCCGCCTGGAGCTCTCACGCAAGGCCGCCATCGACGGCCTCACCGGCCTGTTCAACCACGGCTATTTCCAGAACCTGCTGACCCAAGAGGTCGCCGCCGCCCATCGGCACAAGCAGCCACTGGCGCTGCTGCTGATCGACATCGACCACTTCAAGCGGGTCAACGACACGTGGGGTCATCAGGTCGGCGACCAGGTACTGCGCGAGGTCGCCCAGCAGATCAAGAACCACTGCCGCGTGGGCGACACCGTCGCCCGCTATGGCGGCGAGGAAATGGCGGCCATCCTGCCGGACACCGACCTCGCCGACGCCGAACGGATCGGTGAGCGCATTCGCGCCGCGGTGGAAGCCCATCGCTGCCGCCACGGCGATCAAGAAATCGGGGTCACCATCAGCCTCGGGCTAGCGGTGCTGGACGAGGATACGATCAACCCCGCGAAGCTGATCGGCCGCGCCGACGCCGCGCTCTATCGCTCCAAACGCGCCGGCCGCAACCGCCTGAGCGTGGGCTGAAGCCGCCTTCCGGCGAACGCGACCGGTCGCCGCACACGCTCGCCTCGTGTACCGTAGCCGGGCCAAGGCAGAACATGGGTCTGTGCGTTCCCTCCCCTCTTGTAGGGGAGAGCGTAGCGAGGGGGCCGACAGGGAAAGGGGACCCAAAAACCGCGAAGCACGTTCCATTTAGGCCCCCCGCGCGCCCTAACGGCCCCGGCGCCCCGAGGATCGAGACGCCGAACGCCGCCTACGTCATCCGATCGAGCGCCTGCGCCAGGTTGTCGACGGTGCGGTCGATGTTGTGCAGCTTGTCCAGACCGAACAGCCCGATGCGGAACGTCTTGAAATCGGCCGGTTCGTCGCACATCAGCGGCACCCCGGCGGCCGACTGGATGCCCTGCTCGATGAACTTCCGACCGGTGTGGATGCCGTCGTCGTCGGTGTAGCAGACCACCACGCCCGGCGCTTCGAAACCGCCCGCCGCCACGCTGCGGAAACCGCGCTCGGCGAACATGGCCCGGACCTTGCGACCCAGCTCCCACTGCCGCGCCCGCAGCTCCTCGAAGCCGGCGGCCGCCGTCTCCCGCATGACATCACGCAGGCGCGCCAAGGTGTCGGTGGGCATAGTGGCGTGATAGGCATGGCCGCCGTTCTCATAGGCTTCCATGATCTGCAGCCACTTGCGCAGGTCGCAGGCGAAGCTGGTGCTTTGGGTGGCATCGATGCGCTCGCGGGCGCGGGCGCTGAGTGTGATCAGCGCCACCCCGGGCGAGCCGCTCCAGCCCTTCTGCGGCGCGGAAATCAACACGTCGACCGCGGTCGCCTCCATGTCCACCCAGATCGCGCCGGAGGCCACGCAGTCGAGCACGAACAGGCCACCGACCTCGTGCACGGCGTCGCCCACCGCCCGCAGATAGTCGTCGGGCAGGATCATGCCGGACGCGGTCTCGACGTGCGGCGCGAAGACCAGATCCGGCTTCTCGGCCAGGATGGTCGCCACCACCTCCTCCACCGGCGCCGGCGCATAGGGTGCCTGGCGCCCCGGCTCGGTCGGACGGGCCTTCAGCACCAGGCTCTGGGCGGGGATGCTGCCCATGTCGAAAATCTGGGTCCAGCGGTAGCTGAACCAGCCGTTGCGCAACACCAGACACTTGCGGCCGGTGGCGAACTGACGCGCGACCGCCTCCATGCCGTAACTGCCGCCGCCAGGCACGATGACCGCCGCGCGGGCGTTGTAAACCTGCTTGAGCGTGCCGGAGATGTCCCGCATCACCTGCTGGAACACCTTGGACATGTGATTGAGAGCCCGATCGGTGAACACCACCGAGTACTCGAGCAATCCATCTGGATCGACGACCGGTACTAGTCTGGACACGTTCTGCTCTCCTGGTTCTTGGCGCCAACGCCGGCACATCTCCCCTGGCCGGATCGCCTTTTCTGGACTCGTGCGTTTTGCCGGCCAACATAAACCGGCCACGCGGCGGGCGCCAGCCCAGGAGGCGGGCTAAGGATCGGCCTGCCCCAGTCGATGGCGAATCCGCGCCAGGGTACGGCTGATGGCCGTGCAATTGCGCACCATCTCCATCTTCTCCCAGGTGGCGAGCTCACCCTCCCGAATCAACCGCATCATGGCCTCCCGCGACGGCGGCGCCAGCAAGCGCAGGGGATGGTCCCAGCGGTTGCGCAGGAAGATGTTGATGTCCGCCGTGTACTCCTGCGCCAGCACGCTGTAGCTCAGGTGCTGCAGCAAGCTACCCACCGGCGACTTGATGCGCAGATGGTCGCGGCTGAGCTTGAGCGCCTCGGTGGTGGCGACCTTGAGCATGCGGGCGTGATAGTTGATGGCGGCCTGGATCGGATTGGCCGGAGCGTCCGGGTCGGGGGTCATCGCCAGCGCCGCCGGGTTGGTCATGCTGCAAATGAAGTGGTTGACGCCGTACAGCCGAGCCAGCCGCTTGGCCGGCAGATCGTCCACGAACGAACCGTCGATCCATTGCATGTCCGGCAGATAAGGCACCCGCTCGCCGGCGGAGTTCTTGCTCATCAGCGTGACCGGCGGATAGATGCCGTAGATGGCGCAGGACGCCATGACCGCCGAGCGGATGTAGACGTTGGGCGCGGTAATGGCGTTGAGCAGCCGCGGCGCTTGCCGCGGCGACAGGCCGGTGACGGTGATGTTGAGCGCCCGCCCGGTCAGCCGGTAGGCCTCGGCGAAGGTCAGGTCCGGAATGAGCTTCGCCAGGTAGTTGCGCAGATTCTCGGCGTCGACCATCGGCTTGTGCGGACCGAATAGCGAGATCACCGGCCGGGCGGCGGTACTCTCCTCGATGTCGTGGTGCAGATTGTCGATGCTCAGCCGCTGGCGCAGCTCGTCATCGGTATGGGTGCAGACGATGGCGGCGAAGATCGAGCCGGCGCTGGAGCCGGAGATGATCGACGGCAGCAGGTTCTCGTCGAACAGCGCCTTGAGCACGCCGGCATGGAAGAAACCGAGCACGGCGCCACCGCTCAGCATCAGCGCGGTACGCCCGTAGCAGTGGCTGGCGCGCCAGAAGAAATCGCGCTTCTCCTCCAGCGAGATGATCGACTCGTCGACTTGCGCCAAGTCCTCCAGCGCGTAGCACACCTCTTCGATGTAGCGATGGATCAGCTCCTTGGTGCCGAACATCGCCTTGTTGTAGAGCGACGGCTTACCCATGCCGCCGAGATTGCCGTGGATGCCCTCGTTGAGGACGAACAGCAGCTGGTGATAGTCCTTGCGTTGGCGCAGATCGCGGATCAGCTCGTAGCGGCTGCGGATCAGCCGGTAATCGTAGAGTTCGCTGGCGTCGGTCGCCTTCCACTCGTCCAGCCCGTTCTCGCGATCGTAAGCGGCGGCGAGTTGCGCCCACTCCTGATAAGTACGGGCCGAACGCATCTGTTCAGGGATGGGTTTTGGCTGCACGAGCGGCAGAAACATCGCGTAACTCCGAATTCCCTATTGGCGATACGAAACGAGTGGGGGCCGATCGGCCCCCGTGCCTCAAGCGACCACCTCGCTTTCCCGCTGCGCGGCCGCGCGCTTGGCCTGGCCGCGCTTGGTCGGACCGGCGTCCGGCGCCGGCTCCTTTTCCTCGGCCTCCTTCTGCGCCGCCAGCTCCAGATACTCGCGGGTCGACGCCTCCATGCAGGCGATGTAGAAGTCCATGTCCGGCACCACCTTGCGGTCCGCGAGCACACCCAAGTTCAGGTTGTCGTAGATGCCAGTGATGCCGTGGCTGATCGCGGCGCCGTCGGAAATCGGCACCAGCGGATAGACCGAACGGATGGTGGCGCCGGCGAAGTACTTGGGGACCGTGCCCGGAATTCCCGGCACGTTGGTGATCACGGTGTTGATCAACGGGATCTTGGCCAGCAGCCGGGTCTTGCCCTGCAGCCAGGCGGCGGCGGCCCGCACGTAGGCCGGCACGAGCTCGCCGACGGCGTTGCCCAGGTCGCACAGCACCTCCTTGGCCAGCGGCACGCCGCTGGCGGTGCGGCGGCGCACCGCGGTGAGCCGCTCGATCGGATCGGCGATGTCGGTGCCGATCGGGATATACATCGCCGAGATCACGTTGCCGCCCTCGTGCTTGGCGTCGTCCGGCCGCAGCGCCACCGGGCACATGGCGATCAGCGAACCGTCGGCCGGCAGCGCCTCGTGCTCGATCAGATAGCGCCGCATGCCGCCGGCGATGATGGCGACGATCACGTCGTTGATGGTGGCGCCTGGCACCAGGCGGCGGACGCGCTTGAGGTCGGCCAGGGTCCACACGTAGCCGCCATAGGAGCGGTGCGGAGTGACCTCGGTATTGAAGATGGTCTTTGGTACCCGCGTCTGCTCGGGCCGGGCATCGGTCTGCAGCCGGTTGAGCAGCTCCAGGCTCTTGGCGGCGAAATCGAAGCCGGCGCGGGCGCCGCGCAGCGCCTGCCCGAACAGCCGCGGCGTGGTGCGCAGCCACATTTCGGCCAGCGACGGCGCCCGCTCGACATACTGCACCCGATCGCGGCGCCCGTACTCGTGCTTGGGGCTGTCCTCCATCAGCGCGACGCTCAGCTCGAAGCTGGAGCGGCCATCGACGTAAGCGTGGTGGAAGCGCAGCAGCACGGCGAAGCTGTTGGGCGGCACACCGGGAACGTTGTTCAACCCCTCGATGATGTAGATCTCCCAGGGCGCCCGCTCCATGTCGATCGAGCGTGCCATGGTCCGCGCCGTGAAGATGCACAGCTGGCGCCAGTCGCCGGGCTGGGGCAGGCCGACGTGACGGACGTGGTATTCGAGGTCGAAATTCTCGTCCTCCAGCCAATAGGGGTCGTCCAGCCGCAGCGGCGCATGCACTAGCCGCCGCCGGAAAATCGAGGTGGTGCTCAGGCGATCGTCAATGTACTGGAGAATTTCCTTGTAGCGAACGATGCCGTTCGGCGCGGAACTCTGATCGCACAGCCAAAGGCTGCCGATGATCATCGGCTGCTGCGGCGTCTCGAAGTAGAAGAAACTGGCATCCAACGGTGTCAGCTGTTTCATGATTCTCGGTTCTTCTTATTACTTGGTTGTCTTGGAAGCGGCGCGGATCGCCTGCCGGGAACGCGTCGGGACAAACTCGGTCCGGGATACCCGATCGAGCGCGCAAAACCGCCCGCCGCCGTACCGGAAAACGAGGTCGCGGCGGCGGACGCATCCCGATTCGCGTAGCCGGCCGGCGGGGCACCGGCCTTGACGATCGCGACGGCGCGCTCAGGCGGCGGCGGCGACGGGTCGGCTGCCGCCGGTCGGCAAATTGGCCCGGAGCAGCTTCTGCGCCTCGGCGCTGTAGTCGTTGCCGAGATCGATCAGCGTTTTGGCGTCGGCCTGCAACCGCTTACCGAGTTCCTCGACGACCTTGGCGCGGCCGCCAACGAACTCTTTCAGGGTCTTGGAATCTTTGATGGCGAGCACGGCCCGCAGCTCAGCGAAGCCGAAATCCGCATACGCCTGCAGGACATCCAGTTGGAAGTTGGCCAACTTCCCTGCCGTGGAGAGATTGAGGCGGTTGAACTCCTGGAACGAGTTCAGGAGCGCTTCTACGCCCGATCCGCCGGTTTTGCTGCCGAGTTTATCGATCATCGAATTGCCTCCCTGCAATTTTCCATTGACAACTTAGTGCAACGCAGCATAGCAATCGGCGTTTTGGGTGGCAATAGTGGAGAAAGGACTACATCTCTATTCGCCGCCAACATTCAAAATTACTAATATTAGCCATGCGCTCAAGCACAACTCCCGGCCCCTTCATTTCTAGATACTCGACTCATTTCCCAATCGTTTATCAGTGAAACGCCCTCGCCCATCATCGCAAAAGCGGGAGACGGTTTCGGCCGCGGCTCGCATAAGTTGTCATCATTTGGGAAGGAACCGAGATGAAGTTCGCAATCATGGGGTGATAGTCGGCGGTGGGTCCTGGCCGGCTCGGCCTGCGCTTCGGAAGGCATCCGCGTGGCGGAAAGCCGCCACGCCGACGCTGATCACGGCGTGGTCAGCGATGGTGATCGCGAAAGTCAGGGAAGGCGCAAGCGGCGAGACGTCAGCCGATGCGTTGAGCGACTCGGTGCAGACGATCTACGCCCATGCCGCCGGTGAGTCGTCCATACGCGCTATATCGGCGCGCTGGGCCGTCGAAGCCCGTGTGCGGAGGCCGCGCGCCTCCGCTCTCAGCCGCTGCGCAGCAACTCCTCGACCAGCTGCTCCAGGTGCTTGAGCGTATTGCACACCCGGACCTGATGGCAGGCGGTGGCCAGCAGCGGCATTTCCGAGTCGCCGTATCCCCAGCCGGAGCGCGGCTCGGGATTGAGCCAGATCACCTGGCGCGCCCGCTGATAGACCTTGCGCAGCGTGACGATGCCCGGATCGCCGTAGTTGCTGCGGGCATCGCCGAGGATGATGACGGTGGTGCGGTGGTCGATGTCGTCCAGGGCGATGCGCTCGAAGTCGGCGAAGGAGCCGCCGTAGTCCGAGGAACGGTCGCCCAGGCGCTTGAGCGTCAACGCCACCGCCTCCTCCAGCGGTCGCTGCTCGAACAGCTCGGTGACCTCCTGCAGGGAATCGGAGAAGGCGAACGAGCGGACCTTGGGCAGGGTCTCGCTGACGCTGTAGATGAACATCAGCAGAAAGCGCGCCACCGCCGCCACCGAGCCGCTGACGTCGCACAGCACCATCACCCGCGGCCGCTCGCGCTTGACCCGCCGCCATTGCGGCTCGAACGGCACGCCGTCGTAGGCGAGCCCCGCGCGCAGCGTGCGGCGGAAATCGAGCTGGCCGCGGCGCGCCTTCTTGCGGCGGCGATCGTTCATGGTGACCAGGCGCTTGGCCATGCGCCGCACCAGCTCCTGCATGTCCTGGTAGTAGGCACGGTCGACCGCGGACAGCCGCTGCTGCGGCAGGCGCTCGCGCATCCAGCGCTTGGTCTCGGGGTCGGCGAACAGCCCAATCTGGCGCTCGACGTAATCCCGCGCCCGCTCCAGCAGCAGCAGACGGCCGCGCTCCAGGCGCCCGGCGGTATCGCGCTCGGCATCGTTCCCGGCCGCCAGCCGGGCGATGTCGGCGTTGAGCTCGCGCAGCCCCATGGCCTCGGCGATGGCCATGGTGTAGCGGCCGCGTTGGGTGAAGCTGACGATCTGGTTCGCGCCCACTTGCTGACCGGCCGCCGCCACCGCCACGTTGAGCGCCGCCCAATCCTGCCGCAGCAGCTGCTCGCTCAAGGGGCTGAGCCCGGCCGGCGGCGCCGTCGTCTGCTCGTTCTGCCGTTCGGCCGCGACCAGGTCGGCGGCCTGCGCGGGCGCCGGCGGCTCCTCGTCGACCAGCTCCTGGAACGCGAAGAAGCGCTCGAAGCAGCCGTCGAACAGCGCGCGCTCCTCCTCGGTCTTGGCCAAGGTCGTGCCGAGGGCGGCCTTGAGCAGGGTGCGGTCGCCCACCCCCACCCGATGCACGGCGTGATGGGCATCGATCACTTCCGAGATCGACGCCCGCACCCCGGCCGCGCGCAGCACCCGGATGAAATCGGCCAGGGTCGCTTCCACGACGCTTACCCCAGCTGCGCCAGCAGGCCGGGCAGGTCGCGCCGCACCGCCTCGACGTCGTCCCGGTGCTTGAGGATGACGCTCAGGGTCTGCTGCACCAGCTCCCGCTCCAGCTTGTCGGCGTGCAGCAGCACCAGCGTACGCGCCCAGTCGATGGTCTCGCTCACCGCCGGCACCTTGCGCAGATCCATGGCGCGCACCTTCTGGATGAAGGCCACCAGCTGGTCGCGCAGCGTCTCCGAGATGCCGGGCACGCGCGACTGCACGATGCGCCGCTCCAGCGCCGCGTCCGGGAAGCCGATGTACAGGTGCAGGCAGCGGCGGCGCAGCGCCTCGCCGATCTCGCGGTTGTTGTTACTGGTGAGGAACACGATGGGCGTGCTGACCGCGCCCACCGTCCCCAGCTCGGGGATGGAAATCTGGTAATCGGAGAGGATCTCCAACAAGAAGGCCTCGAATTCGTGATCGGCCTTGTCGACCTCGTCGATCAGCAGCACCGAGCCTCGCTCGGCGCGCAGCGCCTTGAGCAGCGGCCGCGGTTCGAGGAAACGCTCGGAGAAGAAGCTGTCGTCGTACTGATGCAGCCGATCCATGGCCTGCTCCAGCCCGACCGTGCCCTCCAGCACTTCGCTCAGCTTCTCGCGCAGGATCTGCGTGTACAGCAGCTGCTTGCCATACTTCCACTCGTACAGCGCCTTGCTCTCGTCGAGCCCCTCGTAGCACTGCAGGCGAATCAGCGGCAGGTCCAGCAGCGTCGCCGTGGCGCGCGCCAGCTCGGTCTTGCCCACGCCAGGCGGGCCTTCCACCAGGATGGGCTTCTCCAGTTCGCGGGCGAGGTAGACGGCGGTGGCGATCTCGCGATCGCAGATGTAGCCGCCTGCCTGAAACTTGTTCTGCAGTACGGCGATGGCGTCGACGGCTTGGGATTGCGGCACGGGTGACTCCTGAGGCGGGTACAACGAAGCGCGAGGCGCTCGCCGATTGGAGCATTTGCCGCCACGCGCGGCAAGCCAGAACGTGCGGTCTTGCCCTAGTCGCGAGGCGGCACCATCAATCGAAACGATTGGCTGGCACCGAACACGACGAAAGGAAGGAGAAGTACATGCCGAGCGTCCAGACCAACGGTATCCGCATCGAGTACGACACCTTCGGTACCACCGACGATCCGGCACTGCTGTTGATTCACGGCTTCCGCACCCAGCTGATCGGCTGGGATCCGGCCTTCTGCCAGGCCCTGGCCGACCAGGGTTTCTTCGTGATCCGCTTCGACAACCGCGACATCGGCCTGTCCTCGCGGATCGAGAACGCACCCAAGCCGGACCTGATCGCGGCGCTGCGCGGCGATTTCTCGTCGGCGGCGTACACCCTGGCGGACATGGCCGACGACACTGCCGGCCTGCTGGAGGCGCTCGGCCTGGAGGCCGCACACGTGGTCGGCGCCAGTATGGGCGGCATGATCGCCCAGCTGCTGGCACTGCGGCACCCGCAGCGGGTGTTGAGCCTGTGCTCGATGATGTCGACCACCGGCGATCCGCGCGTCGGCCGCGCCACGCCGGAAGCGCGGATGGTGCTGATGCGCTCCTACCCGGACGACCGGGAGGGCTACATCCAGGCGGCCATGGCCACCTGGCGCCTGATCGGCTCGCCGGGCCTGTTCGACGAGCGCAAGGCCCGCGAGCGCGCCGCCGCCTCCTACGACCGCAGCCACGATCCGGACGGCCCGATGCGGCAGCTGCTGGCGATCATGGCCACGCCCGACCGCACCGAACAGCTGGCGCACATCCGCGTGCCCACCCTGGTGCTGCACGGCGCGGCCGATCCGCTCATCGACCCCAGCGGCGGCGAGGCCACGGCGCGGGCCATTCCCGGCGCGCGGCTACGCATCATCGAAGGCTGGGGCCACGACCTGGCACCGCAGTTCTGGCCGATCCTGATCGAGGAGATCGTCGCCAATGCAAACTCCGCCCGACGCCCGGCTCGCGCCGTCGGCTGAAACCGCGCCGTCAGGCGCGGGAATGGCTACGGATAGTCGTAACTGACCTTGCAGCCGATCAGGGCGAGCGCGTCGTAAACGGTATTCATTCCACCGTCCTCGTCGGTCTCGAAAGCCACGTGGATCGAGTAGGTGTAGCGGTCGTTGTCCACCTTCACGTAATCGGGCACGTCGTACACAGTCGCTTTCAGGATCTGCACGCGATCGGCGGCGGTATTCACGCTGGCACCGGTGACAGCCAAGTCGATCTGACGCCGGTTCTCGAACGTGCCGCGCTTCAGGGCGATCCATGAGATCTGCTCGCGATCGCGATAGTCGCGAACGGCGCAGGAGAAACCGGTGATCGTGGCTCCATCCGGCAGAGATATCCCCGCCGCCGCGTAGCAGGCTCTGAGCGTCCCCATGAAGTAGCCGCCCTGAGCGGTCGAGGTCTGGTAACCGCAATAACTCGAATTGCTGCCGGTGGAGCGGAAGGCGTCCGCCCCGACCGACACCACGCCGGCCTTGGCGAACTTGCCGCAACTGACGCTGCCGTCGGCATGGATGGCGGTAATGGCGCTGCCGACCTCGCAGCCCTCGCTCACCCGCCCTGCTTGGTGTTTTCCACGGAGGACAGCCGCGCGTCGTTGTCATCGACCGCGCTCTTGATCGCGTTGAAGTTGGCGTTGACCTCTTCGGCGCGCGCCGGCGTGCCGGCGGTGAAACTGGTCAGGCCCGATACCTTGCCGGCGAGAGCGCCAGAGCTAGCCAAGGCGCACGCCGCGAACACCGCGGAACTAAGAATTCGCTTCGTCATTTTCCATCCCCCCTGAATACCTTTCCTAGGCCCAGTTGTCGCGGTTCCATACCATTTCATTCCATTGGTTCCTTGCCGGAGCCGGATTCTCAGGCTCTGCGGTTCCGCCGTCTCCTCCGCCTCCGCCGCCTCCGCCGCTGTCAGCACCGTCCGGACTTCCCCCGCCACTGCCGCCGCCCCCACACCCGGCCAGGGCCACGCCGATAAAGGCGAGAAATGCCATCCATCGTAGTGTTCTCTTCACTGCCGCCTCCCTCCAGCCACATCCCGCCGACGCGGCCAAGCGCCGCAACGAGATCATTTCCGCCACAGAGCGTAGGTATAATCTACGAGTTAGCGCGCTCAGATGAAATGGGATGGCGAGTTTTCGCGCTATTTCGGGCGAAAAGCAGGTCGACGGTAGCGAGCAATTAATTAGCTGGCTATATAAGAATTATTTAAATTAATGAATTAGCCAGCCGCCGCAGGCGCAACCCGCCAAATCGCGGTCGGCTTGGCGCGCCTAGTGCAACCGCGTTCAATCCGGCCGATACATCCGAAACCGCAGTTTCTCGTCTATGCCGAAGTAGTCGGCCGCGCCGCCGCCGCGCAGCACCGGCTCTGCAGCAGCGGTGTCGTAGATGCCATCCTTGAGCAGCGCGCGGGTGATGTGCACCCCCACCACCTCGCCGAGCACTAGCCAAGTGTCCACCTCGGCGCCGTCGGCGCGCCGCAGCTGCACGATCTGGGTCAGGCGGCACTCGAACGACACCGGGCTCTCCGCCACTCGCGGCACCTGGATCAGCCGCGACGGCGCCGGCGTCAGGCCGGTCAGCGCGAACTCGTCAACCTCCGGCGGCACCTGGGCGCTGGTCTGGTTCATCGCCTCGGCCAGCGGCCGCGTCACCAGGCTCCAGCCGAACTCGCCGGTAGCCTCGATGTTCCGCACGCTGTCTTTGTAGCCGATGCTGGAGAAGCCGATGATCGGCGGGTGGTAATTGAAGGCATTGAAGAAGCTGTAAGGCGCCAGGTTCAGCACGCCATCGGCGCCGCGCGAGGAAATCCAGCCGATCGGGCGCGGCGCCACCAGAGCGTTGAACGGATCGCGCGGCAGGCCATGGCCCTGCCGGGGCTCGTAGAAATAGATGTCGTCCGCCATGCACGGTCCTCGAAGCTGCATTGGGAACCGCTAAGCTACCCGCCCGCCGCGGCTGCCGGGAAGGGTCGTCGTCTTTGTAGGCCTCTTCCGGTTAATGAGTGCATACGGTCGCCCTCACGGGGGAGGGAACGTGCGGGCCGCCGTCCTGCCAAATGTCGAGGTCAGGCGGCGCAGACTTCTTCTTACCCCTCTTCCCTCGCGAGAGAGGGGCCGGGGGAGAGGGGGAACGAACAAACCGCGAAACGCCACCGTCGCGGCCAATAGCCCGCGGTTATATTCGGACATGTAGGGGCGCGGCCCGGTCTCGGCTAACATCTGCCCCTGCGGCGGCGGAACCCTGCTCCCCTCGCCGGGTCCAATTCCGCTCCGCCCCCGCGTTGTCGTCGTTTCATCGGAGCCCGCTCACGCCTCATGTCCGACTCCATCCGCATCAAGGGCGCTCGCCAGAACAACCTCAAGAATCTCGACCTGGAACTGCCCTTGGGCGAGCTGATCGTGGTCACCGGCGTATCCGGCTCGGGCAAGTCGTCGCTGGCGTTCGATACGGTATACGCGGAGGGCCAGCGGCGCTATGTCGAAACCTTCTCGCCCTACGCTCGCCAGTTCCTCGACCGCATGGACCGGCCAGCGGTCGAGCGCATCGAGGGCATTCCGCCGGCCATCGCCATCGACCAAACCAATCCGGTGCGCAGCTCGCGCTCCACGGTCGGGACGATGACCGAGCTCAACGACCACCTGAAGCTGCTGTTCGCCCGCACCGCCGAGCTCTACTGCCGCGGCTGCGGCAAGCGCGTGCGCAAGGACACGCCAGACGGGATCTATGCCGAGCTGCTGGCGCGGCTGACCGGCGGGCGCGTGATCGTGACCTTCGACGTGCCCGTGCCCAAGCGCATGAGCACTGACGAGATCCGCGCCGAGCTGGAGAAGCAGGGCTATACCCGCATCCACTCCGCTGACGACGCGCGCGTCGAGGTGATCCAGGACCGGCTGCGGGTGGAGCCCGCCAACCGCGGCCGTCTGATCGAGGCACTGGAGACGGCGCTGCGGCTGGGACGCGGCCGGGTGGCGGTGTACCCGCTCAACGAGGCGCGCGAGGCGGAGGCGCCGCTCAAGTTCTCGGCCGATCTGCACTGCGCCGACTGCGACATCGCCTACGCCGAGCCCAACCAGAGCCTGTTCTCGTTCAACTCGCCGGTGGGCGCCTGCGAAACCTGCCGCGGCTTCGGCCGCACCATGGGCATCGACTACCGGCTGGTCATCCCCGATGAGTCGCTCAGCCTGCAGGATGGCGCGATCCGCGCCTTCTCCGGGAAGGTCGGCAGCGAGTGCCAGCGCGATCTGCTGCGCTATGCCCGCGCCCGGGGCGTGCCGGTGGACGTGCCCTGGCGCGAGCTGTCCGAGGAGCACCGCCGCTGGGTGATCGAGGGCGAGGGCAAGGGTTGGGAGCGGGCCTGGTACGGTGTGGCCAAATACTTCGAGTACCTGGAGAGCAAGAGCTACAAGATGCACGTGCGCGTGCTGCTCTCCAAGTACCGCTCCTACGACACCTGCAAGGCCTGTGGCGGCGCCCGGCTCAAGCCCGACGCGCTGCTCTGGCGGGTGGGCACGCTCGACGACTCGGACGCTGTGATCGAGCGCCACGCGCGCTTCCGCCCGGTCGGCAGCCGGCTGCCCGAGGAGGCCTTCCTGAACCTGCCGGGCCTGTCGCTGCACGACGTGATGCTGCTGCCGCTGTCGCGCCTGCAGACCTTCTTCGCGCGCGTGCACTTGCCGGCGCCGCTGGACGAGGCGGCCGAGGTCCTGCTGGAGGGCATCCGCGCGCGGCTGCGCTACCTCTGCCAGGTGGGGCTGGGCTACCTGACCCTGGACCGGCAGTCGCGCACCCTCTCCGGCGGCGAAGTGCAGCGCATCAACCTCACCACCGCGCTCGGCACCTCGCTGGTGAACACCCTGTTCGTGCTGGATGAACCGTCGATCGGCCTGCACCCGCGCGACATCGGCCGCATCAACGAGGTCATGCTGCGGCTCCGGGATGCCGGCAACAGCCTGCTGGTGGTCGAGCACGACCCGCAGGTGATGCTGGCCGCCGACCGCATCATCGACATCGGCCCGGGCCCCGGCGAGCATGGCGGACGCATCGTGTTCAACGGCAAGCCCGCGCAGCTGCTCGAATCCGACTCGCTCACCGCCCGGTACCTCACCGGGCGCCGCAAGGTGGCCGCCGAACGCACGCCCCGCCCGGCGCCCGAGCGCTGGCTGGAGGTGCTGGGCGCGGCCGAGCACAACCTCAAGAACATCGACGTCCGCATACCGCTCAACCGTCTGGTGTGCCTTACCGGCGTGTCCGGCTCGGGCAAGTCCACCCTGCTGCAGGACGTGCTCTACAACGCGCTAGCCTCGCGCAAGGGCCACCCGGCCGAGCAGCCGGGCGCGCACCGCGCCATCGTCGGCGACGAGCTGATCGACGACGTGGTACTGGTCGACCAGAGCCCGATCGGCAAGACCGCCCGTTCCAATCCGGCCAGCTACGTCGGCGCCTTCGACGCCATCCGCAAGGCCTTCGCCCAGGCGCCGGAGGCCATCGCCCGCGGCTACACCGCCGGCACCTTCAGCTTCAACGCCGGCAACGGCCGCTGCCCCACCTGCGCCGGCACCGGCTTCGAGCACGTGGAGATGCAGTTCCTGTCGGACGTCTACCTGCGCTGCCCGGACTGCGACGGCACGCGCTACCGCCCCGAGCTGCTGGAGGTGAAGCTGGCCCCGTCCGCCGGCGTCGACGCCGACCCGAAATCCATCGCCGACGTGCTGGCGATGACCGTCACCGAGGCCTGCGCCTTCTTCCGCGACTATCCCGAGATCATCCGAGGCCTGGAGCCGCTACAGGCGGTGGGCCTGGGCTACGTGACCCTGGGCCAGCCGGTGCCGACCCTCTCGGGTGGCGAGGCGCAGCGCCTGAAGCTGGCCGGCCACCTGGCCGAGAGCGCCGGCAAGCGCAACCGCAAGAAGCTGCTGTTCCTGTTCGACGAGCCGACCACCGGCCTGCACTTCGAGGACGTGCGTGTGCTGCTCGGCGCCTTCGAGCGGCTGCTGGCTGAAGGCCACTCGCTGCTAGTGATCGAGCACAACCTGGACGTGATCGCCGCCAGCGACTGGCTGATCGACCTCGGCCCCGAGGGCGGCGACGGCGGCGGCGAGCTGCTGTTCGCCGGCCCGCCGGCCGAGATCGTGCACTGCGAGCGCAGCCATACCGGTGCCGCGCTCCGAGATTACGGCGCCGTTGTCGGCGGCCCCCGCTCCCCTGCTCTCTCTCCCCTCGCGGAAAAGGCAGAGCCCCGTGCGGTGGCGGAAGCCCCATCCCGGTACGCCCCCGACCACGCTATCCGAATCCACGGTGCCCGCGAGCACAACCTCAAGAACATCGACGTGCGCATCCCGCGCGAGAAGCTCACCGTGATCACCGGCCTGTCCGGCTCCGGCAAGAGCACCATCGCCTTCGACATCCTGTTCAACGAGGGCCAGCGGCGCTACCTGGAGTCCCTCAACGCCTACGCCCGGCAGTTCGTGCAGCCGGCGGCGCGACCGGACGTGGATGCCATCTACGGCATCCCGCCGACCGTGGCCATCGAGCAGCGCACCAGCCGCGGCGGCCGCAAGAGCACGGTCGCCACCATGACCGAGCTGTACCACTTCCTGCGGCTGCTGTTCGTCAAGCTCGGCGTCCAGTACTGCCCGGACTGCCAGGTGCCGATCGAGGCGCAGAGCCCCGAGGCCATCCTCGCCCACATCCTGCGCCACCATCGCGGCGAGCGCGTGCAGCTGCTCGCGCCGCTGGTGGTGGCGCGCAAGGGCTATTACACCGACCTGGCCAAGTGGGCCGCCGGCAAGGGCTTCACGGAGCTGCGGGTGGACGGCGAGCGGCTGCCGACCGCCAACTGGCCGCGGCTGGACCGCTACAAGGAGCACGACATCGACCTGCCGGTCGGCGAGCTGCCGGTCGAGCCGCAGCACGAGGAGGCGCTGCGCACGCTGCTGAAGCGGGCGCTGGAGTACGGCAAAGGCGCGGTTCGGCTGCTCGCCGCCGGCGGCGAGCGCCTGTTCTCCACCGAGCGCGCCTGCCCGAGCTGCCACCGCAGCTTCCCGGAGCTGGATCCGCGCCTGTTCTCCTACAACTCCAAGCACGGCTGGTGCGAAGAGTGCTACGGCACCGGCGAGCTGCTGATCGGCTTCGATCCCTCCCAGACCGGCGAAGAGGCCGTCTGGCACGAGCTGGACGGCGAAACCCGCCCCTGCCCCGCCTGCCGCGGCAAGCGCCTCAACCCCACCGCGCTGGCGGTGCGCTTCCACGGCCGCTCGATCGACGCCTATACCGCGCTGTCGGTCGAGCAAGCGCTGGATCTGTTCGACGCCCTGCAGCTCGAAGGGCGCGAGCGCGAGGTGGCGCGCGACATCCTGCCCGAGTTGCGCGCCCGGCTGGCGTTCCTGAAGGAAGTGGGCCTGGGGTACCTGAGCCTCGACCGCGCCGCCCCGACCCTGTCCGGCGGCGAGGCGCAGCGCATCCGCCTCGCCGCCCAGCTCGGCTCAAACCTGCAGGGCGTGTGCTACGTCATGGACGAGCCCACCATCGGCCTGCACCCGCGCGACAACCGCATGCTGCTCGACACCCTCGCCCGCCTGGAGGGCAAGGGCAACACCATCGTGGTGGTGGAGCACGACGAGGACACCATCCGCCGCGCCGAGCACGTCATCGACCTCGGCCCCGGCGCCGGCGTGCGCGGCGGCCAGGTGGTGGCGGCCGGCACGGTGGCGGAGCTGCTGGCCAACCCGGACTCCGTGACCGGGCGCTATCTCGCTTCCCCGCTGCGCCACCCGCTGCGCGGCCGCCGCCGCGAGCCCGCCGACCAATGGCTGCGGCTGCGGGGTGCGAACCTGCACAATCTCAAGAACGTCGACGTCGCCTTCGCGCTCGGCCGGCTCAACTGCGTCACTGGCGTGTCCGGCTCCGGCAAGAGCAGCCTGGTGCGCGGCGTGCTGCAACCCAACCTCAAGCGGCTGCTCGACGGCCGCGGCCGGGCCGAACTCAGCCACTGCCGCGCGCTCGACGGCTGGCAGACGGTGGACCGGGTGCTGGAAGTCGACCAGACCCCGATCGGCAAGACCCCGCGCTCCTGCCCGGCCACCTACATCGGCTTCTGGGACGACATCCGCAAGCTGTTCGCCGGCACCGAGGAAGCGCGCCTGCGCGGCTACGGCGCCGGGCGGTTCTCGTTCAACACCGCCGACGGCCGCTGCCCCGGCTGCGAGGGCCAGGGCATGAAGAAGATCGAGATGAGCTTCCTGCCGGACGTCACCGTGCCCTGCGAGCTCTGCCATGGTGCCCGTTTCACCCCGGAGACGCTGGCGGTACGTTACAAGGGCCGCTCGGTCGGCGAAGTGCTGGCCATGAGCGTGGACGAGGCGGTGGAGTTCTTCGCCCCGGTGCACAAGGTGCACCACGCCCTCAAGCTGCTGCAGGACGTCGGGCTCGGCTACCTCACCCTGGGCCAGCCCAGCCCCACCCTGTCCGGCGGCGAGGCGCAGCGCATCAAGCTGGTGAGCGAACTGGCCAAGGCCCGCCCCGACCTCAAGGGCCGCAAGCCGCCGCACACGGTGTACGTGCTCGACGAGCCCACCGTGGGCCTGCACATGGCCGACGTGGAGAAGCTCATCCGCGTGCTGCACCAGCTCGTCGACCTCGGCAACACCGTGGTGCTGATCGAGCACAACCTCGACCTCATGGCCGAAGCCGACCACCTGATCGACCTCGGCCCCGAGGGAGGCGACGGCGGCGGCCAAATCGTCGCCGCCGGTACGCCGGAGCAGGTAGCGGCGTGCGACACCCACACTGGCCGGGTGCTGCGGGCGTTTCTGGCGGAACGTCGGCCGACAGCCGAGGAAGCGGCGACTTGAGGCCCGCGCCGGTCGCCGCGCGCCAAACAGGACCGGCGCCCCCTCGGTTTTGCACGAGCTGTCCGGCAGCTAGTCCTCTTGCGCCCCAGCGCCGGCTCGTCCGATCCAGTCTCTAAATAGAGCGCCGATGCGCCGCCGCGATCGCGATCGGCGCAGCCGCAGCCATCGGCGGACTGGCCATCTCACGGTCCGCCCGCTTCCAGGAGATGATGGCGTATTTCGTTTACATCCGAAGGGAAAAGCGCACGCCGGAAGCGGCGGATCGCTTCCTGCGGGAAAGGATTCCCGATTACGACCGATCGCTCGCCTCTCGCTCGCGCGGCGCACCGACGCCAATCCCCAGGCGGGCCGCACGAACCGTGCGGCCCGCCCGCCGGATGAGCCCCCGGTTCAGTCCAGCAGCGCGAACTTCAGCACGAACAGCGCAGCCACCGTCAGCAGCGCGACGTTGAGCTGGGAGAAGCGGCCCGCCGCCAGCTTGACCGCCACGTAGGTGATGAAGCCCAGCGCGATGCCGTCGGCGATGGAGAACGCCAGCGGCATGCCCAGCGCCGTGACCAGGGCCGGCGCGGCGTCGGTGACGTCGTCCCAGTCGATGTGCGCCAGGCTGGCGGTCATCAGCGTCGCCACGTACAGCAGCGCCGGCGCGGTGGCGAACACCGGCACGATCGAGGCCAGCGGCGCCACGAACAGCGCCAGCAGGAACAACGCGGCCACCACCACCGCGGTCAGGCCGGTGCGGCCACCAGCGGCGATGCCGGCGGTGCTTTCCACGTAGCTGGTGGTGGTGGAGGTGCCCAGCGCCGCGCCCGCCATGGTGGCGGTGCTGTCGGCCATCAGGGCGCGGCCCAGGCGCGGCAGGTTGCCGTCCTTGTCGAGCAGGCCGCCGCGGTGGGCGACGCCGATCAGGGTGCCGGTGGTGTCGAACAGGTCCACGAACAGGAAGGCGAAAATGATGCTGACCAGCCCGATGTCGAAGGCGCCGGCGATGTCCATCTGCAGCAAGGTGGGCGTGAGGCTCGGCGGCAGGGAAATCAGGCCCTTGTACTCGACCAGGCCCAGCAGCATGCCGATGACGGTGATGACGATGATGCCGATCATCACCGCGCCCATCACCCGCCGCGCGGCCAGCGCGCAGATCAGCACGAAGCCCAGCGCGGTGAGCAACGCGGCCGGCGTCGAGATGTCACCCAGCGTCACCATGGTGGCCGGGCTGGGGACGACGATGCCGACGTTGCGCAGCGCGATCAACGCCAGGAACAGACCGATGCCGGAGGCGATGCCCAGGCGCAGGGTCTGCGGAATGCTGTTGATGATCCACTCGCGGATGCGAAAGATGCTCAGCAGGAAGAAGCAGACGCCGGACAGGAACACCGCCCCCAGCGCCACCTGCCAGCTATGGCCCATTTGCCCTACCACGGTGTAGGTGAAGAAGGCGTTGAGCCCCATGCCCGGCGCCAGCGCCACCGGATAGTTGGCGAGCAGCCCCATGACCAGGCTGCCCACGGCCGCAGCCAGGCAGGTGGCGACGAACACGGCGCCGTAGTCCATGCCGGTTTCCGACAGCATGGCGGGATTGACCACGATGATGTAGGCCATGGTCAGGAAGGTGGTGAAGCCGGCAAGGACCTCGGTTCTGATGTCGGTGCCGTGCGCTTTCAGTTGGAATAGTCTGTCCAGCATCGAAGTCTCGTTTGCGTGATTGTGAAGGCGGCATGACATAGAGCCCCCGTCCAAGCGCCGGACACCCCGGGGCTTGGCAGGAGGCTCTCAGCCGTTCGCTGATTTTCCTATACCAGGCGGCTCTGACGTAACACCCCGCTGGCCACTTGGCCATACTTTCCCCGCGCCCGCCGATTGCGCCCGTGGGCGCGAGCGTGGACACTCAGAGCTTTCCGCTTCGGTCGGAGAACGTCCTTGGCGATCGTCAGCAAGCTGCCCAACGTAGGCACCACCATCTTCACCGTGATGTCGCGCCTGGCCGCCGAGCACGGCGCGATCAACCTGTCGCAGGGCTTCCCGGATTTCGACGGGCCCACGCCGCTGCTGGAGCGCGTGGTCCACTACCTGACCCACGGCCATAACCAGTACGCGCCCATGGCCGGCGTGCCGGCGCTGCGCGAGCAGATCGCCCGTAAGGTAGCCGAGCTGTACGGCTGCGCGGTCGATCCGGAGACCGAAGTCACCGTCACCTCCGGCGCCACCGAGGCGCTGTTCTGCGCCATCACCGCGCTGGTGCGCCCGGGCGACGAGGTGATCATGTTCGACCCGGCCTACGACTCCTACCAGCCGGCGGTCGACCTGTGCGGCGGCGTGAGCCGGCGGCTGCCGTTGCTGCCGCCCGACTTCAAGCCCGACTGGCAGCGCCTGGCCGACGCGCTCAACGACCGCACCCGGCTGATCATCATCAACAGCCCGCACAACCCCACCGGCACGGTGTGGAGCGCCGAGGACATGCTCACCCTGCAGGCGCTGGTGCGCGACCGCGACCTCTACCTGCTCGGCGACGAGGTCTACGAGCACATCGTGTTCGACGGCCGCCGCCACGAGAGCCTGCTACGCTACCCCGAACTGTACGCGCGCAGCCTGGTGGTGTCGTCGTTCGGCAAGACCTACCACACCACCGGCTGGAAGATCGGCTACTGCGTGGCGCCGTCGGCGCTGACCGCGGAGCTGCGGTGCATCCATCAGTACGTGACCTTCTGCAGCAACACGCCGATCCAGCTGGCGTTGGCCGACTACATGCAGCAGGCGCCGGAGCACGTGCGCGAGCTGCCCGCCTTCTACCAGGCCAAGCGCGATCTGTTCTGCCGTCTGCTGGCGGGTTCGCGCTTCCGCTTCACGCCGGCGGCCGGCACCTATTTCCAGACCCTGGACTACAGTGCCATCAGCGACGAGCCCGACCGGCGCCTGGCGGAGCGGCTGACGCGCGAGCGCAAGATCGCCTCGATCCCGATCTCGGTGTTCTACGAGCGGCCGCCGCAGGGCATGCGGCTGCTGCGCTTCTGCTTCGCCAAGGACGACGCCACGCTGACGCGCGCCGCGGAGATCCTATGCAGCCTCTGACCCTGAGCCTCGTTCAAGCCGCCCCGCACTGGCATGCGCCCGAGCGCAACCGGGCGATGTTCGACGAATGGCTGGCGCGGGTGCCGGCGGACAGCCAGCTGGTGGTGCTACCGGAGATGTTCGCCACCGGCTTCACCATGGACTCGGCCGAGGTCGCCGAGCCCATGACCGGCCCCACCGTCGCCTGGCTGCGCGAGGCGGCGGCGCGGCTCGGCAAGACCCTCTGCGGCAGCCTGGCGATCGCCGATGGCGGTCGCTACTACAACCGCCTGTTCTGGGCGCAACCGGACGGCACGCTGCGCCATTACGACAAGCGCCACCTGTTCCGCATGGCCGACGAGCACCGGCATTACGCCGCCGGCGGCCCGGCGCTGACGGTGGAGCTGGCTGGTTGGCGCATCCGGCCGTTCGTCTGCTACGACCTGCGCTTCCCGGTGTGGCTGCGCAACCGCGGCGACTACGACCTGCTGCTGGGTGTCGCCTCCTGGCCGGCGCCACGCCAGCTGGCCTGGAACACCCTGCTGCGGGCGCGAGCCATCGAGAACCTCTGCTGCGTGGTGGGCGTCAACCGCGTCGGCCGCGACGGCAAGGGGCTGGACTACCGCGGTGGCAGCGCGGTCTATCGGGCCGACGGCGAGACGATGCTGGAAGTGTTCGATTGCGAGGGCGTGTTCACCGTCACTCTGGATCCGCAGGCGCTGCGGAGCTGGCGCGAACGCTTCCCCGCCAACCTGGACGCCGACCGCTTCGAGCTGCGGGACTGACCATGGATCCGGATTCGGTCCGCCACCGCCGCTCGGCCGGCGACGGCCATGGGACCGACGTGGCGCTGGTTCGCGCCGACGACCTCGACCTGATGGCGGTGGCGCGGCTGCGCCGGCTCGGCCCCGGCGCCCGCGCCCTGGATCTGGGCTGCGGCCACGGCGGCCAAGCCGTCCGCATGGCCGAGACCGGCGCCACCGTGGTGGCCTGCGACCTGCACGACTTCGCCGCCGCCATCGCCCAGCGCGCCGCCGGGCTCGCCAATCCGCCGATCTTTCTGCGCTGCGACGCGCGCGCGCTGCCGCCGGACTTCGGCGGCGGCGAGTTCGACGTGGTGATCAGCCAGCGCATGATCCACTACCTGCGCTTCGACGAAGCCGTGGCGACACTGCGCCGGTTGCGGGCGCTGATGCGCCCGGGCGCCCGGCTGTACTTGTCGGCCTCCGGCCTGCGCTCGGAACTGGGCGAGGGCTATCCGCACCGCGACCTGCCCCTGGAGCGGCGCTTCGCCCCGCTGAGCGAGCCGATGCGGCGCAAGCACCGCATCCACCCGCCGGTATGCCTGTACGAGCGAGATGATCTGGCGCGGCTGCTGACCGATGCCGGCTACCGGGTGGAAGCGCTGTTCGTCTCCCCGTTCGGCAACGTCAAAGCCGCGGCGGCGCTGGACTGACGCTCAGACCTTGCGGCCCAGGCCCATGCCGGGCGCGTTCGGGTCGAACTCGGCGAGCAGGCGGATCGACCGGCCCATGTTCTCCGCCCGCAGATACCAGGCGTCGGCCAGCGCCGGCGGCAGGTGCTCGTCCAGCGTGGCGCGGAACAAGGCCAGCCAGTCGTCCACTAGCCGCGGCTCGATGCCCAGCGCCAGGTGCACCGGCCCGACCCGGTACTGATCGTCGCGGTAGGCCTCCCCACCCAGGCTGATCCACCAGAAATGGGTGAGCCGCGCCTTGTGCTCGGGCCAGTCCCGCACCCGGGCGAACGGCTCGGCCAAGGTGGGATGGCGCTGGATGCGGTCGTAGAAATCGTCCACCACCGCGGCGATGGCCGGCAGACCGATGGCTTGGTGGGTATCGCGCTGACGCTCGCTCATGGCGGCCGCTCCTGGGCAGGCAAACCAGAGCCGACTATAACAGCCCGCGGCTCAGCGCGCCGCCAGCGCCCGCGCCCGCAGCTGACCGCAGCCGCCCTCGACGTCCTGGCCGGCGGAGTGCCGCAGCTTGGCGAGGATGCCGCGCTGGTGCAGATAGCGCGCCATGGCCGCCGCCCGCTCCCAGGATGGCCGCCGGAAGTCCAGGCCGTCGACGCTGTTGTAGGGAATGAAGTTCATCACCGCGTACTTGCCGGTGAGCAGGCGGGCGATGGCTTCCAGCTCGTCGTCGCCGTCGTTGATGCCTTCCAGCAGGGTCCACTGGTACTGGATCGGGTAGCCGGTGGCGCGGGCGTACTGCTCGGCGAGCTCCACCAGCTCCTCCGGATCGAGCTTGGGCGCGCGCGGCAGCAGGCGGGCGCGCAGCTCGGCGCGGGTGGTGTGCAGCGACAGCGCCAGCGCCGGCTTGACCTTGCCCTGCGGCAGGCGCTCGAACACCCGGCGGTCACCGACCGTGGAGAACACCAGGTTCTTGTGGCCGATGTCGCCCTCGGTGCCGAGCAGCTCGATGGCCTCCAGCACGTTGTCCATGTTGTGGGCCGGCTCGCCCATGCCCATGAACACCACCTTCTTCACGAAGCGCTTGCTGCGCGCCAGCGCCACCTGGGCGACGATCTCGGCGCTGCCGAGCTGGCGCAGCACCCCGCCCTGGCCGGTCATGCAGAACACGCAGCCCACCGCGCAGCCGACCTGGGTGGACACGCACACACCGTCGCGCGGCAGCAGCACGCTCTCCACAGTCTGGCCGTCGGCCAGCTCCACCAGCAGCCGGGCGGAGCCGTCGGCGCTGGGGTGCTCGGAGCGCAGCCGCGCCAGCCGGCCGAACTCCTCGGTCAGTTCCGGCAACGCCCGGCGCAGCGCCAGCGGCAGGTAATCCTCGGCCCGCCAGGGACCACTGCCCAGGGGCTGGGCGCGGCTCCAGGCGCGCAGGATCAGCGTCTCGTGGCAGGGCTTGGCGCCGAGGGCGCGCAGGCGTTGGCGAAGGTGTTCGATGCGCATAACGCGGCGAATGCTAGCACCGTCGACGCGCCGCCGCATGGCTTTCCGCGGCCGCGAACGGCGAGTCCCGCTGCGCGAGTTACACTCTCGGCCATTCCGGACCGACGAGGCTACCGATGAGCACCCTTCTTTTCTGCGGCGACCCGCACGGCCGCTTCGAGCAGATCGACCGCGTCGCCCGCGAGCAGCGCCCGGCGGCCCTGATCCTGCTGGGCGACTACGACCTCACCCAGCCTCTAGAACAGGCGCTAGGCGAAGCGGCGGAGCTGACCGAGGTCTTCCACATCCACGGCAATCACGACACCGACAGCGAGGCGGCGCACGACTTCCTCTGGCACTCGGCGCTGGCCGACCGCACCATCCACGGCCGGGTGGTGGAAGTGGCGGGGCTGCGCATCGCCGGCCTCGGCGGTGTATGGCGAGCCAGCGTCTGGGACGGCCACAGCGGCGTGATGCGCTACCGCAGCCGCGCCGACTGGCTGGCGCGGGAACCGCAGAGCGCGCATTGGCGCGGCGGTGTGCCGTTGCGTCACCGCTCCAGCGTCTGGCCGGAGGACTACGAGGCGCTGGCGGCGTTGCGGGCCGACGTGCTGGTCTGCCACGAGGGACCGTCGACCCACCGCTTCGGATGCGCGCTGATCGACGAACTGGCGCGGACGATGGGCGTGCATACCATCGTGCACGGCCATCACCACGACGACTACGTCGCGCAGCGCCGCGATTTCAGGGTGATCGGCGTTGGCGAAGCCGGCGTGACCGCACTCGACGGCACAGTGCTGGTACCGGGGCGCTGAGCGGCGCAACCCGTGCGCATCTCCTGGTTGCGACGATCGTAGGCGCACATCCCTGACGTGGCTCTGAGTCGTCATGCCCGCGCAGAGCCTGCCCCCGCCGGGTCGATCTGCGCCAGCGCTTCGCGGATGAGTTCGACCCGGTCGGGCCGCACCAGGCGCGCGACTTCCTTGCCCTGGGCGAGAAAAATCAGCGTCGGCCAGAGCTTGACCCCGAAGCTGCGCCCCAGGCGTCGGCCGCGGCCGTCGGCGACCTTGATGTGGCGCACGGCGGGGTGATCGGCGAAGGCCTCCCGCAACAGGGGCTGGGCGGCGCGGCAGTAGCCGCACCAGGCGTTGCCGAACTCCACCACCACCGGTTCCCGCATCGCATCGATCTCGGCGCGGGTCGGCTCGACCTCGGCATATTCGTCATTCATCGCCATGAGTCGTAAACCTATGGTTTCGCGGCGATATCGCCATGCCCAAGCATCTGACGGCCGCAATAAAGACAGTCGGTACCTGACGACAAGGAATCAAGCATATTACGCTTTGGCGCGCGCAGCCCGGTAACATGCGCGCACTCGATCATCCAAAGCCGCCGGAGTCTCCCGCATGCCCATTCGAGAGATACGCCATCCGCTGATTCGGCACAAACTCGGCCTGATGCGCCGCGCCGACATCAGCACCAAAAACTTCCGCGAGCTGGCCCAGGAAGTGGGCGCCTTGCTCACCTACGAAGCGACCCAGGACCTGCCGCTCGAGCAGTACACCATCGAAGGCTGGTGCGGGCCGGTGCAGGTGGAAAAGATCGCAGGCAAGAAGATCACCATCGTCCCCATCCTGCGCGCCGGCATCGGCATGCTGGACGGCGTGCTGAGCCTGATCCCGAACGCCAAGGTCAGCGTGGTCGGCCTGGCGCGCAACGAAGAGACGCTGCAGGCGCACACCTATCTGGAGAAGCTGGTGCCGCAAATCGACCAGCGGCTGGCTCTGATCGTCGATCCGATGCTGGCCACCGGTGGCACGATGATTGCAACGATCGACATGCTCAAGAAAGCCGGCTGCCGTGAAATCCGGGCCCTGGTACTGGTGGCGGCGCCGGAAGGCATCGCCGCGGTCGAGCGGGCGCATCCGGACGTGACCGTGTTCACCGCCTCCATCGACGAGCGGCTGAACGAGCATGGCTACATCCTGCCCGGCCTCGGGGATGCCGGCGACAAGATTTTCGGCACTAAACAGAAGGAAGACTAAACATGCGGCAATCGATGCAGGAGCCGGTCTGGCGACAAGCGCTGGCCGGCGCACAAATGCTGTTCGTGGCGTTCGGCGCGCTGGTGCTAGTGCCGCTGATCACCGGCATGGATCCGAGCGTCGCGCTGTTCACGGCCGGCATGGGCACCCTCATTTTCCACCTGATCACCCGCAATCAGGTGCCGGTGTTCCTCGCGTCGAGCTTCGCCTTCATCGCGCCGATCCTGGCCGCCAAGGCCGACTTCGGCCTGCCGGCGACCCTGGGCGGCATGGTCGCCGCCGGCTTCGTCTACGTGGCGCTGGCCACGGCGGTCAAGCTCAAGGGCACCGACTTCATCGACCGGCTGCTGCCGCCGGTGGTGATCGCGCCGGTGATCATGTCGATCGGCCTGGGCCTGGCGCCGGTGGCCGCCAACATGGCCATGGGCAAGGCCGGCGACGGTAGCGCCCAGCTCGTGCCCTACGAAACCGCGCTGATGATCTCGCTGCCGGCCCTGGTCACCACCCTGATCGTGGCCGTGGCCGGGCGCGGCATCTTCCGCCTGGTACCGATCCTGGCCGGCGTGGCGGTCGGCTGCGTGCTGGCCTGGCTGTTCGGCGCCATCGATGTCAGCGGCGTGGCCGCCGCCCCCTGGCTGGCCGTGCCCAACTTCGTCGTCCCCGAGTTCCACTGGGGCGCCATCCTGTTCATGATCCCGGTGGCGATCGCGCCGGCCATCGAGCACATCGGCGACGTGCTCACCATCGGCCACGTCACCGGCAACAACTACTTCAAGAAGCCCGGCCTGCACCGCACCCTGCTGGGCGACGGCCTGGCGACCTCGGCGGCGGCGCTGGTGGGCGGTCCGCCCAACACCACCTACTCGGAAGTCACCGGCGCGGTGATGCTCACCCGCAACTTCAATCCGCGCATCATGCTGTGGGCGGCGGGGTTCGCGATCCTGCTGGCGTTCGTCGGCAAGTGCAACGCCGCGCTGCAGAGCATCCCGGTGCCGGTGATGGGCGGCATCCTCTGCCTGCTGTTCGGCGCCATCGCCGTGGTCGGCCTCAACACGCTGGTGCGCCATCAGGTCGATCTGAGCGAGCCGCGCAATCTGGTGATCGTCAGCGTCACGCTGGTGTTCGGCATCGGCGGCATGGTGATCGGCGCCAGCGACATCAGCCTCAAGGGCATCGCCCTGTGCGGCGCGGTCGCCATCGTCCTCAACCTGCTGCTGCCCGGCCAGAGCAGCTGGCGCAGGAAGGCGGCACCGGCCGAAGCCGGCTAAGCGCCGCCGCGTCCCGGCGCCGGCTAAGGACGCACCGGCGCCGGGACGCTCCCGGCCATGCATGGAATTCATAGACTCCATGCGGCCGATTCATTTGCCCTCTTTCCCGCGCGCAAGCAGTCTGAATACAGCGATCGCCCGCCCACGCAGGCGCGGCGACGACGGTTCCGTGGACCGCCGCCAGGCGGTGTCCGTGGCCGGACTGCTATGGAGGAGAGAGAGCGAATGTCCGAATTTCCCTGGCTGAAATCCTATCCGCCCGAAATCCGCTGGGACATCCAGCCGGTGGGGCATCCCGTCTATGACGTGCTGGAACAGTCGGCGCAGCGCTGGCCGGAGCGCACCGCGCTGGTGTTCCAGGGCGCGCGCATCAGCTACCGCGAGCTGGCGGCGCGGGTGGCGCGCTTCGCCAAGGGCCTGCAGGCGCTGGGGGTGAAGCCCGGCGTGCACGTCGGCCTTTTCCTGCCCAACACGCCGCACTACGTCATCGCCTTCATGGGCATCCTGCGCGCCGGCGGCACGGTGGTGAACTACTCGCCGCTGGATGCCGAGCGCACGCTCGAGCACAAGATCGAGGACAGCGAGACCGACATCATGGTCACGATCGACCTCGATACCTTCTACCCGCAGATGGCGCGCCTGCTCGACCGGACTCGGCTGCGTAAGATCGTGGTCGGCAGCCTGAGCGACGTGCTGCCGGCCGACGCCGAGCTCCCGCAGCTCGGCCGCCGCGTGCAGCCGGCCGCTGACGACCGGCACACGAGCTTCGCCGCCCTGCTCGACAACGACGGCGCGTTCACCCCCTACCCCATCGACGACCCGAACCGCGCCATCGCCGTGCTGCAGTACACCGGCGGCACCACCGGCGTGCCCAAGGGGGCGATGCTCACCCACGCCAATATCAGCTGCTCGGCCGCCCAGCTGGCCGAAGCGGTCAGCCAGAGGGTGGTGCCGGGGCAGGAGCGGCTGCTGTCGGTGCTGCCGCCGTTCCACATCTACTCGCTGATGATCAACAACGTGCTGGCCCAGCGGATCGGCGCCGAGATCTACCAGCACCCGCGCTTCGACGCGCAGGCGGTGCTGGAGGAGATCCATAACAGCCGCATCACCATGTTCCCGGCGGTGCCGACCATGTTCATCGCCATGCTCGCCCACCCGGAGCTGCGGCGCTACGACCTGTCGTCGCTCAAGTTCTGCAACTCGGGCGGCGCGCCGCTGCCGCTGGAGGTGCAGCAGCGCTTCCAGGAGGCCTCCGGCTGCCGGGTCAAGGAAGGCTGGGGCATGACCGAAACCAGCACCACCGGCACCTTCACCCCGGATGGCGCGCCGTCGAAGCCGGGCGCCTGCGGCATCCCGGCGCCGGCGGTGAAGCTCAAGATCGCGCCGCTGGATGGCTCCGAGGGCAGCCTGCCGCCGGGCGAGCGCGGCGAGCTCTGCATCTCGGCGCCGTGCGTCACCATCGGCTACTGGAAACGGCCGGACGCCACCGCCGAGTCCACCACCGCCGACGGCTATTTCCGCACCGGCGACGTCGGCTACCTGGACGAGGACGGCTTCCTCTACATCGTCGACCGCACCAAGGACATGATCCTGTGCAGCGGCTACAACGTGTACCCGCGCGTGATCGAGGAAGCCATCTACGAGCACCCGGCGGTGGAGGAAGTCTCGGTGATCGGCGTGGCCGATCCGTATCGCGGGCAATCGCCCAAGGCCTTCATCAAGCTCAAGGCCGGCGCCACGCCGTTCACGCTGGAGGAACTCAAGGAATTCCTCAAGCCGCGGCTGGGCAAGCATGAGATGGTGCAGGCCATGGAGCTGCGCGACTCGCTACCGAAGACCCCGGTCGGCAAGCTCTCCAAGAAAGAGCTGTACGAAGAAGAAAGACAACGGGCGGCGAAGGCCTGAGCGCCGGCTCGGCGAGAGCGGGCGGGGATCGCCGGGTCGCCGCCCCGCTCTCGACGTCCCGCCGCCGCTCCGGCTAGTCTGGCTCGCATAACGCATAACAACGACAAGGGAGGAGGGATCGATGACACAGACCGAGCGCGATTTCGTTCCGATCACCACCCCCGTGCGCTAGGCACGGCCGGTTGCCGCCTGCCGCACACCCAAGCGGGCGGGCTGCGGCCGCGCCCGCGTCATTGCCAGGTACGAGGGGATACGTCGATGCCGTCAACCGTGACTACCGATCGCCGCGAGCTGTGGCTTGCGGTGCTCGCCTGCGCCGGCGCCCTGCTGGTGGCGCACGTGCTCGGCCGTTTCATGTTCACGCCGCTGCTGCCGTTGCTCATCGCCGACGGCATGCTCACCCTGGAGCAAGGCGCGCAGCTGGCGACCTGGAATTACATCGGCTACCTGGCCGGCGCGCTGCTGGCGCTACGCTGGCACCACCCCGACACCCTGCGACGCACGCTGACCGTGGGGATACTGGCCAACGCCGCCCTGACCGCGGCCCAGCTGGCCACCGCCGACCCGTTCGCGCTGCTGGTGCTGCGCACGCTCAACGGCGCCAGCAACGGCATCGTGTTCGTGCAGGCGCCGGCGCTGGTGCTGGAATGGCTGACCCAGCGCAGCAAAGCCCAGCTGAGCGGCTACACCTACGTCGGCGTCAGCATCGGCATGGTGCTGACCAGCCCCATGGCGCAATGGCCCGCCGATTGGCTGCACGGGCCTGAGCGCTGGTTGCCGGCGGCGGCGGTGGCGGTGCCGGTGGCGGTGTGGAGCGCGTTCTATCTGCGCCGGCTGGAAGTGCCGGCGCCGCCGCCCCAGCCGGCCGGCGACCGCTCCGTGCCGCTGTTCGACCGGGCCAGCACCCCCCTGTTCCTCGCCTACGGCGGCGCCGGGCTCGGCTACATCCTGCCGATGACCTTCCTGCCGGTGCTGGCGGTCGAGCAGCTGGAGCCTGGCGATCGGCTGATCGAGACCGTCTGGTTCTGGGCCTCGCTGGCCTCGGTGCCGGCCTTGTGGCTGTGGAACGGATTGGGCGCGCGCTGGGGCGACCGGCCGGCGCTGATCCTCAACTACGCGGTGCAGCTATTCGGCATGATCGGCCCGGTGCTGTGGCCCGGCCATCTCGGTATCTGGCTGTGCGCCCTGCTGGTCGGCAGCGCTTCGCTCGGCACGGTGGTACTCAGCCAGCGCCTGGCGCGCATGCTCCAGCCCCATCAAGGCCCGCGCCTAGCGGCGGCGCTGATCGCGCTCTGGGGCCTGGCGCAGTTGACCGGCCCCTGGCTGGCCGGACAGTGGCTGCGGCTGGGCGGATCGCTCACCAGCACCTGGTGGATCGGCATCGTCGCCCTGGCCTGGGGCTTGCTGTGGAGCTTCGCGGTACCCGATCCGGCCGCCTGGCACAGCCGGCGCAACGCGGCGGCGGCGGGTTGAGGATCGCTGTTGCGCTTCGCCGTTTATTTGTCCCCCTCCCCTCGCGGGAGAGGGGCTGGGGGTGAGGGGGACGAACCAACCGCGCAGCACCGCAACACTTATCTCTCCCGGCCGGGCGATACCGAAGATCGCCCCTGGACCCCGCTCGTCCCAGCCCTGACCACACACAAAAAACAAGGCGTGCCGACCGGCACGCCTTGTTTCGTGGTCCGCCGCGCGGGCGCCCTTATTCGAAGGGCTTCGGCCGCGGGGTGTCGTTGGTCGACGGCGGCAGGATCGGCATGGTGAAGGTGGGCTGCTCGCCGGTCAGGGTCTTGAGGAAGGCGACGATCTTGTCGATCTCGTCCTTGGCCAGCTTGCGGCCGAGCTGCAGACGAGCCATCACGTCCACCGCCTCTTCCAGGGTCCAGTACGCGCCGTCGTGGAAGTACGGATAGGTCAGCTCGACGTTGCGCAGGGTCGGCACCTTGAACTTGAAGCGGTCAGCGTCCTTACCGGTGACCGCCGCCACGCCCTCGGCCGGGTTCTTGGTCTGGTACGGTTCGACCAGGCCCATCTTCTGGAAGGAGGCGCCGCCCACGGCCGGACCATAGTGGCAAGCCACGCAGCCGATCTCCTTGAACAGCTTGTAGCCCTCCAGCTCCTTCTGGGTCAGCGCCTCCTTGTCGCCGAGCAGCCAGCGGTCGAAGCGCGAGAACGGCGTCACCAGCGTCTCTTCGAAGGCGGCGATGGCATCGGTCACGTGATCGATGGTGATCTTGTCAGTGCCGTACACCGCCTTGAACTCGGCGCGGTACTGCGGAATGGAGCGCAGCACGTCCACCGCCAGGGTATGCGTGAAGGCCATCTCCTTGGGGTTGGCGATCGGGCCGGCGGCCTGCTCCTTGAGGTTGGCGGCGCGGCCGTCCCAGAACTGCGCCAGGTTCAGGCTGGAGTTCAGCACGGTCGGCGAATTGATCGGGCCTTCCTGCCAGTTGTGGCCGATCGAGGTAGGCAGGTTGTCGCTGCCACCCATGCTCAGGTTGTGGCAGGAGTTGCAGGAGATGAAGCCCGACTTGGACAGACGCGGGTCGAAGTACAGCTTCTTGCCGAGCTCGACCTTGGCCGGGTTGGTGACCTTGGCCGGCAGGATCGGCTGAATCGGCTCGTTGTTCGGCGTCATGGCCGCGGCCGATGAGCCGACCAACATCCCCACCCCCAAGAGCAGCGCTTTAAGCTTCATCGCTCGATACCTCAATTTATGACCGGCCCAAGACCGGTCTCTATTTGGAACTTTCGGGTAGCCTAATGCCCACGTCACGGGCGGCGTTGACCTGTATCAAGACAGCGGCGCCGGGCGGCCGCGCCGACGCTTGCGGCACGCACCGAAAGGTGCTTCATTCCTGCCATGCCCCGTCGCCCGCTCGCGCCGCCGCGGCGTACCCCGGCGATCGGTCGTGTCGCGGGCCGTGCGCGACCCGCCCAGGGAGGCATCCCGCCATGCCGTCCGCCGCCCCCATCGAGGAACGGTCGGTGGCAACGCCATACCGGTCTCGCAGGAAAGGCGACCGCGCCCGTGCGGCCATTAAGGAGTGAAGGAGGAGGAGAACCGATGAACGCCCAGCCCGAACCGCGCTTCCCCATGGCCGAGCGCGCCTTGGCCGTTACCCACGAGGTGTTCAACCAGCCGCCGCCGCTGGAGAACTACAACGTCTACCTGGCCGACCTGGCCTTGCAGGAAGCGGTGCGCCGCAACGGCGCGGACTGGGCCGAGCGGGAGCTCATCGAGTTCGGCGCCCTGGCCGGTCGCGCCGACATCATCGAACTGGGCTTCCAGGCCAACGAGAACCCGCCGCAGCTGTTCACCCACGACCGCTTCGGTCACCGTGTGGACTTGGTGAAATTCCACCCGGCCTATCACGAGCTGATGCGCATCGCCCTGGAGCACGGCCTGCACAGCTCCCCCTGGACCGACCCGAAACCCGGCGCCCATGTCGCCCGCGCCGCCAAGTATTACCTGCACACCCAGGTGGAGGCCGCGCACGGCTGCCCGGTGACCATGACCTTCGCCGCCGTGCCGACCCTGCGTCATCAGCCCGACCTGGCGGCGGCCTGGCTCCCCAAGATCACCGCCCGCGCCTATGACCCGCGCAACGTGCCCGACGGCGAGAAGCAGGCGGTAACCATCGGCATGGCCATGACCGAGAAGCAGGGGGGCTCGGACGTGCGCGCCAACACCACCCGCGCCTACCCGCTCGGCGCCGGCGGCCCGGGGCAGCCCTACGAGCTGGTCGGCCACAAGTATTTCGTGTCGGCGCCGATGTGCGACGCTTTCCTGGTGCTGGCGCAGGCGCCTGGCGGGCTGTCCTGCTTCCTGCTGCCGCGCTGGCGCCCGGACGGCAGCAAGAACCCGCTGCAGATCCAGCGCCTCAAGCGCAAGATGGGCAACGTCGCCAACGCCTCCAGCGAAACCGAGCTGCGCGGCGCCCTGGCCTGGATGGTGGGCGAGGAAGGCCGCGGCGTGCGCACCATCATCGAGATGGTGGCCATGACCCGCTTCGACTGCATGATCGGCTCCTCGGCCGGCATGCGCCAGGCAGTGGCTCAGGCCCTGCACCACTGCCACCACCGCAGCGCCTTCGGCGAGCGTCTGGATAAGCAGCCGCTGATGCAGAACGTGCTCGCCGACCTGGCGCTGGAGAGCGAGGCGGCGCTGGCCTACACCCTGCGCGTGGCCCGCGCCCTGGACCATCAGGACGACGAGCACGAGCGTCTGCTGGCGCGCATCGCCACCCCGATCGGCAAGTACTGGATCTGCAAGCGCACGCCGAACCACGCCTACGAGGCCATGGAATGCATCGGCGGCAGCGGGGTGATGGAGGATTGCATCATGCCGCGGCTGTTCCGCGAATCGCCGGTGAACGCCATCTGGGAAGGCAGCGGCAACGTCCAGTGCCTGGACGTGTTGCGGGCCATGAGCAAGGAACCGGCCACGGCCGAGGCGTTCATGGCGGAGCTGGCCAAGGCGCGCGGCGCCGACGCCCGCTTCGACCGCTTCGTCGAGCGGCTGCAGCGCGACCTGCGCAGAACCGACGAGCTGCCGTACCGCTCGCGCGATCTGGTCGACCGCCTGGCCCTGGCGCTGCAAGGGGCGCTGCTGATCCAGGCCGGCAACGCCGCGGTCGCCGACGCTTTCTGCGCCGGACGGTTGGACGGCGGCGACGCGCGCAACTACGGCACGCTGCCGGCCGGCGTCGACTGCCAGGCCTTGATCGAGCGCGCCCGGCCGCGACTTTGAAGCGGCGGCCGCTGCGAGCGGCTTGGCTGGCGCGCCGAGCCGTTCGCGGTCACAATAACGGTCTTTCCTGAGACAAAGCAGGGTTATTCAGCCCGCGCGGCGGCCGCCGGAACAACGGCGCCGCCGCGCCGACCATTGCCCGCTCAACAACACTAATGCTTTGGAGTATCTAGCATGCGCCTGACCAACACCTTGCTGCTCGCCGCCGGCCTCGCCTGCGCCGGTTCCGCTCTCGCCTCCGACGCGGCGGTGGAGTACCGCCAGAACCAGATGAAGGTGCTGGGCGGCCACATGGGTTCGATCGTGGCCCTGGTGAAGGGCGAGGTGTCGCACCCCGATCAGCTGGCGCTGCACGCCCAGGGCCTGGCCGCCACCGCCGCCCTGACCGAGGCGGTGTTCAAGGAGAAGGCGATGAACGGCAAGAGCGCCGCCAAGCCCGCCATCTGGGACGACTGGCAGCGCTTCGCCGCCAGCTCCGCCAGCTTCACCCAGGCCGCCGACAAGCTGGCCGCGGCCGTCGCCGCCAACGACCAAGGCGGCATCCGCGCGGCGCTGGCCGAGGTCGGCAAGGCCTGCAAGGGCTGCCACGACGACTTCAAGAACAAGCGCTAAGCGGCGCCATGAACGCCCCCGTCAAGCCCGCCCGGACGCGGATCTGGGATCTGCCGGTACGCCTGTTCCACTGGCTGCTGGTGCTGCTGGTGGCGCTGCTGTGGTACACCGGCGACGTCGGCGGCCTGGACCTGAGCCTGCCGCTGCCCGGCGGCCGCTCGCTGTTCCTGGCCAACATGGACATCCACATGCTGGCCGGGCAGGCCGTGCTGGCGCTGGTGCTGTTCCGCCTGCTGTGGGGCGTGGCGGGGTCGACCACCGCGCGTTTCAGTGCCTTCGTGCGCGGCCCCCGGGCCGCGCTGGCCTACCTCAAGGCCGCGCTGCGCGGCGAACCGCCGCTCACCCTGGGGCATAACCCGGCCGGCGGCCTGATGATCGTGCTGATGCTGGCGCTGCTGCTGGCGCAGGCCGTCACCGGCCTGTTCGCCAGCGACGATCTGTTTTCTGAAGGGCCGCTGGCGCATCTGGTCGGCAGCGACGCGTCGGGGCGACTGACCGAGCTGCACGGCTGGCTGTTCAAAGCCTTGCTGGCGGCGGTGGCGCTGCACGTCAGCGTGATCGTGCTCTATCTGCTGCGCGGCAAGAACCTGATCCGCGCCATGATCACCGGCTACGCTCCGCTGCTGCCGGACGGGGCGGCGGCGTCCCTGCGCTGGGCGCCGCTGTGGCTGGCGGCGCTGCTGCTGGCGCTGGCCGCGCTGGCGGTGTGGGCGCTGCGCTTGCTGTAGCCGCCGAGCGGGCAGCCGCGGCGCTCAGTGCCGCCGCGTCTGGCCGACCGGCGTCAGCAGGAACGCCCGCTGGCGCCCGTCGATGAGAGCGCTGCCGACGATCTGGCCGCGGTCGTTGATATCCTCGGCTTCGAGCAGCACCGTGACCGGCTTGAGGGGATCGTCCGGCTCGATCAGCTCGTTCAAATCGCGCAGCCCGAACCCCGGCTGCCACAGCGTGGCGCTCGTGCCGTCCGCCGTGTAACCGTAGCCGACCACCTGGGTGCGGTTGTTGATGGCGTTCGCCCGGCTGAAGTCGAGCCCTCCGGACAGGTCGCCCAAGTCGAGCATCTTCCCCCGCTGCCACAGGAACGCGTGCATCCCGGTGGCGACGTAGCTGCTGCCGACCACCTGACCTAACAGGTTGATGTCGTAGGCGATGCTGCCCGATAGCCCGCCGGGCAGATCGCCAAGATCGATGACCTCGCCGTGCTCCCACAGCACCGCGCGCACACCATTCGCGGAATCGACCGCGCCGACCACCTGGCCCAGGTCGTTCACCGCCCGGGCGCTGCCGCTGGCCAAGCCGCCCGGCAAGGCATCGAGCACCATCTCCAGCCCCAGCCACCACAGCACCGGCCGGCCCGCGTCGGCGCCGACCACCATGCCCCAGTTGTTGACGTCGTAGGCCGTGCTGTAGATGCCCTCGCCCGGCGGATGCGGTTCGCCGAGGCGCACCATGCTGCCGTGATACCACAGGAACGCTTGATAAGGGTTGGCGATCTCGTCGCCGACCGTGCCGACGATCCAGCCGAAATCATTGATGCCGTAAGCGAAGCTCTCGCCGGGCAGCCCCTCCAGGAGCAGCATGTTGCCGTCCCGCCACGAGAACGCCCGCTCGCTGGGATAGCGGGAAGTGCCGGTGATGCCGGTCACCCAGCCGCCATTGTTGATGGCCCTGGCCGAACTGGTTTCCGTGCCGGGCTCCACCCAAGGGGGCGTCAGCGCTCCGAGGTCGGTGATGCGATAAGTCGGCGCTTGTCCCGCCATGCAGGGCAGCGCGAACAACATAGTGGCCGCAGCGAAGCACGGGTGGGCAAGTCTGATGCGGTCCATGCAGCTCTCCCTCCAGCATGGGTGTTGTCGGTTTCCGCGTGCGCGGATTCGCTGAGGCAGATGCAGTGAGACTTGGTCGGGACACCGCGGCGGGAAGCCGCCGCTCTAGATCAAACATATGCCGCGACCGAGTCAGCGGCCATCCGGAAAACCCCCGGCATCGCTAGCCCGATCGGACCATTCGACCGGCGCCCACAGGAAAGTTTTTCTTAGCCTACACAAGCAATGGCCGGCCAGCTATCTATCGGACAGGGCTTCGTTTTGGGCTTTGTTTTCGTGCGCCAATTCAGGTTTTTGTCAATAGCTTGATTTAGGCTAACGCGCATTCCCGGCCGCCGCTCCGGCGGCTTCGCACCGTTGCCCGCCCCGCCAGCGACACGAGGCCTTCATGACCGACCGCATCCTCCATGCCGGACTGCGCAATCGCCGCATGTCCGCCGACAACGCCGCCGCTCTGATCAAACCCGGCATGACGGTCGCCATGAGCGGCTTCACCGGCGCCGGCTATCCCAAGGCGGTACCGCAAGCGCTGGCGGCGCGCATGGAGAGGGCCAACGAAGCCGGCGAACGCTTCCGCATCCGCGTGCTCACCGGCGCCTCCACCGCGCCCGAGCTCGACGGCGTGCTGGCCAAGGCGCGGGGCATGGAGCTGCGCCTGCCCTACCAGTCCGACCCTACCCTGCGCGAGCGCATCAACGCCGGCGAGCTGGACTACATCGACATGCATCTCAGCCATGTGGCCCAGCACACCTGGTTCGGCTTCTTCGGCAAGCTCGACGTGGCGGTGATCGAGGTGACGGCCATCCTGGAGGACGGCCGGCTGGTCCCCTCCTCCTCCGTGGGCAACAACAAAACCTGGCTGGAACAAGCCGACCACGTCATTCTCGAGGTCAACCGCTGGCATCCGGCCGAGCTGGAGGGCATGCACGACATCTACTACGGCACCGCCCTGCCGCCGGAGCGCAAGCCCATCCCGCTGCTCAACCCCGACGACCGCATCGGCGAGCCGTATCTGCGCTGCCCGCTGGAGAAGGTGCTGGCGGTGGTGGAGACCGACGCGCCCGACCGCAACTCGCCGTTCAGCCCGCCGGACCAGACCTCGCGGCAGATCGCCGGGCACCTGCTCGACTTCCTCGCCCACGAGATCAAGCGCGGTCGACTCGGGCCACGGCTGCTGCCGCTGCAGTCGGGCGTGGGCAACATCCCCAACGCGGTACTGGCCGGCCTGGCCGCCGGCGGCTACCAGGATCTGAGCGCCTTCACCGAGGTCATCCAGGACGGCATGCTCATGCTGCTCAAGGAAGGGGTGCTGCGCGTGGCGTCGGCCACCTCGTTCTCGCTCAGCCCGGTCGGCATCGAGGCGTTCTATCGGGACCTGGCGTTCTACCGCTCGCGCATCGTGCTGCGGCCGCAGGAGATCTCCAACCATCCGGAGCTGGTTCGCCGGCTCGGCTGCATCGCCATGAACGGCATGATCGAGGCCGACATCTACGGCAACATCAACTCCACCCAGGTCGCCGGCAGCCGCATCATGAACGGCATCGGCGGCAGCGGCGACTTCGCCCGCAACGGCTATCTGTCGGTTTTCATGTCGCCGAGCACGGCGAAGAACGGCGCAGTCTCCAGCATCGTGCCGATGGCCAGCCACGTCGACCACACCGAGCACGACACCATGGTGATCGTCACCGAGCAGGGCCTGGCCGACCTGCGCGGACTATCGCCCAAGCAGCGGGCGCGGACCATCATCGCCAACTGCGCCCATCCCGACTACCAGCCGCTGCTGCAGGACTACTTCGAGCGCGCCTGCCACCGCAGCTACGGCCGCCATACCCCGCACCTGCTGGACGAGGCGCTGTCCTGGCATCAGCGTCTGATCGAAACCGGCAGCATGCTCGGCTGAAAACGCGGGCGCACGGCGGCCCTTGGGCGGGCATCGACGATGCCCGCCGCCCGCGCGCTAGGCCCCCATGAGCTCCCTGGCCAGCGCCTCGAACGCCGGATGGGTGATCGGATCGTTGGCCGGATTGGCGGCGATCGGGTGCGAGGCGTAGCGCGCCACGGTCAGCTCCGCCGCCGGGTCGATATAGATGCGCTGGCCGTGGATGCCGCGCGCCTGGAACACACCGTGGTCGCCGCCGGACACCCACCACATGTGGCGGTACGAATAGCCGGGCAGCGTCGGCCAGCCGGCGCGGGCGAACAGCTCGCGGTCGCCGCCGCGGCGAATGTCGGCCACCACCGTGGCCGGCACGATCTGGCGGCCGTTGAAGCGGCCGTCGTTGCGCATCATCTCGCCAAAGCGGGCCAGATCGCGCAGCGAGGTGTTCAACCCGGCGCCGCCCACCTCGGTGCCGATGCTGTCGACGACGAAATAGGCGTCGTGCTCGGCGCCCAGCGGCTGCCAGATCCGCTCCGACAGCAGCCGCGCCAGCGACTTGCCCGACACACGGCGCACGATCCAGGCCAGCACCTCGGCGTTGACCGTCTTGTAGCCGAACACCTGGTCGTGCTCGCCTTCCTTGCGCACGGTCTTGAGAAAACCATAGATGGTGTCCGGCCCCTGATAGCCGCCCGGCCGCGGCAGCAGCCCGGCGGCCAGCGCGTACTGCTGCACTTCGGCGGCGGGATCGACGTAATCCTCGGAGAAGCGCAGGCCGACAGTCATGTCCATCACCTGGCGCACGCTGGCGTCACCCCAGGCGCTGGCGGCGAGTTCCGGGATGTATTCCGTCACCGGCGCGGCCGGATCGAGCTTGCCCTCCTCGGCCAGCATCGCCCCCAAAGTGCCGACGAACGACTTGGTGACCGACATGCCGATGTGCGGCAGCTCGGGCTCCAGCGCGCCGGCGTAGCGCTCGTAGATCACCCGGCCGCGGTGCATCACCAGGATGCCATCGGTATAGGTGGCCGCCAGCATCTCGGCCCAGGTCATGCGCCGACCGTCGGCCAGGGCGAACTCGAACGAGTCGAGGTCCTGCTCGTCCCGAGGCAGCGCGCTGGCCGCGCCTGACCCGCGCCAGACGTTGACGGTCGGCATCAGCTCCCGGTAGTGGCTGAAGGTCCAGCGCGTCTTGGGAAAGGCCCGGCCGCCGAGGTCGAAGCGGATGATCTTGTCCGGCGGGGGCGGAAAACCCTGCATCAGCCCGAGCCGCCGCGGGTCGGACGCGGCCGCGTCCAGCGGATGCGCGGGAACGGCGCCCGGCGCGGCCGTGGGCACCTCGGCCACGGCGGCCTGGGTGAGCTTGCTATCGGTTGGTTTCATGGCTGGCGCTCCCTGGCGGCGGGTCGTCCAAAGCCCTCCTACGGCCGGCCGTCGCCGCCGCGACTGTCATGACTACCGCCACTTGTACCGTCTTTCCGCGGCGCTTGTCTGCCCCGGCACTGGGAGCTTCCCTGACGGCCCCTGCGCGACAATCGAAACAAAACAAAGCAATAACAACTACTTAAAACCAATCATGAGCGTCGAGACACCCGCCGTCGGCAACCTAACGATAGGTTCGATCTTTTCTGGGCTGTTTCGATCGAGTTATTTCATGTATTCACCATACTTGATTTAGATCAACGTCGCCGTGTGAAACGGCAGGCACTCTTGCTTCCTGCAAGCGGGATCAAACGGGGCTGGAGCGCCTAGCAGCAAGCTTAAAGATGTATTCTGGAGAAATCTAATGAAACTTCATGTCGCACTCGCCTTAGCCGCTCTTGCCCTCGCTTCCAACGGCACCGCCCAGGCCGCCGGCGACGCGGCCGCAGGCAAGGCCAAGTCGGCCATCTGCGCCGCGTGTCATGGCGCCGACGGCATCGCCATCGCGCCCATGTACCCGAACCTGAAGGGCCAGCAGGCCGCCTATCTGGTCAAGCAACTGAAGGATTTCCGTAGCGGCACCCGCAACGATCCGGTCATGAGCGCGCAGGCCAAGCCATTGAGCGACCAGGACATCGAAAACCTGGCCGCTTACTACGCGAGCCTGAAGTAGGCGCAAGCGAGGCAGCCATCCGGCTGCCTCATTTTTTTGATTCACACATTGGGCTCGAAGAGATGCGTATCGGGCGATGGGCTTCTTTTGCCTGCTGTCTACTGATCCTGCTCGGCTTGAGCGGGGCGACGCAGGCCGCTCTCGATCTCAACCAGGCTCGCCAGGCTTTTCCCGCCGCCAGCCGTCTCACACCTCCCGAAGGCGAGCCGCCGGCTAGCGCGGTCTACGCCGACGACCAACTGCTCGGCTATGTGTTCGAAACCGTGGCGATCGCGCCCATCCCGGCCTATTCCGGCAAGCCGGTGAACCTGATGGTGGGCATCGACCTGCAAGGCCGAATCACCGCCACCAAGGTGCTGCACCACGAGGAGCCGATCGTGCTGGTCGGCATTCCCGAGCAGAAGCTGCAGGACTTCGCGGACGCCCACATCGGCGCCCACGTCAACGACACGGTGCGCATCGGCGTGCGCAGCGATGAGCACGCGCGCGGCGTGGACGCGATCTCCGGCGCCACCGTCACCGTGATGGTGGTGAACCAGACCATCATGCGCGCCGCCCGCACGGTGGCCGCCTCCCGCGGCATCGTCGCCGCCGTCGCCGAGCAACCCCGTGCCACCGTACGCCAGGACGTGTTCGCGCCGGCCGACTGGACCGCGCTCACCGGCGACGGCAGCGTCCGGCGGCTGCACCTGACCCGTGGCCAGGTCGACGCCGCCTTCGTCGGCACCGCCGGCGAAGGGATCGACAACACCGCCCCGGACCAGGTCGACGATACCTTCATCGATCTCTACTACGCCTACCTGAACGCGCCCACCGTCGGCCGCAATCTGCTCGGCGACCGCGGCTACGAGCAGCTCATGGCCGAGCTCAAGCCTGGCGAGCACGCCATCGCGGCGATGGCCTACGGACAGTACTCGTTCAAGGGCTCCGGCTATGTGCGCGGCGGCATCTTCGACCGCTTCCAGCTCAATCAGAACGGCAACGTCATCTCCTTCCGCGACCTGGACCACTACCGGATCGGCGACCTTTACGCCGCGGGCATGCCGGAATTCACGGAGATGGACGTATTCCTGATCCGCGACAAGGCCGAGTTCGATCCGGGCTTGCCCTGGCAGGTCGAACTGCTGGTCCGTCGCCAGACCGGCCCGCTGAGCAGCATCTTCGTCAGCTTCAGCGGCGACTATCAGCTGCCCGAGGCCTATCTCGACCGGCCGGCGCCGGTGCAGCCGGAGCCGCTCTGGGTGCAGGTCTGGCGCGCCAAGGCTTTCCAGATCGCGGTGCTGCTGATCGGCCTGGTCACCCTCACCGCCATCCTGATGTTCCAGGAAGCGCTGGTGCGGCGGAAACGGCTGCTGCGCTGGGTGCGCCACGGCTTCCTGATCTACACGCTGTTCTTCATCGGCTGGTACTCGCTGGCGCAGCTGTCGGTGGTGAACGTGTTCACCTTCATCGGCTCGCTGATCCGCGGCTTCAGCTGGGACACGTTCCTGATCGATCCGATGATGTTCATCCTCTGGAGCTTCGTGGCGGCCACGCTGCTGCTGTGGGGCCGGGGCGTGTTCTGCGGCTGGCTGTGCCCGTTCGGCGCGCTGCAGGAGCTGGTCAACGAGATCGCTCGCAAGCTCAAGGTCAAGCAGCTAGAGCTGCCGTTCGCGGTCCACGAGCGGCTGTGGGCGGTGAAGTATCTGATCCTGCTGGCGCTGTTCGGCATCTCCCTGCATTCGCTCGGCCAGGCCGAGCGCTACGCCGAGATCGAGCCGTTCAAGACCGCCATCACCCTGCGCTTCCAGCGCGAGTGGGGCTACGTGTTCTACGCCGCCGCGCTGGTGGTGGTGTCGATCTTCAACCGCAAGTTCTACTGCCGCTATGTCTGCCCGCTCGGGGCCGGTCTGGCCATCCCGGCGCGGCTGCGGCTGTTCGACTGGCTCAAGCGTCATCGCGGCAGCTGCGGCACGCCCTGCCAGATCTGCGCCAACGAGTGCGAAGTTCGGGCCATCCATCCGAACGGCCACATCAACGCCAACGAGTGTCATTACTGCCTGGACTGCCAGGTCAGCTACTTCGACGAGCACAAATGCCCGCCGATGATCAAGCGCCGTCAAAAGCGCGAAAAGGCGACCCGCATCGCCACCGACTCCGGCACCGGCAAGCCGGTGTTCATCCCGAAGACCGCTGTAGCAACACCCACGTCCCAGAGCGAGGACTAATCCCATGACCGAAAAGAAAGACAACCCCTCCGGCATCAGTCGGCGCAAGTTCCTGGGGGTAACCGCCGCCGGCGTCGCTGGCGCGAGCCTGGCGGGCGGGCTCGGCGCCAGCCTCATCGGCCAGGCCCAGGCGGCCTCCGGCAAGAAGGGCCCGGAGGGCAACAAGGTCCACATCGCGCCCGGCGAGCTGGACGAGTACTACGGCTTCTGGAGCGGCGGCCATAGCGGCGAGGTGCGCGTGCTGGGCGTTCCGTCCATGCGCGAGCTGCTGCGCATCCCGGTGTTCAACGTCGAAAGCGCCACCGGCTGGGGCATCACCAACGAGAGCAAGCGCGTCCTCGGCGACGGCGCCAAGTTCCGCAACGGCGACACCCACCACCCGCACGTGTCGATGAAGGACGGCCGCTACGACGGCAAGTACCTGTTCATCAATGACAAGGCGAACACGCGCGTGGCACGTATCCGCCTTGACATCATGAAGACCGACAAGATCACCACCATTCCCAACGTCCAGGCCATCCACGGCCTGCGGCTGCAGAAGGTGCCGTACACCAAGTACGTGTTCGCCAACGGCGAGATGCCCATTCCGCAGCCCAACGACGGTCGCGATCTGGACAACCCGGAAAACTACTGGACCATGTTCAACGCGATCGACGCCGAGACCATGGAAGTGGCCTGGCAGGTGATCGTCGACGGCAACCTCGACAACCTCGACGCTGACTACACCGGCAAGTACGTCGCCTCCACCTGCTACAACTCGGAAAAGGCGGTGGACCTGGCCGGCGCCATGCGCAACGAGCGCGATTGGGTGGTGGTGTTCAACGTCCCGCGCATCGAAGCCGCCGTCAAGGCCGGACAGTACAAGACCATCGGCGACTCCAAGGTGCCGGTGCTCGACGGCCGCCATGGTTCCAAGCTCACCGCTTACATCCCGGTGCCGAAGAACCCGCACGGCCTCAACACCTCGCCAGACGGCAAGTACTTCATCGCCAACGGCAAGCTCTCGCCGACCGTGTCGATCATCGCCATCGACCGGCTGGATGCGCTGTTCGAGGGCAAGTACAAGGACCCGCGTGAGGTGGTCGTCGCCGAGCCGGAGCTGGGCCTCGGTCCCCTACACACCACCTTCGACGGCCGCGGCAACGCCTACACCACGCTGTTCCTCGACAGCCAGGTGGTGAAGTGGAACATCGAGGACGCCATCAAGGCCTACAACGGCCAGAAGGTGAACTACATCCGCCAGAAGCTGGACGTGCACTACCAGCCGGGCCACAACCACGCCAGCCTCACCGAGAGCCGTGACGCCGACGGCAAGTGGCTGGTGGTGCTGTGCAAGTTCTCCAAGGACCGCTTCCTGCCGGTCGGCCCGCTGCGTCCGGAGAACGACCAGCTCATCGACATCTCCGGCGACGAGATGAAGCTGGTGCACGACGGCCCGACCTTCTCCGAGCCGCACGACTGCATCCTGGTGCGCCGCGACCAGATCAAGCCGCTGAAGGTGTGGCAGCGTGACGATCCGTTCTTCGCCGAGACCGTGGCGATGGCCAAGAAGGACGGCGTCAACCTGGAGACCGACAACAAGATCATCCGCGACGGCAACAAGGTCCGGGTGTACATGACCTCGATGGCGCCGCAGTTCGGCATCAGAGAGTTCAAGGTCAAGCAGGGCGACGAAGTCACGGTGGTGGTCACCAACCTCGACCAGGTCGAGGATCTCACCCACGGCTTCTGCGTGGTCAACCACGGCGTGCAGATGGAGGTCGGCCCGCAGCAGACCTCGTCCGTCACCTTCGTGGCCGACAAGCCGGGCGTGTACTGGTACTACTGCAACTGGTTCTGCCACGCGCTGCACATGGAGATGAGCGGCCGGATGCTGGTGGAAAAGGCCTAAGGCCGTAAGAGGCGGCGGGCCATGCGCGGCCCGCCGCCTTTCCTGTGAGTGACATCGTGCGCCCTGCAGTTCGTTTCTGCTTCACCGCCCTGCTGCTGACCGGATTCGGGCGGCTCGACGCCGCGCAATTCACCGCGACGCCGGGCCAGCCGCTGCAGCCGCTGCTCGCGCAGGCCGCTGCCGGCGACGAGCTCCGGCTGCCGGCCGGCCGCTATTCGGCGCCGCTGCGGATCGACGTGCCGCTGCGCCTGGTCGGCGAGCCGGGCGCGGTCATCGACGCCGGCGGCCACGGCCACGCCATCGAGGTGAGCGCGTCCGACGTCGAGATCCGCGGTCTGACCATCGCCAACTGGGGCCGCGACCTCAACGCCCTGGATTCCGGCATCTTCGTGCACCGCAACGCCGAGAACGTCCGCATCGTCGACAACCATCTGCGCGGCGCCGGCTTCGGCATCTGGTTGGACCGCGCCCGCGGCGCCCGGATCGTCGGCAACCGCATCGAGGGCGATCCCTCGATCCGCTCCCAGGACCGCGGCAACGGCATCCAGCTCTACAACGCCAGCCACACGCTGGTGGAGGACAACCACATCTGGCAGGTGCGCGACGCGATCTACATCGACGTCAGCGACCACAACGTGCTGCGCGGCAACCGCATGCACGACCTGCGGTTCGGCATCCACTACATGTATTCCATGGACAACCGGGTGGAACACAACCGCACCTGGGCCACCCGCACCGGCTACGCGCTGATGCAGTCCAAGCGCCTGACCGTGATCGGCAATCAATCCGAGAACGATCAGAACTACGGCTTCCTGATGAACAACATCACCCACTCGGTGGTCCGCGGCAACCGGGTGAGCCACGTCCGCAGCGGCGGCAACCTAGAGAGCGACGCCCACATCGCCGGCGCCGAAGGCAAGGCGGTGTTCATCTACAACTCGCAGTTCAACGAGTTCAGCGGCAACCTGTTCGCCCACAGCGCCATCGGCATCCATCTCACCGCCGGCTCCGAAGACAACAAGGTGTTCGGCAACGCCTTCGTCGCCAACCACACCCAGGTGAAGTACGTCGCCACCCGCGAGCAGGAGTGGTCGTACCAAGGCCGCGGCAACTACTGGAGCGACTACCTGGGCTGGGATCTCGATGGCGACGGCATCGGCGACACGGTCTACCAGCCCAACGACGCCGTCGACCGCCTGCTCTGGCGGCACCCGGAGGCGAAGATCCTCATGCACAGTCCGGCGGTGCAGACCCTGCGCTGGGCCCAGCAGCAGTTTCCGGTGTTTCGTCCGCCGGGTGTGAAAGACAGCGCGCCGCTGATGACGGCGCCGGCAATCGGGGAAGACGCGCCATGACAGCGGTTATCGAATTCGAGGCGGTCGGCAAGCGCTACGTCGGCGTCGACAGCTTGAGGGACCTGAGCTTTCGCATCGGTGAGGGTGAAGTGCTGGGGCTGCTAGGCCACAACGGCGCCGGCAAGACCACCACCATGAAGCTGATTCTCGGCCTGATCGCGCCCAGCGCCGGCCGGATCAGCGTGTTCGGCGCCAGCCCGACGGGAGCGGAGGCGCGCGCGCTGCGGCAGACGCTCGGCTACCTGCCGGAGAACGTCAGCTTCTACGAGCAGCTCAGCGGCCGCGAGGTGCTGACCTACTTCGCCCGCCTCAAGCGAGTGCCTCTGCGGCAGATCGACGGGTTGCTGGAAAAGGTCGGCCTGACCCACGCCGCCGGGCGCCGGGTCAAGACCTACTCCAAAGGCATGCGCCAGCGCCTGGGGCTGGCCCAGGCCCTGCTCGGCGCCCCGCGCCTGCTACTGCTCGACGAGCCCACCACCGGCCTCGATCCGGCCGCCACCCGCGACTTCTACGCCATGGTGCGCGAGCTCAAGGACAACGGCAGCACCGTGATCCTGTCGTCGCACGTGCTGCCCGGCATCGAGCCATACATCGACCGCGCCCTGATCCTCGGCCGCGGCCGGCGGCTGGCGCTGGGCAGCATCGACGAGCTGCGAACCGAGGCCGGGCTGCCGCTGCGGGTGAGCGCGCGCGGCGATTGGCGCGACACCCCGACTCGGTGGCCGGCCGGCGTGCGCCCGCTGGCCATCGGCGCCGAGCGGCTGGAACTGGAGGTGGCGCCGCACGCCAAGATGGCGGCGCTGCGCCAGCTCGCCGCCGATTCGCGCACCCAGGATCTGGAGCTGCAGGCACCGACCCTGGAAAACCTCTACACCCATTTCTCCACCCGCTCGGAGGCCGCCGCATGAACGCCATCCTCACGGTCGCCGGCAAGGAGTTTCGTGACGGACTGCGCAACCGCTGGGTGCTGGCCATCGCCCTGGTGCTGGGATTGCTGGCGGTCGGCATCGCCTACTTCGGCGCCGCGGCCAGCGGCGCGGTAGGCTTCACCTCGCTGTCCACCACCATCGTCAGCCTCGCCAGCCTGGCGGTGTTCCTGATCCCGCTGATCGCGCTGATGCTGGCCTACGACGCGGTCATCGGCGAACAGGAACAGGGCACCCTGCTGCTGCTGCTGACCTACCCGCTCAGCCGCACCAGCCTGCTGCTGGGCAAGTTCCTCGGCCACGGTCTGATCCTGGCCACCGCCACCGTCACTGGCTTCGGCGTGGCCGGCCTAGTGATCGGCATCGGCGCCGAGGACATCGTCCTGGGCGAGCTGGTGCGGTCGCTGGGCCTGTTCATCCTCAGCGCGGTGCTGCTGGGCTGGGTGTTCGTGGCCCTGGCGTATCTGGTGAGCGTGCTGGTGAGCGAGAAATCGCGCGCCGCCGGCCTGGCGCTGGTGCTGTGGTTCCTGTTCGTGCTGGTGTTCGACCTGGTGCTGCTGGCGCTGCTGGTCGGCGCCGGCGAGCGCATCGGCCGAGAGGGACTGACCTATCTGCTGCTGCTCAACCCGACCGAGTGCTTCCGCCTGCTCAATCTGACCGGCTTTCCGGCCGCGCAGACCGCCGCCGGCGTGACCTCGGTGGCCGCCGACGGCGCGCTGCGCCCGGCCGCGCTGTTGACATCCCTGCTCGCGTGGATCGCCGTACCCCTGGCGTTGGCGGTCTGGCGCTTCCGTAACCGTCACGCCTAAGGAGAACCAAACCGTGCTACGCAGCCTCTTGCTATTGCCTTTGCTTCTGCTGCTCGCCGCCTGTTCGGACGGCCCCGAGCGCGCCGTCGCCCAGAATCCGGTGCCGATCGAGCCCGGCGACGAGTGTCACCTGTGCGGCATGATCATCGACGAGCAGCCTGGCCCGAAGGGCGAGCTTTACCTGCGCGGCGACACCGCCGCCCGCAAATTCTGCTCGGTGGCGGAGATGTTCACCTTCCTGCTGCAACCGGAGCACCGCGAGCGCATCGGCGCCGCCTACGTGCACGACGTCGCCGCCGGCAGCTGGGCCGCGCCCAACGACGATGCCTTCGTGCCGGCGCGCGAAGCCTGGTACGTGCTCGGGCACCATCAGGCCAGCAGCATGGGGCACGCGCTGGCCTCGTTCCGGCAGCGCACCGACGCCGAAGCCTTCGTCGAGGCACATGGCGGCCGGCTGTTGTCGTTCGAACAGATCGACCTGACGATGCTGACCGCGGCGCACAGCCAGCACGAGCAGCACCGGCACTGAGCACCGCCCGCGCGCCGCGCTCCTGGCAATGGCGCTGGCCTTGGATAACCCCGATCCGCCCCAAAACCTGGAATCGATCCAAGGCCGCGCGCCGGTTTGCCGGTACAATGCCCGACCGGCCGATGGCAACGCCCAGGAAACAACAATGGACAGCGTGCACTCCGTTACGGTGCGCGGTCACGGGACCGCGCCATGAGCAACCGCATCACCCTCTACGTCGGCCGGGCCCTGGAGGCCATGCTGCGCGAGCGCGTCGGCCCCACCCGGCCGCCCGCCAAGGTCATCAACACCATGGCCGACCGCTACTGCGCCCTGGTGCGGCACTATCTACCGCGGTTCAGCGCCGAGGAATGGCTGGCGATCGCCGAAGCGGCGGTGCAAGGCAATTTCACGCTGTCGGTGGCCGAGCTGAAGTCGGTGGGCGGCGATCTCGGCTACATGCTCAATGTCGACGGTCTGGCGGAGAAGCTCGGCGTGGACGACAGCCTCGGCCAGCGGCTGCGCGAGCTGAGCTTCCCCGAGCAGATCGCGCTGGCCGACTGCATCGAGCGCATCCTATTCGCCGGCGACGGCACCCCCGAAGACCGTGTCCGCCAGGCGCTGGCGGACGTCGACGCGACCTGAAGGCGCTCACCCCAGCGCGATTCCCAGCGCCAGCAGCAGCGGCGTGACCAGAACCAGCACGACGTTGAGCGCCAGGTACGGCGTCAGCCGCTCCGGCGCGTCGGCGTGGCGCCGCACCCCGCGCAGCAGCGGCAGCGCCAGCGGCGCCGGCAGCCATGCCAGCAGCGCCAGGTCGGGCAGCACGCCCGCCGCCCAGCCCAGCGCGACGGACAGATAGGTCGCCGCCACCAGCCCGGCGAACAGCGCGGCGCTCGCCGGCCGGCCGATCACGATCGGGAAGTGGCGACGCCCGGCCGCCCGGTCGGCCTCCAGGTCGGGGAACTGGTTGAGCAGCAGCAGGCCGCTGCCCAGGAACAGGGACGGGAGCGAGGCCACCACGGCCTGGAGCGAATAATGCCCGGCCAGCACGTAGTAGGTGCCCAGCACCACCAGCGGTCCCACGCCCAGCCCCGGCGCCAGCAGGCATAGCCAGGGATGGCGGTTGATCCACGGGGTATAGCCGTACACCAGCGCCAGCCCGAGCAGCCCCACCGGCAGCAGCCCCGCCCCCACGGTGGCGACCAAGTACAGACCGATGGCGATCGCTACCAAGGAAGCGGCCACCCCGGCGCTCAATGCCAGCCCCACCAGCGCGGGGTTCGCCGGCAGCACGCCGCTGCCGCCGCTGAACGGCGTGCGCCGGGTGTGCAGGTCGAGCCCGCTGCGGAAATCGGCGTACTCGTTGAGGGCGTTCACCGCCGCGTGCGCCGCCAACGCCCCGAGCAGCGCCAGCCCGAGGCGACCGAGGTGGACCGCGCCGGCGGCATAGGCCGCCGCGGCGCCGAGCGATACGTTGACGGGCATGAGCAACAGGAAAGGGGCGCGGTAGATACCGAGCAAGGGCGCGATCGGAAGGTGCACGTCGTGGGTCCGGAATGAGCCATTCGGAATGGTTTGGCGCCCATAGTACCCGATCATCGCCACGCTGCCCGCCACGACTCGCAAGAGGTTGATCAAAAAGCGAAAAACCTGAACGAAAGATGCGCCCGCTCAGGAACTTACCGGCCCGCGCATGGTCTGATGACTGATACGCCCACAGGCCTAGACCAAGCCTTCTCCGAGCCTTCCGCCCGCCACGGCGGGTCCCGCCCCGACAAGGCCGGGCGTGTCGTTCGCAGCGGCTCGACGGCGACCGCTTTCCCGTTTCCATGGCGCGGCGCGCAGGCGCGCGCACGAGGTATTCCGATGGATGACAATCGCAAGAAGGCACTCAGTATCGCGCTGAGCCAGATCGAGAAGCAGTTCGGCAGGGGCGCGGTGATGCGCATGGGCGACGCGCAGACCAACCGTGAGGTCGACGTCATCTCCACCGGCTCGCTCACCCTGGATCTGGCCTTGGGCATCGGCGGCCTGCCGCGCGGGCGCGTGGTGGAAATCTACGGTCCGGAATCCTCGGGCAAGACCACGCTCACCCTGCAGGTGATCGCCAACTGCCAGAAGAACGGCGGCACCGCCGCCTTCATCGACGCCGAGCACGCGCTCGACCCAAACTACGCCGAGAAGCTGGGCGTGAATCTGGACGAGCTGCTGGTGTCGCAGCCGGACACCGGCGAGCAGGCGCTGGAGATCGCCGATATGCTGGTGCGCTCCGGCGCGGTGGACCTGATCGTGGTCGACTCGGTGGCGGCGCTCACGCCCAGGGCGGAAATCGAAGGCGAGATGGGCGACTCCCAGGTCGGCCGCCACGCCCGACTGATGAGCCAGGCGCTGCGCAAGCTCACCGCCAACATCAAGCGCTCCAACACGCTGGTGATCTTCATCAACCAGATCCGCATGAAGATCGGCGTGATGTTCGGCTCGCCGGAGACCACCACTGGCGGCAACGCGCTCAAGTTCTACGCCTCGGTACGGCTGGACATCCGCCGCATCGGCTCGATCAAGAAGGGCGACGAGGTCATCGGCAACGAGACCCGGGTGAAGGTGGTCAAGAACAAGCTGGCGCCGCCCTTCAAGCAGGCCGAGTTCGAGATCCTGTTCGGCGAGGGCACCTCGCGCGAGGGCGAGCTGATCGAACTAGGCGTGCGCGAAGGCTTCATCGAGAAGTCCGGCGCCTGGTACAGCTACGACGGCGAGCGCATCGGCCAGGGCAAGGACAATACCCGCCAGTACTTCAAGACGAACCCGGAAGCCGCGGCCCGGCTGGAGGCCGATCTACGCGCGCTGCTGGCGGGCAAGCCAGCGGCCGGCGCCGACGACGAAGCGGCCACCATGCACGCGGCGGTCTGACACCGCCCTTGCCTGGTGGCGGGCCTCCCCAATATCAGCGGTAGGTAAATCAACAGGAGTCGGCCATGCCCCGGACCCACGCACCGAGCAAGCGCACGAGCCGTCACGGCGGTCACCTCAGAGACAACCTGCCCTGGGATCGGGTCGACGAAAGCTCCTGGGAGAGCTTTCCGGCCAGCGACGCGCCCAGCTGGGCCGCGCCCAGCAGCGACGACGTCCCGCCCACCCCGCCGCAGCGGCGGCGCACGGCCAAGCGCGACCGCCGCCACGCCTGACGCCGGCGCCAGCACCGGCGCCGGCGCTTGCCCTACTCCACCGGCGTCAGCAGCGGCCGGCCGTCGAAGTGGGCACGGATGTTGTCCACCACCAGCTGGCCCATGGCCAAGCGCGTCTCCACCGTGGCGCTGGCGTAGTGCGGCGCCAGCACCACGTTGTCCATGGCGCGCAGCTCCTCGGGCACGTGCGGCTCGTTGGCGAACACGTCCAGCCCGGCGCCGCGGATGCGCCCTTCCGCCAGTGCCTTGATGAGCGCCGGCTCATCGACGGTGGAACCACGGCCGACGTTGATCAGGATGCCCTCCGGCCCCAGCGCGTCCAGCACTGCGGCGTCGACCATGTTCCGCGTGGCCGGCCCGCCGGGCACGATCACCGCCAGGAAATCGCTGAAGCGGGCCAGTTCGAGCACGCTGTCGAAGTAGGTGTAGGGCACGTCCGGATTGCGGCTGCGCTGGTGGTAGCCGATCTCCATGTCGAACGCCGCCGCCCGCCGCGCCACCGCCTGGCCGATGCGCCCCAGGCCCAGGATGCCCAGACGCTTGCCGCTGACCCGATGGCCCAGCCCGAGGTTGCCGAGCCAACGCCCCTCCTTCACCGAGCGGTCGGCGCGGCAGATGCGCCGCGACACGGCCAGCATCAGCCCGATCGCCATGTCGGCGACGTCGTCGGTCAGCACGTCCGGGGTATTGGTCACTTTCACCCCACGGGCGCGGGCGCAATCGAGGTCGATGGCGTCGGTGCCGATGCCGGAGGAGGAGATGATCTCCAGATTCGGCAGAGCCTCGATCAACGCCGCCGAGGCGCCGTGCACGGCATTGGTGACCACGCCGCGGATGCGCGGCCCGACCTCGCGCAGGATGCGCTCGGCGTCTGGGTTCCCCCAATACTCGTGCAGAATGAACTCGTCCTTCAGTTGCGGAATCACATTCGGCGGCATGTAGCCGGCCAGCAGAATTTCGGCTTTCATGATGCTCTTCTTCGAGAAATGGCGAGGCCTCGATCCCTTGTCGAACGACGGCGCTGTCCTCGCAGCCGCCGCGACCGAGGTTCGCCTCAGACGATAGCATGCTATTAATATCCCGTCGCCGGCGCTGACCGGCGCTTACAACAACTTTCGGAGGAGCGATGGATCTGGGTTTGAAGGGCTTGAAGGCGCTGGTCACGGGCAGCACGGCCGGCATCGGCGCGGCGATCGCCGAAACCTTGGCGCGTGAAGGCTGCGACGTGGCGATCTGCTCGCGCAGCCAGGACAAAGTCGACGGCATGCTGCGCAACCTCGCCGGCTACGGCGGCCGTTACGTCGGCCGGGCGGTGGACGTCACCGACGCCGAAGCGTTCCGCGCCTGGGTGGCCGACGCCACCGAGCAGCTGGGCGGCCTCGACATCTACGTGGCCAACGTCAGCGCCATGTCCACCGACTGGCGGCAAACGGTGGACACCGACATCCTCGCCACCGTCTCCGGCATCGAAGCGGCGCTGCCCCACCTGCAGCAGTCCCAGAACGCCTCGATCGTCTACATCAGCTCCATCGCCGGCACGGTCGGCGTGCCGCAGCTGGCGCCGTACGGCGCCGCCAAGGCCGCCATGACCCACTACATGAAGAGCCTGGCGGTGAAGCTGGTGAAGAAGGGCGTGCGGGTCAACACCGTGGCCCCGGGTGACATCCTGTTCGAAGGCGGCGTCTGGGACCGGGCGCGCAAGGAGAACCCGGATTACTTCGCCAAGGTGCTCAAGCGCAATCCCATGGGCCGGCTCGGCACGCCGCAGGAGATCGCCAACGTGGTGGCCTTCCTGGCCAGCCCGGCGGCGAGCTTCGTGACCGGCGCCCACGTGGTTGCCGACGGCGGCAACACCACCCACGTGCAACGCTAACGACGGCGCTTACGACAAGCGCGCCAACGCCTGGCGCCAGTGCTCCGGTTCTGGCGCCGGCTCGTGCAGCACGGCCTCGAAACCGCGGCTCTCCACCGCGTCGGCGTCGGCCAGCTGCTCGGCCACCCGGCGTAGCGCCGCCAGCCCGATCAGCGCGAGCCGGTCCTTGAGCTGTTCCGGCGGCACCTGCAGCGCGGCGGCCAGTTCCTCGACGGTCTGCATGGCGAACCTCCTCTCGCACGGTTGCAGCGGATCGTTCCGAACATATGGGCCGGCGCGCCGAGTTGGCTGCGATCGGCCGCGCTTGCCAGCCACGAGGAGATTGCCATGACCCAAGCCTTGTTCGTACGCGAGGGCGACGCCTTCGTTCCCACCCGGCTGTCCGGCAGCCCCTGGAGCCCGGACCTACTGCACGGCGGGCCGCCCACCGGACTGCTGGCCTACGCCCTGGAGCGGGCCGCCGACACCGTCAACCTGCGCCTTACCCGACTGACCGTCGATCTGCTCCGGCCGGTGCCGAGCGCGCCGCTCACGGTGCGGGTCGAAACCGTCCGCAGCGGCCGCCGGTTGCAGCTGCTGACCGCTGCGTTGCTGGCCGACGGCGTCGAGGTCAGCCGCGCCACCGCGCTGTTCCTGGAACGGCGCGAAGTGACGGTGCCGGACTACGGCCGCTTCCCGACCGAAACGCTGCCCTCGCCGGAAGGCCGGCCGGTGAGCACGCTGGCCGAGCTCAGCGGCATGAACAAAGCCGACAAGCACCGTCTGCCCGGCCTGCACACCACCGCCGAGGCCTGCCTGATCGACGGCACCGGCGGCCGCGGCGCTGGCCGGGTGTGGATGCGTTTGCCAGTACCGGTGGTGGCCGGCGAGCCGGTGTCGCCGACCGTGCAGGCGGCCACCTTGTGCGACTTCGGCAATGGCGTCGGCCAGCTGCGGCTCGCCCCGGACGTCGGCACCATCAACGCCGACATCAGTCTGCACCTGCACCGCACGCCCGCGCCCGGCTGGCTGGGCCTGGACGCCCGCAGCCGCATGCAACCCGACGGCGTCGGGCTGGCGGAGACGGTGCTGTACGACGAGCTTGGATCGGTCGGCCGGGTGACGCAGACCACGCTCGCCATGCCGGTGTACAAGGCCAGCACCTGAAACCGGGCGACCCGCGCCCGATCGGCGCGGCGGCCTGGCCACTAGCTCCCTGCGCGATCCAAGGCTAGAGTCTGTAGTGGTACCTGCGCAGGTATCCCCTAGCAGGAGTTGCTACTGGGGGGAAGGTCCGGCATACCGGTCGCTGCCGCGACATCGTTGCCAGGGACGACGGACGATAGGCGATCTCGTCACGACGGGCGATCCTTCACACCCGCGGCGGCGCGGCCGTTTCATCCTCCGCATCCCGGCGGCGCGTCGCGGGCGCAGACCGGCTGTCGGCTCCTTGGTCCATCAACAATAAGGAGATGACGATGGCCTTTTCGAACGCTTTCGCGGGATCCGGCGTCAGCCATGCTTCACAGCCCGACTTTTTGTCCCGCCGGGTCGAGCGTTTCTACCAGGAACGGGTCAGCGATGGTTGGGGGGGGCGCGACTTCTTGCGCGGCAGGATGCCTGGCCCGGACGCGGTGTTGCTGATGAGCAACGACTATCTGTCGATCACCGCGCATCCCCGCATCGTTGAGGCGCAGCGGGAGGAGCTGGCGCGCAGCGGCAACGGCCTGCTGATGTCCGGCGCCTTTCTCCGTCATGACAGTCCGCAGGCCCTCCTGGAAGCCGAGTTCGCCGCCTTCATGGGGGTCGAAGCGACGATCGTGTGCCAATCCGGCTACTGCGCCAACACCGGTCTGCTGCAGACCATCGCCGGGCCGGACGTGCCGATCTACCTCGACATCATCGCCCATCTGTCGCTGTGGGAAGGCGTGCGCAGCGCCGGCGCGCCGAGCCATGCCTTCCGTCACAACGACCTGGATCATCTGGAAACCCTGATCCGCCGCTACGGCCCGGGCGTGATCGCGGTCGATTCGGTGTACAGCACCAACGGCAGCCTCTGCCCTCTCCCCGAACTGGTGGAACTGACCGAGCGCTACGGCTGCGTGCTGGTGGTGGACGAATCGCACTCGCTCGGCACCCACGGTGCCAACGGCGAAGGCATCGTCGCCAGCCTGGGGCTGCAGGAGCGGGTGCACTTCATCACCGCCAGCCTCGCCAAGGCCTTCGCCGGGCGCGCCGGGCTGATCACCTGCCCCGCCCGCTTCGTCGACTACTTCCGGGTCAGCTCGCATCCGGCGGTGTTCAGCTCCGGCATGCTGCCGCACGAGATCGCCGGCCTGCGCGCCACCCTGGACGTCATCCGCGAAGAGGGCTGGCGCCGCGAGCGCCTGCACGTCAACGCCGCGCGGCTGCGCGAGGCGCTGACCGCGCAGGGCTACAACCTGCAGGGCAGCGCCTCGCAGATCATCGGCTTGGAAGCCGGTCCCGAGCGGCAGACCATCATCCTGCGCGACGCGTTGGAGGCGCGCGGCATCTTCGGCTCGCCGTTCTGCCCGCCGGCCACCACCGCCAACCGCTCGCTGATACGCTTCACCGTCAGCGCCGGGCTGAGCGACGACGACGTGCAGCGCGTGATCCGGGCCTGCGAGGAGATCCGCGAGGAAGTGGATCTGGCCAACTGGCCGTCGACGCGCCGCGCCCGCCGTCCCGGCCGCAAGCTGGCCGCCTGAGTCTCCCGCCGCCGTGCCTCGGCACGGCGGCGTCTCCCGCTAGCCGATAGCGCGCTCAGCGCCGCAGAGCATCCCAGGCCGCCTGCTCGAGCGCGGCGGCATGCACCGACGGCGGCTCGCCCTCGCCCCGCGCCAGCCAAGCCCGGCAAATGACCTGAGCCGGGCCGATCAGACAGGCAACCACCACATCCACCGCGAGCGGCTTCACCGCCTCCGCCGCCACCGCGCGCCGCAGCCAGGCGTCGACGGCGGCGCGCAGCCGCGCGTTGGCGGCCGCCACCTGTTCGGCCAAGGCCGTACCGGGCGGCGCATGGCCCAGTTCGAGCAGGAAGCGCGCCGTCGCGCGGTGGCGCACGGTCCAATCCAAGTGGTAGCGCACGATGCCGCGCACGGTGGCCTCGGGCGCGGCCGGCGCCTCGAGCAGTTCGATCAGGCCGGCCTGATACGAGGTGATCGCGTCCAGGTAGACCGCGGCGCTGACCGCCTCCTTGGTCGGGAAGAAATGGAACAGGCTGCCGTTGCTGACCCCGGCGCGCTGACGGATCTCCTGCATGGTCGCGGCCGGCAGGCCACGCTCGGCGAACACTTCGCGCGCCGCCGCCAGAATGCGTTCCCGTGTGGTCGGTTCGGTCATGAAACTTCACAGCCCGTTGCGGTCGATCGCCTACGCCGTGGCGCCAGCCAGGCCCGACGCAGCATCGCAAGTTAACGAGTGACGCCGGGCCGGGCAAGCGGACCACCGCTTGCTCCCTCTAGAGCATTTGCTCTAGAGTAACACTCTAGTCACGAACCGACGCTTGCCACGACCAGGAGCCCCTATGAACAAATCGCTGCAACAGGCGCGCGCCGTGCTGCGCGGCCAGGCCTTTAGCGCGCTGCTCGGTACCGAGCTGTTGGAATACGAACCGGGACGCGCCGTGCTGCGTCTGCCGATCAAGGACGAGTTGCGCCAGCAATACGGCTTCGTGCACGGCGGGGTCTTGAGCTATCTGGCGGACAACGCGCTGGCCTTCGCCGGCGGCAGCGTGCTCGAACCGCTGGTGTTCACCGGCGAGTTCAAGATCAACTACCTGCGCCCGGCCAGCGGCGAGGCGCTGCTCGCCGAGGCCCGCGTCGTGCACGCCGGTCGCAACCAGGCGGTGTGCCGCTGCGACGTCTTCGCCGTTGACGGCGGCGAGCATCGGCTCTGCGCCGCAGCCCAGGGCACGATCGTGCGCAGCGGCGCGGCGCCAAGCTGACCGGCCGCCGCGTCAGCTCAGGCTCTCGGCGCTGTAGCGGGCGATCAGCCCGGTGCGCACGGCATGCCGGTAGACGCGGGCGAAGAAAACGCCGGCCAGCACCGTGTACAGCAGCGCCAGCCCGGCGCCGATCAGCAGGGTCGAGCCGGCGAACTCGCCGACGCCGAGCACGGCGCGCATGCCTTCGAACACATAGGAGGGCGGCAGCAGGTAGGCCAGCAGCTGCATCCATTCCGGCAAGGTGGAAAGCGGATAGAACACCCCGACGAACGGTGATAGCACCGCCGGTATCGGCCAGACGAACCATTCCGAGGCCGGCCCCAGCCGCAGCACCACCGCGCTGGCGAAGATCCCCAGCGCGATGCCGCACAGGAACAGGATCAGCAAGAACGGGATCAGCATCAGTCCGTAGCCGAGCACCGTAAAGCCGAACCCCAGCGCCGCCACCGTCAGCATCGCTAGCAGCCCCACCAGGCTGGTGCCGATGCCGACGATCACCAGGCCGCCGACGTATTCGCCGATGGTCAGCGGCGTGGCGAAGAAATTGAGGAAGTTGCGCGACCAGACGTCCTCCAGGAAGGCGACGGTCATGCCCTGCATCACCCGGCCGAAGAAATCCCACATCAGCACCGCCCCCAGCAGGGTGGTGGCGAAATTGAAGCCAGGCGGCATCACCGACTGCAGATAGCGGCTGATGAAGCCCCACAGCACGATGTCGAACACCACCCAAGCGAACAGCGGCAGGATGCGGGTGGGGCTGCTGCGCAGCAGATAGAACTGGCGCAGCACGACGCCGGCGATGCGTTTCAGCGACACGAATCTAGCCCTCCAAGCTCAGCGGCTCGCGCGCCACCGTCACGAACAAGTCCTCCAGCGACGCCAACCCGTGCTCGGCCGGCAGGGTGCGCGGATCGCCCTGCAGCAGAATCCGGCCGCGCGCCAGGAACAGCACCCGCCCGCACACCTCCTCGACCTCGTGCATGTTGTGCGAGGTCCACAGCACCGCGCCGCTGCCGCTGGCGGCGAATTCGCGGATGGTGGCGCGGATCTCGCGCGCCGTGGCCGGGTCCAGCGAGGCGGTGGGCTCATCCAGCAACAGCAGATGCGGGCGGTTGAGCATGGCCTTGGCCAGCGCTACCCGCGTCTGCTCGCCGGACGACAGCACGCCGCACCTCACGTCGCGGAACCGGCGCAAATCGAAGCGCTCCAGCAGCTCCTCGATCCGCTCGGCCAACCGCGGCACGCTGTAAATCAGGCCGAACACTTTCAGGTTCTGGTAGACGGTCAGGTTGCCCGGCAGCGGCGCGTACACCGCGGCGAAATTGGTGCGCGCCAGCGCGCGCGAGCGCGCTTGGGCCAGATCGACACCCTCGATGCGAATCTCCCCGGACGTGGGCTCCAGCACCCCGAGCAGCATGTTGATGGTGGTGGTCTTGCCGGCGCCGTTGGGCCCCAGCAAGCCGACGATCTCGTTCGGATGCACCTCGAAGGAGATGTCGTCCACCGCCACCTTGTCGCCGTAGCGTTTGCAGAGGGACCGGACCGAAAGCACGGCTGGCGCGCCGCCCGGCTGCGCGCGGTCTGTGGTCATGGGAATGTATCCGTGATGGAGAGCGGCGAAGCGGCCGGCTGGGACATCGCCGCCGCGCCGACGCTGTGGGACTGTTTACCGACTCACCGGCGGCACATTGTGCCGGAGGCGAGGCGGCCGGAACAACGGCGCCGCAGGCCCCCCGCGCGCATTGCGCGGCCGCGGCAGGCCCATAGAGCAACTCAACACATTGACAGTTAAGGATTAATTCTCAAGGAAGACCTTAGGCTGACGATCGATTCCGACAGCCACGTCATCCACCCTCACATCAGGACGCGCTCCCCCGGGCTCATAGAGCGACCCGGCCTCTCGCTCGGCGTACCGCTGTCGGAAGGACACCGACATCCCGCCAGCTCGTACAAGCACCCTAACGCGGCGGCGAGCGCAGCCCCAGCGAGTGCGAAGCGTTCGCGCCGCGCGCGCCTGACGTCGAGGAGTTCTTCGCCCGGGCCGAGCCAATCAGCCGCCTCGCCTACAGCCGGGATTTGACGCAGTCCAACTGCAACGCGGAAGGTGCGGTGAGCTTCGCCGACGGCGATCGCGGGCAATGGCGCCGGAGCCCTTTCCGCGACGACACGCTGCCGCTCCAAGACGGCCGCATGATCTATCTGCATTGCCCGCGGTGCCGCGCGCCGGTGTTCGACGAACCCGACGATCCAGCCATGGACGATCGAACGGCACCGCGCCGCGCCCGCCCCTCTCCCTGGCCCTTTTTCGGTGCCGGGAGAGGGTAAGGCTCCCTGCCTGCCGATCCCGCGCGCGGTTGGACGGGACCGGCGCGCATCCCGCCTAGGCGGCCATCCGGCTCAGCAGCTCGTCCAGCCGCTTGGCCATGCCCTGCAGCTGCGCCACCGCCACACCGGTCTGCTCGGTGCCCTCGGCGGCCACGCTGGTGGCGTCGCGGATGCTGATCATGTTGCGGTTGATCTCCTCGGCGGTAGCAGCCTGCTGCTCGGCCGCCGCGGCGATCTGCGCGGCCATGTCCTTGATGGTCGACACCGCGGTGGCGATGCCGTTCAGGGCGTCGCCGGCATGGGCCGATTCCTGCACCGTGCGGGTGGCGGCGGCGACGTTGCGCTGCATGCTCTCGACGGCGGCCTCGGCGCTGTGCTGAAGCTCGGCGATGATGCTCTGGATCTCCTCGGTGGACTGGTGGGTGCGGCTGGCGAGGTTGCGCACCTCCTCCGCCACCACCGCGAAGCCGCGGCCCTGCTCGCCGGCGCGGGCCGCCTCGATGGCGGCGTTGAGCGCCAGCAGGTTGGTCTGGGCGGCGACGCCGGCGATCACGTCCAGCACCTTGCCGATCGCGCTCACCCGCTCCGCCAGCGCGGCCACCACGCTACGGCTGCTATCGATCTCGGCCGCCAGCGCCTCGATCGCGCCCATGGTCTCTTCCACCACGCGGCGGCCGGTGCTGCTCTGCCGGTCGGCCTCGCTGGTGGCGTCGGCGGTGACGTTGCTGTTGCGCGCCACTTCCTGCACGGTCGCCGCCATCTGGTTCATGGCAGCGGCCAGCTGCTCGGTATCCATCTGCTGGCGCTCCATGCCGCTGCGGGTCCGCTCGGAAACCTCGCTCAGCATGCGCGCCGCGCCCAGCAGCTCGCCGTTGGCGTCCTTGACCTCGCGCACCAGGCGCTGCACGGTGTCCAGCAGATCGTTGAGGCTGACGGCGACGATGTGCAGCTCGTCGGTGCCGTCATCGTCGATGCGCGCCGTCAAGTCGATGCGATCGCCGTGCAGGGCGCGAATCCGCTTCACCATGTTCACCAGCGGCGCGGTGATGCTGTGACCGAGCAGGAACGACAGCGTCCCCAGCACCAGCGCCACCGTGCCGATCAGGCCGGCGCCTTCCAACACCTCCTGCCATACCAGGGCGTCGACGTGATCGAGATAGACGCCGGCGCCCACGACCCAGCCCCACGGCTGGAACTGCTGGACGAACGAGGTCTTGTCGACCGGCTCGGTGCCGCCCGGCAACGGCCAGAGATAGTTCACGATGCCGCTGCCCTGCTCCGAGGCCACCCGCACGAATTCGGCGAAGATCCGCTTACCGGTCGGATCCTGGTGGCCGAGCATGTCCTTGCCGTTGAGCTCGGGACTGATCGGGTGCATGACCATGCGCCCGGCCATGTCGTTGATCCAGATGTAATCGCCCTTACCGAAACGCACGCGCTGCAGCATCGCCTTGGCCTCGGCCTGCGCCTCCTCACGGCTGAGCGCGCCACTGCGCTCCAGCTCGTAATAGCGCTCGAGCACCGCCATGCCGGTATGCACCACGTCCTGCACCCGCTGGCGTTCGACCCCCAGCACGCCGGCTCGCAGCGTAATGATCGATTGCGCCCCCACAACCACGAAGGCGATCAGCACCAGCATTCCCAGCAGCGGAATGCGGACACGGATAGGGATTTTGCGCAGGTATCGGCTAGTCAGGCTCATTCACAAGTTCCTTCCGCCATGACATCGCGGCCCAGTGCCGCTTTTTTGCTATTACTCTCGTTGTCGTCAGACTCTCGCTGGCCTGCACCACGGCAGAACACTCACCCTAGTCGCGAACGGGTGAGGCACTGTTGAGGCAGGTCAATCTCTCCGAATGAGGCGAACCGGCCGGAGCGAAACGGCCCGCAACCGCAGCCCCGAGACATCGCAGGGCGAAGTCCCCCGGGAAAAGGCGACCAAAACGCCGCGCGCGTGAATTTGTCGGCGCGTGCCGCACGGGCGTGCGGTAACAATGCGCCGTCAACCGCCTACGGACGGACCGCCATGAACTTCCCAACCGCCGGCCGGCGCCCGCAAATCCGTCTCTTGCACCTGGACGACGACCCGTGGTTCCGCTCGCTGATGAAAGCGGCGTTGGAACTGAACGGGGCGTGGTGCGATGTGATGCCGGCGGAGAGCGGACGCGACGCGATCGTTGCCTTAGGGGACTGCCTGCGGTCGGGCACGATGGTACCCGATCTGCTGCTGCTCGACCTAAGGCTCGGCGACGGCCTGGAAGTGCTGCATTTCGCCAAATCGCACGCCGCGCTGGCGACGATCCCGGCGGTCATACTCGCCGCCGAACTGCCGCCCGAAGCGGAGGATGCCGCGCGCAGGCTAGGCGCGGCCGCCTGCTGGGTCAAGCCGCGCAATGGCGAGCGGCTGCGCGAGCTCGCCGGCCGCTTGCTCGCCCTGCTGCATCCCGCGCCCGTGGCCGGCACCCCCTGACGCGGCGGCGGTCATGCCGGCCGCGCCTCCAGCGAGGCGCGGAACCGGGCCGGCTCGGCACTGAGCAGCACGCAGGCCAGCCCCAGCAGATTGGTCACGATGGCGGCGACGATGGGCAGCGTGTAGGAAGAAGCCAGATCGAAGGCCAGTCCCGCCAGGGTGGGGCCGAGCAGGGTTCCGAACGCGTAGCTGGTGTAGAGGAAGCCGATGATGCTGGAGACGCTGCGCCCCCCGAAGTAGTCGGCGGTCAAGGCCGGAATCAGCGCCACGAAGCCGCCGTAGAAGGTACCGAACAGCAGCGCGAACGCCACCAACGTCAGCGGCGCGCTGGCCCACAGCCACAGCAGCATCATCGCCGCCAGACCGAAGATCATCAGCGCCAGGCCGCGGCGGCGGCCGATGCGGTCGGCGCTGCCGCCGAGCAGGAAACGGCCGATCACGCTGCCCACACCGATCAAACCGACTAGCAGAACGCCGAACTGCTCGGTCAGCCCCAGATCGCGGGCGAACGGCGCCAGGTGCACGAACGGGATGAAAATGCCGAACGACGTGGCGAGGCCGGCGCCGTACAGCAGCCAAAACGGCCGGCTGCGCAGCGCCTGCCCCAGGGTGCAGCCGGTCGGCGCCGCCGTGGCGGCCGCGCCCGCGGGCGCGATGCCGTCGCGCTGCAGGCCGCGCCGCTCCGGCGAGTGCTCGAGCAGCGCCGTCGCCCCCAGGCCGATCAGCAGCGCGGCAGCCGCCAGCACCGCGTACGCGCCGCGCCAGCCGGCCTGCTCGATCAGCAGCGACGCCAGCGGCGGCACCACCAGCGTGCCGACGCCGATGCCGGCCACGGCGATGCCGGACGCCAGCCCGCGCTTGCGCTCGAACCAGCGCTGCACCGCGCCCACCGCCGGCACGTACACGAAGCCCACGCCCAAGCCGACGCCGAGCCCGTACGCCCAGTAGATCCCGACCAGCGTGTCGGCGCGGCTGGCCAAGAACAGCCCGGCGGCGGTCAGCACCATGCCGGCGGCGACCACCAGCCGGGTGCCGAAGCGGTCGGCCAAGCTGCCGGTGATCGCGCCGATCGCGAAGTACAGGAACCCGGCGAGCGAGAAAATCAGCGACACGTCGGCGCGACTGGCGGCGAATTCGCTCTCCAGCGCGCGAAAGAAAGCGGCGAAGCAGTACAGGGCGCCGAACACCACGAACAGCGCCGTGAATGCCGCCGCCACCACCCACCAGCCCGGAAATATCCCCTTATTGTCGTTATGCATTAGCGAAATGCCCTCCCCCTCCCGATGTCACCCGGCGCCGATCAGCGGGCCGGGTACCAATCGCGCAGCCGAACTTCCACACCGCTGTCGGTGCCGACCAGCCGCGCGAACTCGGCGACGTCGCTGCCGCGCGAATGATAGGGATAGACGATCCGAGGCTTGAACTCACGCACCGCGCTCGCCGCCTGCTGCACGGTCATGGTGTAGGGCAGGTTCATCGGCACGAAGGCAACGTCGATGTTCCGCAGCGCCCGCATCTCCGGAATGTCCTCGGTATCGCCGGCGATGTAGACCTGGGCATCGGCGAAGGTCAGCACATAGCCGTTGTCGCGCCCCTTGGGGTGGTACTGCAGACGCTCCGGCGTGGTGTTGTAGGCCGGAATGGCCCGGATCGGGATGCCGGCCACCGTGGCCGACTCGCCGTTGGCGAGCACATGGATGCGCGCGCCCAGCTCCGCCGGCAGCGCGGCCTTGACCGACGACGGCGCGACGATGGGCGCGTGCCCGCCGATGGCGGCCAGGGTTTCCGCGCTCATGTGGTCCGGGTGCAGATGGGTGATCAGGATCAGATCCGGCGCCGGCAAGCCCCGGTACAACTCGCCCCCGCCCACCGGATCGACGTACAGCGTCTTGCCACGCCAGCTCAGCAGCAAAGACGCGTGCTCGACGGGCGTGACGACGACCTCGCCGATACGGTCGCCCGCCACGGCCGCCGTCGACGCCGCGTCGACGCGCCCGCGCTGCGCGCAACCGACCGCCAGGGCCAGACTCGCCGCAAGCAGGGAGATCGAAAGCCATCGGATGGTACGCATGGGTCGGTTTCCTCGCTTGGTTGTGGTCGTCCATGTGTCTCCGCTGCATACATCCAAGGCCGCGCCGCGTCCAGTACCGAGGCGCTTGCGCCGGAGCGGGATCTTAGGTACTTTCCCTCATAGCAAATGCGAACCATTATCATTTGCGGCATGAATCATCCCTAACGAGGAGCCCGCCCATGTTCGGCGACACCCATCTATTGCGCTGGAAAGCGGCCACCCGAGCGGCGCAGCACGCCTACGACAGCGGCGATTTCCCCGCCGCCGCGCGGCTGTTCCAGGATGCGGCCGAGGAAGCCGAGCAACTGCTCCTGCAACGCTGCGAGGATCTGCCGACGCCGCGCATGTACGTGGCCACCTGCCAGAGCCTGGCGGAGAGCTATCGCCGACTCGGCTACCCGGAGCTAGCGCGCACCATCCTGCAGTCGGCCCGCCAGCGGCTGCTGCGCACCGCCGCCGACGACTGCCTGCCAGCGACGCTGCGCCAGCGCTGCCTGGAGGAACTGCGACACGCGCTGGCGACGTCCCCAAGCGCGGCCGAGGCCGCGCCCCAGCCCTCGTTCACCCCTTGCTGGGCGCGCCTGTGCGCCGGTTCCAGCCGTTGACCGCTTCCTGGCGCTTGTCCTTCTCCGGCCCTCGCGCCTCGCAGCGCTCGCAGTAAACGACCCAATACGGCGGATAACCAGGCTGCCCCTTATCGTGATAGATGTCGGCGGCGCCGCCGCAGAATGGGCACGGCAACAACTCTTTCATCAGTAACCTCTTGTTTCCTTTCGCTCACGACCGAGCGACACTTGCCTAAGACCGATCAACGGCTACACGATAGCCGCAACCCGCGCACCTGCTGCGCCGTCTCGGATCCCCGACGAGGTCGCTTTGCTGCGTCGCCGCTTTGACACGCTGCTCCACTCGATCCGCGGCAGATTGATTCTGCTGACGACGGCCGTAGTCGTGCCAGCGTGTCTGATCGCCGGGCTGCTGATCAACGACGCCTACCTCAACCAGCGCACCGCCATCGAGCGACAGCTCAGCGAAACGGCCCGAGCCCTGTCGCTGGTGGTGGACCGCCAGCTCGGCCAATCGCGCAGCCTGCTGCGCGGCCTGGCCACCTCCCCCGATCTCGCCCGCGGCGACATCGCCGCGTTCATGGACCAGGCCCGAAGCGCGGTCGCCGACAGCGAGCGCTGGATCGTGCTGGTGGACCATGACGGACGGCAGCTCGCCAACACCCGCGGGCCGCACGGCCAGCCGGCGCCGAACCTGGCGACCGCGAACGACCAACCGCCGCTGCCCCAGGATCAGGCCCGGATCTCCAATCTACACCCCTGCGATCTTCGCGACGGCAGCATTCTGGCGGTCACCATCCCGGTGACGGTAGCGGGCACGGAGTATTCCCTCGCCCTGGTGATGCCCTCCTCGGCGCTGAACAACGTGCTGGCCGATCAGCAGCTGCCGGACGGCTGGGTGGCCGCCATCCTCGACGGCGAGCTCACGGTCGCGGCCCACAACGGCTTCCCGGAGCGCTTCGTCGGCGACGACGCCAGCACCGATCTGCAGTCGCTGCTGCGCCAGCGTGACCACGCCCTGCTCGAGCACGTCGATCTGGATAGCGTATCGACGATGCTGGCCTTGAGCCGCGCGCCCGGTTCAGGCTGGACGGTGGCGGTCGGCGCCCCGCACGCGCAGCTGGCCGCCACCGTACGGCGGCTACTGCTGATCGCCTTCTTCGGCACCTTCGGCCTGCTGCTGGTAGGTGTGGCGATGTCGGTCTGGATCGGCCGGCGGGTGGTGCTCGCCATGGACGGCTTGTCGGCCTCGGCGCGCATGCTCGGGCGCGGCGAGACGCCGACGGTCGCCACCGGCATGCGCGAAACCGACCGGGTGGCGGAAGCCATGCAGAAGTCCGCGCTGCGGCTGAAGGCGCGCGAGGACGAACTCCGGCGCCTGAACGAAACGCTGGAGGCGCGCATCGCCGAGGCGGCCGAGAACCTGGTGCAGGCCCGCAAGCTGGAGGCGCTCGGCCGGCTGACCGGCGGCGTGGCCCACGACTTCAACAATCTGCTCACCGCGGTGCGGGTCAACCTGGATCTGCTGCGGCGGCGGATCGACGACGAGAAGCTGCTGAAGATCATCGACAGCGCCTACCACGCCACCGACCGCGGCGTGACCCTCACCTCGCAGCTGCTGGCCTTCGGCCGCAGGCAGCGGCTGCAGCCGGAGCCGGTGGACGTCAACGCCGCGGTCTCGACCATGACCGAGCTGCTGCGCAGCACGCTGGGCGGCGACGTGCACGTCGAAACGGTGCTGGCGCCGAAGCTGCCGCCGGCCCACGCCGACCGAACCCAGCTCGAACTGATCATCATGAACCTGGCTCTCAACGCCCGCGACGCCATGCCGGGTGGCGGCAAGATCCGCATCGAGACCTCCGAGGTGGAACTGACCGAGCCCCCCACCCGCCCCGAGCACGCCGACCCGGGGCGTTACGTGCAGGTGACCGTCGTCGATAATGGCAGCGGCATGTCGCCGGAGGTACTGGCGCACGTGTTCGAGCCGTTCTTCACCACCAAGAGTGCGGGCAAAGGCACCGGCCTGGGGCTACCGCAGGTGCTGGGCGTGGTGAAGCAGCTCGGCGGCGGCATCCGCATCGACAGCCGACAGGGGCATGGCACCCGCGTGAGCGTGTACCTGCCACTGGCCCCGGCCACCACACCGCCCGTCGCCGACGTGCCCGTGCCGCATGGCGCGGTGACGCAGCAGCTGCAAGGGCTGCACGTGCTGCTGGTGGACGACGAGCCCGAAGTCCGTCAGGCCGTGGCCGCCCTGCTGCGGGATCTGGGCTGCCGGGTTCTCGTCGCCGACGGCGCCGAGAAAGCGCTGCGGCAGCTGGAGCACGGCATGCCGCTGCACGTCGCGGTGCTGGACTACGCCATGCCGGGCATGAACGGCGTCGAGCTGGCGGCGCGGCTACGTCGCCGCCTGCCGGACTTACCGGTGTTGCTGATGAGCGGCTATCTGTCGAGCGAATCGCTGCCGGCCGGCTGGTCGGCGCCGGTGCTGAAGAAACCCTTCACCCCGGAGGCGCTGGCACGCCATCTCGGCAACATCACACGTCCGGCGCTGACGCCGGCTACGACAGATCGATCCTGAACCGCCGCCCCTTGATTCCGCCTTGGCGCAAGCGCACCAGGGCCCGTTGCGCGACCTCGGCGGCCACTGCCACGTAGCTGACCCGCTCGGTCACCTCGATGAGCCCCACCTGCGCGGCGCTCAAGCCGGCGGCGCCGGTGAGCGCGCCGAGGATGTCGCCCGGCCGCAGTTTGTCCTTGCGCCCGGCGCCTATGCATAGCGTGCGCAGCCGCCGCGGCCGCGGCGGCGACGAAGCCCCGGTCAGCGCAAGCGGCACGACGGCACCCCCTGTGCAGCGCTCGAACTCGGCAAGGCGGGCGGCGTCCTCGGCGGTGTGTAGCGTCACCGCCAAGCCGCGCTCGCCGGCCCGGCCGGTGCGGCCGATGCGGTGCAGGTACAGCGCCGGCGTGCGCGGCGGCTCGTAGTTGATCACCGCCGCCAAACCGGCGATGTCCAAGCCGCGCGCGGCCAGATCGGTGGCCACCAACACCTCGGTGCTGCCGTTGCGCAGCTTGGCCAAGGCCAGCTCCCGCTGCGGCTGCTCCAGATCGCCGTGCAGCCGATCCACCGCCAGCCCGGCGCGGCGCAGGTCGCGCTCGACCTCGTCCACCGTCTGCCGGGTGTTGCAGAACACCATGACCGGCCCGGGCGGACAGTCGGCCAGCACCGCCCGCAACGCGGCCGGGCGGTCTTGCTCGGTCACCGCCACCCGCCGCTGCTCGATCGCCGCCGGGGCGTCCAGCGCCTCTACCCACACCGGTTTACGCAGATAACGCTCGCTCAGCGCCCGCACGGCGTCGTCGAAGGTGGCGGAGAACAGCGCGGTCTGTCGGGCCACCGGCAGCGCGGCGAGAATCCGCGCCATGTCGTCGTGAAACCCCATGTCGAGCATGCGGTCGGCCTCGTCCAGCACCAGCAGACGCAGCGACCGCGGCGCCAGGCCGCCCCGCTCCAGGTGATCGAGCAACCGCCCCGGCGTCGCCACCACCACCTGCGCACCGCGCGCCAGGGCCTGCGCCTGGGGCTTGAGCGGCTGACCGCCGGCGACCGTCAGCACCCGCAGGTTCGGCCGGCGCCGACCGAGCTTGCGGATCTCGCCCGCCACCTGCGCGCACAGATCACGGGTGGGACAGAGCACCAGCGCCTGCAGCCGCCGCTCATCGGCGTCGATCCGCTCCAGCAGCGGGATGGCGAACGCCGCGGTCTTGCCGCTGCCGGTCCTGGCCTTGCCGATGAGGTCGGCGCCGGCCAGCAGCGGCGGAATGGCCTGGCGCTGGATCGGCGTCGGCGCGGCGTAGCCCAGTTCGGCCAGCGCGGTCAACGACGCCTCGGACAGGCCGAGGATGCGGAAATCGGTCGCGGCGGCGAGGGAATCAGGGGGTTGCACGGCACGGGCACCAGGTACGGAAAGGGCGGCGCAGTCTAGCAGGCGCCGCCGCGCCGATCGATGCGGACAAGCCGCCCGCCGCCGGGTACTCTCCCTGACGACGCTCCGCCGGGCGCGGAGCTTTCACGGAACCACCATCGGAGGAAATCGAGCATGTCGACCAAGGGACGAATGATTTCGATGACCATGAGCGACGGCGCCAGCATCGGCGTCTACCACGTCGAGCCGCAAGGCCCGCGGCGCGGCGGCCTGGTGCTGGTGCAGGAGATCTTCGGCGTCACCGACCACATCAAGGAGCAGTGCGACCTCTACGCCGCGGAAGGCTACGAGGTGCTGGCGCCGGCCCTGTTCGACCGCGAGGTGCCCGGCTTCCAGGCCAGCTACAGCGCCGAGGACATCCAAGAGGCGATCAAGATCGCCCGCGACCAGCATCCGTTCGACCGGTCGGTGGCCGACGTGCAGGCCTGCATCGATGCTCTCAAGGACAAGGGCCCTGTGTTCATCACCGGCTACTGCTACGGCGGCTCGGTGACCTGGGCGGCGGCCTGCCGCTGCGAGGGCCTGGCGGCGGCCGCCGGCTACTACGGCCGGCTGATCCCGGACATGGTCGACGAAACGCCGCGCTGCCCCACCATCCTGCACTTCGGCAAGCACGACGCCAGCATCCCGCTGGACGGCGTGGAGAAGGTCCGCGCCGCCCACCCCGAGGTGCAGGTCTACCTCTACGACGCCGGCCACGGTTTCAACTCCGACCGACGCAGCGACTACCACGAGCCGAGCGCGCGCCTGGCACGCGAGCGCACTCTGGCGCTGTTCCGCGCCAACGGCGGCTGACGCCCGGCCCCAGCCGGCGGCGCGCCCGCGCCGCCCGGCGCCTCATCACCCCAAGGCAGCGACTCAAGACAACACAACAAACTATTGCGTATCCCCTCCGAGACGAAGTACGTTACAGTTTCGTCAACAACAAAATGTGACGCTCGTCGCTCTCGGCTGCGAAGCGCCACCGAGCTGCCTGGAGGAGTCTCGTGAAGCCCCACAACGACAATAAGCTGGCCAAGTGCCTGCCCGCGTTGCTGCTCGCCGCGCTGCTGAGCGCCTGCGGTTCCGATTCCAACAACAACCGCGATGACCGGGGAGAAGAAGAGCCCACGCCGACGGCCCTCGTCCGGGAAACCGCGCAAGGCCCGGTGCAAGGCGTGGACGAAGGCACCCTGTATTCCTTCAAAGGCATTCCCTACGCCGCGCCGCCGGTGGGCGAGCTGCGCTGGCAACCGCCGGCGCCGCCGGCCACGCGCAGCGCCACGCTGGTGGCGGACAAGTTCGGCAACGCCTGTCCCCAGGGCAGCGGCGCGTTCGCGCCGCAGGGTGAGAACCTGGCCGAGGACTGCTTGTACCTGAACGTGTACACGCCGAAGACGCCGGGCCCGCATCCGGTCATGGTCTGGATCCACGGCGGCGCGTTCATCTACGGCTCGGGCGGCGGCACCTACGAGCCGGTGCGGCTGGTGGCCAAGGACGTGGTGGTGGTGACCCTGAACTACCGCCTCGGCGCGCTCGGCTTCCTGCCGCATCCCAGCCTGGAGACCTCGCCCGAGCAAGGCTCCGGCAACTACGGCCTGCTCGACCAGCAGGCGGCGCTGCGCTGGGTCAAGGAGAACATCGCGGCCTTCGGCGGCGATCCGCACAACATCACCCTCTTCGGCGAGTCCGCCGGCGGTCACAGCGTGCTCTCGCACCTGGTGTCGCCCGCCACGGCCGACCTGTTCCATAAGGCCATCGTCCAGAGCGGCTCCTACAACCCGACGCAGATCCCGCTCAAGGGCCCGGTCAGCGGCGAGACGCTGTTCGGCGCGCCGTTCGTGCATGCCATCGGCTGCGCCGAGGCCGAAGACGTCGCCGCCTGCCTGCGCGGCAAGAGCGTCGAGGAGATCCTGACCGCGCAGGGCGCGACCGTGTATCTGCCGGTCACCGGCACCGCCGTCCTGCCCAAGTCGATCCAGGAAGCGCTGAGCGAGGGTGACTACCACAATGTGCCGGTGATGATCGGCAGCAACCTGCACGAGGGTCGCTTGTTCGTGGCGCTGGAGGAGATCGCCCGCTTCCAGGCGGCGCTGGCGGAGGGCAAGTCCATACCGGAGGCCGCCGCGGCCATGCCGTTGACCGGCAACGACAATTACCAGGAGGCGGTGATCGCGCTGCTGAGCGAGAACCCCCAGCTCAACGCCGAGCAGATCGCCAACGACTACCTGGCGCTGCAGGATACCGACGATCCCAGGCGCTGGAGCTTCGCCTACGCCGATATCCAGACCGACTGGCGCTTCGCCTGCAACAACCTGCAGCACGCCACCATCCTGGCCAGCCGCGGCACGACCTACGCCTACCACTTCACCGACGCCAACGCGCCGAGCATCTTCGCCAATACCGGGCTGCCGCTGAGCATCCCCATGGGCGCCACCCACTCGCTGGAAATCCAGTACGTGCTCAACACGGCGGAGACCATGCAGGAGCGCGGCGCCGGTGAGGCGCAGATGGCGCTGTCGGAGGCCATGCTCACTTACTGGTCGCAGTTCGCCAAGACCGGCGATCCCAACCCGGCCGACGGCGGCGGTGTGAACTGGCCGGCCTTCACCTTCGGCGGCAACATGCTCCGCCTCGATGCGCCGACCATCGGCACGCGCAGCGCCGCCGAGTTCAGCGAGATCCATCGCTGCAGCTACTGGGCCGAGCAGTACAGCTCGATTTCGCCCACCCTGCGCCCGTAACGTCGTCCCGCGCACCCCGCCGGGACGACACCGAGGTGTCCTTCCCCCGTCACGCCGACCCAACCGGGTCGGCGTGTTTCATTCAGCACCCCTGCGATCGATCGGCTACACTCGGACACGCCTGGAGAGAGCGCGCCGCGCCTTACCGCCCTCGGCCGAGGCGCGACGCGGCATAGAACAACGACAACGCAAGCAGAGCCATTCCATGACCGACGATTTCCGTTACTACCTACGGGTCCGCTACGGCGAGTGCGACGCGCAGAAAGTGGTGTTCAACGCCCGCTACGGGGACTACGTGGATCTGGCCGCCACCGAATTCCTGCGCGCGATCGGCGTCATTCAGCTGGGGGGCGGCAACGATTTCGACTACCAGGTGGTGAAATACACCATCGAGTGGAAAGCGCCGGCGCGTTTCCACCAGGTGCTGGAGCTGTCGGTGCGGACCAGCCATGTCGGCAACACCTCCTTCACGCTCGACGTGGCGTTCCGTCTCGCCGGCGAGGACAAGGTGATCGCCCGCGCCGAACTGGTCGCGGTCTCGGTCGACCCGCATACCCTGGAGAAGCGGGCCATCACGCCCGAGCAGCGGCAGCTGCTGACCCGCGGCGCGCCCGGCGTCCGGGTAGATCATGCCGGCTACCTGACGCCGTCGGCCTGACACCCGACCGCGCCTTGCCGGAAACACCATCGGAGTCCACCTAGCGGCCTCTGACACCGAGCGCCGCTCGGAATCCGGCGCCCGACCGCGCGGCCATCCCACCCGTTGCCCACGCCGCCAGGCCCTGGCGGCGACGCTACCGCACCTTGACGGCAAAATAGGAATCATTATCATTCGCCACAGGAATAACATGTTTCTGTGGAGCCCATCTATGCCGCTCAAGGCGTTCGCTTCCCGCCCCCCCGTGCCTCATCGCTATCGCCCCTTGTCCGCGTTATCGTTGCTGCTGGCTCTACCGGGCGTCGCGCTCGCCCAGCAAAACGAATCCGGCCCGCAGCTCGCCCCCGTGGTGGTCACTGCTTCGGGCTTCGAGCAGAACATCGTTGATGCGCCTGCATCGATTTCCGTTGTCCCTCGGGAAAAGCTGGAGCAGGGCTCTTACAAAGACCTGCACGACGCACTGCGCGACGTGCCCGGTGTCATTCTGACGCCTTCGGACAATAACTCCCGTGACATCAGCCTGCGTGGCATGGGCGCTCAGTACACCTTGATCCTGGTGGATGGCAAGCGCATGAGCACGCGCGAGACTCAGCCCAATGGCAGTACAGGCACGGATCAAAGCTGGATTCCGCCGCTGGAGGCCATCGAACGCATCGAGATCGTGCGCGGCCCGATGTCTTCGCTGTATGGTTCGGATGCCATGGGCGGGGTGGTGAACATCATCACCCGCAAGGTGGCCAAGGAATGGATGGGTGCGGTCCGCCTGGAGACCACGATCCAGCAGCATGATCGCTCCGGTGACCAGCACCAAGGCAACTTCTATCTGAGCGGCCCGCTCAAGGACGACCTGCTGGGGGTGGCACTCTACGGTGTGTATTCACATCGCGACGAAGACCGTGTCTTGCAGGGCTATAACAAGTACGAGAACCGTGCCCTGACGGCGCGTTTCGCGCTTACCCCCAATGCCAATCACGACATTCTTCTGGAAGCCGGCACGGCCCGCCAGAATTACGCCGCACGCGTCAACTGGACACGTGACGAGACGGAAGAAGATTCCTTCCGCAAGTTCGAGCGCGAGCACTTCGCGCTGACCCACAATGGCCGTTGGGGCAACGGGCTGTTGTCTGAGACCTATGTGCAACGCGAAGAGACGAAGAACATCTCGCGCGACATGACTATCACCAACACCACCTTCCGCAGTGCCTGGAACAAGGATTTCGGCAGCCACTTTGCGACGGCGGGCTTCTATTACGAGCTCAATGAGCTCAACGACACCACTACCAATACGATCTCTGACAGATCGGATATCGAACGCTGGCAATATGCTCTCTTCCTGGAGGACGAATGGCAGATGACGGACTCCTTCGCCTTGACCCTGGGTCTGCGCATGGACAAGGAGAAGACCGCCGGCGTTCATTGGTCACCACGTATCTACGGTGTATATCAATTAACGGATAACTGGACAGTGAAGGGCGGGGTGTCTACCGGATTCCGTGCGCCTTCCATGCGTCAGACCATTCCGGATTGGGGCGCAATCAGCCGGGGCGGCAATATGTACGGCAACCCCGACCTGCAGCCGGAGAAGTCGCTCACCAAGGAAATTGGCCTTTATTACCAGGCTGACAGCGGGCTGCAGGCGGGCTTCACTGTCTTCCATAATGAATTCGAGGACAAGATCACCCGCGTGCCTTGCCCCGAGTGCGGGCCACCCAACAGCTTTGGCCGCAGTCCCACCACCTATACCAACGTGGATGATGCTGTCACGCGTGGTGTGGAAGCCAGCCTGAGCGCCAATCTGACCGACACCCTGAGCACTACGGCCAGCTATACCTATACGGATTCCGAACAGAAATCCGGGCAGTACAAGGGGGCGCCGCTCACGCAGCTGCCCAGGCACATGTTCAACCTGAGCTTTGACTGGCAGCCGACGGATCGGCTCAATGGCTGGACCCGCCTGAGCTTCCGCGGCAAGGAGAGCGACCCGACTCAGGGGCCGTCCGCGTCTTCCAGCATTGCGCCTTCGGTCACGCTGGTGGACTTTGGCGGTTCCTACAAGTTCAACAAGACCGTCACCATGCATGCCGGTGTCTACAACGTCTTCGACAAGAGCGTGCGTTACGACGACTACGGCTATGTAGAGGACGGCCGGCGATTCTGGCTGGGCATGGACATCAAGTTCTGAGTGTTCTGATCAGGCCATCCTGGCCAGGGTGTGGCGGAAGCGCCTGAGCGAATAGGCGAACAGGGTTACTTCGGAACACGGGTGCGGGTGTTGAACAACAGCATAACGGCGACTTGGTAAAAAAATCGGTTTGCACAAACCGGGGGTAAAGGCAAGAAGTCCGTTTTTTCTAGGCACTTACCGAAGGGCCAGGGGGTGAGGTATCCAGCAAAAAGTTTCAAGGGAGCAAAAGAATGGGAACTTGAAGCGATTGAGGTGACGGAAGACAGGTATGCGCTGTTGCGTCAAAGGTCGAACGCACTGACGAAGATCCGTCGTGCTCTGTCTGAATCACCCCGGGTTTTGAGGAGGCTGCATTTCTTGAGAGAATGCAGTCATGAGCAAGACCAACAAGTTTTCCCCTGAAGTCCGTGAGCGTGCCGTTCGATTGGTGCAGGAGCATCGCGGGGAGTATTCGTCGTTGTGGGCTGCGACCCAATCGATTGCCCCCAAGATCGGCTGCTCAGCCCATACTTTGTTGAAGTGGGTGCAGCTCCAAGAGGTCGAGGCGGGTACTCGATCCGGCGTGCCGCAGGCGGAGCAAGAGCGCATCAAGGCGCTAACACGCGCCCGGCAGCGCTACGACAACTCCGAAGGCCAGCTCGGTACCCTGGGCGGGGGCGGCTACGACAAAGTGCAGCGCTACAACCGCGCCCAATACACGCTGGCGCACACCGCCCGGCTGGGCTGGGGCCAGCTCGACTCCAGCCTGATGCGCAACAGCA
>Ga0207747_1000164_pt1 | contig 82128 bp, 82 predicted proteins | sample HigsolmetaGSP11D_FD_184839 | JGI IMG/M metagenome (GOLD analysis project Ga0207747, IMG submission 184839) | High solid enriched microbial communities from the Joint BioEnergy Institute, USA - SP1-1-D (SPAdes) | ecosystem: Engineered > Bioreactor > SSF (Solid state fermentation) > Aerobic >...
ACCGTGTAAGAAAATTCTGTCTATATCCATTTAAAGGTGTGAAAACTATTTAGGTGTGAATCAAATACCTATGAAATTTTGAGAATGAGTGAGATATCAAGAGATAATTGTACTATATTGAAGGAGGCATTGAAGATGAGTACAAATGATGAGCGCATGTTGTCCATGCTGATTTTTGTTTCCAGCCTTTTTACTACGGTTGTCGGTCCTCTATTGATTTGGCTGTTAAAAAAAGATTCTTCTGCATATGTTGATTATTATGGGAAAGAGTATTTCAATTTTTTAATTTCGTACACAGTATACGGATTTGCTGCGTCCCTTTTGATCGTCGTTTTAATCGGGTTTGTGCTTTTGCCGGTTGTCGGGCTGATGTATTTTATTTTTACAATTGTGGCCGCAATAAAAGCATATAACGGCGAAATGTACCGGATCCCGCTTATTTTCCGGCTGATCAAATAACCGGAAGTAGGCTTTTTTGTTTGGGGCACGTTTCTTGAAAGCAGCGGATTTTTATGCGATTCTAATAATTACAGTACAGTCTGAAAGGATAGATGCAAATGCTTTTAAACTGCGGCCTTGTTCTTGAAGGCGGCGGCATGCGCGGCGTTTATACAGCAGGCGTGCTTGAAAGTTTTTTGGAACATGGAATTGAATTTCCGTATGTCATCGGCGTTTCGGCCGGAGCCTGCAATGCTGCATCTTTTTTATCCAAACAAAAGGGGCGGAACCGGAAAGTCAATATCGACTTTATTCATGAAGAACGTTACTTATCATGGAAAAATTATATACGCAACCGGGAACTGTTCGGAATGGATTATGTTTTTGACGAAATTCCGAAAAAACACGTGCCTTTTGACTTTCAGGCGTTTGATGAAAACCCGTGCGAATTTGTGATCGGCACGACTGATTGCATGACAGGCAAGCCTGTTTATTTCACGCGCAAAGACTACAAAGGGAATCTTCTGCAAGTGCTCCGTGCTTCCAGTTCGCTGCCGCTTGCTGCGCCGATTGTTGAAATCGGCGGGCGCCCGCTTTTGGATGGCGGCCTGTCCGACCCGATCCCGATCAAAAAAGCGATACAGGACGGGTTCACCTATAATATCGTGATTTCAACCAGAAACCGGGGTTACCGGAAAAAACCGGCGAAATTTACTTTCTTCATTAAACGGAAATACCGTGCTTATCCGGGTGTTTATGAAGCGGTGAAAAAACGGGCCGGATTATATAATGAAACGGTTGAATTTATAGAAAATGAAGAAAGGGAAGGGCGGGTTTTTCTGATCTGCCCGCAGGAACCCCTGAAAGTAAAACGGATTGAAAAAAACGCTAAACGCCTGACGGAATTGTACGAGCAGGGGGTAAGGGATGGCGGCCGTATCATGGAACAGCTCATCAGTTGGGACACACGACTTAAAACCCATATGAAAGCAAGAGTGCGATAAGTATAAGGGGGACAAATCTTTTTCTCATGATTCTATGGCGCGCTTCATAAAATAGAATCAAGAAAAGATAATAGGAGATTCGGTATGGATCTGAAAAATTACTACGCGTCGATGTCGAAAATGTACTTCTATCAGACCGTTGTCCTTGCTAGCGGCCTGTCCGCTTTTTGCCTTATTCTGCTCTATATCGGACGCGGCGGGATATTTGATGCGGTGGTTTGGGCTGTATGGCTGTATATCCTCTATTTTTTTGCCCGCTATTTATACTATGGAAGAATTAAGGGGAAAATTTCCGCAGGCACCGGGTCGAATCGGGAAACATGGCCGGGCACCGGGAAATATGTGGTTCAGTTTCCACCCGGGACAAAGTTTGCGGTGCAGCTTTATGACGGCAGCGGGTATTGCAGGTGGCTGCTCGAAGAAAAAGCGTCAAGAAGGGGCGTAAAATATTTCCAGCTGCAAAGAAAGCTTGACGGGGGCGCGTTTTCCATCCGGATCCAACAGCGCAATCGAAAAGTAACAGTGGTGCTCTCCGGCTTTCAAATTTCTCTATACATGTTGGAAAACACGGGTAAACATATTTTTTTCGCCAATGGGAGCCAATCTGCTTCCATTCGGAAAAATGAAAACAATGAAATTGAATTTTACCGGAACGATAAACTTCTGGCTGCTGTTTCGCGCGGTATTATGCCGGTTGCGTGGCAGCAAATCTTTTCCGCAAATATCCCCGTGCTCCGTTTTTCCGGAAGCCTGGACGAAGAGGATCAGGTGCTCGCCATTGCCTTCTTGGCCTTTTTCTATGTGCATGATAAATATTTCGTGTAAAAAAATAACAAGGATGGTACAATTTTTGTAAGGAAGTTCGAAAGGGGGGCTGCACATGATTTCAATTACTGATGCGGCCATTGCATATTTGGAAGGCGAAGCCCCGCAGAAAGAAGCGGTGCTCAGGCTGCTTTACGATTCGGAAGGGTGCGGCTGCGGCACTGACGGCGTTCCGGTTCTCATGCTGACGGACAAGGACCATCTTGAAAAAAGTGAGCAAATGATGGAGACAAACGGTATGCCAGTTGCGATTGAAAAAAGCGATCTCATTTATTTTGGCGGGGATTTGACAATTGATTATGCCCCTGAAAGCAACACATTCGTGTTAAAAAGCTCTGATGAGATCTTGGGCAGAAATGTTCCGTTGATCAAGCCGCTCAAACAGCAAGAATAGAAGTAGAAAAGCGAGGAAATCAACCATGGAATTGAAACTGATAAAATGCCACGGATCGGGCAATGATTTTTTAATCATCGATGAAACGGCTGTAGAAAATCCATTGACGGATACGATCCGCAAAGAAATGGCGTTGTCTTTTTGCAAGCGCAGTTCCGGACTCGGGGCGGACGGTTTGCTTTTTGTTTCTCAAAGCAAAGTAGCGGATGCAAAAATGCGGATATTTAATGCGGACGGATCCGAAGCATCGATGTGCGGCAACGGCCTGCGTTGTGTCGCCCGCTATGTATCCGAAAAGCTTGGAAAAGATGATCTGTTAATTGAAACAATGAAGGCCAATTTGTATGCCAAAAAAGCGGAACCGCTGTTTGGCGGGATCCCGACATTCCGGGTGGAAATTTCGCCCGTTTTGTTCGGCCTCGATAAACTGCCGATGCGGATCGGGAAAGAGGTGCTGATCAATGAACAAGTGGAGGCATTATCGAAAGATTTGTCTTTTACGGCTGTTGCAGTGCCGAATCCGCATTTGATTTCGTTTGTCGGTAATGAAGTTTTCCATTCCGATAAGCAAAAAACTTTATCGGAATATGTAAACGGTCCGAATGAAATTTTTCCGGACGGCGTAAATGTCAGCTTCGTGAAACCGATCGGGAAAAACGGCTTGTATGTGCGGACGTTTGAACGCGGAGTCGGCTTTACGAACGCCTGCGGAACGGCAATGTCCGCTTCCAGTCTTGTCGCCTGTCTTTTAAGGATGCGGCCGTTTGAAGAGATGATCGAAGTATACAATAACGGCGGGAAAGTACGTTGCCTTGTCCACAAAATTGAAACGGGTGGCGATCCTGAGTTTAGCATTGATCTGATCGGCAATGCGACGTATTTGTATGGAGCTGTTGTTTCATTTGACGCAGAAAATCCGGCGAAATTTATGGTCCGGAGCAAAAAGGAATTCACTGAACAGGCACAGTATGAAAAACTTGAAGTCCATGCAAAAGAAGTAGTGGAGAAAGCTTTAGCTTAAAGAGCATGCCTCTTGGAAGGGGGCATGCTCTTTAAGTTTTGGCGCCCATTATCAGCGGACCGCCGATTTCTCTGGTAATTCCGCTGATTTAGGCAAAGTTTCCGCTGACATTTTGAGGGAAGCCGATGATTTTGAAGCCAACGCCGATTTTTGAAAATTTCCTGCCGATTTCCCAAGGTTTTTCGCTGATTGAAGCAAAGAAATAGCCGATTTCCCGGTATTTCTCGCCGACTCAGCAGCGCTCACTCCCGAGTCCGCTATCGTTTTTTTTCAAAAAATCCAGTACCGGCGCAAAAGGCTGTTCCTTCTTGCAGGTAAAATAGCGGGCAAACGGGCAGCCGAATTTCTTCACGCGGTTCAGCACCGCTTCCATCGTAAACAGTTCAGGGGAAAGTTTTTCGCTGACTTCTTCCCATCTGAGCGGCGCCGACACCAGCGCATCTTCATGCCCGCGCATTGAATAAGGGGCAATGATCGTCTTTCCTTCGGCATGCTGGATGAAATCGACGTACAGTTTTCCACCCCGTTTTTTCTCCGTCCGTTCAACCGTAAAACTTTCGGGAGCTTTTGCAATCAAATACGACGCCATAAATTCCGTAAATATCCGCGTATCTTTCCATGTAAAACGCCCCTCCTGCAGCGGGATATAAATTTGCAGCCCTTTATTTCCGGATATTTTGACAAAACTTTCAAAACCCAGTCCATCCAAAACATCTTTCAACAACAAAGCGGCTTTCACCGCCAAATGAAACTTGCTCCTGGAAGGGGGATCCAAATCAAACACAATTTCGCTGACAAAACGGCTTTTTACAACTTGAAACGGAATATGGTACTCCACCGCCAGCTGGTTTGCAAGCCACATCAGCGTTTTTAAATCATTGCAAACAATATAACGGATCCCGTCGTGCATGGCCGTTTCCACGAAAGCGGGCGCATAATCCGGGCAATTTTTTTGGTAAAACGCTTCGCCGAAAACGCCGTGCGGATATCGGATCACTGTCAAAAGCCTGCCGGAAAGGAATGGAAGCATGAAAGGGGATATTTCCCGCATATAAAAAAGATAATCCAATTTGGACACCGGACGTTTTTCCCAAAGCGGCTTTTCCGGATGCGTGACCGCCACTTCTTCCGGTATCGCTGCCTGCTGGAGGCGGAAACGTTCATATGTACACTCATCCGGCGCAAGGTCAAAACGGAACCGGTGGAAATGCGGTTCGCGCAGCTGCACGCCGTCCCATTCCAAGTAAAAAAGCTCCAAACAAATGGCGGGGTGGATCGTATACACGCCGTTTTTTTCATTTGCAGCATTTTTTTTAATCGCTGCGGTGAGCACCTGCTTTTCTTCCGAACTCATGCTGAAAAGAAACAGCCCGAGCGGAAAAATTTCCGAATTTCTGAATACCGCCACATGATAGTATCCGTTGTTTCCGTCATAAGCAGTAATAAAACAGGCAGCCGTTTTCCAATTTTTGATTTTGATCCAGGTCTCAACCCTTTTTCCCGCTTCCCATTTACTATTTGTTTGTTTTGCGACAATCCCTTCGCTGTTAAAATCTTTCATCGTTTGGATAAGCTGCTGGGCTTCCGGAGCATAAGGAATCAATTGCAAAAGCTCCGTTTTCCCGGGATCGGGGGACAGCGGCAGTTCCAGGTTTTGGAAAAAATTTTCCAATGTTTCTTTTCTGTGCATATACGTTTTTTCGGTGAAGTCAGCACCGTCCAGCATCAGCAAATCAAATGCTAAGAAACGGGCAGGGCGTATGGCAGCAGCTTGATTGATTTTTGACGTTGACTTCATTCTTCCCCGGCTCTGCAGTTCCCCGAAGTTCGCTTTGAAAGGATTTTCCAAAAGGGCGAGTTCACCGTCGAGCCGCAATGGAAGCCGCTTTTTCACTATATTTTCGATGCTTTGTAAAAAGTCACGGATCTCCGGGAACTGCGGCAGCAAATCCTTCTCATTCCGGCTCCATAAATGCATCCCCCCATCATCCCATTCCAGGATGGCGCGGAAGCCGTCGTATTTGATTTCAAATGCCCAGTTTCCTATATTGGGAAGTTCCCACTTTAAAGTCGGGAGCATTGGTTTCATTTTTCTCCGCCCCTCCTTGTTTTTCCAAAACTTGATGTACATAGACCGGTTAATTCTACATATATTATCTTCAAAAAGTGAGGCGTTTCATTCATGCATACAATTTGGAAAGGCACGATCAGCTTCGGCCTTGTCAACATCCCGATTAAGCTCCATGCCGCCACGGAAGATAAAGACATTAAATTGCGGTCGCTGCATAAAAAATGCCATTCACCGATCCAATATGAAAAAATCTGCCCGGTCTGCGGCGAAGAAGTAGAAGCCGGGGATATAGTCAAAGGCTATGAGATCACAAAAGGAAAATTTGTCGTGCTCGAGCAGGACAAATTGGAAGATTTGCGGAAAACAACGGAAGAAAAAGCGGTTGAAATTATGGATTTCATTGACATGCGCGAAATTGACCCGATTTATTTCAACCGCAGCTACTATATGTCCCCGAACGAGGGCGGTGTCAAAGCATACGGTTTATTGCGGAAAGCGCTGACCGAATCGAAAAAAGTCGGTTTGGCGCGTATTGTCATGCGTTCCAAAGAGCAGCTGGCGGTCATCCGTGTATTTGAAAATACACTGCTGATGGAAACGATCCATTATCCGGATGAAGTGCGGAATTCGGCCGATGTTCCAAATGTACCCGCCGACGATGAAGTGTCAAAAAAAGAAATCGAAACTGCCATTTTGCTGATTGATCAGCTGACAACTTCATTTGAGCCGGAAAAATATACGGATGAATACCGATCAAGCCTCATGGAACTGATTGAATCCAAGCGTACTGGCAAGGACCTTGTCACCGCCAAAGTGAAGGTACCGGAAAATAACGTCACCGATTTAATGGCGGCGCTTCAGGCATCCATCGACAGGACACAGCCAGCGAAAAAAATGGCAAAAAGAACAAAAAAGCCGGCGGCGAAAACAAAAGCAAAAGAAGCATAACTTTTCGGGGGATATTTGGCCGCAGCCCGAAATATATTGAAATGTGTCGACAATTTTATTTGCCGGAATGCCTCCAATATGGTAAGTTATTTCATATTGGAGGTTTAAGATGAAGAATCAGGCAATTCTAAAAATTATTTTGATCTTATTGGTACTATCCCTGTGTACATGGATTTTTTTTGAAATCGCCGATAATTTCAACAAGGCGGAGATCCGGAATTTTGACCTCCCGATTATTTCGTTTGTCCAGGGATTTATATCCGATCATATGACGAGCGTGATGCTTGCCATTACCTTTTTAGGGTCTGTCCAGGGTGCTGCATCGATTACCCTCATATTTGTGCTTATTCTCTGGATAAAAAAATACCGTACGCTCAGCATTTACCTTGCTGTATCCGTCGCGTTGGGGGCAGGGGTGTTCAACAGGATTTTAAAATACATATTTAAACGCCAGCGTCCCGATATTATGCGTGTCATCCAGGAAACAGGTTACAGCTTTCCGAGCGGGCATTCCATGGGCTCTATGATTTTATTCGGCTGCCTTGTTTTTATCCTGTTCCGCGTGGCCAAAAAGCAGTGGAGCAAATTTGCCGGAACGCTGTTTGTCATGTTCATTGTATTGAATATTGGCATCAGCCGCATTTATTTGGGGGTGCATTACCCGAGCGACGTAGTCGGAGGCTATGCTGCCGGCCTGATATGGGTGATTTTGTCAGCGATGGCACTTATGCTGTTTGAAAGAAAGTTTAAGTTGTAATACAATAGGGTGAGATTAAAGATTGCCGCCCTGCTTAAAAGGAAGGGACATTTTTGGATCCCCGGAGCGGCGGAAAAACAGCCGGTTTTTGGACGGGCTGTTCCTAATGTTGGAAAAGCAGTTTCGCAATTTGGCTTGCTTTTTTTTAAAATTGTATTAAAATATGTTGGTGCGAAAGTTTACAGTAACGGTTTTGAATTGCTGCCTACAGTCAATTTGCCGATTGGGAGGTAAAACTCGATGAAGATGCCGATTAACAAGATTAAAAGTTTGCTAAATCGAAAGTATGCCTTGTACTTTCTTACGGTTTTATTATTTTGGATCAAAACATACATTGTATATAGAGCGGAATTCAACCTCGGCCTGCAAAACGGCATGCAGCATTTCCTCTTGGTGATCAATCCGATCAGTTCCGCACTGTTCTTTTTTGCGCTTGCCCTCTTTTTTAAGGGCCGTGCAAGGCTTATCGCGATAACAGCCATTGATTTGCTGTTATCTATCTTGCTTTATGCGAATGTTTGCTATTACCGTTTCTTTAACGATTTTATCACGCTGCCGGTTTTGTTCCAGACAAAAAACTTCGGGGATATCGGCGGTAGTGCCGTTGCATTGATGAGGCCGTATGATATTTTCTATTTCTTTGATACGATTATGATCGCGGCTTTGATCATTTCAAAGGTTGTAAAAATTGACCGGGAAAAAATCAACCGCCGTTCGATTGCCGGGCTTTTGATAGCGGCCGTTGCGTTTTTCGTCTTTAATCTCGGGCTTGCCGAGGCGGACCGCCCGCAGCTTTTGACGAGAACATTTGACCGCAATTATATTGTGAAATACCTTGGCATGTACAATTACACGATTTACGATGCCATCCAAACGACAAAATCGTCCGCACAAAGGGCAATGGCGGATTCCAGCGATGTTAGTGATGTCGAAAACTATGTCAAAGCGAACTACACCGAGCCGAACAGCAAATATTTCGGTGCCGCGAAAGGCATGAATGTCATTTATATTTCTTTGGAATCTTTTCAGAATTTCCTGATTAATTATAAATTGGACGGGAAAGAGGTTACACCGTTTTTAAACTCTCTGACCAAAGATAAAAACACAATCTACTTTGATAACTTCTTCCATCAAACCGGCCAGGGAAAAACATCTGATGCTGAGTTCATGATGGAAAACTCGCTGTTCCCGCTGCCGACGGGCTCAGTATTTACAACAAAAGCACAAAATACGTACCAGGCTGCGCCGGCCATTCTCGGCGAAAGGGGCTATACGACTGCGGTTTTCCATGGAAACTACAAGACATTCTGGAACCGCGACGAAATGTATAAATCTTTTGGCTATGACCGTTTCTTTGATGCAAAATATTATGATATGAGCGACGAAAACACGATTAACTACGGAATGAAAGACAAACCGTGGTTTAAAGAATCGATGCCTTATTTGACCAGCTTGCCGCAGCCTTTCTATGCGAAGTTCATTACGCTTTCGAACCACTTCCCGTTTATACTGGACGATAAGGATATTGACTTCCCGAAAGGCAATTTCGGCGATAAAACGGTTGATAACTATTTCCAGACTGCCCACTATTTGGACGAAGCACTGCGCCAGTTCTTCACGTATTTGAAGCAATCCGGGCTGTATGACCATACGGTAATTATCATGTACGGGGATCACTACGGCATTTCCGAAAACCATAATGCCGCGATGGCGAAGGTGCTCGGCGTTCCTGAAATTACGCCGTACATTAACGCGCAGCTGCAAAGGGTGCCGCTCTTTATCCATATTCCTGGTGTAAAAGGCGGTGTAAACCATACGTACGGCGGCGAAATCGACGTCATGCCTACCGTTATGCATCTGCTTGGTGTGGATACGAAAGATTACATCCAATTTGGATCTGATTTGCTGTCGAATAATCATCGCCAAGTAGTTGCATTCCGCAATGGCGACTTTGTCACAAATAAATATACGCAAGTATCCGGCACGCTGTACAATACGGCTACAGGCGAGAAAGTCAATGCAAAACTCGGCAAAAAAGATGAACAGATCGTGAAAGAAGAATTGAATCTGTCTGATAAAGTTGTATATGACGACCTGCTCCGTTTTTATAAGCCGAAAGGATTTACAGCGGTCAACCGCAACGATTTTGACTATACAAAAGACCAGAAAGATATGAGTGGACTGCCGAGAACAAAAGCGGCTGCAACGAAAAAAAGCAACAGTAAATAAAAAATCATCCCGGGGTTCCGCAGCCGGGATGATTTTTTTTAATCCATCTTTTCCAGCGCCTCCAAAGCATCCTGTAAATCGTAAACAGGTTGCTGGCATGCAAAATGTTCGCATAAAAACAGCACGAACGGTTTTTCTTTTTCAGTTTTATCCGCCCAAAACGGACGCGGATCCAGCGGGTCGGCTTCTATTAGACAGTCAAAAGGTAAGAAACGGCGGATGAAACTTTTTTTAAAACGCGCCCTGTCCTGTTCCGACGAGCCGGTAATGACGATTTCCCTGCCCCCTGCGGCAATCCCCATTAAACTTTGCAGCATAAACAAAAAACTGCCCGGATATTGTTCGATATCTTCTTGAAAACACGCCAATATGGTTTTGGCTTTCTCCGCGTAGGACATTTCCCCGGTGTATTTGGAAAGCCGCCAAAGCATGACAGCTGCAACACTGTTACCGGACGGAAGGGCATCGTCAAACGCCTGTTTTTGGCGTAACAGCAAAGCTTCACTGCTTTTGCCGGTGAAAAAGAAGCCGCCGTTTTCATGATCCCAAAATGAATCAAACATGATTTCGCAAAAATCCATGGCACGGTTGAGATGGCGGGGATCCTGTACGGCATCATACAGTTCGAGATACGCCCAAAGCAAGTATGCATAATCATCCAGATAAGCCGGATAACGGACATCCCCATCCCTGTAGCGGACATGCAGTTTGCCATCTACCCAAAGCCGGGACTCTATAAAAGCGAGCGCTTTTTGTGCCATATCTAGCATCTCCGGTTCCTGGAAAGCACGTGATGCCTTTGCAAGAGAGGCAATCATCAGGGCGTTCCATGCAGTTAAAATTTTGTCGTCCAAATGCGGATATACCCTTTTCCCACGTGCACGCCGCAATACTTCCCTGCTTTCCGAAAGCAAATGTTTCAGCTCCCTGACACTGCGGCCAAATGAAGCGGCAATATTTTGGAAATTTGTTCCAATCAAATTTGGTATATTTTTTTCTTCAAAGTTTCCGGCTTCCGTGATGTTATAGGCCTTGCAAAAAATTTCAGCGGCTTCGTGCCCCAGTAGCATAAAAATGTCTTCTTTCCCCCATATATAATACTTGCCTTCCTCGCCTTCGCTGTCCGCATCAATGGCTGAATAAAAAACGCCGGTTTCATCCAGCATCTCGCGCCGGAGAAAAGCGGTTAATGTGAGCGCGGTTTCTTTCCATTGATCTTCCTTTGTGATCATATACATTTCGGCAAGCACGTATAACATGAGCGCCTGGTCATATAACATTTTTTCAAAATGGGGCACAAGCCATTCCCTGTCAGTGGAATAACGGGCAAAACCGCCGCCAATATGGTCCCATATGCCGCCGGAGATCATCGCTTTCATCGATTTCTCCGTCATGTGCAGCGCCTTTTCTTCTCCTTGAAGAGACGCATACCGCATCAAAAACATAAACTGATGCGGCATCGGGAATTTCGGCGCCTGCCCGAAGCCCCCAAATTCGTCATCAAACGATGCCTCAAGCTGCCGGTAAGCGTCATGGGCCACTTCCAGAACGGGGCCCGTCCCGCTTTCTGTTTGCGACTTTTGTTTGAGCGCTTCCGTTATTTTTTCCGCGTAAGACGCGAGTTCCCCCTGCTTTTGCTGGTATAATTGTTGGAGCCGCGCAAGGACATCAAGGAAACCCGGATGGCCGTACCTGCTGTACTTTGGGAAATAAGTGCCGGCGTAAAAAGGCTTTTGGTCCGGTGTCAAAAAAACGTTCAAGGGCCAGCCGCCGTGCCCGATCAGCATCTGGCACACGTTCATGTAAATGGAATCAATATCAGGCCTTTCTTCACGGTCCACTTTAATGGATACAAACGACTCATTCAGCTTTTTTGCCACTTCTTCATCTTCAAAACATTCCCTTTTCATTACGTGACACCAGTGGCAGGTCGAATAGCCGATTGACACGAAAACCGGCTTGTTTTCGCGTTTTGCCTTCGTAAATGCCTCTTTGCCCCATGGATACCAGTCAACAGGATTATATGCGTGCTGAAGCAGGTAAGGGGATTTTTCGCCGATTAATCGGTTGGGCTTTTTGTTTTCAAGCAATTCATCACCTTCTTTCTCATTCTCCATCCTCAGTTTACCCGAAACCAGGAAATGTAACAATGAATAGACTGTTTGAAACAAGTTCTTTATGAATGCCGGTTGCCAGCCTAAAATGGAATTAAAATTCAAGAAAATATGGCAGATGGGGTGGAAAATGGAAACGATAAACATCAAAACACCGGCATCCATCATGCAACCCGGTTGCAATGGGAGCACGTGCAATCGGCGGTTGAATGTGAAGAGGCACAAACGAACAGGAATCAGCCAGAACGATTCAAAAAGCGGTTGATATAGGTATCAATGTGGTCGATATGGCTCCTGCATACGGTTTCGGCCGCTCCGAAGAGATTGTTGGGAAGGCAATCCGCGAAACCGGTAAACGTACCGATATGTTTGATTTTTACTTTTGATGTTGGCAAATTTCCGAGACTGCTGCGGGAAAAGTGAGCCTAGCGAGACCTCTCGCGCTGTGGTACGAGCGATTCGTGCTGAAAGCGGGTGAATTTCGCGATCATCAACACCGCAGTTAACTAAGCCTTGCATAAAAAAAGGGTACCCCGGGGCGATTGGGGTAACCCTTTTAATTATGTCGGGGAAGGCGCTTGCGAACGGGCTCTGTCCGGTTTTACAGCAGCAAATGTGAGCCCGGCTGCCACGAGGCAAAAAACGGACATGATCAAAAGGCTGAAGACCACCTGCCCTTTCATAAAATACGCCATAAATAACGGGCCCGCCGCAACCCCGATGTAGCGCATTGAACTGTAAATAGAGCTGATGGTACCCCTGATCTCTTTTTGAATGGATTGGTTGATAAGTGCATCCAAGGCCGGCAGGGAAGCCCCAATCCCAATCCCGCAAACAAGAAAAACCCCCATTAAATAGAAAAAGCTGTTGGAAAACGCAATCGAAAGCACCGAGGTCCCAATGACAAGCACGCTTGAAAAAATAATCCATTTCATCAGCACCATATTTTCTTTAATGATTTTTCCGGTTATAAAAGATGACAAGCATAAGGCAGCCAGTGGAACGGCCAGAACAAAGCCTTTTTTAACGCCATGGTAATGGAATTGCTCTTCCAAATTGGAAGAAAGGTAAAAAAGGACGGCAAATAAAATAAACATGACAATGGCTCCGATCGCAAACACAGCAGCAAGCCACCGCCAGTGGATACGGAAAACTTCTCTTGTATTATGCAAGAATTCTTTTACATTCGGACCCTGTTTTTCGTTGGCTGGCCTTTTCACAAGAAACAAGACCGACAAAATGGAGATCAGGCAAAATATGGGAATGGCCGCAAAAGGCAGGAACCAAATGAAGCCCGCCAAAAGCGAACCGAGAATCGGGCTTAACACTTTTCCAAACGTGTTGGCTGTTTCGATAATGCCAAGCGTTGCGCTGACATCGCGGTCGCGGTGGAACATATCTCCGACAAGAGGCAAAACGATTGGCGCTGCGCCCGCTGTCCCCACGCCCTGCAAAGTCCTGCCGATCAAAATAAAAGGATACGGATTTTTCATTTGCCATGCTGCATAAGCCGATAATGCACCACCGGCAGCTGTAATCATTAAAGAGGGGATAATGACCATTTTCCTTCCATAACGGTCCGACAAAAAGCCTGCAACCGGAATGAGAATAATGGCCACAATCGAATAAAACGTAATAATATAGCTCGATTGGACTTTGGAGATGTCCAGTTTGTCTTCCATCATGGGCAGGACAGGGATCAGCATGGAGTTCCCTAACGTCATAATAAGCGGAATAGAAGAAAGCGCAACAATCGCCCAGCGTTTTTGATGGATCTCATTACTCTTGTCGGATAAAGGGGTATGCGTTGTGATCTGTTCCATTTCCTATAATTCCTTTCTTCATGTCTATACTGCACTCTTTACTATTTACTAATTCGAAATATTTATGAATGCAAAAGGCTGAAATAAGAAACGTACCAAAAGTCAATAAAATTTATGGTGAACGTCATTCGTTGACGGCCGGTTTCTTATCAGTAGAAGGGTCGGCGGTTGCCAGATCTTTTCTTGGCATGCTTGTGGTTACTCGGGCGCTGGATGGATTGACAGTGTTATTTCCCGCAATCTTTGATATTTTACTTGCTCCACATATCCAGCAGCGTTTTATCTTTTAAAAAGGAAAACTTTTTTAACAAATACATCCCATCATTTTTCTCATCAAATTTTAACAAACTGTTCATACCATTTTCTTTTTTCTAGGCTAGTATACAAGAAAATGCATTTTCTATGTTTTTTCTCCCCACCGGAAATGTGCCGGTCTCAGCCATGCATTGCCATGAATTTGCCCTTTTGCAATTTCTATGCCTGTGGCTATAATAGGTACAGCAGGAAAGATATATGGCCGGCTGAGCGAAGAAATACGAGGGGGAATCGAAATGAAACGTGTACTTTTAGTAGAAGATGAAAAAAATTTAGCCCGTTTTATCGAATTGGAGTTAAAACACGAAGGTTATGAGGTAAAAGTTGCTTATGACGGGCGTGAAGGGCTGCAGGTAGCTTTGGATGAGAATTGGGACGTCATCCTGCTTGATTTGATGCTGCCAAAGCTGAACGGCCTGGAAGTATGCCGACGCCTCCGCCAAGAAAAAGAAACGCCGATTATTATGATCACCGCCCGCGACAGCATTATGGACAGGGTTTCAGGGCTTGACCACGGCGCGGATGATTATGTCGTGAAGCCGTTTGCGATCGAAGAGCTGCTCGCCAGGCTGCGGGCAATCTTCAGGAGGATAGAATACACGGAACCGAAAACGGCGGCCCTGACAACGTATAAGTTCCGCGACCTCGTTTTAGAAAAAGAAAGCCGGCTCGTGAAAAAAGGCGGAAAAATCATTGACTTGACAAAGCGCGAGTACGATCTGCTGCTTGCGCTATTGGAAAATAAAAATATCGTCATGACCCGGGAAGCCCTGCTGAATAAAGTCTGGGGTTACGAAACCGAAGTGGAAACCAATGTCGTGGATGTCTACATCCGCTATTTGCGTAACAAGATTGATACAGATGGCGAGGACAGTTATATTCAGACGGTAAGAGGAACGGGATATGTGATGCGTGAATGAATGATGTGAGATTTTGGCTGCAGAAAAGTTCACTGAAAGTCAAATGGTCTGTCGGGGCGAGCGTTGCCATTTTTTTAACCTTTCTTATATTCGGTTTTCTGCAATATACCTTAATCAGTAGATGGCTGCTGCATGAGGAAGCCGCCTCGGTCTCGCAGGTGCTGGATGACTTAAATGACAGGGGGCAAAATATTGATGATATTTTGTCCAACCGCTCCCTTTTCCAGCAAGTGCTTGAAAAAGACCAGTCGATCCGAATTCTGGATGCAAGCGGCAAGGAGATGCTCGTGGTAAAAAGCATTCATTCCACGAACGCGAAAGTGCCGTTTGTTCCGGTGAATGAGAAAAGAGTGAGCTTAATTCAGGCGGACGACGACAAAATTTTAGTCGGAAGGAGCCCTTTCCACTCCCCGGCATTTGACGGTTACATAGAAGTGATTTATCCGCTGTACAGGTATGAAAAATTAATGCGGAATGTGCTGTTTGTCATGATGATCGCCGGCTGTGTCGGGCTTTTGCTTAGCGCTTTTCTCGGGTTTATGATGGCAAAAAATTTTTTGAAGCCGCTGAAAAAACTTTCATCCACCATGCAAAGCATCCGCAAAAAAGGTTTCCATGAAAGGATGGAACCAAGTGCTTCAAAGGACGAAATGGGCGAACTGACCAATATCTTTAACGACATGATGGACCAGATTGAACAATCGTTCCGGCAACAGAAACGCTTCGTCGAAGATGCTTCCCATGAATTGAGGACACCGGTCCAAGTGATGGAGGGGCATTTGAATTTATTAAACCGGTGGGGTAAAAACGACCCGGCCATCCTGGAAGAGTCGCTTCAGGCGTCGCTGCAGGAATTGAGACGGATGAAAAAATTGGTGGAAGAACTGCTTGATCTGTCCCGTGCGGAAGAAAGTAAAATCATGGAGAATGAGGAAAAAGCGGATTTGGTGGCCGTCATCGAAAGGGTGGTCCGAAATTTCAAAATGATCCATGAAAATTTTGAATTTACATTTCAATATGACCCAAAGCATGACTATGAAATCCGAATGAGCGAGAACCATCTCGAGCAAGTGCTAATTATCGTGATGGATAATGCCATTAAGTATTCCGATTCAATCGCCAAAGTGGATATCGGCCTCAAAATAGGGCATGGAACGGCCATTTTGACAATCAAGGATTACGGCATCGGCATTCCCAAAGAAGATTTGCCGCATATTTTTCACCGGTTTTACCGCGTTGACAAAGCGAGAAGCCGCGCAAAAGGCGGAAACGGCCTTGGCCTTGCTATCGCCAAACAATTGGTGGAAGGGTACTCCGGTACGATTGAAGCAGACAGCACGGTCGGCCGTGGAACGGAAATACGGTTCGTTTTCCCGCTTTACACGCAGCCAAAAACATAGTTGCCAAAAAAGAGAGTTTCAACAAAAGAAACTTTCTTTTTTTATTGCACTGATCCAGACCTGCGATGTTCGTTTTACATCCGGACGGCACTGCACGGTCCCCTGCTTTTGCCGAAGCGTTCCGGATTCATTTTCCAAATTTAAAAATCAATGCCTACTTCCGTAATTTCATTTTCGGCTTTCTTGATGAAGCGGATTTCGAGAATGCCGTCGCGGTATTTTGCGGCTGTTCCTTTCCGCAGCACCGGGGATGGCAGCGGAATTACACGTTCTTCCCCCTGTTCCGGAATGTTTTTTAATATCGCCTTGTGGGAAGTGTGGAGAATCTTCAACTGGCTGAGCCACGTTTTTTCACGGATGGGGACTCGGATAAAAATAAAATCAAAGGTTTCAAAAACTTCCATTTCAGAAGAAAAGGAGCTGCCGCCCGTGGCCGGTTGCTGCCCGTGTTCCCCTTGGCCTTTTAAAGCGCCGCTCCATTGTTTCCATTGGGATAGGGCTTGTTTCATTTGTTCGTCCATGTGCGGAAGCGGGATGTTTTTCATCAGCTGGGACATCTCTTCATTAAAGGGGAACATATTCCACGGGAACATATTTCTGCTCCTTTCACCAATGGATGATACTATAATTTATGCCGCTCCATCCAATCCGGTGAGGTGATGCAGGCTGTACAGGGCAGGGGAAAATGCGACTGAATCACTATTCATGCAAATTTTTAAAAATTGGAGTTTTTAACTTTATCTATTACGTTTACAGTGATAAAATTGTGGTTGTAAGCGTTATAGATTACAAAATTCTCTATCGTTACATAATTTCATTATTTCTGTTTGGCCTCACTGTACAGCAAATGGAAAACAAATGAAAATGAAAAGGCATAAAGAAGGGCTGGAGGTTTATCAAAATGAGTGCAACAACAGCAAAGGGATTTTGGGAAAGTTTTTCAGGGCCAAATCTTGGTTATGTCATGGATTTGTATGAACAGTACTTGGAAGATCCGGACAGCGTAGAGGAAGAGGCGAGAAAAGTTTTTGACCAATGGGGTGCGCCTGCCGTTCCTGAAAGCGGTGAAACAACGCAGGGCCAGGCGGATATCTCTTTCCAACTGCCGGCAAATCCGACGATTTTCAGCAAGATGATCGCTGCTGTAAAATTGGCGGACAATATCCGCACGTTCGGGCACTTGGCGGCGGATATCAACCCGCTCCATAAGCCTGAGGTGCATGTAAGGCGGATCGAACTGAACGAATTTGATTTAACCGAAGAAGATCTGAAAAAAGTGCCAGCATCCTTTATCTGCCCGGATGCGCCAGAAAGGGTGAAAAACGGGCTTGATGCCATTAATTATTTGAAAGAAGTCTATACAAAAAAAGTAGCATTCGAATTCGATCACATCCATGAGCTGGAAGAAAAGCACTGGCTGCAAAGGACGGTTGAATCCGGCAGTTTCTTCCGGAAATTAAGCAAAGAAAAAAAAATCGATATTTTAAAACGGCTAATCAATGTGGAAGGCTTTGAAAAATTTATTCACCGCACCTTTGTCGGGCAAAAACGCTTCTCGATTGAAGGTTTGGATGCGCTCGTCCCGCTAATGGAGCAAATGATTATTGCCGCGGTCAAATCGGGCGTAAAAACTGTGAATATCGGAATGGCGCACAGGGGGCGGCTCAATGTCCTTGCACATATCCTCGAAAAGCCTTATGAACTGATTTTTGCGGAATTTAAACACGCTTCCAATAAAGATTTAATTCCTTCAGAAGGGTCCATTGGGATTACGTATGGATGGACAGGTGATGTGAAATATCATCTTGGCGCGGACAGGAAAGGGAGAAACGGCAGCCCGATCAGTGCGCGCATCGTGCTGGCGAACAACCCGAGCCACCTGGAAGTTGCAAACCCGGTTGTCGAAGGGTATACACGTGCAGCGCAGGATAACCGGAATAAAGCAGGTTACCCGGAACAGGACCCTTACCATTCGTTTGCAATTCTCGTCCACGGCGATGCCGCTTTTGCAGGCCAGGGGATTGTCGCTGAAACGCTCAACATGAGCAAGCTGAAAGGTTTTGGGACGGGCGGCACCATCCATATTATTGCCAATAACAATATCGGGTTTACAACAGAAACTTATGATTCCAGATCGACCAGATATGCTTCTGATCCGGCAAAAGGTTACGAAGTGCCGATCATCCATGTCAATGCGGATGACCCGGAAGCATGTGTACAGGCTGCGCTGTTTGCATATGCATACCGTGAACGGTTCCATAAGGATTTCGTCATCGATTTAGTCGGGTACCGCCGCTACGGGCACAACGAAATGGATGAACCGATGGCGACCAACCCAATGATGTACAAACTGGTGCATCAACACCCGACAGTCAAGGAGATTTACGGGGAACGTCTCGTAAAAGAAGGCATTGTGACATCCGATGATGTGAAAGAGCTGGACAACGCCGTCCAGAAAAAACTGCAGGCCGCTTACGATAAAGTGCCGAACGGCGAAGAAGAACCGGATACGGCAATGGAACCGCCTGAAATCGTCAAAAAAGGTTATTTGAGCGTTAAAACCGGTGTCCCGGAAGAAGAACTGAGGGAATTGAACACCGAACTGCTTGCTTGGCCGGAAAATTTCCATGTATTTAAAAAATTGGCCAGAATTTTAAAACGCCGTGAGCATGTTTTTGACGGCCAGGGGAAAATTGATTGGGCGCATGCCGAAGCATTGGCGTTTGCTTCCATTTTAAAAGACGGCGTCCCAATCCGCTTTACCGGCCAAGATACACAGCGTGGCACATTTGCACAGCGGAACCTTGTCCTGCATGATGAAGAAACAGGCGAAGAGTTTATCCCGCACCATCATTTGTCCGGTGTCAGCGCATCATTTGCGATTTACAACAGCCCGCTGACAGAAGCCGGCGTTGTAGGGTTTGAATACGGCTACAATGTCTTTTCGCCGGATACGCTCGTCATTTGGGAAGCGCAATTCGGGGATTTTGCCAATATGGCCCAGGTAATGTTTGACCAGTTTATTTCATCTGGCAGGGCAAAATGGGGACAGAAATCTGGGCTTGTCATGCTGCTTCCGCACGGATACGAAGGCCAGGGTCCGGAACACTCGAGCGGCAGAACGGAACGCTTTTTGCAGCTGGCCGCGGAAAACAACTGGACGGTGGCGAATGTTTCGACAGCCGGCCAATATTTCCATATTTTGAGAAGGCAAGCAAAATGGCTGACAAAAGAAGAAATCCGCCCGCTTGTCCTGATGACGCCGAAGAGCCTGCTCCGCCATCCGCTCGCATCTGTAGAGCCGTCTGTTCTGGCTAACGGTAAATTCCACACGGTGCTGGAACAGCCGGGCTTGGGAAAAAATGCGGATACGGTGGAAAGAATCATCCTTTGCAGCGGAAAAGTTGCGGTTGATTTGGAAGAAAAAATGAATAGCACAGAAAAAACCGATTGGCTCCATGTTTTAAGAGTGGAACAAGTTTATCCGTTCCCAGAAGAGGAAATCAAGGCGGTATTTTCACGCTTCAAAAATGTAAAAGAAATTGTCTGGCTGCAGGAAGAACCGAAAAATATGGCTTCATGGTTTTATGTTGAACCTTACCTCAGGAAGCTGGCGCCTGAGGGTGCGGAAGTCAAATATATCGGCCGGCCGAGAAGATCGAGCCCGTCCGAAGGAGATCCGGTTGTCCATAAAAAAGAACAAAACAGAATTCTTTCTGAAGCAATTACCCGTGCGTAAAGGGAAACCCGCTCCGCGCGCCCACCCGGCGGGCGGGGGCTTCGATATGCACAAAAACTGTATATGTATGAAGGTAGCTTTTCACGGGTGGGCCATGGAAATGCCTGTTATGCCCGGTAAAAGCGAACATATATAAGCTATTTCTTAAAAAATATATAATGGTTAATCATAAAAGGGAGGACAACGTTGTGGCTGAAATTAAAGTGCCTGAACTAGCAGAATCAATCACGGAGGGAACCATCGCGCAATGGTTGAAACACCCGGGGGACCATGTTGACAAAGGCGAATATATCGTGGAGCTGGAAACAGATAAAGTAAACGTCGAAGTGATTTCGGAAGAAGAAGGCGTGATCCAGTCCGTTCTGTTTGAAGAAGGGGATACAGTGCAAGTTGGCGATGTCATCGCAATAGTCGGAGAAGGGGCAGGGGAAGGCAGCGCGCCGCAAGCTGCCGCACCGCAACCAGAAAAACCGGCGTCTGCGAAAAAAGCAGAACCGGACCGGCCAGCACCTCAGGCCCAGGAGCCGTCACAGGAAGAGAAAAAGGAACGCCCGATTGCTTCTCCGGCAGCCCGCAAACTGGCCCGGGAAAAAGGCATCGACTTATCGAAAGTTCCGACTGTTGATCCGCTCGGCAGGGTAAGAAAACAAGATATCGATGTTTACGATCCGTCGGCTAAACCGGGAAAAGCGGCGGAACCGGAAAAACCGGCGGCTCCCCAAGCAGCTGCACCTCAGGAAACAGGCAAACCGGTTGAAAGGATTCGCATGTCCCGACGCCGCCAAACGATTGCTAAACGCCTTGTTGAAGTCACGCAGACAACTGCAATGCTGACGACATTCAATGAGATTGACATGACGGCTGTGATGGACTTACGAAAACGCAAAAAAGAGCAGTTTGCTCAAGAACATGATATCCGCCTCGGCTTTATGTCATTCTTTACGAAAGCCGTTGTCGCGGCATTGAAGAAATATCCGTATGTCAATGCTGAAATCCAGGGCAATGAGCTACTGTTGAAAAAATACTATGATATCGGAATTGCAGTATCAACAGATGAAGGGCTCGTCGTGCCGGTTGTCCGCGACTGCGACCGTAAAAACTTTGCGGAAATTGAAGCCGATATTGCGGCGTTTGCATCGAAAGCGCGCGAAAACAAACTTGCTTTGAGCGATCTGCAGGGCGGAACGTTTACCATTACAAACGGCGGTGTCTTTGGCTCGTTATTCTCAACGCCGATTATCAACGGTACGCAGGTCGGTATCCTTGGTATGCACAGTATCCAAAAACGCCCGGTTGCCGTGGACGGTGAACGGATTGAAATCCGCCCGATGATGTATGTGGCCCTTTCTTACGACCACCGTGTCATTGACGGGAAAGATGCTGTTGGTTTCTTAAAAACGGTAAAAACTTTGATTGAAAATCCGGAAGACTTGCTGCTCGAATCTTAATCCAAATTGAATCAGAAAAAGCATCGGTTTTTCCGATGCTTTTTCTTTTGGCTGTTCCGTTTATGGATTGGCAATCCAAACGCTTTTGACTTCCGTATAGTTTTCCAAAGCGTATGAACCCATTTCGCGCCCAATGCCTGATTGTTTATAACCGCCAAAAGGAGAAGCCGCATCAAATACGTTGTAGCAGTTTACCCAGACCGTACCAGCACGGAGGCGGTTCGCGATATAATGTGCATTGGCTACATTTTGCGTCCAAACGCCTGCAGCTAGCCCGTAATCGCTGTTATTGGCGCGTTCAATTACTTCATCGAGGCTTTCATAAGGCATTGCCGCAATGACCGGGCCAAAAATTTCTTCTTTTGCAATGGTCATCTCATCACGGACATCGGCAAAAATGGTCGGTTCTACAAAATAGCCTTCTTCACGCGTTTTTTTCCCGCCGGTGACGATTTCCGCGCCTTCCGCAATCCCTTTTTCAATATAATTCAGCACCCTTTCCTGCTGTTCATCCGAAACAAGCGGCCCCATTTCGGTATCCCGGCTGAGCCCGAATCCCTGTTTAATCGATTGGGCATGTGTAGCCATATCGGCGACGACATTGTCAAAATGTTTCTTTTGGATAAAGACGCGCGAACCTGCGCAGCATACCTGGCCCTGGTTGAACATAACACCGTTCAATGCACCCGGAATGGCTTTCGTTAAGTCCGCATCAGGCAAAATGATATTCGGCGATTTTCCGCCCAACTCAAGCGTCACCCGTTTTAATGTTTTGGATGCATTGGCCATAATCAGCTTTCCGACTTCCGTGGAACCGGTAAAAGCAATTTTATCCACAAGCGGGTGGTCTACCAATGCGGCACCGGCCGTTTCCCCGAAACCCGGTACGATATTGACGACCCCATCCGGGAATCCGGCTTCATCCACGAGCTGCGCCAAATACAGTGCAGACAGCGGAGTCTGCTCGGCAGGCTTCAATACAATCGTACAGCCTGTTGCGAGTGCTGCGCCCATTTTCCACATGGCCATCAGCAGAGGGAAGTTCCAAGGGATGATTTGCCCGACAACCCCAACCGGCTCATGGCGGGTATAGTTAAAGTAAGAGCCGTTTACAGGAATCGTTTGGCCGGTAATCTTTGTTGCCCAGCCTGCATAATACCGCATATGCTCGATCGAAAGCGGAATATCCGCGTTTGCCGTTTCGCGGATCGGCTTCCCGTTATCGAGCGTTTCCAGCTGCGCCAAAGCTTCTTTGTGTTCTTCCATGAGGTCAGCCAATTTGTACATTAACCGGCTTCTTTCTGCAGGATTCATCCGCGACCACGGCCCGTTGTCAAAAGCTTTCCGTGCGGCTTTTACGGCGCGGTCGATATCCTCTTGATCTGCTTCGTAAACAGTTGCCAGCGTTTCCCCGGTCGCAGGGTTCGGCGTATCAAAAGTTTTACCGGATACGCTCTCAACAAACTGCCCGTTGATATACATTTTTTTCTTGCCCTGCAGGAATTTCTGAACTCTTTCGTCCAACTGCACGGTTAATTGTTCCATCGCAATCCCTCCATATAAATTGTTTTAAAAAGGCGCAGGGGTATCCCTGTTCCTTTTTTCTAAAGCTTTTGCGCGTTAAGGGTGCCTTGATATCATGCTGTAAAACCCGCTAAACTTGTCAGCGCTTACATAAATATTCTACTAAAAACGAAAAAAATATTCAATACAAATATTTCGAAAATTTAAACCGTATTAAGTGAAAAAACGAGTATTTCCGACAAAAACTACTATTTATTAATTGCACAACATCCTGTTATTTATTTTGTCTGCTTTGGTATAAATATACGCATAAAGGAAGACAATATGGCGGATTAAATGAATATTTATACGTTGTATAATTATTTTCTAATAAAAATCAATATTTTTATCTTTTTATTTTGCTAATATCATATTATAATAATATACATAATTTTTTTCTATTTTTTGAGAAGTGAGGGGTTGAAGTTGACGATAAATGAGAGAATGGCGCTCAAAATCCGGCTCGATCAGCTGGAAGACGCTGAAGTCCGGGTGTTGCAAGAGTTCCGTAATGAAAGAGAGTGTATTTTCAAAAGATTAAGGGAGCTGGATGAAAAAGAAGAGCAAATGTTAAAAGAAGCGCCAAATCAGCTGCCGCCTGAATATATACCCTTCAATCCGCCTTTGTCCGCCTCATTGGAAACATACGACGGGCAGGTTTTCCACAGGGAACGGAAGGTGCGTAAATCCCGGCCGTCGAGAAGAAGCAAATCAAGTAAAATGAGGGAAGAAGCGATCCGAATTTTAAAAGAGAAGCCGGGACCGATCAGGGGGGCTGAATTGAAGCGGATGATCGAAGAAAAAACGGGTTTTAAAATTGCAAACATGACTTCTTTCATGAAAACCGTCGAAAAAATTGAGCCGCGTATCTGCAAACCGGAAAGGGGCTTATACCAGTTCGTTGAGGCTGCGGTATCCGGGGACAAGCCTGCGGAGGAATCAGTGGAACAGCAAACGATACAAACAGGGGAGCCGGTGGATACCGTAGAACAGCAAAGCACTCCGGAGGAAAAAATAGAGGAACTCGCAGAGCAGCATACCGGCCAGGCGGAAGAAATATTTCTCCTTGAGCACGATAGAGTATAAAAAGAACGAACGCACGGTTCGTTCTTTTTTGCATTAAGATTTTGCAGTTGAATTTTCTTTAGGATGCCGGGGTTGGTAAAGTTTTTTCGCCAGCAGCGTCTGCCCGCACAAAAACAGCCCGCCGACCGTCCAATAAAGCGGAAGGACTGCCGGTGCCGTAAATGAAACGAACAGGATCATTACCGGCGACAAGAGCATCATATATCTCATTTGCTTTTTCTGTTCTTCCGGAATTCCGATCATCGAAATCTGGGCTTGTACCAAATAAATCACACCCGCCAAAATGGCCATCGGGATATCCGCCTTCCCAAGGCTGAACCAAAGAAAAGAGTGGCTGGCAATTTCTTTTGAACCCCGGATCGCGTAATAGAATCCCATCAAAATCGGCATTTGGATTAAAATCGGCAGGCAGCCCATGTTCATCGGGTTGACGCCGTGCTTTTGGTATAATAGCATCATTTCCTGCTGCAACTTGGCCTGTTCTTCTTTCGATTTGGCCGCTTTAATCTTCGTTTGCAGTTTATCCATTTCCGGCTTTAGTTTTTTCATTTTTTCCTGCATTTGCTGCTGGTTTTTGTACGTATGCATTGTTAACGGCATTAAAATTAAACGGATGATCAATGTTAAAATGATAATGGCGATGCCATAGTCTCCGTTAAACAGGTGGGCGGTTGCTTTGATGACAACCGCAAACGGGCTCACAAAATAGTGATGGAAAAACCCGTTATTGTTCGTGCCGACGTTTGCTGAGCTTGAGCATGCGCTTAAAATAAGCAGCAAGCCGGACATGATAAAAGTTAAACTGAAAAATCTTTTCATAGCATATCCTCCTTCAGTATGTTGCGCTGATCCTGCCGTGATGCTTTTCATGTCAACCGGCATCAGGATCTTCAGAAGGATATGTCCGTATTCTGACACAACTGATCATCCAAATAATGGCAGAGTGAGTGCGGTAGTCCGCTGCAGCAATGTTCCGAACCGTAAAGTCCGCCACCATTCCGGCGGGTTTCGCCTCAAAATAAGCGGGCTGCCTAACAATCAGGCGGCTGATATAAAGAAAACCGGCCGTCAATACAAGAAATGAAAGCGTGCAGATGGTTGGATCATTTATAAAGTCAATCAAGTTTTGGATCAATGATTTTCACTCGCTTTAAAGGTATCAGTACAAAGTATACTTGAATTCCTTGTTTTTTACAATCCGTAATCATTATTTCACCAAATGCGCTTTTATTCATGATAATCGATATTGGAAAAAGGCTTGTTTGCTCTTCATGCTGCCGGATAAAAGAATACCGCTGTTGGAATCCGCCGAAAAAACGATTCAACACATGAAAAGTGGCATGTATGCCGGTTGTGTCATCCCACCGCTTTTCATAATCTGTATTAAGATTTAACAACTGCTTTTTATTGCGGTTAATGGATATCTTTTTTCTTAAACCTCCCGCCGCGCACTTCCGAAATATTTCCGACCGCTATAAAGGCGTTTGAATCAAATTCTTCGACGATCGATTTCAGTTTCGCTTCCTCGAGGCGGGTGATGACGCAGAAAATGACTTTTTTATTGTCTCCCGTATATGCGCCTTCCCCGTTTAAATACGTCACGCCGCGCCCAAGCCTCGCCATGATGGCATCGCCGATTTCATGCATCCTATCGCTGATGATCCAGACCGATTTGGATTCATCCAGACCCTGCACGACCACATCGATTGCTTTTGTTGCAATAAAATACGTAATGACCGAATACATCGCATATTTCCAGCTGAACACAAATCCGGCGCACGTAAAAATCACTAAATTAATGCCGAGAATGATTTCACCGACAGAAAAAGGGAGTTTTTTGTTCAATAATATCGCCAGCGCTTCCGTTCCGTCGAGGCATCCTCCCCAGCGTATGACAAGGCCGATCCCGATCCCAAGGATGATTCCGCCGAAAACCGTGCAGAGCAGCAAATCGTCCGTAAACACTTTGACAGGAGTTAATAGGACGGTTGTCACCGACATAACCGATATGCCGTATAAAGTCGTCAATGCGAATGTTTTTCCGATTTGTTTATAACCGATGTAAAAAAACGGCAAGTTTAAAATGAAAATGACCGCACCAAGCTTCCATCCGGTGAGATGGGAGAGAATAATGGAGATGCCGGTTATGCCGCCGTCCAGGATTTGGTTTGGAACAAGAAATAATTCAAGGGCAACCCCCATGATCATGGCGCCGAGAGTGACAAAAATAAAGCGCCGGGCAAGAAGGGCCCATTTGTTTTTTTTCTGCTTGAATTCCGTATATGATTTTACCGCTTCTTCCATATCATATCCCCTTTCCAAAAAAAATTTGTAAATGAATGTATATTACGAGATAAACAGGTGGATGCTGTCTTGTCCGCACACATAAACAAGTTTGGAAACCTGAAAATCATATACAAAGAAGGAACAGGACTTGCGCTCTTGATACACACGGGTGAGAAAAGAGCGGGTTTAAAAGCAGAGAGGAAAAACATTACAAATGTCTATGTATTAATTATATTATAAAAAAGTTAAGAAGTGAATGAATATGCATTTTAAAAAACAAACCCGGCAAACCGGGTTCACTTTTATGATCGTATATTATTCGCTTTTCATGGCTGCTTTAAAAGCTTCCGCCAGGCTGTTGCCAAAAGTGTCGTCTTTCTTGGCGTATTTTTGCAATAATTTTCTTTCCTCATGCTTGGATAATGTTGTTTTCTTTTCATCCGCTTTCTGGGCAATATTGCAAGTGCGGCATTGGAAGTAAACGCCGGACTTGCCGTGGTGGATTTCCATTCTTTTATGGCATGTCGGGCAGCGCCGGTTCGAAAGTTTAGGGCCTTTCCGTTTTGTGAAACGGCATTCCCGGTTTGAACATACGAGCATTTTCCCGTTCTGGCCGTTTACTTCCTTCATGAGCGAGCCGCATTCAGGGCATTTGGTGCCTGTTAAATTATGGGCGCGGTATTTTTTGTCGCTCGTTTGGATTTCACGCACAAGCCGGACCGTTTCTTTGCGAATCGTATCCAAAAACTGTTTCGGATTACCTTTCCCGCGCGCAATCGCCTCAAGCTGCTTTTCCCATTTTGCCGTCAGTTCCGGCGATTTCAACTCGTCATTGACAAGGTCAATTAATTGTTTTCCCTTTGGCGTCGGCACGAGGCGCCCGTTTTCACGGCTGATCGTTTCGGAAGAGACAAGGCGTTCAATAATATCGGCGCGTGTTGCCGGCGTCCCCAGCCCGAATTTTTCCATTTTGGACAAGATATCCGCTTCGGAATAACGTTTCGGCGCTTCTGTCAGATGGGAACTGAGCCGGAGTTGTTCGAGTTTAAAAGTTTTCCCTTCTTTAATGGATAGGGGAGCCGTATTTTCCCGGGCAGCTTCGTGATGAAAAACAGCGGTGTAGCCGGCGTTTTTTCGGACTGTTGTTTTCCCGGTGAACATTTTCCCTCCCGCATCCAGTTTAAATTTCACCGTTTCATATTCATAAACAGGGTAAAAGAGCGCAAGGAACCGCTTGACGATCATGTCATAGATTTTCCGTTCATCGGAAGACAAATCGGAAAGGACAGGGCGTTCGTCCGTCGGGATAATCGCATGGTGGTCGGTCACTTTCGCATCATTGATGACGCGTTTTGCGAGGATTTTCCCCTTCTTAGCCAAAACCGGCTGGATTTCTTGTTTATATGCATCTTTCAGGGCGACGAGCCTTTCGTACATCGTATTTTCCATATCTTTTGTCAAATATTTCGAATCGGTGCGTGGGTAGGTGACCAGTTTATGCCGTTCGTATAAGTCTTGCAGCACATTCAATGTTTTCTTCGCCGTAAAACCGAATCGGTGGTTGGCGTCGCGCTGCAGTTCGGTCAGGTCATAAGGGAGCGGCTGCTGTTCTGTTTTTTCTTTTCGTACCACTTCCGTTACGACGGCGGTCTGCCCGCCCAATGATTGATACAAATCTTTTGCTTTTTGTTCGTCAAAAATCCGTTTTTCCCCTTGATGGTCATAAGTGACTTCCAATTTCCCGGCCTGTGCTTCAATCGTCCAATATTTTTTCGGCACAAAAGACTGGATTTCTTTTTCCCGTTCCAGGACCATTGCAAGGGTTGGCGTCTGGACGCGCCCGGCAGACAGCGGGTCATTGTATTTTACGGTCAAAGCACGCGACACATTTAATCCAATCAGCCAGTCCGCTTCACTCCGGCATACAGCGGAGTGATATAAATGATCATACTCCTTTGCCGGTTTTAACCGGTTAAAACCGGATTTGATCGCCTTGTCGGTTTGCGAAGAAATCCACAGTCGTTTCACCGGTTTTTTCCAGCGCATTTTTTCCAAAATCCAGCGTGCGACGAGTTCGCCTTCGCGCCCGGCATCGGTTGCGATAATGCAATCTTTGATATCGTTCCTTTTTCCGAGCTGCTCAATCGCCTTATATTGCTGGAACGTCTGCCGGATTATTTTCGTTTGCATTTTGTCCGGAATAATCGGCAGGTCTTCCATGCGCCATTCCTTATATTTCGGGTCATAGTCTTCCGGCATTTTTAGTTCGATCAAATGGCCGAGTGCCCAGGTCACGATATATTTCGGCCCTTCGATATAACGTTTCTTATTGTCTTTGCAGCCGAGCACGCGCGCAAGTTCCCTCCCGACGCTAGGCTTTTCTGCCAAAACAAGTGATTTCATAAAAAACACCTTTCTTTCATTCCTATTGATCTAGTATACCGTATATGGAAAAGATCCACAAAATGATATTTTTATCATTTGAACAGTGAAAACTTTGATATCAAAGCTGTTTTTTGGTAAAATGTTGGCTTGTAAGAGATGAGTGTAAACAAGCCCAACCTACATTATATCTTGCAAATATAAATCGATAGGTGGTCAACATGATGGAAGAAACAAAACCGTACAGAGTATTATTGTATTACAAGTATGTGGAAATTGAAAATCCGGAAGAATTTGCTGCCGAACATTTGAAATTTTGCAAAGAAACCGGCTTAAAGGGCCGCGTCCTTGTTGCAAAAGAGGGCATCAACGGCACCATTTCCGGAACGGTTGAACAGACAAACCGTTATAAAGAAATGATGCACAGCGACCCGCGCTTTGCCGATATGGTTTTTAAAGAAGACGAAGCGGACGGGCATGCATTCAAAAAAATGCATGTACGCCCTCGCAAAGAACTAGTCACATTGCGCCTTGAGAAAGACATCAATCCGAACGAAAAAACCGGCAAATATTTGACGCCAAAGGAATTCCGTGAAGCTCTGCTTGATGAAGATACGCTCGTTTTGGATGCGCGCAATGATTATGAATACGATCTCGGCCATTTTCGCGGCGCAATCCGGCCGGATATCCGCACGTTCCGCGAGCTGCCTGGCTGGGTGCGCAAGCATAAAGACGAATTAAAAGGCAAAAAAATTGTGACGTACTGCACTGGCGGCATCCGCTGTGAAAAGTTTTCCGGTTGGCTGTTGGAAGAAGGTTTTGAAGATGTTGCGCAACTGCAGGGCGGAATCGTAACATACGGCAAAGACCCAGAAACACAGGGCGAGCTTTGGGACGGCATGTTGTATGTGTTTGACCAGCGGATATCGGTGCCGGTTAACCGTATAGAGCATGTGGTTGTCGGCAGGGACTATTTTACGGGTGAACCGTGCGAACGTTATGTCAACTGCGCCAACCCGGCATGCAACCGGCAGTTTTTATGCTCGGAAGAAAATGAACACAAATATATGCGGAGCTGTTCGCATGAATGCCGCATTGTACCGAACAACTTGTATGTAAAAGAACATGGCCTGACGGAAGAAGAAGTGGCCGAGCGCCTGCGCCGGATAGAAGAAGAAGATGCGGCGTTAAGCAAGTAAATGTTAAGGATAGTCTGGAAACAGGCTATCTTTTTTTATGCTTCATACCCTTTTCCTTTTATTTCAAATTATATACGCTGGCCGGTTCCATAAAATAATTCCTGTTCAGCGCTTCGTTGGACGCAATAAGTTTTGCTGGGAGGATAAGCATGACCGTAATTACAAACATTAAACAAACTGTCGCCGGATTAAAAAGCGCCCAGGCAAACCTCGAATCGTTTGCATTGCAAACGGATAACAAAAAAGCAAAACAATTGTATCAGACCGCTGCACAGCAAACCCAGTCGATCATTGACTCCCTTATGCCAAGAATGGGCGAAGTAGAGAAAGAAGAGCCGCAGTACACAGAATCTTAAAAATGTGGGGAAAAGGATGGATGGCCCATCCTTTCCCCCGATATGAAGGAGGCGGTGGAATTTGACGATTGTTTCAAATTTAAAGTCATGCATTGCCAGCATGAAGGGGGCAAAAGAAAGCTTAAGCAGACTGGTGCTATTATCTTCTGCCGATCAAGCAAAGAGGGCATTCCATGAAAGCATGATGGAAATGGAAGAGATTGAACAGGATTTAACGAAGCGGCTGGCAGTTATTGAAAGGAAGAAACCGCAGTATAAAAGTTAGAAGGGGAGAACGGGATGGAAGTGTCAGCTTATTTTGATATTTTCTGGCGGACCATGTCCACCCTTATCGTTTTATTTGCGCTCACAAGGCTGCTAGGGAAAAAACAGCTGTCGCAGTTGTCTTTATTTGAATATGCTGTCGGCATCACGGTCGGAAACATCGCCGCCGGGGTTTCCATCGGTTTAAAAGATCATTTTTTGCCGGGGATTTTCAGCCTTTTTCTGTGGATGATCGTGCCCTTTTTGTTAAGATGGGCATCGATCAAAAGCCGGAAGTTCAGGGAATGGATGCTCGGAAAACCAACTGTTGTCATTGAAAACGGCAAAATCCAGGAAGACAATCTTGCAAAGCAAAAATATTCCGTCGCTGATTTGATGCAGCTTTTGCGCAGGAAAAACGCATTCAGCGTGGCTGATGTTGAATTTGCCGTGCTGGAAACGAGCGGGGATTTAAGCGTATTGATGAAAAAAGAAAAGCAGCCCCCGAATGCAGCCGATCTCGGATTGAAGCCAGCTCCGGAAAAACAGCCGCATACGGTCATTCTGGAAGGCCAAGTCCAGGAAGAGGAGCTGAGGAAGGTCGGCTACAATCATGTCTGGCTGAAAACGGAGCTTGAAAAATTAAATGTCGCGCTCGAGAATGTGTATATCGGCCAGGTTGATTCATACGGGCAACTTTCGGTCGATATTTATGATGACCAAATCCAAATCCCGGCGGGCCAGGAAAGACAGCTCCTTTTGGCAACGATCAAAAAATGCCAGGCCGATCTTGAATTATTTTCCCTTGCAACCGATTCTAAAGAAGCAAAAGCGATGTACGATAAAAATGCAAAACGGCTTGAGAAAATGATCGTAAGACTCAGCAGGTTTCTGCAGCCCTAAAAGGATTTGGCGCATGACAAGCGTATATGTAAAATATTCTAGGGGGTTAAAGTGTGGAAAAAATAGGAAGACACTCTATCGTTTAAATGTCCGCTTGTAGGCGAGTACATCTAGACAGAGGTCTTCCCATGGAAAATATTATATTAAAAATTGGTGGTTATTAAAGAATACAAACAGATTATTTTTTTGGCAGTAAAAGTTCCGGAAAATTATTTTTTGGAGAATTGACGAGATCTGAAACTTCGTACATTTCCATTGTGCTGCTGTCAATTGGCGAAAGGAGCGGCCGCAGCTGTTCCGGTTCCGTAAGAAGAGGATCAAGCCATTTTTCTTCATCTCCCTTGTGCATAATGACAGGCATGCGGTCATGTATTTCTGCCATGAGTTCATTTGCACGGGTGGTGAGAATCGTGCAAGTAAACACCGGGCGGCCGTTTGCATCCACCCATTTTTCCCAAAGGCCGGCCATCGCAAACAACTTTTCATCCTTCAGCTTAATTCGCATTGGAATCCTGCTCCCGCTTTTCCGGTCCCATTCATAAAAAGAGTCTGCGGGAATTAGACAGCGCCGCTGTTTTACCGCCTGTTGGAAACTTGCTTTTTCAAAAGCGGTTTCGCTTCTGGCGTTGATCATTTTGTACCCGATTTTCGGGTCTTTTGCCCAGGAAGGAACAAGCCCCCATTTTAAGAATCCTAATCTGTATTCGTTCCGGCCGTTAATGATGGCAGCCACCATTTGCGAAGGCGCCACATTATAACTTGGGGCATATGCATCATTTGAAAAAGATGCTGTTGCATGGAAACGTTCTTCAATCTCATGTAAAGATGCTGTTAACGTAAATCGTCCGCACAAACTTCAGCCCGCCTTTCAAAAGCTTTTTGTATATGTTATTGTAACGGAAAAGCGTGCGGATCAAAAGGATTTGGCTTATCGTGTATGTGCCGACAAAGTTAATTTACCGGGTATTTCCAGACACTCTCGTATAATAAAGTTTCGATCCTACTAAATGAGTCAATTTCCAGTTGAATGGTTGTTCTTTGACAAGTGAATCTTTGATGTTTTCGGGGCGAGCCCCGAAAACATCAATTTGGGACTTGGTCATTCTGGGTCTGCAAAACGATTTCGCCCCTTTGTCTTGAGGTATTCTACGAGATTTTTGATGGGCATTTGGGCGATTTCATCCAAGCTGTAGGCCTCCATTAAGAAATCCAAAAGAGTGGTTCCAAACACGGACTGATCCACCTCTGTGGTGAAGGAGCTACACTTGTAAAACAGGTGCTGAAGAAACATTTGCTTCTCCCGTGTCATGTTTTCGGTAATGTGGAACCGCATCCGTGTGAGGCGTTGCGGGGCTTGGAATTGTTCACTCATGATGAGCGTCTTTTTCAAGCGCCCGAAACGAAGCCGGTCGGCAATGACCCAGGCATCATTCATGTCTGTCTTATCCATTTCGGCATAAGCCTTTTTGAAGTTTTTGATCTGTTTGGGGTTGATCACATAGACCTTAGAATTCCACTGATTTAACAGATCATCCTGATTAAAAAATATGGCCGGATGCCAACTATAGACAGACATCGCTTCTATACCAATTTAGATCATCTTGATATGGTGAACCCATGATGTATGGACAATGGCATTACGCAATTCAGTAACACCAGGCAAGTTGTTCGCAACTGTAAGGGTGCTAAGCGTTTCGCCTTCCTGATTCATAAGGCAGGCTTTCATGTCCTTTGAGCTTACATCAATTCCGACAAAAAGCTTCATTGGATTGAACCTCCTTTCATTTTAGGATCAAGGGATCAGGCGCTTCGGGATGCCCCCAGATGGTTTGCCGATCAATCAGCCTCGCTTATCAGAACTCATCCGGAGCCACGAGCTGCATCTGAACGCTGCCACGTTCAGCGTGGTGTTCACCGGAGGAACAGCCTACGGGTTAGAAGGTCGGGCAAAAACTGGGGACGCAGACTTTTTAAGTAGTCAAAGCTACAGAGTGTTCTCAACGTTAACCCAAATGATCCTAAGAACATTATCTAGGAACATCACGAAACGCCCAAGTCCTAAATTGATGTTTTCGGGGCTCGACCCGAAAACATCAAAGATTCACTTGTCAAAGAACAATCATTCAACTGAAATTGACTCATTTAATAGGATCGAAACTTATTATACGAGGGTGTCTTGGAATACCCGATATTTAAACAGTGTCGAGAAAAACTTAACACATACAAATAATCTTTTTTGTTGAAATGTTGCAAAAAGAGGTTTATATTAAAAATTGACAACTTCATGAACGTAACCACAGGGGGAGCGTTTAGCTGAGAGTGAACGTGAAGTTCTGACCCTTTGAACCTGTCCAGTTAATGCTGACGTAGGGATGTGGAATGCTTTTCTCTTGTCTCCCATGGTCCGTTATGTTCATGCATGCCAAAAGGGGGATTTTTTAATGAAAAATTTAAGTTTGCAGGCCATGATTGAAGCGGCGATTTTTGCAGCATTCTCGATGGTGTTGGATTTGCTGCCGTCCATAAAAGTGACATCGGGCATTTCCTTGTCGTTTGCGATGATGCCAATCTTTGTAGTGGCGTTCCGTTGGGGATTCATGGCAAGCGTATTGTCCGGCTTTATTTGGAGCCTCCTGCAGCTTGTCACAGGAGATGCGAACGACATTTTGAACCCGGTGCAAGGCATTATGGAATATCCGGTCGCCTTTTCGTTTATCGGCTTCGCAGGGTTATTGCGCCCGCTGATCCAAAATAGCAGCTGCTTAGGGCATAAAGGGGCCATGTCTGTATGGATGTCCCTTTCGGTTCTCGTCGGCAGCATCGCCCGGTATTTCTGGCATTTTATCGCCGGAATTGTTTTTTGGGGGTCTTACGCGCCGGCTGGACAATCCGCTTTTATGTATTCGCTAATCGTTAACGGCGGCACGATGATCGGCAATACGGTTTTGTGTGCGGCGATCACAGTAGTTCTGTTTAATGCCGCGCCGCAGTTGTTGACAAAATACCGGCACGAACACCGGAAAGCGGCATAAAGGATAAAAATTGGATGGTTTTAAATGTGAAAGCGGCATGTCTCCCTTGCGCGGGGCATATCCGCTTTTTCTTTTTGGCTCTGTTAAATGTTATTGTTGATGACCGTCTATATTTTGGATTTAAGCGGGTAAGAAGAGACTCCTACGGCTGAGGCATCGAGTGCTGTCTGCAGCAACGTTATCCCGATGTCGGACGCTGAACTGAAGGGAAGGCCTTCAAAACTTGGCACCGCGTTTTGACGAAGCAGCGGTTCCGGATTACGGCAAATATACCGACCCGGGCAGCCTTGGACATTAAGGCAAACCAATATCCTAAAATAGGCTAGGCTGTTTTCTCATTGCTTCCCATTCGGTAAAGGTTTACAATAATTGTAAACCTTATAACCACAAGGGGCGATTTAATTGGAAGTTAGAGATTTTATGATCCGCGATGTGATCACAGTGAAAAAAGAAACAACGATCCGGGAGCTGTTAAAAGTGCTTGTTGACCATAAAATCGGCGGTGTCCCTGTCGTCGACGGACAGGGGAAGCTGCTCGGAATGATCAGCGACGGGGATGTCATTCGCTTCCTGCAGCCGAAAGCGCGGACGGTCTACGATTTTTATATCACAATCGTCGTGAACGAACGTGAAGATTTTAACGAAAAGCTTGCGCAAAGCCTTGACTTGCCTGTTGAAAAAATCATGAAACGGCGGGAACTGTATACGGTGAAACCGGATGACGATTTTGAAAACGCCTTAAGTATTTTAGCCAAACACCATTTTAAAAAATTGCCGGTTGTCAATCCGGCCGGGCGCGTTGTCGGCGTCATCAGCAGGGGTGACATTATGCGCCAAATTACAACAAAACTGATCAACAGCTAAAATCATGTTTACGTTTTCCTCTCCGGGGAAGACTATTATTGAGAGTCTGACTCGGGAGGTTAAACGATGAACGAAAAATCAATTCCGCATTATCCGGAACCAATTTGGCGCAAAACAGTATCACTACCGCGTTTTCCCTCATTGCAAGAAGACATTGAGGCGGATGTGGCGGTTGCCGGCGCAGGAATGGCCGGGATTGTGACGGCATATTTGCTTGCAAAAGAAGGAATAAAAACTGTGCTTTTTGATGCGGGAGAAATTGCGAACGGCACAAGCGGCCATACAACGGCGAAAATTACGGCACAACACGGCCTCGTTTATGATGAACTGATCCAGCATATCGGCATAGAAAGGGCCGGGCTTTATTACAAAGCTAATGAAGCGGCCGCGTCCTTGATTAAAAACATCATTCGTGAAAACGACATTTCATGCAGTTTTTCCCATCAGGCTGCCTTTCTTTACACTAATTCGGATGATTATTTTGAAAAACTTGAGAAAGAAATGCGGGCATATGATACGCTCGGTATCCATGGCGAATGGCTGGATAGGCTGCCGGACGGGATCCCCGCGAAAAAAGCGGTAAAAATGGAACGCCAGGCACAATTCCATCCTCTTTCGTATTTAAAAGCTTTAGTCGAATTTTTAATGGAAAAGCAAGTCCCGATCTTCGAAAATACAACGGCTAAAGACATTGAATACGGCAACCCGATTAAAATCAAAACGGAAAAAGGGCACACGATTTCCTGCAATTACGTCTGCATTTGCACGCATTATCCTTTCTACGATGCAAAAGGGCTTTATTTTACAAGAATGTACCCGGAACGTTCCTATTTAATTGCGGTAAAGCCCGAAAAGCCATTTCCGGGCGGGATGTATATCAATACCGAACAGCCAACGAGATCCTTCCGTGAAGTGGAAGCGGAAGGTGAAAAACTGCTTTTGGTCGGGGGCGAAAACCATAAAACCGGCCAGGGCGGTCCGATGATCCGGCATTATGAAGTATTGCAGGAATTCGCCGAAAAAACATTCGGGATTGAAACATTTTATTGCCGGTGGTCGGCGCAGGATTTAACGACACTGGATAAAATCCCTTATATCGGGCCGGTTACGAAAATGGAACCGAATGTTTTCATTGAGACCGGTTTCCGAAAATGGGGGATGACGGGCACCCATGTTGCCGCCCTGATCATGCGTGATCTGATTTTGCAAAAAGAAAATCCTTATGTGGAAATGTTCGCACCGCAGCGTTTTGAAGCGGATCCAATGGTAAAGAATTTCGTTTCCGCAAATGTGGATGTAGCAGAGCACCTTGTAAAAGGAAAGTTTGATTTGCCGGATAAACCATTGGAACAATTGGAACCGGATGAAGGCGCCGTTGTCCGTATCAACGGAAAGCGGGCAGGCGCTTATAAGGATAACGAGGGAAACATCTATCTCCTCGATACGACCTGCACACATATGGGGTGCGAAGTGAAATGGAACTCAGGGGAACGGACATGGGACTGCCCGTGCCACGGTTCAAGATTTTCTTTTACAGGGGAAGTTGTAGAAGGGCCGGCAAAAGACCCATTGACAAAAATCGAATACCAGGAGTAAAGTTTGAAAAACACCGCCGAAATTCGACGGTGTTTTTTTGTATCTATGCGCGAAACTATGACAATATGCCTATGTTACAAATTTTTCACGATATTACAAAGGCTGCTTTTTGTGTAACCAAATCAACACTTTCCCGTTATCGAGCTGTTACTTCATTATGTTAGCATTTTTGGTGTTGGCGGAAAGTCGGCAAAAAGAGGAGGTTGCATTTTATGAAAAAAGCAGTAACAGCACTCGCGGCTGCGGTGACATTAACAAGTGTGATGGCTGCCAATGCTTCAGCCGCCGCCCCGGATACTTATACTGTAAAACAGGGGGATACACTTTGGGGGATTTCAAAAAAATACAACACATCCGTCAAAGAATTGAAGCAATGGAACCAGCTTTCCACAGAAACCATCTATCCTGCACAAAAACTGAAAATTTCCCCGAAAAAAGTTTACGTCATTAAAGCCGGGGATACCCTTTCGGAAATCTCGGCCAAATATGGAGTAACGGTCGAACAATTAAAAAAATGGAACGACCTGCCATCCAACATCATTTTCCCAAATGACGATATTGTCATCCATACCAATCCCCGGAGCAAGATTACGGTGAAGGATGATTCTGCAGACGTCTCCGTTCAGGCAAAAACGAATACGGATCAGGCAAGGGTGGAAGTGAAAAAGCCGACGGTAAATGTACAAACGTCCGAAAAAACCACTTCCCGCCCGCAAGGAAGGACAATAACCGTAACGGCAACGGCTTATACGGCCAATGATCCGGGCTGTTCCGGCGTAACGGCGACCGGCATCAATTTGAAAAACAATCCGGACGCAAAAGTGATCGCCGTTGACCCGAATGTTATTCCGCTCGGCTCAAAAGTGTACGTGGAAGGTTACGGAACGGCTGTTGCCGGCGATACCGGTGGTGCCATCAAAGGGAACCGCATCGACGTCCTTGTGCCGAATACGGGTGAAGCAATGAACTGGGGGCGCCGCACGATCCAGGTGACGATTTTGGACTAATGTGTTTATGCGCAAATGGAAGAAACAAAAAAATAGCATATACATCAGGAAGTGAAAAGGGTACGATGGGGGATCAACTGAATTTTTGGAGGCCGCCCGGCTAAACAAAGCTCAGACGAAGTGTTTTGTTTAGCCGGGCTTTTTATTTTGCCTTGGCATTTTCCGGAAAACATTGTAAAGTAAGGTTAGAAATCGAGAGGAGTGGTTGAGTTTGTCGTTTCCATTGATCATCGCCGAAAAACCCGACCAGGGGCTCACCCTTTGTTCGGTTTTTCCCTTTGTAAAACGCCAGGGCTATATCGAGATCCGTCCCAATGACATTTTCCCGGAAGGCGCCTACTGCACATGGGCGGTCGGCCATTTGGCGCAGCTCGTGCAGCCGGAAAGCTATAACCCCGCCTGGAAGCAGTGGAAGCTTGAAACGCTGCCGATCATTCCGGAAAAATTCCGATATGAAGTTTCCAAAACGAAATATAAGCAGTTTCATACCGTCAAAAAGTTGCTGAAAGATGCGCGTGTGACAGAGATTATCCATGCGGGCGATGCCGGCCGAGAAGGGGAGCTGATCATCCGCAATATCATCCATTTGTCCGGCATCAAAAAGCCGCTGAAGCGCTTATGGATCTCTTCTCTGACACCGCAGTCGATCAAGGAAGGGTTCCGGAATCTTTTACATGACGAAGATACCAGTTCTTTATATCATGAGGCATATGCTCGCGCTTGTGCGGACTGGCTTGTCGGCATGAACGCCTCGCGCGTCTACAGCCTGCTTCTAAAGCAAAAAGGGATCAATGATGTGTTTTCTGTCGGACGCGTCCAGACGCCGACCCTTGCTTTAATTGTAAAAAGGGAACTTGAAATCGAAAATTTTAAGCCTGAACCGTTTTGGGAAGTCACCGCCTTGTTTCAATTTGATGACAAACAATACGAAGGAAAGTGGGTAAAAAATGGCGAATCGCGTTTAAAAGACCCCGCCATGGCGGAGCGGATCGCCGCATTTTGCCGACAAAAACCGGCAAAAGTTGCGGCGCTTAAAAAAGAAAGAAAAGAATTCCAGCCCCCGCTTCTGTTTAATTTATCGTCACTGCAGGCGGCCGCAAACCAGGCTATTAAATTCCCACCGAAAAAAACGCTTGATCTGGTACAGTCTCTGTACCAAAAAGGGATCGTATCCTACCCGCGTTCCGATTCCAATTACGTCACAAAAGGGGAAGCCGAAACGTTTCCGGATATTTTGCAAAAACTGCAGACTTATCCTGAGTATGCCCCGTTTTTCCCGCTTCCGCACCCCTCCATCATCAACAATAAACGCTTCGTGAATGAAAAAAAGGTGTCTGACCACTATGCGATCATCCCGACTGAACAGGTGGTAAACCCGGAAAATCTTCCGAATGACGAGAGGAAAATTTACGATATGATTGTGCGACGTCTCATTGCCGCCCATTACGGAAATGCGGTTTATCATTATACTACGGTTAAGACGCTGGTGGACGGGCGCGCCGAATTTATTTCAAAAGGCACGCAGATGGAAAAAGAAGGCTGGCGCAAAGTCATTTTTGCAAATGAAAAAGAGAAAGACCGCATTTTGCCGGAAGTCAAACAGGGGGATAAGGGCATTGTAAAGGATGTCAAGATAAAAGAAGGCAAAACCCAGCCGCCGAAACGGTATACGGAAGGACAGCTGATTACGCTTATGAAAACAGCGGGAAAATTTATTGAAGATGAAGCACTTGAAAAAGTGATGGCGGATGTCGAAGGGCTCGGGACGGAAGCAACAAGGGCAGGGGTGATCACTTTATTAAAAGAGCGTAAATATATCGAAGTGAAGAAAAATCAGGTATATGCAACCGATAAAGCGAAAGTGCTCATCCGCGCGGTCGGCGGTAAAATCCTCGCCTCCCCGGAAATGACGGCAAAATGGGAGCAGCGTCTCCGGGAAATCGGGAAAGGGCAGGCATCCCCGGCTGGCTTCATGGAACAGTCAAAAAAGCTGTCAGCCAAAATTGTGCACGATGCAGTCCAATCCGCAAACGAATGGGATTTTTCCGGTTTGAAAGTGGATGAGATCAAAAGGGTGAAATCGAAATATACATTAGGCAAAAAGATGGGCAAATGCCCGAAATGCGGCGGCGATATCGTTGATAAAGGCAATTTTTACGGCTGCAGCGCCTATCAAAAATCGGGATGCACCTTTACGCTTCCGAAAGTCATACTCGGCAAAAAAATCAGCCAGGCGAATGTAAAAAAACTTTTAGCCGGCGAAGAAACAAACCTCATCAAAGGATTCAAGAAAAATGAAAAGGCGTTCGATGCCAAACTGAAACTGGAACAAGAAAAACTGCGCTTTATTTTTGGAAAAGAAAAAACGGAGGGTTAACCCCGCTTATTCGAGAGCGGGGCTATCTGCCTGACGGCGGTTTTTCTTCCGATTCACCAATATGGCAATGGCGATGATAAATATCATGACGATCAAGCTTGCATAAAACCCGGGGCGGATTTCTTTTTCCGCCAGTGTCCCGCTGATCGAGAGCAGCAGAACCACCATACCGATATAACCCATTATTTTGTCAGAGCCTTTCATTTTTAACACGCGCATTGCGGAGAGGATAATAAACAGCCAGTTCATTAAAAGCAAAATCCCGGCAGCTGTTGTAATGTATTCGTAAATTTTCCCCGGCAAAAGAAGCGCAGTAATTATGGATAAAACCAAACCGGCGGTAGCGAGTGCCAGTGATGGAAGGGGGAGGTTTTTCCACTTTTTGATCTTTTTCTCGAACAGTTTTGGCGCGTCTCCGTCATCCGACAAGGTGACAAGTAGATTGGTTACCCCGAACAGAGAAGCAGTCATGGTGGAAAATCCGGCAATAATAATCGCCCCATTAAATACATGGGGGAAAAAAGTAAGATGATAATCATCCATCGCCTTGACAAACGGGCTTTCTTTATCGTTAAAAGCCGTGTATGGTTCCATAGTGACGGTAAGGCCGAGCGAGAGCACGTAAATGATGGTTAACAAGACTAACATAATCGATCCCGACTTTGGCGCATCGTCCTTGTTTTTTAATTGCATCGCCATTAAGCCGATGACTTCGATCCCGCCGAACGCATAAAAGGCGTAAATGAGTGAAGCCCAAAAGCCCATCAAGCCGTGGGGGAGGAACTCACCATAAGTATCCGGAAGCCGCACTCCGCCTCCGTGCCTTCCGTTAATCCAGCCGGACAAGGCGCAAAACGCAAGCACGATAAACATGACAATTGCTGCGGTTTTGACAACGGCCAGAATATTTTCCACCTTGTCAAATCCTTTTGTGCCGAACAGGACGACAATGATGGCAAGAGATGCGTAAACGGCCGCCATTACCCATAACGGCGCATTTTGGAACCAAAACTTTGTCAAAATGGACAGCGCGGTTAATTGGCTGCCCATAATGAGGATATTTGAACACCAGTAATTCCAGCCGCAGCTGAAACCAGCCCAATTCCCGTAAGCTTTTTTCGCATAATAGCAAAATGAGCCTTCGCGCGGGTCATCGGCTGTCATTTTCGCGAGCGCATGGAAAACGATATATGTTCCGATGGCTGCGATCAGGAAAGAAAACACGATCGAAGGGCCAGTGGTTTTAATTCCGATGCCTGAGCCGAGAAAATACCCGGTTCCGATCGTGCAGCCGACACCTACAAGCGAAAGCTGCCACCACGCTAAATTGCCTTTTTTTGCCGCTTTCGATGGTTGTTTCGAATTGCCCATCCGGTTCCCTCCTTTACCATACATACTGTTTGATAAAGGATGCCGGATTATGTACGGGTTCCGGCTGTTTTTTCGTTCAGGCCTTCGCAGAAAAACTTGTACATTTTATGCCGTGCCATCCTTTTTTATGCGGGGAAATGCATCATTTTGGGAAAATGTGAAACTTCATCTGCATTTTTTCGTAAAGAAATATTAAAATACGATTCAAACGGATACGAGGTGGCTTTTGATGTCCCGGAAAAACAGCAAAACAAAACATGCGATCTTCAGCCTCGGTTCTGTCGGGCTGCTCGTTTTGGCGAAACTGAAATATGTACTGGCAATCTTAAAACTAATGAAATTGTCATCTTTATTCACCTTATTTTTATCCCTTGGCGTGTACGCTATTGTTTACGGCTGGAAATTTGCGGTTGCATTGATATATTCGATGCTTTTGCACGAATCAGGCCATATGATCGCGGCTAAAAAACGCAGGGTGAAAACATCGCCGATCTTTTTTATCCCTTTTGTCGGGGCGGCTGTCGGCATTCAAGAAGAAATCAAACATTCCAAAGATGAAAGCTATATTGCTTACGGCGGCCCGCTGTTCGGGACGGCCGCAACGGTCATTGCGCTTCTTTTGTATTTATTGACGCACGGGGATGTATGGCTGCTCGCCGTTTACCTTGGCGCGGTGATTAATCTTTTTAATTTAATTCCGTTTTCGCCTTTGGACGGCGGAAGGATCGTTACGGTCATTTCGCCGAAAATATGGCTGATCGGCCTTATGCTGCTTTTGGTGTATTCATTTTTCGCGCCAAATCCGGTGATCGTCTTTATACTCATTATCGGTGCCTTTGAAGCTTTCTCCCAGCTGCGGCGCCCGTATGCGGCCCGGCTTTCTCAAGGTTTTTTGCACCTGCTAGAAAAAAGAAAACAGGCTTTGCAAAGCTTCCAGCAAACGGAGGACGTATATGAACGGAATGTGCTTGCCTATGAAGATGAACAATACGGCCGGCGGTTAAAGGAACGGGTGCGGTTTATAAGAGAGAACGAACATTTACGGAAGAACTACAAAAAGGTGCGCCTCGCCCTGCTGGAAAAGCGGCTGGAAATTTATCAATTTACGTCTTTTCAAGATCCGGAGACCGGGCTGGAATGGCTGGAGAGAAATATAAAAGAGGAAGAAAAAAACGCCCTGCAAATGAGGCAGTATTTCCAAACGGCGGCAAAAGAAAAAATTCTCGCGGGGCTGGCCTACCTGTTGCTCATTGTGGTGCTTGGAATCCTGCTTTACATCAGCCGAGATATTCTCCCGGATCCGCATGCGTTTAACGCTGCGGGCCGGGCAATATTTTAAATTGGGATCAAGGAGGAGTCGTTGTTTAAATAAACAGTTTAGGCTGTTGAAAGCAGTCTATTTTTTTGGCCTGTAATTGATGATAAAATAAACATGTATCTTGAAAAATATTGTGCAAAGGGGGAAACACATTGTCGAAAATTTACGGTGCGGTGGTGGATTCCGAGACGCGCTGCATCCATTATGCTTCTCCATTGGATGTGGTTGCGATAAAGTTTAAGTGCTGCGGGAAATTTTATCCTTGCTACCGGTGCCATGAAGAAGCAGAAGATCATCCGGTGGCACGCTGGGAAGAGCAGGAATGGAATGAAAAAGCCATTCTTTGCGGCGTATGTAAACACGAACTTGCAATCCGTGAATACTTGGCAGCAGGGCATTGCCCCCATTGCGGCGCCTCGTTTAATCCGGGATGTGCCAACCATTACCATCTTTACTTCCAGATGGAGCCGTCCTGCGGTGTGCCAGTAGAGAAAAAACAATCTAAAACCGAATAGGGGACAGCTTTGTTACCGCTTTAAAAATTCACAGTAGGGCCTTTATAAAGTTGTAAAACGTTTTAAGTCACAAAATAGTCAAGGCGGCCTTTAAAAAGCACGTAAAGACCGTCTCAAGTCAAAATTGAATTGCTTTTCACCTTGACCACCTTCATAAAATATGATATGGTTAACTCAACCAAAATACTTTAGTATATTAGAGTGCTAACATAATAAAGAGAGAATGGTAGGAAGTGAAAAAGATGTTTTTACCGGAAGGCAGCCAGGATGAGATTGGCACAATTGTCGCCAACCGCTCAAAAGTGTTTGAAACATTCCGCCGGACAGCGGAGCAGCGGAATTACACGGAAATCTCAACGCCGCTTGTGGAATATGCGGAAACTTTTACAAACGAAAAAGTCGGCATGAAGCTGCAAAATATGCTGAAATGGTTTGACGCCCGCGGCCAGATTGAAGTGCTCCGGCCGGACTGGACGACGTCAATCGCGAGAGCGCTCTCGCAGAAACCGTTCCGGCAGTATAAATGGGCATACCAAGGTTCCATTTTCAGGCAGGAAACGCCGGGCCTTGAAAGCCGCCAGGTTGGGATTGAAATCGTGGATCTGCCGGCGATTTTAGGGGAAAGCGAATGTTTATTTTTTGCCAATGATTTTTTCGGCAGGCTCGGGTTGGAAGCTGTGATGGTCGAACTCGGCCATGCCGGCATATTTGAAGAATTGGTGGCGCGGCTTGAGTTGCCGGCCGGACAGGTTGACAGATTAAGAGGCGCGATGCACGATAAACGAAAAGACGAAGTTTACGGGATTGCGCGTACCGGAGGAAACAAAAAAATCGCGGAAGAACTCGCAGCGCTCGTTGATGCGTACGGCCCGTTCCAAATGATCGAAACGTATTTGGAACGCTGGAAAGGCGAGCCGGAACTGTCCGAAAAACTCAAACATATCCAAAAGTTAGGGGAAACATTGTTTTCCATTGGCATGGAAGACGTCATCATCGATCTTGGCAGGGTGAAAAACCTTCCTTACTATACCGGCATTTTGTTCAGGGGATTTTTAAAAAAAACCGGCACGTCCTGTTTTTCCGGCGGGCGCTACGACAAACTGTATGAACAGTTTAACCGTAATACAACCGCAGTCGGAATTGCCTTTGACGCGGATATTTTGGCGGAGCAGCTCGATCGTGCCGGAAACCGGGAAAAAATCTGCATCATTGCCAATGAAGAAACGCTTGCCGACGCGGAAAAACTGAGATCAACATACTCATCAAGCATCGTGGATATCCGGTTTGAAAAGCCGCAAAAAGGCGAGTTCAGCACAGTGCTCCGCTTTACAAACAAGCACGGCAAATGGGAGGCGGAAGAAATTTGACCATCAGCATTGCATTGACAAAAGGGAGAGTTGAAAAACAATTTTTGCAGTATTTGCAGTCGCGCGGATTTGACGTCGGGCCGCTCATTGAAAAAGGCAGGAAACTCCTTGTTGAAACGGATGAATTCACCTGTATTTTCGTCAAAGGATGGGATGTGGCGACTTATGTAGAATACGGGATTTGCGACCTCGGCATCGTCGGTGAAGACATTTTGGCGGAAACCCGGCCGGATGTTTTTGACTTAATGCCGCTTCCATTTGGAAAATGCAGGTTTGCGCTGGCAGGGAAACCGGAAAGCATTCGTCATAACCGGAAACGGAGAATCGCAACGAAATACCCGAATGTTACACAGCGCTTTTTTCGCGAAAAAGGCGAATCGGTAGACATTGTCAAATTGGAAGGGTCCGTTGAGCTGGCGCCGATCGTCGGGCTCGCGGATGCGATCGTCGATATAGTGGAAACAGGTACGACCCTAAAGGAAAATGGCCTTGTCGTCATTGAGGAGATCCAGCTGATCACAGCTAGGCTTATTGCCAACCGTTCGGCTTTAAAAATAAAGAAACAGTCCATCCAGCCATTTATCGAAAAACTACATGGAGAAGGGGTTTACAAATGATCAGGGAATACACGCAGGAAGAATTTGCTGAAAATTTTTTGCGTTCCAAAAATAAGGGCGGCGCGCTCAATGAAGAAGTGTTAAAGACAGCGAAAGAAGTACTCGAAGATATCCGCTTAAACGGGGATGCGGCCGTCAAAAAATATGTTGCCAAATTTGACGACGAAGTGCCGGATACATGGGAAGTTTCCGCCGAAGAACGTAAACAGGCGTGGCAGGAAGTTTCGCAGGAGGTCATTGAGGCCCTGAAAAAAGCAGCTGAGAATATCCGCAGTTTCCATGCCAAACAGCTGCAAAACTCGCGGATCATGCAAATGGGTGAAGACATCGTTTCTGGGCAGCTGTTCCGTCCTGTTGAAAGAGTCGGAATTTATGTGCCGGGCGGGACAGCCTGCTATCCATCGTCTGTTTTGATGAACGCGATTCCGGCCGTTCTGGCGGGCGTAGAAGAAGTGATCATGGTGACGCCGGTACGGGAAGGCACAAAAATTGCCCCGATCTTATCGGTTGCAGCCGATATAGCAGGCGTTAACACGATTTATAAAGTCGGCGGCATCCAGGCGGTCGGCGCGCTGGCGTACGGGACGGAAACGATTCCGGCCGTTGATAAAATCGTCGGCCCGGGGAATGCATATGTCGCGGCGGCAAAATCGCTCGTTTACGGCACGGTTGGCATTGACATGATTGCTGGCCCGTCTGAAGTGGCAGTTATCGCTGATGAAAATGCCAACCCGGTTTATATCGCAGCCGACCTGATTGCCCAGGCCGAACATGACAAAAGTGCCCGGACTTTCTTGTTCACAACGTCACGCAAGTTAATTGAGGAAACAAAAGCGGAACTGGAAAAACAATGCACTGTCCTACCGCGCCGTGAAATTGCCGAGGCATCGATTCAAACGCAAAGCGCAGCCGTGCTGGTTGAAAATATTGATCAGGCTTTTGAACTTTCCAACCGGCTCGCCCCGGAACATTTGGAAATCCAGGTCCAAAATCCGCTCCAGCAGCTTTCCAAAGTAAAAAATGCCGGATCCGTATTTCTAGGTGAAAACACGCCGGAAGCGATCGGCGATTATTATGGCGGCCCGAACCACGTCCTGCCGACATCCGGAACGGCAAGATTTTCATCCGGCTTGTCGGTTGACGATTTTTATAAAAAAATTACGTACTTGTATTATTCCGAAAAAGCTTTGCAGGAAGCGGCGCCGCAGGTCATTGCGATTGCCAATGAAGAACGGCTTGCTGGGCACTTGCGGGCGGTTGAAAAACGGGTGAAAGGGTGAAAAAATTGCGCACAGCGGCAAAAAGCAGAAAAACAAATGAAACATTCATTGAAGTTGCCGTCCATTTAGACGATCCAACAGAAGTATCGATTGAAACAGGCATCGGCTTTTTTGACCATATGCTTGAATTATTTGCCAGGCATGGGCGCATCGGCCTTGTTGTAAAAGCAAAAGGCGATCTGCACATCGACAGTCACCATACCGTCGAAGATGTTGGCATTGTGCTTGGGCAATTGGTCCGGGAAGCGCTCGGCGATAAAAAAGGCATCACCCGGTACGGCTCTGCGTATGTCCCGATGGACGATTCGCTCGGTTTTGTCGCCATTGACATCAGCGGCCGGCCATTCCTTCATTTTGATGCGGAATTTGACAATCCAAAGCTCGGCAATTTTGACACCGAGCTCGTGCACGAATTTTTCCAGGCATTTTCGTTTCAGGCTGCGATGACGGTGCACGCCAGGGTGTTATACGGTGTAAACACGCACCATAAAATCGAATCGCTCTTTAAAGCTTTAGGTAGGGCGCTCCATCAGGCTGTGGCGGTCGACCCGGAAATCAAGGGCGTAAACTCGACAAAGGGGCTGATTGAATGATCGCAATTGTGGATTACGGCATGGGCAATATCGCGAGCGCTTCGAACGCTTTCCGCACGCTCGGCTATGACGTCGTTGTAACGGACGACCCGGAGCAGCTGAATGATGCATCCCATATCATTCTGCCGGGGGTCGGCGCGTTTAAGGCCGCCATTGAAGAAATTGAAAAACGGGGGCTGAGGCCGGTTTTGCAAGACCTCGCACGCAAAAAACCGTTCCTTGGCATCTGTCTCGGGATGCAGTTATTATTTGAAACCGGGTTCGAAAATGGCGTTTCAAAAGGGCTTGGTTTTATCCCCGGAACGGTTGAACTGATCCAGACAGGTGAAATTTTGCCGCATATCGGCTGGAATACTCTTGATGTGAAAGCGGGTTTCCCGTCCTTCAAACCTTTTCAAAATAAACACGTGTATTTCGTGCATTCTTACCAGGCGAAAACAAGCGCGCCTTATATTGTTGCCACAACCGATTACGGGGCGGAAATCCCCGCGGTTGTCCGCAACCGGAATGTATACGGCATGCAGTTCCACCCGGAAAAAAGCGGTAAAGTCGGCATGGCGCTGCTAAAAACATTTTTGCAGGAAAGCAGTTTGGAGGTACAGGCATGAGAATCATTCCTGCTATTGATTTAATTGACGGAAAATGCGTGCGGCTTTACCAGGGCGATTTCGCAAAGACAACAGAAGTTGCGCCTGATCCTGTAACCCAACTCAAACGGTTCATTGCTGACGGCGCGGAATTGGTCCATGTCGTGGACCTTGATGGTGCCAGAACCGGGAGGCCGGCGCAGCTTGAATTGATTGAAACATTATGCAAAGCATCTTCTGTGCCGATTGAAGTCGGCGGTGGCATCCGCGATCTGGATACGGTGCGCAAATATGCGGAGATCGGTGCGGACCGGATCGTGCTCGGCACCGCCGCCATTGAAAATCCGGAATTTTTAAAAGCGGCAGTGAAGGAATTCCCGGAAAAAATCGTTGCCGGCATTGATGCGAAAAACGGCAAAGTGGCAACCCACGGCTGGCTGTCGGTTACGGAGATGGATGCAATCAATTTTGCGAAAGAAATGGAATCGCTCGGTGTCCAACGCATCGTGTTTACCGATATATCAAGGGACGGCACGATGAAAGGCCCGAACCTCGAAGCGTTAAAATCACTGCTCGATGCGGTCAGCTGCGACATTATCGCATCCGGCGGCATTACGAGCGAAGAAGACGTGAAAAATTTAAGCGCAATCGGCATTCAAGAAGGGATTGTCGGCAAAGCGATTTATGAAGGTAAAATCCGGCTGAAGGGGGCGGAAAAATGATCGCAAAACGGATTATCCCATGCCTTGATGTCAAAGACGGGCAGGTTGTAAAAGGCACAAATTTTGTCGGGCTCCGCAACGTGGGCGATCCGGTTGAGCTTGCGAAGTTTTATTCGGAAAGCGGCGCCGATGAACTGATTTTCCTCGATATTACCGCCACCCATGAACAGCGTGATACGGTTGTCAACATGGTAAAAAGGACGGCGGAAAATGTGTTCATCCCGTTTACGGTCGGCGGCGGCGTGCGTACGATTGACGATGTCACCCGTCTGTTAAAAGCCGGTGCCGATAAAGTGTCGATGAATTCGGCGGCGGTCCGGAACCCGGAACTGATCCGCAAGTCGTCAGAACGGTTCGGGGCGCAATGCGTTGTTGTCGCAATTGATGCGAAAAAGGTCGCCGAAGGAAAATGGCATGTGATCGTAAACGGCGGCCGCATTGATACAGGCATTGACGCCATTGAATGGGCGAAGGAAGCCGAACGGCTCGGTGCTGGGGAAATCCTTCTCACGAGCGTCGATACGGACGGGGTCAAAGACGGATTTGACCTGCCGCTGACAAAAGCGGTTGTGGAGGCCATTAAGATTCCGGTGATCGCATCCGGCGGCTGTGGCAATCCGGAACATTTCCTGAAAGTATTTCAAGAAACGAATGCCTCTGCGGCCCTTGCCGCTTCCATTTTTCACGAAGGCACGTATACCATCAAAGAAGTAAAGGGCTGCTGCAGCAAAGAAGGGGTGAATATTCGTGAAGCTTGATTTTTCAAAAGGGCTGATCCCGGCAATTGTGGTGGACGACAAAACAGGCGATGTACTCATGCTCGCGTATATGAATGAAGAAGCGTACGAAAAGACGCTTGAAACAAAAGAAACATGGTTTTATTCCCGCTCCCGCGAAACGCTCTGGCATAAAGGCGAAACGAGCGGCAATACGCAAAAAGTGAAATCGATCCAGGTCGACTGCGACGCTGACACGCTTTTGATCCGCGTAGACCCGGAAGGCCCGGCCTGCCATACTGGGGAAAGGACTTGTTTTTACAGGGCCATTGGCGGGAACGGGGAAGTGGTTGAGGGAGATTTTTCAAGCCGGAGAATTTTTGATGTATTAACAGAGGAAATCGAAAGCCGTAAAACTGAACCGGTCGAGAATTCCTATACGAATTACCTGTTTGATAAAGGCATTGATAAGATCGCGAAAAAATTTATCGAAGAAGCGGGCGAAGTCATCATCGCAGCGAAAAATAACAGCAAAGAAGAACTCGTTTACGAAACGGCGGATTTGCTGTTCCATACTTTTGTCCTGCTTTCCAACCAAAATGTAAAACTGTCTGAAGTCGAAGCGGAATTGTGGAAAAGGTCGGCGAAAAAAGGCAACAGCAAAGGCGACCGGAAAAAAATTGAGAAGTGGTGAGTTATAATCCGGCAGAAAAAGGGCTGGCCATTTGGGGTCAGCCCTATACTTATTTACAAACCTGGATGTAATAATATAATGTCGTACCGTCTTTGACAGTCGACAGTACATGATGCCCGTGCCGTTTACATGAAGCCGGCACATTGATGAATGATTGTGGGCAATCGGCGATGACTTCCAATATTTTGCCGTCTTCCAATTTTTCGATTGCCTCAAGCGTGTAAAGTTCAGGATAAGGGCATGATTCCCCGCGGACATCAAGTGTCGCGTCCACAACGAAGTTTTCAGCCATCTTCATTTACCTCCTTTAGATTATGCTGTTGTCTTTTTGGAAGGCAATGTGCTTTTCACAGCAATTTTTCTCGTGTACCAATTTTCCCTCCAAATGATAAGTAAATAAAGTACAACCAGGAATGCGCCGGTGCTAAGCAATGCCCCGCCCCATCCGAGCGAGGAAACGAGGTTCACTTCCGGCCATCCTTTTACAAATACATCGAATACGCCCCAATGGTCCCAGCCGTAAGCCAAAAGGGTCGCGCCTGCCACATTTCCTGCGCCGACGGCAATAAATTGCACCTGGCCCTCTGTAATCCGGTACATCCATCCCGTTTCACATCCGCCCGCAATCACAATCCCTACGCCGAACAGAATGCCGCCGATAAACGCCCCCGGGCTTGCCCAGTGGACGACAGGCGCGATGCCTTTGAAAATAAAAATGGCCGTTCCTACGGTCTGTACCGCCATGCCGGCAATGATCGCTTTTCCGAGCGTACCCCGGCCTGTAAGCCATAAATCCCTGAGCCCGGAAGTAAAGCAAATTTGCCCGCGCTGTATCAGCATCCCGAAAACCGCCCCGAACAGCGCAGCCATCCCGAGCATGGCTTTTCCGGCAGAAATATAGTAGGCCGCAATCAGGATGATGATGATCAACACGACGAACGCGGCATAAAGCTGCTTGTTTTGTTTTTGCGCGGACGGGGAAGCCGTTTTTGCAGGGCGGAGGCCAAACTCTAATTTTGGTTTTCCTTTAAAGACCGGCAAAACCGCGAGTTTGACACCAAAATACGTTCCGATCGCAGTCCCGGCAATAAAGAACCAAGCGTGGAGCGAAAACTGCGGCAGCCCTGTAAAGAATGCGGCCAGATTACATCCCATCGCCAGGCGCGTTCCAAACCCGGCAATAACGCCACCGATAAATCCCCATACCCAGCGGCGTTTCTGGCGGGGAAATTTCCATTTAAAATTTTTGCTGATGAGTGCGCTGAATAAACTGCCGAGCAGCATTCCCATGACAAGCCAGCCATCCGTCCGGTCAACCGGCTCCCCGATGAGTTTAATTTCCTTGAAATATGCCCAATCGGAAGTATCCACGTCAAAAAGCTGCAGCAAATTGCCTCCCCAGCGTGTAAACTCTCCGGTAACGGCCCAGAGTGTTCCGGTCAGCCCAAAATAAAAAGCGGCAAAAACGCCGGCCAAAAGTAAGACAATAAATGGATTCCAAAATCGGTTAAAACATTTATTGTGGACTTTTTGCAATAAAGCAATGATCAAAATTACGGCCTCCTCTCTTAAATTTTATTGTGTCGTAAATAACACAATTATCATTATAGCAAATTTTTCAGGTCATAAATGCCGGAGTCTGGGAAAATCAGCGTTGGATCTCCGGAAATCAGTAGAAAATAAAAGAACGATTAGCGGAAGCAGGCAAAAATCTCTGTTAGAAATGCCTCCAGCGTATCATTTCAGAAGCAGTTCCCTTTATCCCAAAATGAAAAAATGATAAAATAATGAAACATATCACATTAGAAAGGGGGAGGTGGCTCGAGTCCGGCATCGGCCGCTCAAGCCAGTGAGGAAACAAATGAGAAATAATCAGAAAAGCGGAATGTTTTACGCATTTTTCGCTTATTTTTTGTGGGGGCTTTTTCCACTGTACTGGAAGCCGATTGAACAGGTGCCGGCCATTGAAATTTTGGCGCACCGCATTTTTTGGTCTTTTATTTTTATGATTGTACTTTTATTCTTTTTAAGGAAAATGGCAGATTTGAAGTCCAGTATCATGGACGGCATCTACCATCCTCGCACGCCGCTTTTATTGCTTCTGGCGTCTGTGCTCGTCAGCGCAAACTGGTTTATTTACATATGGGCGGTCAACCACGGCCATGTCATTGAAACAAGCATGGGGTATTACATCAATCCGCTCGTCAGCATCCTGCTCGGGATCATTTTTTTAAGGGAGAAGTTGAACCGCTGGCAGCTCATTGCTTTTCTGCTTGCAGCATGCGGGGTGGGCATCCAGACGTTCAGCTACGGGCATATTCCGTGGATTGCGATCGGCCTTGCGCTCACATTCGGGTTTTACGGCCTTGTGAAAAAGAAAGTAGATATCGATGCGTTCCTCGGCCTGACATATGAAACATTCTTTGTCATGCCGGTTGCGCTCATTTATTTAACGATCATTCAAGTAAAAGGGACAGCTTCTTTCGCAACGGTTTCTCCGATGACGACCGCGCTTTTGATCGGTACCGGGATCGTGACGGCTGTGCCGCTGATTTGTTTTGCGCAGGGGGCGAGGAGAATTTCGCTGACGATGATTGGCTTTTTCCAATATTTAACCCCGACAATGACGCTCATTTTGGGCATTGCCCTTTTCAAAGAACCATTTACGCATGTGCAGCTTTTGTCATTCTCTTTTGTTTGGCTGGCACTGATCGTATTTTCCATTTCGGGAATCATACCGAAGAAAAAATTCCATTTGGAGGAAATCGCTTAAAAAGCGGGCCTTTCCGGCAACGGATCGGCCTGCTTTTTCGGCCCATTTTTTTTTAGATATAATGAAATAGGAAGATTGGGCATTTCAATCACAAGGGAGAATTTTGCCATGTCCAAGTTTCAGTTCCGTCCGGCGGCTTTTAAAATGATTTTTTTCATCTATATTTTGAGCACATTTTTCTTTTCGCTCCTCTATGTCCTGCCTATTTCGCACAAACAGCCGCTCGGTTTCGTTGACGCCTTTTTTCTGTCTGCTAGCTCCATCAGTGCGACAGGGCTGACGACTTTTACGGTCGCAAACACACTTACATTGGCAGGAAAACTCATTTTGCTCATCCAGATGGAATTCGGCGGGATCAGCATTATGGCATTAGTCGGGGCGCTTTTAATTTTGCTCCGGACCAATGCACCCGTTCCGTCGCAAACGCTGATGATTTTTGACCAGAACCAAAACAGTAGCCGCTCGATTTCGAAATTGATGTCCTTTATTGTTACATATACTATTGCGGTGAAGACGGCAGGATTTTTGTTGATCCTGCCGTCAGCACTGGAGAATGGCAGCAGTGCTTTTGCCGCTTTTTTTCTCTCGGTTTCCACATTTACGAATGCCGGATTTGAGATTTTCGGCAATGGTCTTGATGATTTTAAAGGGAAGCCGTTTGTTTTATTTGTGTTAAGCTGTATGATCATACTCGGCGTCCTCGGCTTTGCGGTCGTGATGGAACTTTTGCATTCACGAAGGAAAAAGAAAAGCCTTTATTTTAAAGTAAATGTTTTGATGCATCTCGTTTTGCTTGCCGCCGGCTTTCTCTTTTTCTTTCTGGCAGACTTTATCAATATGCCAGGATTTTCATGGAAAGAAAGAATCGTCCAGTCCCTGTTTTTCAGCGCCGCGCCAAGAAGTGGGGGACTTGCTTCGCTCGATTTGCATCTGTTTTCTTTCCCGTCGCTCTTATTCATGATGGTGCTCATGTTTATCGGCGGATCACCAAGCAGCTGCGCAGGTGGCATCCGGACAACTACATTTGCGGTGATCCTGGCAAAACTTTGGTTCACCATCCGCGGTTCGAACAACGCACATATGTTTAGACGTACATTGTTTACGGAAGATGTAAATAAAGCATTTCTCGTTTTCTTTTCCTTCCTCTTTATCTTTTTTACTTCATTTTTTGTGTTGTCTTTTACAGAAAAAGCGCCGCCTTTTGCGCTCGCTTTTGAGACAATGTCGGCGTTAACGACATGCGGATTTCTTTGGGGATCACGGCCGGGCTGACGGTATTCGGAAAACTGTGGCTCTCTTGTCTGATGCTGGTCGGCCGGCTCGGGGTGATCATTTTGATTTATACATTTTTGGAAAATAAAAATCAACGATGATATATACAAAAGAATCGATTTTAATCGGTTAGGGGTGAGTGTGTGAAAAATTTAAAAAAGTTTTCTCGTGCTCGGGCTCGGCCGCTTTGGATCAAGCGTCCTCAAGGAACTGGCAAGGCTCGGGTATGATGTAGTCGGCGCGGATAAAAATGAAAAAGTGCTCCAGGATGAGGAACTGCAGGATGCCGCCGCGTATTTGGTGGAGGTGGATGTCACGAGTACGATGTTTCTTGAAGAATTGAATGTGGCCAATTACGATGCGGTCGTTATCAGCATGGGGGACGATTTTGAATCCGCGATCTTAACGGTGCTTGCTTTGAAAGATCTCGGTTGTGAAACGATTTACGCCAAGGCGAATGATAAAAAGCGGGGAAGAGGATTGAAAGGGGCAGGGGCTACCGATGTATTTTACCCGGAAGAAGAAACGGGACGCCGCGTCGCTTACCATATTGCGAATCCGGACATTTTGCAGTACATCCGGCTGTCGCCGTATTGTTCAGGAGTTGAAATGGCAGTGCCAGAAGAATTTATCGGAAACACGCTGGCACAGCTGGATTTCCGCCGCAAATACAATGCGCTTGTCGTCATGATTACATCAGACAGCGAAAAAGTCCCGCTTGTCTCGCCCCCGTCTGATTATGTTTTCAAGGCCGGTGACACCATTTTTATGGTCGGCGAAAAAAAAGACCTGGAAAGGCTGCGGAAAAAATTTTAGTAGCGGGCGGGGTTTGCAAGGACAAGGCCGCCCCATTAAAGACGTTTTAAGTTTATAACGTCCGAGCAAAATGTCTTTCATGGCTGCTGAGAAATATACATTTTGAGATTATTCCGTTTATAAACCAGAAAAAGTTGCCCAACGTCATGGAAATGTTTCTCATTTTATATCCCGGCCCTTTTCAACACTCTTCACAGAATTTCTAATGAAAATTTTTTCACTCCCAATATACCATTCACTTGGAATATATCCTATTCAAGATAAACAAAACTTTTCGGGAATTCGCCGGTATATTCCGCGTCCGGCCGGAAGATCGTGTTGTTTTGCGCCTGTTCCATCGCGTGGGCGGTCCAGCCGACGACACGGCTTGCCGTGAAAGTCGGGGTAAATAAATCATCAGGCATGCCGAGCGACCGCATAATTGCTGCTGCGTAAAATTCAACATTTGTATACAGCTTCCTGCCCGGCTTGAATTGTTCCAGCAATTTTACCGCCGTCTTTTCAACATGCAGGGAAAGGGAAATCCAAGGATCATCCTGCCCGGCTTGCAGTAAAATTTTTTTTAAAGCGAGTGCGCGCGGATCTTTTGTTTTATAAATCCTGTGGCCGAAACCCATGATTTTTTCGCCGTTTTCAAGTTTTTTCCTGATCCAATTTTCGGCGTTTTCTATTGTGCCAATTTCATTCAGCATTTTCGTGACTTCAGAAGGCGCCCCGCCATGGAGTGGGCCTTTCATTGTCCCAATTGCGGATGTGACAGCCGAAACGAGATCCGATTCGGTTGATGTTGTGACACGCGCGGAAAACGTGGAGGCGTTCATGCCGTGTTCAAGCGTCAAAACCATATACGCTTCGAGCGCGCGTACATGCGCATCTGGCGGCTCTTTTCCAGTAAGCATATATAAATAATTTTTGACATGCCCGTATTCAGGGTTCGGAACAATCGGGGCCAGACCGGATATTTTCCGGTGCCAATAAGCAATCATCGTTGGCAGCACAGCCGTTAACCGGATTGCCGCATCTATAGAAGGCTGCCATGCACCCAGACTGGAAACGGCGGTGCGCAGCACACTCATGAAATCGATATCGTTTGGCAGCAGATGCAAAATTTTTTCCGTGTGTGAAGGGATTTGGCGGTATTGTTTCAATTTTTCCGAGAAATTTCCGAGCTCCTCACGGCCGGGAAAATGGCCGTTCCAAAGAAAATATGCGGCTTCTTCAAAAGTACGGCTGGCAGCGATTTCCTTCGCTTCTTTTCCGCGGTAAATGAGTATGCCGCGCGCGCCGTCTATAAAACTGATGGCCGTTTCGGCAGCTTTGATCCCTTTTAAACCAGGGCTGATCATATGCATCTTCCTTTCTTGTTATTATCATTATAAATGTTATAATTGATTAAAAAAATTAAATAATCATAATCAAATCAATTAAAAATGATAATCAAGGGGGGAGGAAGATGGATTTTAAATGGCTACATACATTTATCACAGCGGCAAAATATGAAAATTTCCGGAAGACGGCAGAAGCCCTCTATATTTCACAACCGACTGTAAGCGTCCATATGAAACTGCTGGAAGAGGAGATTGGTAGTCCCTTGTTCCAAAGGGAAGGCAGGAAAGTGCTTTTAACTGAAGAAGGAAGGACGTTTTTGCCGGTTGCCAAGCGCTTGCTGCAAGTATATGAAAACGGCCTGGAAGATATGGAACAGTACCGGCAGGGCTATTCGCAAAAGCTGGCGCTGGCAATGTCCCCATTGATCGGGGAATCGATCATGCCGTTCGTTTTAAAAAAATTTATGACCATCCATCCGGAAATCGATATATCCATCAAAGTGCTGGAATCAACCTATATTGCGGACGCAGTGCTTTCAGGCGAAGTGGATTTGGGGTTGTCGCGCTTGGAGGTCAAGCACTCGGAACTAAAATGCAGGCCGCTGTATGAAGATCCGGTTCTGCTTGTCGTGCCGCATGACGGGGCAGACAGCGAATCCGCGCCTCCGCTTGACGCCCGCGATGTGCTAAGAAACAATACATTATTTACGCATAACCATCCTGAATATTGGGAAGGCATGCTCAGGACATTGCGCGCGGAATTTCCTTTGCTGCGCACGATGCTTGTATCCCAGGTACATGTCACAAGAAGGTTTATTATCGAAGGGCTTGGGGTTTCTTTCTTGCCGGAATCCACCGTGCGCAGGGAACTGGCGGAAGGCCGGCTGTTATCGGTGCCGTGCCCGTTCTTGCAAATGCCGGTTGCGAGGACGTATGCGGTTTTAAAATACGAGCACAGGAAAGAAAGGCAATTTCTTGAATTTTTAAGCCAATTCCGGTTTTAAGGAAAAAGACAGTCCCAAAAGCCTTTAAAAAGCTAAGAGAATGCGATAATCGCGAAATTTACGACACTCCTTGCGGAAAAAGCGAGCAAATTTTTGCGGTCATCAAAAATGGGTGCCCTTTTGCCAAGCTTATCGGGTTTTGGGACTGCCCCTTTCCAGTTTTCTTACATTTTTTGCAAAAAAATTGTTGCTGTCAAGTACCGCCTTGCCAGCATTTGAAAATAAGCGGTGAACACGGATAACGTTGCAATCACAATTGTATTGCGGATCGCTTCTTTTTTCGGGTCATTCGGAGGTATATATTCTGATATCATTTCTTCCGCTTTTTTCGTAATCATACTCTCCATTGCGGCAATCATATGTTTATGGCTTCCAAATGGAAAATTTTCCGCTTCCCGCATCGTATTTAATTCTTCAAAAAGCTGTGAATAGGTTGCATACAGCTGGACAGGATTGATCAAATCATCGTGTTCGTCTTCCGGATCGTTGACAATCAGCTTTAATAGCTTGCGGATCGAGTCAAAATCAAGCGCTGTTTTTAAATCCTCCACCAAAAACAATAGCGCCATCTGCTCAATCGAGTATTTTTTTCCCTTTTCAGGTGCGACAATCATCTCTTTAATATCCCGCTTAACCCAGTTTTGAATGGCGGTAAGGGTAAAATTCGTATTTTCGATCTGGCTGCCGAGCGCCACAATTTCATTCAATGAGAATCCGAAATCATCCGTATTTTTCTTGAGGATTTTCGTGAAAATCGGGGGCATCACAGCAGAAGCGAAGGATCGGGCCGGATTTCCACCGTTTTTCTTCACCCATACTTTCTGCAAAAATGCGGCAGGTGTTTGCGGGCCCCAGCCTTTCAGTGCTAGTAAAAGGTCTGCCATTTCCCTGCGCGTCATTTGAAAAAGTTCCACGTCACAGCACCTCCCAATCATTGCCATGCTACTTTTAATCGTATGATTGAAAAGTTGAAAAGTCAATGACAGCCGGTTGAAATCGTTTCATATCCGGCATGCGGGGAAAATAAAAACCATTGTGAATCTTACTATATTAAAAAAACCTTGCATTTTTATCAATAGGTTCATATAATAAGTTCATAGGAACCTAAAATATCACTCGATGAGAAAAGGGGAAATCAAGTTGAAGAAATTTTTCATGCTGCTAATGTCTTTGACGTTAGTTTTTTCAGTCGTTGGCCTAAACTTTTCGCATGCTGTTGATGCAAAGGGTTACCGTTCAGTGAAGCGTTCCTACCAGTCGGTACCGAAAACGACAACGCCTTCAACGAAACAAAATTCACAATACCAGTCAAAAACAAACCAAAATACAACGTCCATATTCGGCAATAAGTCGAATACGGCTTCATCTTCTTCAAAAGGCAGCTTTGTAAAAGGGCTGCTGCTTGGCGGATTGGGCGGTATGCTGTTCGGATCGATGTTCAGCCATCTGGGCGGACTGGGGATGGCTTTAACGGCTATGGTCAATATTTTAATACTCATCGCATTGGTATTGATCGTTATTAAACTGTTCCAGTCTGTTTTCAATAACCGTAAAAAAGATCGCGAGGTATATGAACGATGGAAGAACTAAAGCTTACTGAACAAGAACTGATCAATGCGGTCTGCTCCTATGTAGCGGACCAGCATTATGCATATCCGGAAAATGTGATGGCGGTGCTCACGTACGATGACGGGATCGGCTACGGGGCCGATGTCGAATTGAATGGCAGGGATCTTGAGCCCTTGACCGAACCGAAGCTGATCCAAGCGATCCGCAAATATTTGGAAGAACAATATAGCATTGACCCGTTTGCCGTCAGCATCCGGCTTGAAATTGAAGACGTTGAAGGCATGGTCGCGTATGTAGACTGACAAAAAGCTTGGCACGAATATTCGTGCCAAGCTTTTTTTGAGGCCGGAAAACAATCGAACATCCTCCATGATTACGGTATAATAAAAAAGGGGGGATGAGATGTACTGGAAACTAAGAATTCCTATGCTTCTCTTTATCTTTGGTTTTGTGGCGGGATTATATCAGAAATTCCCTGATTTTTTTCTCGCCGGTATAAATGATTTCATTGGAAGCGCAACTTATATTGGTTTGGTTGCCGTCTTGTTTTTGATGTTGGAAAAAATAAAAGTAAATGAGAAAAAAGTGCATTTTTTGATCGGGATTGTCATCATCAGTTTCGGCTTTTTGTTTGATACATTTATGGTTTGAGAGTTAAATTCATAATTTTATGAAAATGCATTACACTAAAAATACAACTTAGAAGGCTTTCATTCATGTACACAACGGTATTTTTCAAACTCAGCTTTTACTATAGATTTATCACACATACCGATCCTCCCCTGCACCGATGCCTGCCAAAAGCATCAGCCCGCCGACTGCCATCATTATCATGATCGGGATGTTCCAGATGTGTGCATAGTCGTACAAATAACCGACAAAAAAAGGTCCGACCGCCGCAATGAGATAGCCTGCCGACTGGCTCATGCCCGACAAATTTGCGGCTTCGGCAGCCGTTTCGGAACGGAGGCCGATGAATGCCAGCGCGAGGCTGATGCTTGCGCTCTGGGCTATCCCGATTAGGATAATATAGATCCACATCATAAAAATGCTCCCGCAGAACCACAAGCCGGTGAGCCCGCTTAAATAAAAAACGGCAGTCCCGAAAACGAGGCTGATCTGGTTTTTCAACTTGTCCGCCCAGATCGGCGCCATAAAAGTAGCAGGGAGTCTGACAAACTGCATAACGGACAGCATTCAGCCGGCGGCCGCAAGCCCCACATGCCGGCTCACCATAACTTCCGCCAGCCATGCAATCGTGTTGTAAAACAAAAAGGACTGAAGGCCGAGAAACAATGTTACCTGCCAGGCAAGCGCTGATAACCAGACGGATCCGCCGTCCGCAGCGCGGTTCGCAGAAAACGGCATGCGGCTGCGCTCACGCAGTTGCGGAATCCATACAACAATAGCCAATAGGCAGACGATCCCCCAGACAAAAAGCCCTCATCTCCATCCGAGGCCAAAGCCGTTTACAAGCGGCACGCTGAGGCCGGAAGCGAGCGCCGCAAAGCCGCCCATCACTGTTGTGTAGATGCTTGTCATCAGGCCGAGTTTTTCAGGTAGCCTGTGCTTGATCAGGCTCGGGAGGAGCACATTCCCGACAACGTTTCCCGTCCCGATAAAAGCCGTACCTACACAAAAAGCAGGGCAGCGCTGCCGCATGACCGGATCAAGATGCCGACCAATAAAACGATCATTCCGAGAAACAGCGCGAGCTCCTGGCCGAGCCGGTTCGCCAGCTTCGGAGCAAGAATCAGCGCAAAAGAAAGAAGCGTGAGGGTTGTAATGAAACCTGCCGCTGCGTTTGACAAATGGAGTCCGTTGCGTACGGCGCCGACAACCGGGCCGACAGAAGTGATTGCCGGCCGCAAATTTGCTGCAATAAAAATGATACCGAGGACCAGAACCGATCCTGATAAAGCTTTTACAAGGTCTTTCTGTTGACCCATCCTTCATACTCCTTTAAAACTTTCCCGACTTAAAAATTGAAAACAAAAGCCACAAAAGCATCAAGGTTGCGACACCAAACCCGATTTCGATGATCGGATTTTTCCAAATCAAGGAAGATTGGCCGCTGATGGAGGTGCCGACCATCAGTCCGACCATCATTATGCTGAAGGCGAGCAGGACAATCGCAAATGAAAGGCGGTTGCTGATCCTGTCCAGTTTTTCCAAAAATAAATGCAGGTCCGGGATGACAATTTCCATCCTGAATTTTCCTTTCCGCATCGTTTTGGATATGTCGCGCAGATTTTTCGGCAGTTCCAGCAGGATTTCCACTTGATCAAGAAACGTTTTCCAACCTTTTTGGGCGATCCTTCCCAGACGGAATCTCTCTTTCAGCAGCCTTTCCCCAAACGGGCGCGCCGCTTCGATCAGGCTGAATTCCGGGTCAAGTGATTCCACGACGCCTTCGATTGTAATTAACGATTTACCGAGAATCGTTAAATCGGCCGGAAACCGGATGTGGTATTTGAATGCGATATGGTACAAATCGTTAATGGCTTCCCGTAAACTCAACTGGCTGACCGGCACATCGTAATATTTTTCGCGAAGGACCTCGACATCTTCCCTGAGCATGTGCAGGTCCGCGTCATCCGGAATCTCGGCAAGGGCATCGACCGACTTGATAATGGCATTTGAATCGGCCCGCATTAACGCAATGACGAGCGAGGCGCAGTGGTATTTTGTTTCTTCCGTCAGCCGCCCGACCATGCCAAAATCCATATAACAAAGGATATCCCCCGGGAGGACGACAAGATTGCCGGGGTGAGGGTCGCCATGGAAAAAACCGTCGACAAAAATCTGTTTCAGCATGGAATGGATGAGCCGATCGGAAATGGTTTTTCTCCGGTAGCCGAAAACATCCCCGTTGAAAAATTCGCTGATTTTCCTGCCCTTTATGTATTCCATTGTCAACACTTTTTTTGTTGAAAAATCCCAGTAAATCTTCGGGATGCAGACGGTGCCATCATCTTCAAACTGCTTCGCGATCCGTTCCGCATTCCGGCCTTCATGGTAATAATCGAGTTCAGACAAAATCGCCTGGGAAAATTCATCGACAATTTCCCGCAATTGGTAGTCCCTCGCCCATTCAAAACGGGACTCGAGCGACATCGATATGTCTTCCAAAATTTCCAGATCTGTTTCAATAATCGGGCGGATATTCGGGCGCTGTATTTTGACGGCAACCGGTTCTTCCGTATGCAGTTTTGCCTTATGAACCTGTCCGATCGAGGCAGTGGCAAGCGGCTCCGCGTCAAACTCGGCAAATAAATCGTCCACGCCTGACCCGAATTCTTCCTTAATAATCTCTTTTACTTCATCGTAAGAAAAAGGAGGCGCGTTATCCTGCAGTTTTTCTAGCTCCACAATGATCGACTCCGGCAAAAGGTCCCTGCGCGAGCTGGCCACCTGCCCGAGCTTAATAAAAGTCGGCCCCAAATCTTCCAGGAACTGCCGGATCCTTTCGCCGGTACTACGGTGGGCTGTGCGGGGGGATGAGGTTTTTCCCTGAGAAAAAGGAAGCAGTTCCACAAGCCCAAAATCACTGATGAGATAGCCGAGACCGTTTCGGATCAGCGCACCGGCGATTTCTTGATATCTTTTCCCGTGTTTCATCTTCCTGCGAAGCAAACAACCACCCCCGGATTCTCGTGTTTATGGAAAAAAAGCCGCCCCGGATGAAAGGGGCCAACCGGTTTATGGGTTCAAACGTTCTTCCAGCTGCTGGATGCGAAGTTCTAAAGCCTTGATTTCATCCTTCGTCGCCACGTTCATTTCAGAAAGGATTTGATTTACTCGCTCTTTGATAGCTTCATTCAGTTCCTGTTTCGACTGCTCTCCTTTTTCCAGCAGTTCATCGATCAGCTGTTTTGATTCTGCTTTCGTGAGGTTGCCCTTTTCAACAAGGCGGTTCACTGCTTTTTCTACCTGTTCTTTGCTGACAACCGCCATGCCGAGCCCTAAGGACAACAACTGGTTCATTCTATCCAACATGCCGATTCCTCCCTTTCTGGATTCTTTAATGCTATGATAGCCCAATATGAAAGGAATCACAAATGGAAAGCGGGCAGCGTAAGAAAAAATCCCAAACATTTCGTTTGGGATGACACTGCTTAATTTTTCCAATGTGCGGCAATAAATTCGTCGCGCCCGGATTTTGCCCGGTCCTCATGGTATTCCTTCGGGTTCTTTTTATAAAAATCCTGGTGGTAATCTTCAGCGGGATAAAAAGTTTTTGCAGGCAAAATTTCGGTCACGATTGGCTTTTTAAATTTGCCGCTTTCAGCCAGCGCCTTTTTTGACGCTTCGGCAAGCCGTTTTTGCTCTTCGTTATGGTAAAAAATTGCCGCCCGGTAGTTGCTGCCGCGGTCCTGGAACTGCCCGCCGGCATCGGTCGGGTCAATTTGCTGCCAAAAGATTTCGAGCAATTTTTCGTACGGGAAAATTTCAGGGTCATATGTAATTTGGACAGCTTCATAATGGCCGGTTTTCCCGGTTTTTACCTGTTCGTATGTAGGGTTTTCCACATCCCCGCCCGTGTAGCCGGAAACGACTTTTTCAATGCCGTCCCACTTGTCGAAAGGTTTCACCATGCACCAAAAACAGCCGCCCGCAAATGTTGCTTTTTCGAATTTCTGTACCATTCGTTCCCCTCCAAAAATACTTTTTTTAAATCGTAACATTCGCCGGCCAAGATTACAATGGATTTTATTTTGCCGTGCATTCCGCTTTTCCGTGGGGCTGTCCGGATAGTATAATATAACAATCAAGAAAATTTTCGTTTATCGAAATGAATGGCGGAGAAATGGCATGGACCGGGCTTTATCCTATATAAAACCTTACCGCAAACAAATCGCGGTTGCATTTTTTTTCATGCTCGTTGAACTGTCTGTCGAGCTTTTGCAGCCGCTTTTTATATCGAAAATCATCGATCATGGGATCGTAGCCCGTAACATGGGCGCGGTTATAAAATGGGGCGCTGTGATGATCGCCTTGGCGCTCCTGGCATTTTTGTCGGGAATCTCGAATTCTTTTTTCTCATCGTATGTCAGCCAGTATTACGCTGTGACCTGCGCATGCTACTGTATGAAAAAATCCAGTCATTTTCTTACGCGGATATGCACCAGTTTCGGACATCTTCGCTCGTAACAAGGATGACGAACGACATTACGCAAATCCAGCACACGGCTTTCAGTTCGCTCCGGATTATGATGCGGGCGCCGCTGCTTGTTGTAGGCAGTTTGGCCATGGCGGTTTTGGTAAACTGGAAACTGGCGCTTGCCATTGTTTTAGCAGCACCGTTTGCCGCATTCTTTCTTGTTTATATCAAAAAAGTGACAGACCGTTTGTTCCGCGAAGTCCAACAGCGGCTTGACAAAGTAAACGGGGTGCTGCGGGAAAATTTGGAAGCGATGCGGCTCATCCGCGCTTTTAACCGGAGCGGATATGAGGAGGGAATTTTTACCAAAGTGAACCGTGATTTGCGCGATGATACGAAAAAGGTGCCTCAGCTTATCGAAGTATCCGGGACGATGCTGTTGTTTATCATGAACCTGGCCATCCTTGTTGTGCTTTGGGCCGGAAACAGGCAGCTGTATGCGCATCATGTCCGGATCGGGGAAATCGTGGCGGTTGTCAACTACGGTTTCCGCATCACGGGATCCATTTCGATGTTCTCGACGATCATCAGCAACCTGTCACGCGCGAAGGCCTCGCTCGGACGCACGGATGAAGTGCTGCACGCGAATGTGACCCAGACGGAAAACGGGGAAGATGCCGATATCCGGGAAGGCGGCAATTGTGTTTGACCATGTGACGTTCCGTTATCCTGCAACGAACCGGGATGTGCTGAGAGATATTTCTTTTGCTGTCCGGCCGAAAGAGAAAATTGCCGTACTCGGGGCAACCGGATCCGGAAAAACGGCTTTGTTCCAGCTAATCCCGAGGTTATATGATACGAGTAGCGGGGGGATTTTAATCGACGGCATCCCCGTTTCCTCTTTCAGATTAAAAACTTTGCGGGACCAAATCGGCTATGTACCGCAGGAATCGTTGCTGTTTTCAGGCACGATTTCGGAAAATTTAAAATGGGGGAAACGGGACGCATCGCTGGAGGAAATGGTCCAGGCGGCAAAAGATGCACAAATTTATGAAACGATCGAAACCTTGCCGGAACAGTTTGAAACATTGATCGGCCAAAAAGGCGTAAATTTCTCCGGCGGGCAAAAACTGCAACTTTCGATTGCGCGTGCCCTTATCCGCCGGCCGAAAATCCTGCTGCTTGACGACAGCACAAGTGCGCTCGACTTGAAAACAGAAGCGAAATTGCTTGCGTCACTGGAAAAATACGACTGCACCATCCTGATGATTACGCAAAAGGTGAGCACAGCAATGGCGGCAGATCGGATTTTGATTTTGAATGATGGGGCTGTTGCCGCATACGGGCCGCATCATGAATTGATGGAAACTTCTCCCCTGTACCGTAAAATTGTGGAATCCCAATTTGTAAAGGAGTGGACGCACGATGCCTAGGCCGCCGCACGCGCGCGGGCCGGTGAAAGTAGAAAAGCCGAAAAACGCCTGGAAAACAGTCAGGCGGGCGGATTTGGCGTTACCTGTCAGCGCATCTTGGGCTTTTGTCTCTTGTTCTGTTCATGGTTGCCGTCAGTACGGTAACTGGACTGCTCGGGCCATACTTAATTGGTTACACAATCGGCCATTATATTGGGCACCGTTCAAGCGCCGAACTGCTTGATTTTATTGTGCTTTTGGCCGGCGTCTATTTTCTCCAGTCCGCTTCAACCTTTTTGGGAAATTATTTGATGATCGGCATTTTGCAGGATACGGTGTTTAAAATGCGGACGCAATTGTTTGAGCAGTTCCACCGGCTGCTGATTTCGTTTTTCGACCGCCGCCAGCACGGGGAGCTAATGAGCCGCGTCACGAACGATATTGACAATGTCTCGCAAACATTAAACAACTCGGCAATCCAAATTTTTTCCAGCACCTTGACGATATCGGGCATGGCCGCGATTATGCTATGGCTGAGGCGCTTTTGACGCTCGTGACGCTGATTGTCGTGCCGGTCATGTATTTCGGGATGAAATGGATTACAAAGCGCACAGGCAGACTCTTTAAAGAGCAGCAGCAATACCTTAGCGCCTTAAACGGTTTTATAGAAGAAAGTTTGTCAGGGTAAAAAATCGTGAAATCCTTTTCGCAGGAAACACATCTGCTCGAAGAATTCCGTGGAAAAAATGAAACGGAAACTGCTTATTTAAATGAAGTACTGCAACGGGAGATGGACTATGCCAAACAGGCGCAGGATCAAAAACGGCTGCTGGAATTAAACGAAGTATTTGTGCTGTTAACTTGACGACTATAATTTTATTATGTTAACAAATAACCCTCCCGGCGTTATATGCATAATTTCATCAAAATGTCCACAAAAAAGCAAAGAAATTTAAAAAATGCGTTTAAAATTTGAACATTTTGTGAACATACGATAATATAATATAGCAAAGGGGGGTTGTAAAATGAGGGAATTTAAGGGTTATTATGTGCTTGCAACCGCTGAACTGATCATTAGTGTACTTTTTCTTGCATTTCATTTCATTGTAAACGCTAACAAAACAGACTGGGAGTTGATTTTGTTTTGGGGGTTCTTGCTTGGGGGAATGATAACGTATGGGCTCGGGATGGCATATTTGTTAATGCTTTGCGCATCAGGGAAAGAATTGCCGGAAGAATATCCGGAAGGCGATCCATATAAAAAAGTGGGATAATTTTTCGCTCGGCAGGAACCCTGTAATGTTACGGGGTTTCTTTTTTTCCTGAAAAAAACGATGCTGTTGTAAGCACCGTTTCAGTCTTTTTGCACATTTGCAGCTTGTTGCCCACGTGCGCCTTCTACTACATCGAAAGTGACTTTTTGGCCTTCTTCAAGTGTTTTATAACCTTCACCCTGGATCGCGGTGTAGTGGACGAAAACATCACCTCCGCCTTCCCGTTCGATAAAACCGTAACCTTTTTCATTGTTAAACCATTTTACTGTACCGTGTTCCACATTTTTGCCTCCTAATATTTTTACGATTTGGTCTTAATATAACCATACATCTTGCTTTTAAACGTCTATTTTTAAAATATGAAATTCCCGCTACGGCGGGAACCCGGAATGCAGGAATCGAAAAATGTTCCCAATCGCCTTTACATATTTTACGAATGCATATAAGTTCAACCATTTGATATAATCAAAAGGTATGCTGTACACTTAAAACTAATCGGATAGTGAAAACCCGTTCCAATTTTAAAGCAAAAAAGGAGCTGTTCCAATACATGATCTTTTCCGGACAAAAGGAACATCAACTTATAGAAGAAATTTTTAAAGATCAAATAGATGACATATCAGCATTAAACAAAAAATTTGAGCAATCCGGCCAATTTATGGAAGCGGTCAGGAGCCTGATTGATTTGTGCGGTGACGACCCGGACCGTGACGGGCTGCTGGAAACGCCGTACAGGGTACTGAAAGCTTTTCTGGAATACACAGAAGGCTATCGTGAAGACCCGAAACTTCATTTAACGAAAACGTTTGATGTGGACCATCAGGAGCTCGTGCTCGTTAAAGATATTGAATTTTATTCGATATGCGAGCATCATTTTGCGCCGTTTTTCGGTGTGGCGCATGTCGCGTACTTGCCGTATGAAAAAATCACCGGCCTGTCCAAAATCGCAAGAATGGTGGACGGCTATGCCAAACGGTTCCAAGTTCAGGAAAGAATGACATCGCAAATTGTGGATGCCGTAGAAGAAATTTTGGAACCACAGGGCACGATGGTCGTCGTGGAAGCGAAACATATGTGCATGTGCGGCAGGGGAGTCAAAAAATCGGACGCGTCAACAACAACGATGTCTTACCGCGGCATTTTCGCCGAACGGCCGGATATGCGTGCCGAATTTTTGTCCTTAATCAAATAGAAATTGAAGGATGGTGTTTATGCAGGATGTGGACGTATTAATTATCGGGGGCGGGCCCGCCGGCATCTCCGCGGCGATTTGGTGCAAGCGCCTCGGCATTAATCATCTGCTTGTAGAGGAGAAAGAGGCGCTCGGCGGCCAGCTGTCCATGATCCACAACCGCATTATCGATTATCCGGGCCTTATTGCAAGAGATGGGGAAGAAATGCGGAAAATTTTTCTCAAACATGTACACACACTGCAATGCCGGTATCAGCTGAACACGCGAGTATTGGAGATCGACGGGCGGCGCTATGCAACAGTTGAAACAAGAGGGCAAAAGGAGGCCATTAGATTCCGCTATTTAATTTTTGCTGCAGGTGCAATCCAGAAGCGGCTTGGCATCCCCGGCGAAAAGGAAATGCTCGCAAGGGGCGAAAATTACTCCGCAACCCGGGACAGCTGTCTGTTCAAGGGAAAAACAGTGGCGGTTGCAGGCGGCGGGGACCGGGCTTTTGAAGGAGCCATTTTGCTCGCTGAAGCGGGCGCACGTGTTTATTTAATCAACCGTTCAGGCCGTTTCAAAGCGAGAAGCGGATATATCACCCGCGCGAAAGCATGCGAAAATATCCATTTGCTGATAGAGACGCGAGTTACCGAGATTGCCGGCGAAGATAAAGTTGAAGCGGTAGAACTGGTAAACCAATCGGGAGATGTTTCGTATCTGCCGGTTTCGGCCGTTTTTATTCGAATCGGCACGAAACCGAACAGCGCTCTTGTAAAAGAACTTGTTGAGACGGATGAAAATGGCTATATTGTTTCGGGGCCGTCCGGAAATACAAGCTGTGAATGGCTGTATGCGATCGGGGACAATTGTTTAGGGCCGCACTACTCCAGCATTGCCGGCGCGGCCGGGCAGGGGGCTGCGGCTGCGAAGCATATTGCATCCCTTTTAACCGGGCATATCGTACACTGAGTAAAGTCATTTACGTTTTGCAGCGGGTGGGCCGGCATCTGGAAGCAGGTAAATGAATAAATAAAGGATGCCCGAAAATACCGCCAATAATCAGACAGATATTTTTAATAGAAGTCTGTTTCGTTTATTAGGAATATATCTGATAAACGGGCATCCTTTTTCTTTATTGATTGCCTTTTTACTGCTGTAAATCATTGATATGCAAATCGTGATTAAATTACTTGTATAAAAAATCTTTAGTTGATCTTTCTTATCATATGTGGCGAGCAGAACATTTTTACTTCGGTTTGATATAAGCTTTCTAAGGAGGTAATAAGCCAGCGTTTATCCTTATGAATTTCCTCCAGCTCCTTGAAATTTATTTTGCCTTCCTTAATAAGGATTCTTGGCAAATTGAATACTCCGGATTCCAAGCTGGAATTGGGTGTAAGGGACTGGTATTTGGGATCCAGAAAGATTGAAATTTTTCCATTTGCTTCTCAAATTGCTAAAGCCAATTTCTTAACATCTTCAACTTTTTTCACGTAATTCTTCTAGTTAAACATCAATAAATATTCTTGCTTTTTTTAATCCTTTATAAAGTATTTCACCGTTTTGGACTATCGTTATCGGTCTATGGTTAATCAGTTTTCTGAACCATGGCCATTTCAACATTATAAAAACGCCTCCAAGGTACATGATGACCAACACAATGGTTGTACCGAGGGATCCTTTAAGACTAAGATGTGGATTTGAAAGCGGGTGGGCAATAATGTTTCCAATGATCGAAGCAATAACGAAATCAAGAAGTCTTAATTGGGAAATCATACGTTGGCCTAAGACTTTAGATACAAACACTAAAATAAAAAAGAAACAACCGCCCGAAGCATCCAACCATAAATGGTGAGCGTTTCCTGGCTTTGAAAAAAATCCATGTAATGACACATCCTTTTCCGTATCAATTGTTGCCTATTGGGTATTGATGCAATTTTTTCAATGGAAGAATGCAATATTGAAACGAAAGAGGCTTTTGTTTAGGGACCGTTATGGCACGAGTCTTGTACTGTGGCCGGTTTCTTCCTCTTTTAATATTTCCAACCCTCCTGATACTTCTATGGCTGCTCCTAATGAAACCAATGAATCCCCGGTGACTGCGAGTTTTTGTTCATTCAGTTTCTGATTTTTATCATTGGTAAAAATTTGGCTGGATACAGCAATTGCTTCTAATAAATGACCAATTGTCCCGATGAAAGAACCTGATGCTATTTGAACATCTCCTTCCGAAATTAAATCTTCGTTTAGCTGAAGCAGTTCATATAAGCCTAATACCTCTATAAAATGCCCAATAAATTGAAGCCAGATGCCAACAGCAACTTGTTTTTCTAATTTTGTTCTCATTTCCTTAATTTTTTCTTTTTGATCAAAGCTGTTTTCAAAAGAAACGCCCAATTCCTACACCTCACCACACGCTGATAATTGTATTATATTCAGGATGCATATTAATGTATCCGGTTGTTTTTTACTTATACGCTAAATCAATATTCCGTGACGGATAGGAATAAGACTTGAGCGGAGTATCCGATAGAACATTTCTGTGCTGTTTACTGAATCTTCGCCGGAACGTATTTTATTTGATCTTTTCACTTTTTTTATATCCCTGGCGGTTATCTGAACACCTTTTTCTTAAATAATAGAAATACGAAAAAATTTAAGAAAATCAGCGGTCCATCGTTTTCGTGATTCCTTTTTTTAATTTAGTTTAGGCTGCGGGAATTTGGGCATTTACCGTGACCTATTATGAACGCCTACGTAATTTATAATGATTAACCAAGAAGGAGAGAATGCCCAGTGTATGAATTTTACCACGATCCGTATAGCCCGGCTGATTATTATCAGGAGCCATATGATCCTTACAGGCAATTGCAGCTGCCACAATTCCAGCGGCTGGAACGCAGAATTAACCAGCTGGAACGGCAAAATGAGCGCCAGGACAGGGAAATCCAGCAACTCCAGCGCCGTCTGCAGCGTGTAAACCAGCGCGTCCGCGTTTTGGAAAACAGGCTGCAAATCCCGTTTACGCCGTATGAAGGAGGATTTTAAAAGAAGGACCGGAAATTCCGGTTCTTTTTTTCATAAATCAGCGGGGCCAAAAGCTCCAGATCTGACATTGATATTGTTTTCAATTGCCGAATATAAATCGTAAGAATTTTATGGAAAATTCGCAAACACCTTATACTTGGAAGCCGTATTAATTTATAAAAAACGCAACATCAAACTGAACTTTTGGCATTTTAAAATGCATTTTTCAAAAGTCTCCCATATGGTGGGTGGCTTTTTTGCTATAATAAAAATAAAAACATATTCCAGAGGGAGTTTACTGTACATGGCAGAATCGGTTTTGAAGAAAAGTTATGGTCAGCGGCGGACAAATTGCGCAACAATATGGATGCCGCTGAATATAAACATGTGGTATTAGGGTTGATCTTTTTAAAATACGTGTCGGACACGTTCCAGGAAAAATGGGAGGAACTGATGGAACTGGATCCGTATTTTGCCGAAGACCGCTACGCTTACACGGCGGACGTAATTTTTTGGGTACCTGCCGATGCGCGTTGGAATTACATCTCGGAACGAGCGAAACTGAAGACGAGGTTTTGATCGCGATTGCGAAAGACTTGTCCAAAAACGGTGAAAGAACATCGCACCCACGACTGGGATAAGAAAGAACAGGCACAGGCCCGCTTGCGGCTCTTTATCAAAAAAGTGCTCCGTAAACACGGCTACCCGCCAAACAAAGAAACGAAGCAGTCGAAGACGTTCTCGAACAGGCAAAACTGCAGGCTGCGGGAATGTAAACATAAAAAAATCGATTTTCTCTTTCTGGCCCGAAAAAGGTAATCGATTTCGATGCAGGCATCTGTAGTGTTGATTGTATCAGTGATCTGTTGTGATTTTTGCAACAAAAAAGAAATAACTCACCAGCCACGCATGGAAGGTTATTGTTTATGAGTAGGAGGCAATTCTTCTACAAAGAAATATTCCTCCCCGCTATACCCAATGGTCGAAGGGTTATTTCTCCCAAGGATTACTGCAAATCTTGCAGTGCTGCTGTATAACAGGGATACCGGCGCCAAATGGTGGTCCCTTTTATATGTGCATATTCTTTCTTACTGTAAACCAAAAAGGACAGTTAAAATAAATCTTTATCATGACACCAGGCTTGGCTCGAAGTTTTTTCATTGTGTAAGCCTGTTTTATTTAACTGCATGTTTACCTAAATATTACTTCTTGGTATAATAATAACAATTGATTGAAAATTTATTCTTTAACTACATTGAAAGAAGCAGAAGGGAGCCTGGTGAATGGAAAAAGAAAGTTTGAAACCGGCCGGAAAGAACTGGCGCCACAATGAAACCGTGGTGATCCACGCGGATGGCAGGAAAGGCGGCCCGGTATCTCCGCCCATTTATTATACCGCCACATTTGAAGCGGAAGATTCCGCTGATTTTGCAAAAATGGCTGGAACACCGCGTCATCCCGAATATTATACAAGATACGGCAATCCGGTACATGAACGTGCCGCAAAAATTCTTGCGGAGTTGGAAGGAACAGAAACCGCCCTTCTTACAGGTTCCGGTATGGGGGCCATTTCCACAACGCTCCTTGCCTTGTTGCGTGCGGGTGACCATGTGATTGCCCAGACACGGCACTATATGAGCACCGCGAAAATTATGGATGAGATGCTGCCGCGCTTTGGCGTGGAAGTCACTATTGTCGAACAATCGGATATTCATGCATTTGAAGAAGCGATTAGGCCGAATACAAAATTAATCATGGTTGAGACGCCGGCAAACCCTACACTTGTTATCACGGATTTGCGCGCTGTTGTCAATCTCGCACGCCCGCGCGGCATTCTCGTGGCAGCAGACAACACTTTTGCATCACCGATCAACCAGCGCCCGCATGACTTCGGCGTTGATATTGTCATACATAGTGTGACAAAATATTTAGGCGGGCACCATGATATTACAGCAGGCGCCATTTGTACAAGTGAACAATTGGCTGAACAAATTTGGCGTACACATACCTCAATCGGTTCGGTACTATCGCCAATGGATGCCTGGCTGTTATTGCGCGGACTACGGACGCTTCCAATGCGCGTGGAAAGAATTAATGCGAATGCCCTCGCTTTAGCGGAATTTTTGGAAGAACAGCCGCAAATTGAACAAGTATTTTACCCGGGATTGCCGAGCCATCCGCAGCACGATTTGGCAAAAAGCCAGATGAGCGGTTTCGGGGCTGTTATTGCATTCGCAATAAAAGGAGGTTACAAAGCGACGGAAAGGTTTGTAGCGTCTTTGCAACTTTCGCTCAATGCGGTTAGTTTAGGAGGCGTCGACTCTCTTGCCGTCCATACTGCTGCCATGTGGGGCGGGGTGATGACGGAAGAACAGATGAAAGTTGCCGGAATTCCGCCGAATTTTGTCCGCTATTCAGTCGGAGTTGAGCATATTGAAGATTTGAAGCAAGATGTGTGGCAGGCATTGCAGCAAATTTGACATGAGGAAGGAACGTACGTTTTTTAGAAAGGATAACAAAATTGAATCAACCAATCCGCATTTTTGTATACGGCACGTTACGGGAAGGGGAAGAGAACCATTATCTTTTAAAGGAGGCAAAATGTCTAGTCTGCAACTGCTGGACATCCGGCAACCTGTATGACACTGGACAGGGATATCCAGCAATGGTAACCGGCCAGACGGGGAGAGTATATGGTGAATTATATGAAATAAGTGAAGAACAATTGGCGCAGCTGGATTGGCTTGAAAGCTATGAGGGGGATGGGGAAAACAACGACTACGACAGAACTTTACAAACGATCCATGCAGGGCACGAAACCATTGGTGCCTATGTATATGTGTACGCGCCGGACCAAGTCACATGCATGGAGAAAATAGAAACCGGCGGTTGGAAACACAGACAGAAAAAGCAATGCCAAAACCCGCGGCATTGCTTTTGGTGTCATGCTTTTTCCCCACCCAGCACCTGGCCGAAGGCGGCTGAAACTTTTTGAAATTCTTCTTCAGAACTAAGCGTGTCCAAGTCGCCTTCATCGTCTGCTTTTAAGAAAAATACATCCAGGTCTTTGTTAGTATTTTCTTTCAGATCTTCGACAAACGAGACGGCGGCATACTCTGTCCCGTCAAGCGTCATCACGCCGATCACTTTGACCTCTTGTTCCCGGCCGTCTTCGGTAATTGTAAATACTTCGCCCTTTTCAATATTTGCCACAGGGTATCCTCCTTTAGCGTGTAATCAAGTATCTGTATTGTATTTTTTCAAAAACAGAATAAATCATGCCATACAAAGCAAAATGGGTTATTATGGAAATAAGTGTGCAATCATAAAGGAGTTTTTTTCGTGGCTAAAAAAGATTTGAAAGAAAAAGTCATTCAACGTTACCAAAACGACGAGAAAATGATGGTTCTTGTTTTTGCCCAATGGTGTGTCAATCACGGGCTTGATCCGGAAGAACTGTATAGACGCGCCTACCCGAGGCAGGAAAAAAACCTGTTGTTAAAGAAAGCAATTGAACGTACGCTGCCAAAAGAAGAAGCGGGGGACATCAGCAATGACACGGTATTGAATGTATTATCCCTGTTTGGAAATGGTGACCTTGCATTTGTCGTATTTGAAGAAATTCAAAAATTCCATAGTAAAAGTAAATGATTTAACCTGCAGTTGAATCAACTTTATATATGGAAGAGGAGAACCCTTTTCTTTATAAGAATCATCAATCCGGTTTGGTATATACAGCGACGATTGAAGAAAAGCTTTTTGTTTGCTGAAAAAAGATGGGGATTGCGGGGGCAATTGTGAATTGAAAATAAAAGAGCGTATGAATCACGACCATGTAACCGGTTTAAGCATTGCATGGATAAACGGTGAAAATAGCAGAACAGAGCACTATGGTTTGCTGGAAGCAGGAACAGATAGAAGTGTTGATCATGATTCCATTTTTCGCGCTTGTTCAGCGATCATGGATGTTAAGATCAAATAGTTGGCATGGGAAAAACTTTTGGAATCATAAAAAGCCATGAATAGCTTTTGAAAGAAAGAATCCTCCTTCATTACCGGGGAGATTCTTTCTTTGAATGGCGATTATTTTTTGAGACACTGGATCCTGCTAAAGCAGCCCCCATTTGCGTTCATACTCAACGGACAGATCATAATCTGTTTCTCCAATGCCGTTTTTGGATAAAAACTCGGTGAGACGATTGAAATCAAGATCTGTGGTTTCCAGTACAATCAGGTTTTGGGTTCTGTGAATTTTCCAATTTACATTTGTTTTCTGTAAAAGTTCAATCATCCGCCGGCATTTGCCGGCTTGGTTCGGATCAGCAGCCTTCTTAGGATGGAAGGGGAGGGACACTTTTATGTGCTGAATACAGGTTTCGTTTTCTCGTTTCATACGCATCTCCCTATGCCCCTAAATATTTGACCAAAAAGCATGTAGAAAGACAACGGATAACAGATACCCTAATATGACGTTAATGATCGCACCGATCCCGAATGCAGCAGCAGGTTTCCATCCGACAGCAGTCAAATCTTTGAAACGGGTAGTTAAGCCGATCGATAAAAAGGTAAATGTAAATGCCCATGTCCGGATTGTTTTAATGGGGGCAGTTACATCCGTACTGATGATTTCCTGTGTGCCGGAAGAAACGTTCGCAAGTAACAATGTCAGCAGAATCGATGAAATAAAAAATCCAAGAACAAATTTAGGAAATCTGGAGACAATTTGTCCTGCATTCGCTTTTGTCCCGGCACTCTTTTTTTCCCAAAATGTGATGGAGATAAAGGCCAGAACGAAGCACCAAATCCCGATGAACATGTCACGTCCGATCACTTTCATTAATGTAAAAGAAGAAAGGGCTTGATCGCCAAAAGCGCTGGCTGCGGTAATGCCGGCTGCATCCGCAAATTCTGAAGTCCCAATCCAGGCGCCGGCCGGTCCCGATTCGATTTCCAATAATTTAATAAGAAAAGATAATAGGAATATAAATACGATCGCATAAATGACAACTAATGAAATGGTAATCGACACATGTTCTTTTTTCGTTTTAATCGAACTTCCCATTGCAATTGCAGCCGATACCCCGCAGATAGAACCGCCCGCGCCCAGTGTTGCCGCGAACCTTTTATCGAGGCCTAACCATTTGGTTGCAGTAAAATATATAATGAGAAAAGTGGCAACGGCAATGATGGTGGCCTGGAGGAAGGCAACCGGCCCGGCTTTTACAACCATAGTAAAAGGAAGGGTTGCCCCCATAAGGACGATTCCGGTTTTAACATATAGCTCTGTCCGTAAAGCAGCATCGAACCAAACAGGGATTTTTACAAGATTTCCGATGAAGAGGCCCAAAACAAGTGCTGCTAAGGGTGCTTCTATCCCGTATTGGCCCGCCCATTTCCAGGCGCTGAATATATTGATAAGAACACTTAAAACAAACAGCAAAAGAAATCCTGCGATAAAATGGGTTACCTTTACGCCTTGAAAAGATACGGCGATTGAAAAAAGTACGGCCAACAGGATAAATAAAAGAAAAATCTTCCCAAGGTTATGCGTCAAACCGGAAGTGAACGAATGAAAATCCGACCAGGTCGGAATCTGAGGGGTGAATAATGTAATGGATGGTCCTGCCAGCCAGAGAATAATTGCGAAAACGACTCAAAACAAACCGATCCAAACGGTCCACCAGTCTTCTTTTTGAATCAATGATACCCATCTGCTTTGTTTTGGTACTTGCCGTTCTAATTGAAGATCACTTGGCATTTTGAGACACTCCTTTATAAATGAAATTATAAAAATTGGGATACTAGGAATAAATGCAAAAATAAACATTTATCCTGATTACCTTTTTATCTACTTCATTTTAACTACCTCCTCTTCATTTTCAATTCATGTTTGCAGGATACACCTCTGGGAGAGGACTTAGGTTGTCGGTAATTCCCAGGCCTAACCCCTCAACCTTTTTAAAAAGTATGAATGAATTATGAAATATTTTCTATGATTTAGAATGTTAACCCAATTAATCCAAGGTGTCAACTGAGATTTTGAAAAATTTTGACTTATCATCGTTTTTCTTTATAATCGTAAAAAGCCTGGGATGCCGGCGGATCGCTGCTTTCGGAACCCCCTCTCTTCCAGGCATCGAGTCCGGACAGCATAACCAAACCGTGTATGGGCAGGCGACATGGGAACATTGATTGAACAGATTACATCCCGGGTGGCATCAACTACCCGGCGGACATTGGAGCAGCACGCTGGGAAACCGTTTGGGTCGTGACGGAAGAAAAAATACCCCTTGGCGGCTGCCAAGGGGTTTATAAATTATAAAGCATCCCGGATGGCTTTCTTGTATCCTTCCACAGAAAGCAAGGCAAACACCGAGTACAGCAAGGTATAGAGCCCCATCACGATCAGCATCGGTGCCCAGAGTTCAGAGCCGAAAAAGAACCAGCCGGATTGAACTGCAAAATAACTGTGCAGCAGGCCGAGCAAAAGCGGGATGCCGAAATTAAACAGCTGCTTTATTCGGATACCTTTAGCTAAATCATGATCAGTAAACCCGAGTTTCCGTAAAATCGTATACGTTGGTTTTTCTTCTTCGCTTTCTTCCATCTGTTTAAAGTACAGGATGCAGCCGGATGTGACCAAAAAAGTAAGTCCCAGGAATCCAATAATAAACATTACGATCCCCATATTTTCTTTTTGTTGTTTAATCATTGCCGGGCTCGAATAACTTGAATCATTCCTGTTAAAGCTAATATTCCGGAAAAGGCGGCCGGCTTTTTCAAGATCTTGATTACGGCTGAGATTTACACTGATAAACAGGGAAGAAGAACGTTGAATTTTTGGATCCGCATCTTTTTGCAAGCCTCTAAAAAGGGCATCGTCTACAACCACAGCAGGCATGCCTCCGTTTGAAAAATAACTGGATAGGAGCCGTTCTTTCCGGAGTGCGACACAGCGAAGCGTGGCTGTTTTTTGTTTTCCAGTTAACTCAAAGTTTCCGGACGACTTCATTGGCATAAACTTTGCGAGTGCATCAACATAGCCGGATAATACGGCCTGCCCCGGCTTCACATCAAGCCCTATCACCGAACGGTCGCTGATCACGGAAACCTGCACGGATTTTGGGTTGAGATTTAAATCTTTTGTGTCAACTTGGAACAAGCTGCTTAAATCTGCTTTTTCCTGCACAACTGCAATTTCTTTTTTTCTGAACGGAATTTTGTTGGTGCGTAGTTTTTGCGCAAACTGCTCCGCATCCTTCGCGTTTGTAAATGAAAAATCTGCCGCTGCGGCATTCCTCGCTGCTTTTTCAGCGGAATAATAGGTGATATAGCTCAAGGACAATAACCCGATGGCAAGCGCCGACACTGTCGTAATAATCGTCAGCAGCACAGCATTCGATCTCATACGGAACATGATTGTCGATAGTGACATTACTTCGTTAATGTTTAAATAACCGTCTTTCTTTTTGCGGATGAGATGAAATACAAAGCGGACTGATGTTTTGTAAAAAAGATATGTTCCGAATATGACGAGCGCCAGAATGGAAGCCATGGCCGTAAAAAGGGCATTGACCGTCGTAATATCACCGTCAAATAATTTTGAGGATATGAAGTAGCCGGCTGCAATGCATACAAATCCCAAAATGCCGGAGAATATTTCAAATCCCGAGATATTTCCGGATTTGTCCTCCGTTGCCGTAACAGCCTGGAATAGTCCTAAAATGCTTTGCCTTTTGATAAAAATGTAATTCATCAATAGCACAAGAATAAAAATCAGGGTAAAAACAAACAATATCTGCACGAAAGCTTTCGGTGAAAAATTTAGGGCAACGCTGATATTGATATTTAAAATTTTGAATAAGATCATCAGGAGCAGCTTTGAAGCGGCAAACCCGAAGAAAATCCCGATCAGAAGCGAACCAAAATAAAGCAGAAAATTTTCGACGCTGAATATCCAAAAAATTTCTTTCTTCATCATGCCGACTAACTGGAACAGACCGATTTCCTTGCTGCGCCTTTTGATAAACAGATGATTGGCATACAGCAGGAAGATTGCGACAATCACAACCAGTAAAATGGAAGCTGACCGAAACGCCGCAAGTCCCTTTACGGAAGACTTTACTTCATTTAAAGAAGGCGCATACTGCAGCGTTACAAAGGCGAAATAGAGTGCCGCACTGAAGGCAAGCGCAAAGATATACAGGGCATAATGCGGAAGATTCTTTTTGAAATTGCGGTAAATTAAGCCGTTAACGCTCATACTCCACACCGCCCAGCACAGCCTGAGTTTTTAGGATCGCCTGATAGAAATCCTGCCTCGATTCTGCTCCTTTATGCAATTGGGAGTAAATCTGTCCGTCTTTAATAAATATCACCCTGTTTGAATAGCTTGCTGCCGCCGCGTCATGTGTCACCATCAAGATTGTCGCTTTTCTGTTTACATTTAAACGGCTTAACTTGTTGAGTAGATCGGAAGCGGATTTTGAATCGAGCGCGCCGGTCGGTTCATCGGCAAATATGATGCTTGGTTCATGGATAAAAGCGCGGGCGGCAGAAGTCCGCTGCTTTTGTCCGCCTGAAATTTCATTCGGGTACTTGTCCTGAATGTCGGAAATGCCAAGTTCTTCGGCAATCATGAGAAACTTTTGGTCCGCCTCGTGCTTTGAAACTTTTTTTACAGACAGCGGCAGCAAAATATTTTCCTTCACCGTCAGCGTGTCCAGCAAATGGTACTCCTGAAAAATAAACCCTAAATGGCGTTTCCGGAACTCCGCCAGCTGCCTTTCTTTCATTTTTGTAAGTTCTTTTCTTCCAATCTGAATCGAGCCGCGGCTAACATGGTCAATCGAAGATAGGACATTAAGCAAAGTTGTTTTGCCGGAACCGGACGGGCCCATGATACTTGCAAACTCTCCTTTCTCAATACTTAAATCAATGCCTTTTAATACTTCCTGTTTGTTCCATTTGTTTCCGTATGATTTATAAATATTTTTGGCTTCAAGAATCATTTGTATCCTCCTCTCTTAACTGATTTCATTATAAAAAAGCCTGCGGAAAGCTTCCTTCGATTTTCCTAACAATAAAGAAAAGCATATGACAGTTTTGTCACATGCCGGTAATGTACTGGAATTCATTTTTGCGCGGAAAAATGAGTGTAAAGGTGGAACCCGTGCCGGGCGCGGATTGGACCGTAAGCCGGATATGCAATTTTTCCGCCGCCCTTTTGGCCAAATACAGCCCAAGCCCGGTTGCAGCCGTGTTTTGACTGCGGTCTGTTGAGGTAAAACCTTTTTCAAAGATTCGCGGCAAATCTTTCGGGTCAATGCCGCACCCGTGGTCTGCCACTGCCAAATGCAGGCGGCCATTTTTGAATTCACCGGAAATCGTGATATCCGTCCCTTCACTGTATTTGACGGCGTTTGTGATCAGCTGCCGAAGAATAAACGCGAGCCATTTTGCATCCGTCACTATTTTCGGTATGTCAAGTTGTATATCAAAACCAATCCCTTTTTGGATGCACCACGACCGCAATGCTTTAATTTCTTGATGAATCAAACGTTTCAAGTCGACATTCTCTATATATAAATCGTTTTCCATATTGCCAATCCGTTTCTGATGGAGCTGCTTGTCAAGAAGGAGGTGGATGCGCAGCCATTCATAGCTTAAGGAGGCTTTTGTGTTTTCATCTTCAATCCGGTCGATCATCAACTGCATGGCGGTCATCGGTGTCTTGATTTCATGGACCCAGGCTGTTAATTCGTCCTTTTCCACTTCCAGCATGGCAACATTTCGGGCAGTGTCCGCTTTTAAATTTTCCGTTTGTGCGACCAACGCCGTTTCAACCAATTTTTCAAAAGGACTGTCAGGTTTCTCTAATTCATTGAGGTCAAGGCTTTCGTCCCAGTCTTTTAAGCCAGCATAAAATTTTGTTTCTTTACGATAACGGTACAGCAAAAACAAAAGAAAGATGACCAAATTTAAAAAGATAATATAGAAGGCAGATTGCACAGCAAATTGCCGGTCGATGGAGGCAATGAACAAAAGGAGCAGCTGTTGCGTAATAAAAATCATCAGCCAGCTTTTCCTTTCATCCAGAAACATCCGGATCATAACATCCCGTCCTTTTCAAGCGCCATATATCCCTGGCCTACTTTTGTTTCAATATAATCGCCGAGCCCGATTTCCCCGAGCTTTTTCCGTAACCGGTTGACATTGACGGTCAGTGTATTATCGCTGACAAACCGTTCATCATCCCATAAACATTTAATCAGATGCGTGCGGCTGACAATCCGGTTTTTCTGATCGACCAGCAACTTTAAGATGAACATTTCATTTTTGGACAGTTCAATGCAGCCATGTTCGTTTTCCACTGTATTTTTCTGTAAGTCAATCGTTGCCCCGCACCATGTTTTCAAAACAGCCTGTTCGCTTGTGTATGCATACACCCGGCGCAGAGTGGCTTGTATTTTGGCGATTAAAACATCGATATGAAAAGGTTTCTGCACATAATCGTCAGCCCCGAGCTGCATCGCCATCACCATATCAGTCGGGTGGTCGCGCGAAGACAGGAAAATAATTGGAACATGGGAATGCGCGCGGATCAACCGGCACCAGTGGAAACCGTCAAATTTTGGTAGTTGGACGTCAATGATGACAAGATCGGGCTGAAATGCCGCGAACGATTCCATTACGTTATGAAAATCGTGAACCCCTGAGACATTAAATGACCATTGCCCGAGCCTTTCTTTTACTTCCCGAAAAAGCGTCTTATCATCTTCAATGATCAAAATTTTAAACAAGAAAACCACTCTTTTCTGTATTGCTACTATCGATTTTACAAGAAAAAGGGCAAGCCTGCTACCCAGGATCGATATCTTAAGAACATCAGTTTCTGTTTATTAGGAATTTTTTACTTCTTTGTCATTAAGATTGGAAATGAATGGCTGTATGTTTTTCCATCCCCGGCTAATATTAAAATAAGCGGAAAGGGGAGTGAGACAATGGGCAAGAAAGATAAACGGGGCGGACAGTCGCTTTTTACATTCGGGAACGGTTGAAATCAGTTTTGAAAAAGAGCCGATGCATTCAAAACTTGCGGTAAATCCCGGCAAACTGGATCGGAAAGTCCTACGGTGTGATGTCAAGGGTTAAAAACAAGTGAATTGGAAATTTTGTTGGCTCTATGTCGTAAAAATGGCAATACTGAACTAAGCCTCCAGATAATTGGAATAATCTGGAAGTTTTCAAG
>Ga0207747_1000165_pt1 | contig 82034 bp, 85 predicted proteins | sample HigsolmetaGSP11D_FD_184839 | JGI IMG/M metagenome (GOLD analysis project Ga0207747, IMG submission 184839) | High solid enriched microbial communities from the Joint BioEnergy Institute, USA - SP1-1-D (SPAdes) | ecosystem: Engineered > Bioreactor > SSF (Solid state fermentation) > Aerobic >...
CCGACCTCTCCAAGGGCGCCCTGCCCCCCCTTCTGGCCAAAACCATCCTCCCAATCGAAGATGAAAAGACAGAGGAGATCCTGGCCTGTTCAGGAGCAACTGCCGGGGTGGCCGGTCAGTGCTGGCCCATCTTCCTCTCCTTCTCCGGTGGTAGGGGCGTCGCCCCACTCATAGGCGCAAGCCTGATGCTGGCCCCGGGGCTCGTGCCGTACCTCTTCGCCGCCATGACGGCCGGCGGTTCGCTGCGGGCGGTACCCCTGCTCATCGAATCCGGCGAGAAGGACCTCCGGCAGAAGATGCTCCTGGAGGGCAAGAACAGTCGGGCGGTGCCGCTGTGCGTGGGGCTCAGCATCGCCGCCTTCCCGGCCGCGATGCTCTTGAGGGGATACCCGAAGAGCAGGGTCGCGGCCGCCTCGGCGAACGCGCTGATCCTCTTCTCGAGACGGGTGACGGCCGGCGGGATCCCAAAAGGCCCCGGGAAGGCGAGAAAGCTCCTGAACCGCCTGCTCTACGACCGGTCCGAGGTCTGAAAAAGTGCGTTTCGCGGTGAGCCAGTTCACCACGATGCCGTGGAGCTTCGAGGAAGACCTGGACCGCTACGCCGCGCTCGGGGTCGAGGAGCTCGAGCTGTGCGAAGAGAAACTGGAGAGGGGCAGGGAGACCGAGCAGCTCGGCCTGTTGGAGGTGTATGGCATGAGACCGAGCTCGGTCCAGCCCGCCGTCCGCACGCTCTTTCCGAGCCGCATGCAGCCTGAGCCGCGGGAGATCGGGGAGCGCATCGAGAGGTTCAAGAGCACCGTAGAGCTCGTAGCCCCCTTCGCCCCCGGAGCCGCCTTCGTCTGCAACACCGGCCCCGCGCCGGGAGGCAACGTCGAGGCGGTGATAGAGACGGCCATCCGGGAGTACCGGGCGCTGGCGGAGTTCGCCGCCGGGTACGGGGTCCGAGTCGCTCTCGAGCCCCTCAGCCCCCTCCTGATGAACGTCGAGAGCGCCATCTGGACGGTAGGGCAGGCAATGCGGGTGATCGAAGGGGTGGGGCGGGAGAACTTCGGGCTGTGCCTTGACCTCTGGAACGTCTGGCAGGGTGCGGCGGTCGAGGATGAGATCCTTCGCGCCGGGGAGCGCATCTTCTGCGTGCACGTCAGCGACTGGAGGACGCCGCGCTCCTTCGAGGACCGCGCGGTGATAGGACGCGGCGAGATACCTTTTCCCCCGCTGCTCCAGGCGATACACCGTTCCGGCTTCGACGGTCCGTACACGCTCGAGATCTTCTCCCGCAACGTGCCCGGGGCGCTGTGGGAGGGGGATCTGGAAGAAGTGGTGATCGAGAGCAGGAAGGCCCTCGAAAAGATCTGGCGTGAGTCCGTCGTCGGACGGAGCTGAGCCGCCGCCCTCCTCTCTCATCCCCCCTTCGTCGTCCCGAACTCGTAGCGGTTGCGAAGCGCTATCTGAGAGAGTTCGGTAGCGGCGATGACGAACACGAGCACCCCGATGACGACCGGGGCCGGTCCGTGGACGGCGGCGATGGCGCCGCTGAGGATCACGCGCTCGATGACCATCGCCTTGTGCGCCGCGAGCGCCTGGGGACGCGTGAGGCGGTGGCGGTTGAGCAGGAGCAGGACGAAGACGGCGCAGGCGATGCAGAACGAGACGGCGAAGAGCCCCAGGGCCACGCTGCTGTGGTGGTAGTAGGAGAAGAGCAGGAGGGCGATCACCAGCCACACCAGCGCGAGCGCCGCGGAGATCCAGACGGAGCCCGCGACGCCGTAGACGACCGGCACCGTCCGGTATCCGGCCCGCCTGTCACCCTCGAGGTCCCTTATCGCGCCGACGAGGTTGGAGGAGGAGTCGTGGAAGAAGAAGAGCCCGAGGAGGGCCGCCACACCCCAGCCAGTCCCTGAGAGAGCCCCGACCGCCGCCCCGGAGAACAGCACGGTGAGCGCGGCGAGGAGCCCCCGGTCGAAGTTGCCCAGGATGGCCATCTTCTTGAAGGTCTTGGAATAGGCTATCCCGGAGACGGTGGTGACGACGGCTATGGCGAAGGAGACGGGGCTCAACACCAGCGCGAGGGCGTAGCCGAGCAGGATGTAGAAGACCATGAACGAGAACGCCTCGCGCGGCGAGACCCGGCCGGAAGGAACGGGCCGGTGGGGCTTGGCGATGGCGTCGAGGTCGCGGTCGTAGTAGTCGCCGGCGTACAGCCCGGCGATCCAGCCGAGGGTGGGCACGATGAAGCAGAGGGCGACGCGCCACCAGGAGGCCTCTCCACCGGAGAGGAAGAGCGCCGAGGCGAAACCGAGCATGCCGGCGTGGAACATCGTGTAGGGACGCATCATCTCCAGGTGCGCCAGCAGCTTGGTGCGGAGGTTCATCCCTCGAGCACCCTCCTGCGGTAGCGGGAGAGCGCGATCAGGGGGTAGGTGAGCGCGTAGAAGGAGTTGGAGTAGGAGAGCGAGGCGTAGTAGAGCCCGATCACGGCCGGGTCCCATCCGCCGTCGGGACGCTGGCGGTTGATCAGCCACCTCACCCCGCGCTCTATCTCGCGCCGGTGGCGCGCCGGATCGTAGCGGAGCAGAGCACCCACCGCCCACGAGGTCTCCTCCGCCGTGGAGGGAGCCTCACCATGACCGTCGGACCAGCCACCGTCGTCGTTCTGGTGCGTCGCGAGCCAGCGCGCGGCCTTCTGCGCCATCTCGTCTTGGGCGAGCCCCAGGTCCACCAGTGCCTCCAGGACGTTCGCCGTGCCGCGGGTGTAGGCCCTGAACCACAGCGAATCGAAGCTCCCGTCCTCGTGCTGTTTCTCCCTCAGGTAGCGGAGCGCCCGCCTGGCGCTCCGGCCCTCCCTGACCTCTTTTTCCATCATCGAGAAGGCCGAGAGGATCTGGGAGGTTATGTATGGGTCGTCGTGGTCGAAGGGCATCCTGGAGTTGCGCACGAACGTGGGCCACGAGCCGTCCCTGTTCTGCATGGCGTAGCACCAGCTCAGCCCGAGCCTGATCGCCTCGTGGTCCGGAGGCACGCCCAGGAGCCTCAGAGCCTTCAGCGCGTAGGCGGTGTCGTCGGAATCCGGCCACCCCGCAGGGAGCGCCCAGGCCCATCCGCCGGGCGGCGAAGAGGTCGCGAAGAAAGGTTTTCTGAACTGGCCCGCGAGAAACCACCGCCTGAGCTCACCCGCGCGCGGGACCGGGCGCCCGGCCGCGTGGTAGGCGAAGACGGCCTGGGCCGAGTCGAAGTTCTCGAGGTCCCGGTCTATCGGCCAGGAGCCATCCTCCCTCTGGCTCTCGCGGATGAAGGGCAGCGCCCGGCCCACGATGTCCGTCGCCCCCACCTCGGCCTGGGTGAGCGCGACCACGATGAGCGAGGTCAGGAAGGCCGACTCCTCGTAGGAACCGTTGGGTCCCTGCGCCTTCCTCAACCAGCCCAGGGCCTCCTTCGTCGCCCTGCGCTTCACCGGCTGCCAGAACCCGGGAGACGGCACGAACCGCTCGTGCATCATCGAGAGGCTCAGAAAGGCGGGGAAGGTGGTGGAGACCGTGCGCCGGATGCGGCGGGGCAGCAGGATCATCTCCGTCGGGAGCTTCCTTATCTCCTCCCAGCGGACGAACCCGCAGAGCGCCCAGAGCGAGCGGCAGGGACCGCTCAGGGTGACCCTGGACGGGTCGTTTATGGCCTCGAATCCCCCGTGCCGGTCCACCCACTCGCGCGCCGCGCGTATCTCCTCCTCGTACTCCCGCGGAGCACACATGGAGAGCACGGCGGCTGTGAGGCTGGTCGCGTTCATGTTGGAGGGGTCCACGACGCCATCCCCCCAACCCCCGTCCGGGTTCTGGTCGGCGGCGAGCCACCCGAGCCCACGCTCGACGGCCCCCTCCGGGGCTGCGTCCGGATGCAGGCTCAGGGCGAGGCAGGAGATGGCGGTGGCGAGGGCCGAGGAGGACATCTCGCCCACCCACGACCCGTCCGACCGACGGTGCGACTCGAGGAAATCGAAGGCTCTGTGCTGAGCGTCGACGAGCTCGTGGGGGAAGACCTTCTCCTCCATCAGCGCCCCTCCTTTCTCTCCGCCCGGCCGGTCTTCGACACGTACTCCAGGAGCTCCCGCATGCCACGGGCCTCCAACCCCGCTTCATCGAGCCTCCCGAGGGCGGCCCGACGGGCCTCCCTGGCGCGGGATTCGGCGGCCTCCTTCCCCAGGGTCCTGGTGAACACCCTGTCCCCATCCGGCACGCTGCCGTCGAGCTCCAGGGAGATCCTGTGGCAGATCCCCACGTTCCAGGCGTATCCGGAGACGGCATCGAGCTCCATCTGCGAGCCACCCGCGAGCGACGCCCCCATCTTCGCGGCGGCCGCGAAGAGCGTCCCCCACTTCAGATCGTAGACGGCCTCGGGGCTCTCCCCGTCCCGCTCACCTCCCAGGCCGATCGAGTGCCCGCCGATCATGCCCTCCGCGCCGGTCGAACGCGCCAGCTCCCGCACAGCCCCGAGAACCCTCTCCGGGGATCCGCTCTGGGCCCTGGTGAGCAACCCGAGGGCCTCCCCCCAGAACCCGTCCCCCGCGAGGATGGCGGTTGCCTGATCCACCGCCTCCAGGTAGGGCTCGAGCTCCGGCCGGAGCCGGCCGATCGCCGGGAGGGCATCGTGCACCATCGAGATGGTGTGCACGAATTCGACCGCGCCCGCCGCGGGCAGCGCCTCCTTCGCGTCCAGCCCGAGGTCCGAGGCGGCCTCGATGCAGACCAGCCCGTAGGTCCTCCCCTCGCCCCCGGCGAGCAGCGGCCAGCGCATCGCCTTCACCAGCCCGGAGAGCCTCCGCTCGCGCGAGAACTCGACCTTTTCGAGATATCCCTCCAGCATCGCCTCGTGCAAAAGGACTTCGCCGGAGCCCCCGTTCTCCTGGTAGACCCCGGCTCCTCCCGCTTCGTAAAACCGCTCCGCAGAAGACGCCAACAAACCCCCCTCTGCCGTCAGGGTGTATCAGGTTGAAAATGCTCTCACATCTTTAGCATAACCCGATTTTTTAAACATACCGTGAGTCCTCTGTAAAGTGTCGGTAAAGTCACCCTTCAAGCCGCACACCGCGGGATGTATAATTCCCGCAGTCGTTTTACCCGGCCTTCTCGCGAGGGGGACACACGGATGCTCAACTCGGGTCTCTTGACGAAGATCGCGGCCGCAGCCCTCATCGTGGCGTGTGCGTTCACGGCCAGGGTCGCCCTCGCGTATTTCGAGGGGGGCTCGCAGCCGCTCGGGATCCTGCAGGCGGCGATAGCGCAGACGATCTCCACCAGCTCCACCAGCTCCCCGGCGGGCACGACTTCGGGCGGGAACACCTTCTCCCCCGACACGAGGAGCCACTCCTCCTACGCCTCTCCTTCCCCCGTCACGCGGGGCGGCACTTCTTCGAGCCCGGCGAGCGGCAGCGCGGCCTCCTCGCAGTACTCCACCCCGGCGACGAGCCAGTACGGGACGACGGGGACCAGGATCAGCTCCGGCGGCCCCCGTCTCGGTCCGGTACCGTTGATGTCCGACGGCAGGTGCCCGGTGGAATACCCCCTGCACAGGGGTGACGGCTGCTACAGGAGGTAGCCCCTACAGCGGCGGGAGGGTGTTGTACCTGTACGCCCTCGCGGTGAGCTCCTCGGCCCGCCTTATGTAACGCAGGGTCGTCTTCGGATCCGAGTGCCCGAGGAACTGCTGTATGACGAGCAGCGGGGCCTCGTTCATCGCCATGTTCGTCCCCACGGTGTGGCGGATCGAATGCGGGGAGATGGCCTTCGTGATCCCGGCCTCCCTCGCGTACTTCTTCACGATGTAGCGTACCGAGCGGGTCGTGAGCGGTTTGTCTTTGCCCTCCCTCGAAGGGAAGAGCGGCTTTCTTGCATCCGCCTGCGACACGAAGCTTCTCCCGCTCGAGAGCACGTAGCGCTGCACCAACGTCCAGAGCTCGGGAGAGACCGGGACGTTCCTGACCTTCCCCCCCTTGCCCTCCACGCGCACGAAGACCTGACCGTCGACCACCTCCCGGAAGTCCCCTATCTTCAGCCCTACGACCTCCGCCTCCCTGAGCCCGCAGGAGGCCAACACCGCGAGCATCACGTAGTCCCGCGGGTTGCGCCTCCGGGCCGCCTCGAACATCCGGGAGAGCTCGCTCTCGGTGAGCACGTTGTACGACGGGTCGTATACCACCCTCGGGCTCTTGGCGAAGAACTTGACGGCCTCCGGATTCACCCTCGTCACACCCGCCATGTACGCGAACGTCAGGAACCTGCGCACCACCGTGAGCTTCTTCGCCGCCGTCGCCGCAGGATACCGATCGAGCAACCGCTCCCTGTAGAGCGAGATGTCCTCCGCGCTCAGCTCCTCGATGGATCCCCGCCCGAGCTCCCCCTCGACGAAGCCCAGGAACAGCCTCACTTCTGTATTATAGGTCTTTTTGGTCTGGGGGCTGGAGAGGGTACGCAGGAAGAGGTCGACGAGGCGGCGGTGCTCGGGGTGGGTGTACGCACGTGGGGCGGGGAGGTTCTTCTCAGGGTTCATCGTAGGAGATGAGGGAGACCACGGGGTAAGGAGAGAGGCGGCTGCGGCCGTCGAGGAAGCGCAGCTCGATGAGGAAGGCGCAGGCGGCGACGACGCCACCGGCGTTCTCGACCAGCTCGCACATGGCGCGGGCGGTACCGCCAGTGGCGAGGAGGTCGTCGGTGACGAGGACGCGGGTCCCCGGGGGGATGGAGTCCGCGTGGGTCTCGAGCGCGTCGGTACCGTACTCCAGTTCGTATGAGGCCGAGATGGTCCGGCGGGGGAGCTTGTTCGGCTTGCGGGCGAGGATGAGACCCTTCCTGGCGCGGTAGGAGAGGGCGGTACCGAAGACGAACCCCCGGGCTTCGGCGGAGAGGATCCTGTCGTACTCGTAAGGTTCCGTGGCCTCGGCGAGCGCGTCCACGGCGGCGTGCAGGGCTTCGCCATCCTCGATTATCGGGGTGATGTCCTTGAAGGAGATGCCGGGGCGCGGGAAGTCCGGGACCGTCCGGATCCTGCGCTCCAGCTCCTCTATGGAGAGCCGGTTCAAGGCGCGAACGATTCTATGATGCTCGCCATCATGAGCTCCTTCAGGCGCGAGTCCATCCCCGCCAGGTGCCGCGCCTTGTGCATCGCCTCGGCGATACGGGCCTCGTCGCCACTGCGCAGGTCCGGGTTGAGTATCTGCTTGAACATCGCGGCCTCCCGCTCGACGGCGGCCATGATCCCGCGCAGGTGGCGGGGTTGGATCCCGTACTTCGCCATCTCACGCGCCATGCGCACGATCTCCACGTCGCGCTGCCTGAGGTCGCCGTTCCTTCCGATGACGCCGAGGTTGATCAGCTCGTCCACGAAAGGCGGCTCCACCTCGACGGCCTCGGCCAGCTCCTCCCGGGTGTAGGTACGGTCTTCGGAGACCCGGGGCAGTCCGTCCGGGGAGTCCTGGGAGGAGTAGAAGGGCTCCCCCCTGTCTATGCGTTCCTTGATGACCTTGAGCGGCAGGTACTCCTCGTCCTGCAGCTTCAGGATGTAGCGCAAAAGCTCGACGTCCCGCGGCGAGAAGAGCCTGTAACCACCACGGGTGCGCGAGAGCGAGAGCAGCCGCCGGCGTTCCAGGTAGCGTATCTTGCTCACCGAGAGCGTCGGAAACTCCGGCCGGAGCTTCTCGACCACTTCCCCGATGGTGTACCTGTCCCTGGTGGTCCCACCCTCCGATGTCATCTCTCCCCCATCGGACTAGGACGAGACGAACTTGAAGCGGTACTTGCCCACCTGTATCTCATCCCCGTTGCGCAGATCCACCTCATCGACCCTCACCCGGTTGACGTAAGTCCCGTTGAGCGACCCGACGTCCTTGATCGAGAAACCGTGATCGTTGCGCCTTATCTCGGCGTGCCGCCGGGAGACCGTGACGTCGTCGAGGAAGATGTCGCTGTTCGGGCTGCGCCCGACCGTCACCCGGTCTCCCCGGATGTCGTGCATCCGGCGCCCGGCGGTGCCCTCCACCTGGTCGAGCTCTATCAGCAGGGCCTCGCCGCGGCCCTCCGGCACCGGCTGAGAGAGCTCCTCCTCGTAGTCGGAGAAGCTCGGGGAATAGGAGACCGTCGCGTAACCCTCGGTCAGCGGTACGCCACATTCCCCACAGAACTTCATCTGCGGCAGAACCTCCGCGCCACAGTTGGGGCACCTGCTCAAAAAGCGTCTTCCTCCCGAAATCCCCTCTCCCTGAGCATCACCTCGGCCAGCTCCTCCGGCGTGAGCGCGGCCGCACCCCTGCGGACCAGCTCCGCCCGGATCGCGTCTATCCTGCCCTGGATGATCCGGCGCCGGTAGCTGATCCTCCGCTCCTCCTCGACCAGATCCCCGAGCAGCTCCTTGAGCTCGTCCGAGGGAGCAGCGGTCAGGTCAGGGAGCTGTTCGTCGAACTCTTCTTCCAACGGACCCCTTCTCGCGACGCCGGCCTCCTCGCACGAGGTGCAGTATAGCCTGAGATGAACCTGAAGTACAGTCTTAGGCGAACGTCACTCGTTGCGAATGAGATCCCGCACGAGCTCGACGTACTCCTGCATCAGCCGCTGGGGCCGGCCGCCGTCCTCTGCCTCCGCGTAGACGTAGAAGAGCGGGTTGTCCGGATCGGGGAGCATGAGCACCCACCCGCCGTCGAGGCTCAGCCTCACCCCGTCGGTGAGGATGGCGTCCGGGTCACCTCCGAAGCGTTCGGCGAGGCCCCGCATCACCCGGCCCTTGGCGGACCAGGGGCACTCCAGCCGCTCGCGCACCACCCCCCCGAAGCTCTCCCCGAACCTCCGGCGCACCGAGGAGAGCGGCTTCTCCCGGAAAGCCTCGAGCGCCCGGGCGAGCGTCATGAAGCAGTCGGAGGCCGGCAGGAACGAGGGGAAGATGTAGTGTCCATCGTCCGTGCCGGCGAGGTCGGCGTGGTGCTCGGCCGCGGTGAGCGCGACGTTGCCGAGCCCCGTGCGGCTGAGAACGACCCTGCCGCCGGACTCCTCGACCAGGCGGGTGTACTCGCTGCTCAGGTTCACCGGCAGCACGACTAGGTTCGGCTCCAGAGCCACGATGAGGCAGGCGAGCATCACGTCGGGGGGTACGGGCTCCCCCTGATCGTCGACGAACCAGACGGCCTCTCCGGAGGGCTCGACGACGCATCCGAAGGCCGCCCCGACCGTGGGGACCATGTTACCGACCCGCTCGAGGCTCTCCTCGAGGTTCGGCCGGGCCACGCTCCCCACGACGTTCGCGTTGACGAACCCGGAGATCACGACCGCGTTCACGCCCAGCCGGGAGAAGACCCGGTTGGAGACGAGCCCGGCGACCCCGCCGGAGAAATCCACGACCATCGCGGATCCCGCGGTATTGCCGCGGTCGGTGGCCCGCTCCAGGCGCTCGACGTACTGCTCGACGGCGCGGCCGGGGTAGATCAGCTCCCCTATATCCCCGTCGAAGGCCCGGCGGTACTCCTCGCGCACGAAGACCTTCTCGATGCCGCGCTGCTCGGACTCGCCCATCGGGGTCCCGTCCGAGGAGAAGAACAGGATCTCCACGTCGTCCTGGTCTTCCCCCGAGCGTACGTGCGCCCCCGCCGAGGATTTGCCCGCCAGGACGTCGTGGCGCACCACCCCGGCATGCGCCGCCCGCAGATCGCGCACGTTGACCCCCGTGGCGAGCAGCGCCGCGGTCATCGCCCGCTTGCAGGCCTGGGCGGCGAGAGAGGCGTCCCGCCCCAGGGTCACCACCGCCCCGGGGTCGAGGGTCGTCCCGAACGAGGAGGCGAGCCTGACGACGAACTCGGGGGTGAGGTCCACGTTGAACTTGCCCGAGACGATCCCGCCCTTGAAGATCGTGCGCAACCCCATCGTCTCGTAGATGAGGCTGTGGGTGACGTTCGCCCCGCTCTCGACGGTCTTGTGCGGGTAGATCTTGACCTCCGGGGCGATGGTCGCCCCCTCGCCGACGATGACGTCGTCCCCGAGCGCGCTGCGCTCCAGGATGCGCGCCCGGGCCTGGATGTACGAGGAGCGTCCGACCAGCGTGTCCTTCAGCTCGGCCCCCTCGCCGATGTAGGTCCCTTCGGCGATGATCGAACGCTCTATCGTCGCACCGGAGGAGATGACGACGTTGTCCCCGATCACCGAGTAGGGGCTGATCCTGGCACCCTCGTCGACGCGGGCGTTCTCGCCGATGACGACCGGGCCTTCGAGCTGCTCCTCGTCGACCTGCGCCCTGCTGCCGATGTACACGTTGCCCTTGAGCCTCGTGCCCGGCGGCCTGACGCCCTTCACCTTCCCGTCGAGGACGTCGCGCTGGGCGGAGGCGTACTGCTCGAGGGTGCCGATGTCCTCCCAGTAGTCATCGGTGACGTAGCCGTAGAGCTTCCTTCCCTCTTCGAGCATCTTCGGGAAGAGCTCCTTGGAGAAGTCGTACTCCCCCTCCTTCTCCGGGTCCGGGATCTCGTCCATCACCGAGGCCTCGAGCAGGTAGATGCCGGTGTTGACCGTATCCGAGAAGACCTGCCCCCAGGCCGGCTTCTCCAGAAAGCGCGAGATGCGCCCGTCCTCCTCGGTTATCACGATCCCGAAGTCGAGCGGGTTCTCGACGCTCTTGAGGACCATCGTCGCCTCCGAACCCTTCTCTTCGTGGAAGGAGACGAGCGCGCTGAGGTCGGCGTCGGTGAGGGCGTCCCCGCTTATGACCAGGAAACGCTCCCCCCTGAGGTCGAGCTTGCGCTCGGCCATCTTCACCGAACCGGCCGTCCCGGCCGGCACGTCCTCGACCGAGTAGGAGATGTCGACCCCCCACCGCGATCCGTCGCCGAAGTAGTCCCTTATCTCGTCCGGCATGAACTGCAGCGTGACCACGATGTCCGTGAAGCCGTGCCGCTTGAGCAGGTTGACGATGTGCTCCATGCACGGCACGTTGGCTATCGGGATCATGGGTTTGGGCTGGTTGCTCGTCAGCGGCCGCAGACGGGTTCCCTGCCCGCCGGCCATTATCACGGCCTTCACCTTCTGCTCAACACCCCCTTGTAAGCCTCCCCGGCGCTGCCCTTCCGGGTCTTTTCGGAGACTCCTTCATCTTAACTTTAACCTCACCTGGCGCGTGGGGCCACCTTAAAACTCATCTGCTCGAGCGCAGCCTGATCCTGAAGCTCACCCCCCAGAGCCCGTAGCTCTCCCTGAAGGCGTTCTCGAGATAGCGGACGTAGCTGTCGGGAATGTCCTTCGGCCTGGTGGCGAAAAGGGTGAACTCCGGCGGCCGCTCACCGGTCTGCAGGGCGAAGCGCACCTTCACCCTCCGCGGCGGCGGGTTCTTCGCGGTGAGCTCCCGGACGAACTCCGCGACCTCGTGGGTCGGCACCCTCAGACCGTAGGCCCGGTGCAACCCGAGGGCGAGCTCGTACACCCCCTCGAGCCCGCTGCCTTCGAGCGCGGAGAGCGCCCTCACCGGCGGCTTGAGGTCGGTCATGCGTACCTCGAGCGTTCGTTCGATCTCTTTTATCCTCTCCTGCGAGACGAGGTCCCGCTTGTTGACCAGCACGCCGAAGGCCCTGCCGGCCTCCTGTACCTGGCGTGCGATCTGCAGGTCACCGGCGACGAGCCCCTCGACCGCATCCACGAGCAGGAGCGAGACCTCCGATCTGCGGATCGCCTCGGCGCTGCGCAGCGCGGAGTAGTACGGCACGCCTCGTGCCCTGCGCACGTTCCGGGTCACCCCCGCGGTGTCCAGCACCGAGAAGGTCTGCCCGTCGACCTCCAGCGTCCCCGCCACGACGTCGGTCGTCGTACCGGGCACCTCGGAGACGACGGCCCGCTCGGAGCCGAGCAGGCTGTTCAGCAGCGTACTCTTCCCGACGTTGGGACGGCCCACGATCGCGAGCTGCGGATGCTCGGGTTCTTCCGCGTCCGGGAGCTCCGGGAGCATCCCGACCACGACGTCGAGCAGGTCCCCCACCCCTATGCCGTGCAGCGCGGAGATCGGATGCGGCTCCCCCTCCCCCAGAGAGTAGAACCCGTAGCGATCGGCGTCGTTCTGCGGGTCGTCGAGCTTGTTCACGGCGAGCACGACCGTAGATCCCATCCGGCGCAGCTCCCTCGCGATCACCGCATCGGCCTCCGTCACCCCGGTGCGCGAGTCGGTCAGGTGTATGACCACATCGGCCTCTTCGGCCGCGATCCTGCTCTGCAACGTCACGAGCGCCTGCAGACCATCCGCCCCGTAGGGCTCCATGCCGCCGGTGTCGACGAGCACGAACTCCCTGCCGGCCCATTCGGCCTTCGTGTAGGTGCGGTCGCGTGTGGTGCCGGGCTCTTCTGCGACCACGGCCTGCCTGCGCCCGAGGACGCGGTTCACCAGCGTGCTCTTGCCCACGTTGGGGGCCCCGACGACCGCCACCACGGGAAGGCGACCGCTCAACGCCGCCTCCCCTCCGCCTCCCGCGGGAGCCGGTATATCTCGCGCAACAACTCATCCGCGGCCTTCTGGTACGCCTCGCGCCCCTTGAGATCCCGCGGTACGCTGATCGGCTCTCCGACGTAGGTGCGAAACCTCGCGCCCCGCAGCCGCGCGATCGGGCCGGGCACCGGCCCCAGATACACCGGCAGGATCTTCGCCCCGCCGCGCGCCGCGAGCATGATGGCTCCGCTCTTGGCTTCGCGCGAGACGCCCTTGGTGCGGTGGGTGCCCTCGGGGAAGATGCCGAGCGCCCACCCCTCTCCGAGCAGCCTGAGACCGGCCCGCAGCGCGCTGTGCCCCCCGGCCTGCCGGTCCACGGGGAACGCCCCGACGAACCGGAAGAACCCCCGGAAAGGGAAGACGAAGATTTCCTTCTTGGCCATCCACTGGATGCGCCGGGGGACCGCCATGCAGACGAAGAGGGGATCGAGATACCTGGTGTGGTTCGCCGCGACGATGAGCGGCCCGCTCCCCGGCGTCCGCTCCTCCCCCTCGCACTCGAACCCCACGGCGATCCGGGCGGCCGTGACGACCATCCTCCTGAGCAGGCGGTACCTGCCCGACATCTCGACCCGCGGCATCCCCTCACCCCCCGGAAGGACCGCAGAGCCGACGGGCGAGGCCCATCACCTTCTCCACGACCTCCTCGAAACCCATGCCCGTCGTGTCCACTATCACCGCATCCGGCGCGGGCCTGAGCGGGGCGCTCTCCCGCTCGGTGTCCTGACGGTCGCGCAGCATGATCGCCTCACGGACCTCGTCCAGATCCGCCTCCCTGCCGCTCTGCAGAGCCCTGCGCCGGGCACGCTCCTCCGGAGAGGCGGAGAGAAAGATCTTCAGGTCGGCCTCGGGAAGGACCACCGTGCCTATGTCCCTCCCCTCGACCACGGCCCCACCCGCCCGCCGGGCCTCCTCCGCCGCCCGCCGCTGCACGGGCAGGAGCACCTCCCTGACACGGGGATGCGCCGAGACCTTCGAGGCGACGCCGGAGACCTCCGGAGCGTGCAGCTCTTCCCCGGAGATCCACCTCCCGTCGTACCTCACCCCCCCCGGCCCCAGCTCGAGCCTCCGGGCTATCCGGACCAGCCCCTCTTCGTCGGCGGGGTCCACCCCATCCTCGATCGCGACCAGCGCCACCGCCCGGTAGACCGCGCCGGTGCTGATGTCCGTCACACCGAGCCTGCGCGCCACCTCCCGCGCCACGGAGCTCTTGCCGCTCCCCGCCGGTCCGTCTATGGCAACCAGAAATCCACCCATATACGAACCGCAAGTATAACGGATGCCCCCGCCCCTAATCGCGCAGACCCTCCAGCAGCCCGAAATAAGAAGGGAGCGTCTTCGCGACGCACGCAGGATCCTCTATGCGGATGCCCCCCGCCACGAGCCCCACAACCGCAAACGACATCGCCATCCTGTGGTCGTCGTAGGTGCGCACCAGAGCCCCACGCACCCCTCCCTTTGGTATTATGCGTAAACAATCTTCGCCTTCTTCGACCGGGACGCCGAGGCGGGAGAGTTCGCGGGCGACGGCGAAGACGCGGTCGGTCTCCTGGTGGCGGGTATGTCCGACGTTGGTGATGGTGGTGGGGCCGTCGGCGAAGGGTGCGATGGCGGCGAGGGTCATCATGGTATCGGAGATGTCCCCCATGTCGGCGTCGACCCCGCGCAGACGTTCGGGGCCCCGGACTTCGACCGCGCCGGCGTCGAAGGCGACCTGGCATCCCATACGCTCGAGGACGCGCACGAACCCGAGGTCGCCCTGCATGGCGTCGGGGGAGAGGCCGGGGACTCGGACGCGGCCCCCGGTCACCGCGGCGGCGGCGAAGAAGTAGGAGGCGGCCGAGGCGTCGGGCTCGACGGCGTAGTGGCGCGCCCGGTAGGTGCCGGGGGGGACGCGATATACCCCTCCCTCGCGCTCGACCGTGGCGCCGAAGGAGCGCATCATGCGCGCCGTGATCTCGACGTAGGGCCTCGAGACCAGCCGGCCGGACACCTCCAGCCGAAGGCCATCTCCGGCATAGGGAGCGGCGAGGAGCAGGCCGCTCAGGAACTGGCTGCTCTTCTCACCGGAGACGGTGGCCGCGCTCCCGGGGATGCCACCGCCGCGGACGATCAGTGGGAAGCGGCCCTCGCGGTCCTCGTAGTCGACACGGACCCCGAGGGCGCGCAGTGAATCCACCAGGTCGGCGACGGGGCGCTCGCGCATCCTCGCCGTCCCGTCCACCCGGTAGGTGCCCCGGCCCAGAGCGAGGAAGGGAGGCAGGAACCGGGCGGCGGTCCCGGCGTTGCCCACGAAGACGTCGGCCTCTTCGGCCGGGATCTCCCCGCCCAGCCCGACCACCTCGATTCTCCTCCCCGGCGCATCGGCGAAGACCTCGAACCCGAGATCCACGAGCGCCCGCATCAGCCAGAAGGTGTCGTCGGAGAAGAGCGGGTTGGAGATCACGGAACGCCCGGCGGCCAGCGCGGCCAGGATGAGCGCCCGGTTGGTTATGGATTTGGAGCCGGGCACCCGGACCTCTGCATCGGGGGGCTCCTTCAAGGGCACGATCTCCAGCTCCTGCGGAAACTCTCCGCGCACGTCCTCGACGCCGAAGTCCCGTCCGGGGACACCCCTCACCTCCCGCGCCACAGCCTCTTCACCTCCTCGTCGGTCAGCCTGCGGTATTCCCCCGGGGCCAGTTCCCCGAGCCGCACCGGCCCCACCCTCACACGCTCCAGGTGGACGAGGCGAAGCCCCACGGCCTCGCAGGCTCTGCGTATTATGCGTTTACGGCCTTCATGGATGGTGAGGTGGAGGACGGTGCGGCGCCGCCCGCGCCGCAGACGGGAGACCTCCGGAGGAACCATCGGTCCGTCCTCGAGCTCGGGTCCCGAGGCGAGCGCGCGCAGGGCCTCTTCGTCGACCGGGTTCTGAAGGACGAGGCGGTACTCCTTCTCGATCTCGTAGGAGGGGTGCGCTATGCGGTGAGCGAGCCTTCCGTCGTTGGTCATGATGATCAGGCCGGTCGTATCCGCGTCGAGCCGGCCCACGGGGACGAGACCGGGAATGGAGGGGACGAGCTCCGCGACCGTCGGCCTGCCCCGCTCGTCGGAGAGGGTGGTGATGTAACCCGCCGGTTTGTTGAGCGCCAGGTAGGTCCTGGTCTCCGGCAGGCGGACGGGTCTCCCGTCGAGAGAGACGGCGTCTCCTTCGGAGACCTTCGTCCCCAGCCCGGCCACGCGCCCGTTGACCCTGACGCGGCCCGAGACGATGAGCGCCTCAGCCTTACGCCGGGAGGGGGCGGCGCCGCTGCGGGCCAGGTAAGCCTGCAGGCGCATCAGGGCTCCTTCGAGGCGTGATCCTTCAGGCGCTCGCGCACCCGGGCGAGCTCCTCCTCGCTCACCAGCTCCTCCAGCGGGGGAAAATCCTCCCGGCTCCCGGCTGAGGCCGCGATGAGGAAATCCTCGGTCACGTCCAGCAGCGCCGGTGCGCCCGGGCTCTCCTCGTCGGCGCCCACCTCCGCGAGGAGGTTGCGTTCGATCAGGTTGCGTACCACCGCGTCGGAGTTCACCCCCCGCACGGCGGAGATGGCGCCGCGCGTCATCGGCCCCAGGTAGAGCACGCAGGAGAGCACCTCGTAGGCGGCGCCGGAGAGCGGTGTGGGACGGGCCTCGCCGCGGAAACGTTCGATCGCCTCCGCGCACCGGGGGTTCGTCGCGAGCTGCCACCCCCCGGCCACACGCCGCAGGACCACCCCGGAGCTTCGGGCGTCGTACTTGTCGAGGAGGCGGGAGAGCGCCCGTTCCAGCCCGTCCCGGTCGAGCCCCGCCGACGAGAGGAGCACCTCTTCCTCCACCGGCCTCTCGCTCACCAGGAGTATGGCCTCGACCAGCACCTCCGGTCCGGCTCCGTCCATCACGCCGGCATCACCCTCAGCTCCCCGAACGGCTCCTCCTGCAACAGACGCACCTCGCCCTCGGAGGCGAGCGAGACGGCCGCCGCGAACGTCAGCGCCCGGCCGACCCGGTCCATGCCGCGCACGAGCTCCTCGTAGGAGAGCGGCCGTCCACCACTCCCGGCGATGGCGCCCCGGATCACGGCGGCGAGCTCCTCCAGGCTGAGCGTTATCCGGTCGATGTGCGCCAGCGAAGGCTCCTCCAGCCTCGAGAACATGCGCCTCGTGGCCATCTCGAGCCTCCTGCGATCGACCCTCAGACGCCCCTTTCGTGGCTCGAGCGCATGCCCCGACGGATGATACCCCGCACCCTCCTCGAAGCGCCCTCTGAGATGCTCCGCCCCCCTCCTGACCTTGAGGTAGAGGGAGAGCCGATCTGCGAGATCCTCCGCGGAGACCTCACCCTCCGTTCCGTCCGCCGGGTCCTCCATCGCCGGGAAGAGCGAGCGGCTCTTGAGCAGCACGAGCGCGGTGGCCGAACCGGCGAAGTCGGTGTCCCGCTCGAGGGTGTCCGCACCCACCTCATCCCTATCCCTAAGGTACAGGTCGACGAGCTCGCGCAGCGGCACCTCGAAGACCTCTAGTTCGTGCCGGAGGATCAGAGCCAGGAGCCACTCGTAAGGTCCGGAGTAAACCTCTATCTCGACGTGGAAGTCCGAGAGCGGCCGGGAACGGATCATCTCACCTCCCGGTGAAGGGGCAAGACGGAGGAGATCGAGTGGTAATCCATACCGCAGGTTCTGGCCAGCGAACGGCTGACCACGCTCCCTTCGGCGAGCGCCACGCCGGCCCTGAGGCCGGGGTCGGCGTTGAGCGCGTCGGTGAGGCCGAGCCCGGCGATGCTGCGTACGTAGGGGAGCAGGGCGTTGGAGAGGGCGTGGGTGGCGGTCACGGGGACGGTCGCGGGAACGTTCTTGACGCAGTAGTGGATCACGCCCTCCTCGACGAAGGTGGGGCTTTCGAGGGTGGTGGGGCGGGAGGTCTCCACGCATCCCCCGTAGTCGACGTCCACGTCGACTATGACGCTGCCGTCGTGCATGGCCGCCACCGTCCTGCGTCCGACCAGGTGCGGGGTTCTCGTCCCGGAGACGAAGACGGCCCCGATGAGCAGATCGGCGCGCGTGACGGCCTCTTCTATGTTCATGGCGTTCGCCGCGAGCGTCGTCACCCCGCCTAGGCCAGACTCTTCCATGCGCCGCAGGCGTTCGAGGTCCCGGTCCACGACGGTCACCTGCGCACCGAGACCGCTCGCGACCCTGGCGGCCACGGAGCCGACGATCCCGCAGCCCAGGACGACGACCCGACCCGGCCGGACACCGGTCGCACCACCGAGCAGGATCCCGCGCCCCCCTTCGTTCTTCTGCAGGTAGCGCGCCCCGATCTGGGGCACGAGACGCCCGGCGATCTCGCTCATCGGCGTGAGCACCGGCAGACGCCCGCGGCGGTCGCGGATGCTCTCGAGGGCGATGGCGATGCAGCGCGAGCGGAGCAGGGCCTGCATCAGATCCGGGTTGACCGGGAGGGAGAGGAAGGCCAGCAGGATGAGATCCCTCCTCAGGTAGGAATACTCCTCGGGTGGCGGCCCCGAGACCCGGGCGATGAGCTCCGCTCCCTCGTAGACCGGAGCGGCCTCCTTCAGGATCCGGGCGCCGGCCTCCCGGTAGCGGGCATCCGGGATGCCCGCGCCCTCACCGGCCCCGCGTTCGACCAGCACGAGGTGCCCCACCCGGGTCAGCTCGTAGACGGCGTGCGGATCGAGCGCCACCCGCGTCTCGCCGGGAGCCCTCTCTCGCAAGATCCCGATCCTCAAAACCAGCCGTCCTCCCCGCTCTCGATGGAGAGCCTACCCCATCCGGAAGGGTCGGTCCATACCCCGACGACCTCCCAGCCGTCCCGCAGCAACGCCGGACGCAACTCGTCCAGCAGCGCGCCGACCCCCAGGCAGAGGTCGGGTCCGGCGCCCACGGGCACGAGCGAAGCGGCCTCCCGCGGGAGCAGACCGTGCCCGCTCAGCGATCGGGACAGCGCCCGGCGGCGGTCCGGGCTGAACACCCTCGCACCCGCGATGCGCTCCACCCCGAGCTCGAGCACCGCACCGGTGAGAGCGGCCAGGGAGTTCACCGCACGCAGCGTCCGGTCGAGCGATCGCGCGAGCTCGCGCCGGTAGAAAGAGCGCACCTCGCACGCCACACGGCCCGCCGTATCTGAGGTCATCCCGTACACCGCGTGGAAGCTGCCGCGGATCGGTGCGGGATCGAGGGCGGAAGCCAGGGCCGCGACCCCCTCACGCGGCGCCTCCTCCCAGCTCAGAGCGGCCCGCAGCAGGAAGGCCCCGGGAGTGCGGCTCACCACGGTGCCCGGCGGTTCCTCCGGCAGCAGGAGCACCCTCCCCTTCAGCGTCCGCCGCCCTCCCCGCTCCTGGCCACCTCCGGCGAGAGATCGCGCAGCTGGCCACAGGCCCTGACGAACCCCAGAAACAGCGGGTGCGGGCGCAGCGGCCGGCTCTTGAACTCCGGGTGGAACTGGCTCCCGATGAAGAAGGGGTGGTCGGGGATCTCGGCCAGTTCGACCAGACGCCCGTCCGGGGAGAGGCCGGAGAAGACCATCCCCGCCTCCTCCAGCGTCTCCCGGTAGGCGTTGTTCACCTCGTAGCGGTGGCGGTGGCGCTCCCCGATCGTGCCGCTCCCGTAGAGGGACTCGGCGAGCGTGCCGGGTACTATCCGGCAGGGGTAGTGGCCGAGGCGCATCGTACCCCCCTTGTCGACGCCGACCTGATCGGCCATGATGTCTATGACCGGGTGCGGCGTGTCCTCGTCGAACTCCGTCGAATCTGCCCCTTTGAGCCCGGCCACGTTGCGGGCGAACTCGATGACCGCGACCTGCATCCCCAGACACAGCCCGAGGAAGGGTTTGCCGCTCTCGCGGGCGTAACGGACGGCCTCGATCTTGCCCTCCACCCCACGGCTGCCGAAGCCGGGAACGACGAGCACGCCGTCGGCATCCCCGAGCAGGTCTTCCGCCGCCCGCTGGTCCGTAATCTCCTCCGCGTCGATCCAGGCCAGATCGGGCTTGAGCCCGCAGGCCGCGCCCGCGTGCCCGAGCGCCTCGACGATGGAGATGTAGGCGTCCTGCAGCCGGGTGTACTTGCCGACTATCGCTATCTGCACGCTCTCTTCGAGGGAGGTCATCCGCTCCACCAGATCGCGCCAGCGGGCCAGGTTGGCGCGCGGGGCGGGCAGGCCGAGCTTCTCCAGGACCAGCTCGTCGAGACCCTCGTCGTGCAGGTCGAGCGGGATCGCGTAGAGCGAGGGGGCGTTGAGCGCCGGGATCACCGACTCGAAGTCCGCATCGCCGAAGAGCGCGATCTTGCGCCTTATCTCCTCGCTTATCGGGCGGTCGGCGCGGCAGATGATGATGTCCGGGGAGATGCCTATCTCGCGCAGCCGCTGAACGGAGTGCTGGGTCGGCTTGGTCTTCAGCTCCCCGGCGGCCTCGATGTAGGGGACGTAGGAGACGTGCACGTAGAGGACGTTCTTCCGGCCCACGTCGTTGCGGAACTGCCTTATCGCCTCCAGGAACGGCAGGCTCTCGATGTCCCCCACCGTGCCGCCGATCTCGGTGATGACGATGTCCTTGTCCTCGCCGAGGCGTCCGATCCTGCTCTTTATCTCGTTGGTTATGTGCGGGATCACCTGCACGGTCGCCCCCAGGTAGTCGCCCCGCCGCTCGCGCTGGATGACCTCCCAGTAGACGCTGCCGGTGGTGACGTTGGAGAGCCGGCCCAGGTTCTCGTCCAGAAACCGCTCGTAGTGGCCCAGGTCGAGGTCGGTCTCGGCCCCGTCCTCGGTGACGAAGACCTCCCCGTGCTGGTAGGGGTTCATCGTGCCCGGGTCGACGTTTATGTAGGGATCGAACTTCTGCAACGCCACCCTGTAGCCCCGGCTCTTGAGTAGCATCCCCAGGGAGGCGGCGCTCGTCCCCTTGCCTATGGAGGAGACCACCCCGCCGGTCACGAAGATGTATCTGGTATCGAAATCCGCCATCATCACCTCACAGCAGCAGTTTTCAACCGGCTTCCACGGCCGCCGGAGACCGGCCTCGCCCGCTTACAGAGAGAACAAGGACCACCACCCCACGGTGGACGCGAGATGGCCGCAGCAGAAGGGCCGTAGAGATCGCCGCCTTCGCATCGCCGTTCATGATAAGCCCCGTGGAGAAAAAATCAAAGTTCTAGCCGTCACGCCCGCCCGGGGCTGGATGAGCTAAAGTCTGAAGGCCGATGATGGTCTCGTGGCCAAAAAGCGGGGTTGCTGGATGAAAGAGGGGGAATTCCCCGTCGTCTTCGACGGTCACAACGACGTTCTCGAGCGGCTCGACGACCCGGCCGGCTTCTTCGAGCGCCGGGAAGAGGGACACCTGGACCTGCCGAGGGCGCGGGAGGGCGGCTTCGGGGGCGGGATGTTCGCGGTGTGGGTCCCGCCGCCGGAAGGGAAGGCTGCGCACGAGACGCTCGATCCTTCCTACGCGCTGCGGTACTCTCTCTCGGCCGCGGCCACCCTGTTCAGGATCGAGGAGCTCTCCGAGGGGCAGGTCAGGATCGTCCGCAGCGCCGGAGAGATACGAAGCTGCATAAACGAGGGCATCCTCGCCGCCGTGCTCCACATGGAGGGGGCCGACGCCATAGACACGGACCTCGATGCGCTCCACGTGCTCCACCGCGCCGGGCTGCGCTCGCTTGGGATAGTCTGGAGCCGCCCCAACGCCTTCGCCGAGGGGGTGCGCGTGCGGTTCGGGAGCACGCCGGACACCGGGGCGGGCCTCACCGAGGCCGGGCGGCGCCTGGTCCGCGCCTGCAACGAGCTCGGCATCGTGATCGACGTCTCGCACCTGAACGAGCGCGGGTTCTGGGACGTGGCCGAACTGAGCGAGGCGCCGCTCGTCGCGACCCATTCCAACGCCCACGCCATCTGCCCCTCCCCGCGCAACCTCACCGACGCGCAGCTCGAGGCCATAGCCGCCTCGGACGGGATGGTCGGTCTGAACTTCGGGGTCCACTTCCTGCGCGAGGACGGCTCCGAGGATACCGATACCCCCATCGAGGTCATGGTCCGGCACATCGACCACCTGGTGGAGCACCTCGGCATGGAGAGGGTCGGCTTCGGCTCGGACTTCGACGGGATCCGCATCCCCGACGCCATCGGTGACGTGAGGGGCCTGCCCCGCCTCATGCAGGCGCTCCGGGAGCACGGCTACGGCGAGGAAGACCTCAAGAAGATCGCGCACGAGAACTGGCTGCGCGTCCTGCGCAAGACGTGGGGCCGCTGAGAGACCCTACTCCTCCTCGAGGAGCCGCGCGGCGTGGGCGAGGGAGGCGCCGTCGACCCTCCCGGAGAGCATCCGGGCGATCTCCCGCCTTCGCTCCTCCCCCTCGACCCGCACCGCCCGCGTGACCGTCCTCCCGTCCAGCTCCCCCTTGGAGACCACCACGTGGGATCCCGCCACCGAGGCTATCTGCGGCAGGTGCGTGATCGTGAGCACCTGGCAGCGCCGCCCGAGCTCCTCGAGCCTGCGGCCCACCGCGGTCGCCGTCTCGCCTCCGATCCCGGCGTCCACCTCGTCGAAGACGTAGCTCAGAGCGGGATCCTCCCGGCGCTGGGCAAGGCGGATGGCGAGCATGATCCTGGAGAGCTCGCCGCCGGAGGCGTAGCGCCTCACCGCGAGCTCCGGCTCCCCGGGGTTCGGCTGGACGACGAACTCCACCCGCTCCCGGCCCGAAGGACCGGCCTCCGCGGGCTCGAGCACCGCCCGGAAGACGCTCTGCCCCAGGTTCAGCCCCTCGAGGTTCTCCTGCACCCTCTGCGAGAGGATTCGAGCGGCCTCCCTCCTGCCCTCCGAGAGCCTCCCCGCGAGCTCATCGAGCCGGGCCGCCCCCTCCTCTATCTCCCGCTCGAGGCCGGCCGTCTCGGCCTCGAAGTTCTCGAGCCTCGAGAGGCGCTCCCTGGCCTCTTCGAGGTAACCCGGGACGTCCTCCCCGTACTTCCGCTCCAGCGAGCGCAGCTCCTCGAGGCGCGCCTCCACCTCCTCCAGCCTCGCCGGGTCGGCCTCCAGGTCGTTCGCGTAGGACCTCAGCTCGTAGAGCACGTCGTCCAGCTCCGCCGAGAGCCCGGAGAGCCTCCCGGCCAGCCCCGAGAGTTCCTCGTCGTGCCGGGAGGCCGACTCCAGCTCGCGGGCGGCCGAGGCCAGGGCCTCGCTCGCCCCTCCCTCCTCCGAAGAGAGCGCCGCGGCCGCCGCCGAGACGGAGCCCGCGAGCTCGGCCACGTTGCGCAGCCGGCGCTGCTCGCGCCTGAGCTCCTCCACCTCCCGCGCGCTGTAGCCCGATTCTTCGATCTCCGAGATCTGGTAGCGCAGGAAGTCCAGCTCCCTCAGGCGCGCCTCCTCGGACCCTTTGAGATCTTCGAGCTGGCGACGCTTTCTCTCCACCTCGGTCCAGAGCGCCGCGTGCTCCTCCCTCGCCCGGCGCGCCCCTTCGTCCAGGAAGTCGTCGAGGATCGCGAGCTGCTCCGAGGGATCGGAGAGCCTCGCCTGCTCCCGCTGGCCGTGGTAGGAGACCAGCCGTCCGCCCAGCGCGGCCAGCGCCCGCACCGGCACCGAGACCCCGCACACGTAGCAGCGGGATCGCCCGTCCGGCGTGATCGTCCGCCGCAGCACGATCCCGTCCTCCGGCTCGATCTCCTCCGCCAGATCCCCGAGCGTCTCCCGGAGGATCCCCTCCGCCAGATCCCCGGGAAGCCCGAATTCCCCCTCGATCGTGGCCCTCTGCGCCCCGGCGCGCACCGTCTCGGCCCGGGCCCGTGCGCCGAGAAGCAGCTGCAGCGCCGTCGCCAGGAGCGTCTTCCCGGTGCCCGTCTCCCCCGTGATCACGTTCAGCCCGGGCTCGAACTCCAGGCTCACCCTCTCTATCAGAGCGACGTTCTCTACGGAGAGCCGCGAAAGCACTACAAGAAGGTCCTCCTCACCGCCCGCCACCACGTCCACCCGCCGGTGCGGGCTATCCTGACGCTCTCCTTCGAGAGCCGCACCCTCACGCTCTCCCCCGGCGAGATCTCGCGCGGCTCGGCCCCGTCGAGCGAGAGCAGGGCCTTCCGTTCGACCAGCCTGAGCTCGACGGTCTGCTTCTCGCCCAGGACCAGCGGCCGGCTCACCAGCGCGTGCGGGGCTATCGGGACCAGCACGTAACACTGGGCGTCGTTCGAGACGATCGGCCCCCCCGCCGAGAGCGCGTACGCCGTGGACCCGAGCGGGGTGGCCGCGATGAACCCGTCGCAGCGGAAGGCGAAGAGCTCCTCCCCCCCCACCGAGACGTCGACCGAGATGATCTGGTGCGTCCTCTGCTTGACGAGCACGGCGTCGTTGGCGGCGAGGCTCGTCGCCGCCTCATCCCCGACCCGCACCTCGAGCATCCGGTAGTCCTGGATGTGCAGCCCGCCTCCCGTGGCCTGCTCGACGCCGGATTCGATCTCCTCGGGGAGCATCCCGCTCATGAAACCCACCTTGCCCAGGTTCACCCCGAGCAGCACCCTCCCCGGGAAGATCCGCGAGGCCCTGAGCATGGTCCCGTCCCCCCCGAGGACGAAGACGAGGTCGGGGTCGGCGTCCACCGGATACCCGGGTCCCCCGTCCGCCTCGACGACCTTCTCGATCTCGACCTTCTCCTTCTCCAGGGCGGCCACCAGCCGCTCGAAGTAGCCGCCGCTGACCTCCGGGTTGCGCACGATCCCGACCCTTCTCACCTCATTCACCGGCGACCACCTCCCGGATGCGCCCCTCTTCCAGCGCGCTCCCCGCCCCCCTCACGAGGTGCATCGGGTACTCGCCGTTGCCGGCGCGTCTCCCGGCGACCGGCGCCCGCATCAGATCCCGCGCCCCGAACCCCAAAGACCCCATCGCCTCCGCCACCCCAAGCACGGCCCGCAGGCGGACTTCGGGGTCCCTCACGAGCCCCCCGCGCCCGACCCCCTCCGGCCCGGCCTCGAACTGGGGCTTGACCAGGACGACGGCCTCCTCGATCGAGGGCGTGCTCGAGAGGAGCCCGGCGAGCGCCACCTCGAGCGGGATGAAAGAGAGGTCCGCAACGAGAAGCCGTGGAGGGAAGGGGAGATCCCCGCCGGAGAGGTGGCGCACGTTCGTCCCCTCCATGTAGAAGACCCTCCCGTCCCGCGCGAGCGAAGGGTGCAGCTGCCCGTGTCCGACGTCCACCGCGATCACCCGCCGGGCCCCCCGCCGCAGCAGGACCTCCGTGAAACCACCCCGCGAGCACCCGGCGTCCAGACAATCCAGCCCCTCGACGGTGAGGCCGAACCGCTCGAGCGCCGCCTCGAGCTTCGCCGCCGCGCGCGAGACGTAGCGGCCGGCGCCCTCCTCGACGGAGATCTCCTCGTCCTCGCGCACCCGCCGGCCGGGCTTCCCGAGCACCTCTCCACGCACCCGGACGGCCCCCGAGAGCACCATCTCCCGCGCCCGGCTCCCGCCCGGGGCGAGCCCGCGCTCGACCAGCAGGCGGTCGAGGCGCACCATCCTCACCCTCGCATCACCTCTCGGCTCAACTCTCCCGGTGTCGGACGAACATCGCCATCTCCCGCAGCCCGGAGACGTCCCCACCGATCCGGCCGAGCGCCGCGAGCGCTCGCTCGGTGGCGGCATCCGCCTCCCGCCGCGCCCCCTCCACGCCGAAGACGCTCACGAACGTCGCCTTACCCCGCTCGGCGTCGCTGCCGGCGCTCTTGCCGAGCTTCTCGGCGGTCGAGGTGGCGTTGAGCACGTCGTCGACGATCTGGAAGCAGAGCCCGAGTTCGAGCGCGTACTCCGAGATCGCGGCCTGCTCCTCCGCAGAGGCGCCGGCGAGGATCGCCCCGATGCGCGCCGAGGATTTGATCAGGGCGCCGGTCTTGTAGCGGTGGATCATGTAGAGCGTCTCGGTGTCGACCTCGGATCCGGCCCCGGTGAAGTTTATGTCCAGAACCTGCCCGCCGACCATCCCCTCGACACCGGTCGAGGCGGCGAGCTCGCGCACCACCTCCAGCACCTGCTCCGGGGTGCCTTTCTGGTGGACCGTGATCAGGGTGAGCGCCTCGCCGAAGAAGGCGTCCCCGGCGAGGATCGCCATCGCCTCGCCGTACTTCCTGTGCACCGTCGGGCGCCCGCGCCGGAAGTCGTCGTCGTCCATCGCCGGTAGGTCGTCGTGGATCAGCGAGTAGGTGTGGATGAGCTCTATCGCGGCCGCAGACGGCAGCACCAGCTCCGGGTCGGCCCCGAAGACCCACGCCGACTCCATGCAGAGCGTGGGACGTACGCGCTTGCCGCCGGAGAGCATCGCGTAGCGCATCGCCTCGACCAGCGGACCGAGCGCCGGGTTCTGCGAGAAGCGCAGCACGTGCAGGTACTCCTCGAACCTCTCGCGGTGGCTCTCCCACCGCAGCATGCTATCCATGCTCGACCAGCCTTCCGGCCCCCCGCAGGACCCCCCCGACGAAGGCCGGCGCCTCCTCTCCGGAGAACCCCTTGGCCAGCTCCTTCGCCTCCGCGACCGCGACCTCGAAGGGGACGTCCTCGACGTGGAGTATCTCGTAGAGCGAGAGGCGCAGTATCGTGCGGTCCACGGCGTTCATCCTCCAGACCGGCCATCCTTCCGAGGCGGCCTCGAGCCTCTCGTCGAGCAGCGCCCGCCTCTCGTCCACCCCGTGGATGAGACGGCGGGCGTAGGGGTCGAGCTCTCCCTTGAACAGGGTCCAGCGGGCCATGAGCTTCTCGACGGGCTCGCCGGTCACGTCGCTCTGGTAGAGCACCATGAATGCCTGCTTGCGTGCCCTCCTGCGGCTCATACCCGGGTCAGATACTCTCTGGTGCGGGTGTCGACCCTCACCCGGTCACCCTCGCTGATGAAGAGCGGGACCTGCACGACGAGCCCGGTCTCCAGCGTCGCCGGCTTGCTCCCGCCCGTGGCCGTGTCCCCCTTGACGCCGGGGTCGGTCTGGGTGACCTCCAGGTCGACGTGGGCCGGGGGCTGCACGCTCACGACCTCCCCGTCGGCGTAGAGCACGCTCACCGTGCCGTTGGGCACGATGTAGTTGACCGCGTCCCCGACGACATCCAGCGGGATCGCGACCTGCTCGAAGGTCTCGAGGTCCATGAAGTAGAAGAGGTCCCCGTCCCGGTAGAGGTACTGCATCTCCTTGGACTCGGTCCTTATGTCCTCGACCTTCTCCCCGGCACGGAAGGTCTTCTCTATGACCGCCCCGGTGTCCATGTTGCGCAGGCGCGTCCTGACGAAGGCCCCGCCCTTGCCGGGCTTCACGTGCTGGAAGTAGAGGATCGTGAACCTCTTGCCGTCCACCTTTATCGCCGATCCGTTCTTGAACTGGTTCGTGGATATCATACGCAGATCACCTCGCACGCATCTTCAGCCACACATAGAGAGACAGATACCTCCCAGGCTCGCCGCCCCGTCCGGGCAAGGGGATATTATCGCACACATCGTGCCCGCGTCTCCGGAGAATCTTCAGGCGACGACCCTCTCCACGGCCCGCCCGGCCTCCTCCTCTCCGACCTCCACCCCCCACACGGGCTCACCGACGTCCCGCAGGAGGACGAAGCGATGCACGTCCTTCTGCGTGCGCTTCTTGTCCCGGCGCATCGCGAGCAGGACGTCCCGCACCCGCACCCCCGGAGCCCGCGAGGGAAGCCCGGCGAGCCCGACGAGCTCCCGATGCAACCCGAGCAGGTCCCGACCGAACCTCTCGCGCGAGAGGTCAGCCTCGGCGAGCATCCCGACGGCGACGGCCTCCCCGTGCCTGATCTCGTACCCGCAGGCGGCCTCGATGCCGTGTCCTATCGTGTGCCCGTAGTTGAGGATGGCGCGCCGGCCGCGCTCGCGCTCGTCGGAGGCGACCACCGAGGCCTTGAACCGCACCGAACGGGCGACGAGCGTGCGCACGGCCGCCATGTCCCCGCCGCGGGCCGCCCCGACGAGCGCGAGATCCTCGAAGAACCCGCCCCCGCACAAAAGCCCCATCTTCACCACCTCGGCGAGCCCGCACGAGACCTCGCGCTCCGGCAGCGTCCGGAGCCAGGCGAGGTCCGCCACGACCGCCCGGGGACGGACGAAGGCCCCGAGCAGGTTCTTCCCCTCGGGGAGGTCGATCCCGGTCTTGCCCCCGACGGCGCTGTCCACCATCGCGAGAAGCGAGGTCGGCAGCATCACGAGCCCCACCCCCCGCATGTAGGTGGCGGCGAGGAAGCCCCCGAGATCCCCCACGACCCCTCCGCCGAGCGCGAAGAGCGTCCCGTCGCGGGTCAGGCCGTCGCGCGCGAGCGCGGCCGCCGCCCGCCCGTAGGTCTCGAGGCTCTTGGAGCGCTCCCCGGGAGGCACTTCGACCACCGAGACCACCCGCCAGCCTCCACGCTCGAGAGCACGGACGACCGCCCCGGCATGGTGCACCCCGACCTCCGAGTCCGTGAGCAGGGCGCACGGACCGCTCTCCATCGCCCCTTCGAGCGCCCCGGCGAGGTCGATCCCCTCCCCGAGCACCACCGGGTACGGGGCATCCCCCCCGACCTCTATCCTTTCATCCACCGGAGGACCTCCTCGGCCACCTCCTCGGGCGTCCTGCCGTCGACCAGGACCCTGAGGCCGCAGGACTCCGCGTACAGCGCCTCACGCTCGGCGTAGCGCCGCTCGAACTCCTCCCTGGAGGTGCCCCGCAGCGGCCGGGAGTCGCCCCGCGTCCTGGCGTAGAGTACGCCGAGATCCTCCTCCAGGAAGACTGTGGACACCGCGGAGAGGAGCCTGCGGTTCTCCTCCCTCAGCACCACCCCTCCCCCACAGGCCACGACCCGCTCCTCCGTACGCAGCGCCCACGCGAGCCCCCTGCTCTCGAGGTCCCTGAAGTACCCCTCGCCCGACTCCCGGAAGATCTGGGGGATCGGACGCTTCTCGCGCACCGCGAGCTCGGTGTCGAGGTCCACGAACTCCCAGCCGAGCCGGCGGGCGAGGATGCGGCCCACCGTGCTCTTGCCGCTCCCCATATACCCGATTATCGCCAGCGGGCCCTTCAAGCTCACCCCGCGCCGAACCCGCCGCGCAGGCGGTCCATGTACGCCTCGTAGGAGGCCCGGATGTCGGTGAGGTTGTCCCGGCCGAACTTCTCCAGGAAGGCCTCCGCGAGCACCACCGCGACCATCGCCTCCCCGATCACCGCCGCCGCCGGTACCGCGCAGGAGTCCGCCCTCTCCTTGAACGCGCGCGCCTCCTCACCGCTCGAGACGTCGACCGTCCTCAGCGCCCGGGCTATCGTCGAGATGGGCTTCATCGCCGCCGAGACGACGACGGGCTCGCCGTTGGTCATCCCGCCCTCGAGCCCTCCGAGCCGGTTGGTCGCCCTCACCGGCAACCCCTCGCCCGGCAGGATCTCGTCCTGCACCTCGCTCGAGCGGTGCCGGGCGAGGCCGAAGCCCATCCCGATCTCGACGCCCTTTATCGCGTTTATGGACATGACCGCGTGCGCCAGCCGGGCGTCGAGCTTGTCCCGCCAGTCCACGTAGGACCCGAGCCCCGGCGGACACCCCTCGGCGACGACGACGAACTCCCCGCCCAACGCGTCGCGCGCCCGGCGCGCCGCGTCTATCTCGGCCTTCATCTTCTCCGTGACCTCGGGGTCGGGGCAGCGGACCTCGGACGAATCGGCCTTGTCGGCCTCCAGCGCGGCGCGCTCCCTCTCCATCGACGCCCCGCCGATGCGGTAGACGGCGCTGGAGATGCTCACCCCGAACTCGGCGAGCAGCCTCCTCGCCACCGCCCCGGCGGCCACCCGCGCGACCGTCTCCCGGGCGCTCGAGCGCTCGAGGACGTTGCGCAGATCACCCGTGGCGTACTTCTGCATCCCGGCGAGGTCGGCGTGTCCGGGACGCGGCAGGGTGATGGGCTTCGGCGGATCCTCCACGGGCGCGGGGTTCATCCTCTGCTCCCAGTTGGCGTAGTCGCGGTTGCGTACGAGCATCGCGACCGGGGAGCCCAGAGTGTACCCGTGGCGGACCCCGCCGAGAAACTCCACCTCGTCCTTCTCTATCTTCTGACGCCCGCCGCGCCCGTAGCCGCGCTGGCGGCGCGCAAGATCCCGGTTGACGTCCTCGGCCAGGAGCCTGAGCCCGGCGGGCACGCCGTGCACTATCGTGACCTCCGCCGGGCCGTGGGACTCTCCCGCCGTAGAAAAACCGAACCTCATATTCGTCTCTTCACGCCTCTCTATCTCTCAGGGTAACGGAAGGTTCCCGCCGCTATTGAAGAGAGCCCCCCCGCTCGCGGGGCTCGAGGCCGCCGCGGGTCCCGGAGCCGGGTGTCGCGCCGGCCGGGAGGACGACGGCGGCGGCGAAGAAGACGGGCTGTGCCCGGTGCCGCCGCCGGGACGCGACGGCTTCGAAGGCCTGGACCCGGAGGCCTGAGACGAGGACGGGCGCCGCCCACCCCCGCCGCTGGACGGGGAGGTGCTCTTCCCGTGGGCGCCGGCCCGCGCCACGAGCTCCCGGAAAGGGTCCTTCGGGGGACCGTAGGCGGCGAAAGACTCGGCGGGAGAGGCCGGGGAAGAGCTCCCCGCGACGCTTCCGCCGTTGCGCACGTCGGCGGCGCGGTGGAAGGCGGATGCCCCACCGTCGTACGACCTCCCCGCGAAGACCCACAGGAAGAAGAGCACGACGAGGGAAGCCCCGATCACGCCCGCGACCCATCTCGTGGAGATCCGGGACAAAGCCTCCCCCTCATCCACCGCCGGTCGTCCCTCCGGCGGGGGTCGGAGAAGGCGCCGGGGCAGCGCTTCCCGTCTGACCGACGGAGGGTTGTACGTAGATCTCGGCTTCTATCTGGACCTGCAGCGTCCCTCCTTTAGCCCCCGTCGTGCCGCCGGCCCGCTGGTAGGTCACCTGGGTGACCGTGACCAGACGCGCCAGGTTCAGCAGGCGGGTGTAGAAGTCCTGCATCTGATCGTAGGAACCCTCGAAGGACATTGTAATCGGTATGCGGGAGAAGTCTCCACCCCCGACCGGCGGCTCGGGTGAGCCGGGTTTGATCGAAAGCTGGGTGACGCCGGAGGCCCGGGAGATCTCCTGCAGCTGTACGAGCAGGGTCGGGATCTGGGGGCTGTTCGGCAGGCGCTTGTCGAGCTGTAGAAGCTGGCGCTGTATCCTCGGGGCGTCCCTCTTTACCCCTTCGAGGTGCGCCACGCTCCGCTCGAGCCGGGCGAGCTCCGTCTGCTTGACGTCGTGCTCCTGCTGCAGCCGGGCGTAGCGGCTGCGCGCCGGCCCCAGCAAAAGCACGTAGTAGGCCGCGACCAAAAGGACGACGGCCGCGACGGCGCCGATCAGTATGTTGCGGTCGCGGGGGTTCAAGGTCCACCGTTCCGCACCCGGGGACGCCGGGAGCCCGAAGCCCCCTCGAGCGGGAGGCGTTTCCCCTCCTGACCGGCCCTGACCACCAGCTGAGACGTGACGTCGAAGTTTATGACCGGCCGCACGTAGGTACTGCGGTCGAGCGTCGCCGAGTTGAGGCGCGTATCCCTGAGATACGGCAGGCTGTCCAGCTGCACCATGAAAGCCGCCACGTTGGTGTAGCTGTCGAGGGCCACCCCCGTGAAGGAGACCTCGCCGGGCGGGGTGAGCTCCTGCCCCGGGGAGGCGTTGACGTTGACCGGCGGCGCCTTCGCGCTCAGGCCGTTCAGCGCCGTGGTATCCGGTATCACGTAGGAGAGCGCCCGGAAGAAGGCATCCCACGCGAAGCGCGAGCGGTATATCCCGTCGGCGATGGTCTCCTTCTGGTGCAGCCGCGCCTCCAGCCCCCGGTAGGGCGCGAGCTCGGCGAGCCGGGCGCGCTGGGCCGAGATCTGGCGGTCGAGGTGCGCGATCTGGCCCTCCTCCGCGTTGATCCTCACCAGGTAGAGGACGTAGACACCGACCATCAAAACCAGAAGGGTGGCGCCGGAGATGAGCAGCAGCTGCATCACGTTCCTCTCCCTGAGCGACAGCCCGGCCCTACGCCGCTCCTCCTCCGGGAGGAGGTTGACACGGCGCATCCTACTCCTCGAGGGCCAGCCCGGCGGCGACCGCCAGAACCGGCTCCATCACCTCGAGCTGCCCGTCCGGGACGTTCGACTCGTTGGCCGCGAACCTCTCGAGCGGCCGTCCCAGACGGGAAGAGATGCCGAGCACCTCCCCCATGTACTCCGCGAGGCCGGGAACCACGGCCCCCTCCCCGGAGACGAACATCCCGGAGATCTCGCGAGACCCGGGCTGCGAGTAGTAATACTCGATCGAGCGCTGCACCTCCCCGGCCAACCTCCCCACAACGCCTTCGAGAGCACGCCTGATATCGTACAGAAGGGCGCGCCCGGCTTCATCCTGCTCCCCCTCCGGTTCCTCCACCGGCTCGAACCCCAGCCGGATGCCGGGGTTCATGAGCTGCTCCTCGGCCTCGTCCTCGGGGATGGAGGCGAGCCGGGAGATCTCCTGCGCGAAGTCCTGTGAGCCTAGCGGCACGAGACCCGCCAGGACGGGCCCGTCCTCCTCGCAGACGGCGACGCAGCTCATCTCCGTGCCGACGTCCACGAGCAGGGCGGCGCCCTCCTGCAGCGCCGCGTCCCTCGGGAGCGTGGTGCGCGAGAGGGCCAGCGGCTTGAAGTCCACCCCCACGGGCCTGAGGCCCGCCACCCGCACGGCCGAGGCGTAGCGGCTTATCATCTCCCGCCGGGCGGCGACGAGCAGCACCCGGTCGGAGTCCGGGTCGGCCGGGTCCGCTCCGAGCACCACGTGGTCGAGCACGGCTTCCTCGAGCGGCATCGGCACGTGCTCCGCTGCCTCGAAGGAGATGGCGCTCCTGAGATCAGAGGGCTGCATGCGAGGGAAGGAGAGCACCCTGACGACCATCTCCTGGTTGGCGACCCCCAGGTAGACATCCCTGCCCTTGAAGGAGTGCGCCCCCCAGAAGTTCTTCACCTCCGCGGCGAGCAGGTCGTGGTCGGCGACCTCCCCCGCCTCGATCGCCCCCGGCGCGAGCCGGTGGTAGCCGACGTGCCGGAGGACGAGCCCGGCCTTCGTACGGCCGACCTGCACGGCCTTGAGAGCCCCGCTGTCCATGTCCATCCCGATCGCCTGCGGTCTCCCAGGCAACCTGAGACGCTCCATCCGCCCCCCTCCTTAGCCCCCGGAGAACACGCCGAGATAGGCTCCCCAGATCTCCTGCCCCCAGAAGAGTGCCACCACCCCGCCGACGGACATGAAGGTCCCGAACGGCAGGGCGCTGCGGCGTCCGGCCCTGCCCGCGAGCATGAGACCCACGCCGACCAGCGCTCCGAGCAGGGCGCCGAAGAAGACGGCGAGCGCCGCGTACCCGCCGAGGAACGCGCCGAGCATCCCGCCCATCTTCACGTCCCCCATCCCCATGCCCCCGGGGTAGAGGAGCCAGAGCAGAAGGAGCGCCGCGCCCACGCCCGCCGCCGAGAGCGGGTAGACCCACCAGCGCGCCGGGTCGGCGGCCGCCGAGAGCAGGAGCCCGGCCCCCGTCGCGGGGAGCACCACCGCGTTCGGGAGGATGCGCCGGTCCACGTCGGTCGCCGCGAGCACGATCAGGGCGCCCAGGAAGAAGAGCGCCCGCGCGAGACCCCATCCGATCCCGAAGGTGTACGCCGCGGCTCCGAAGAGCAACGCCGTGGCGAGCTCCACCGCCGGGTAACGCGGCGAGATGCGCGCCTTGCAGTTGCGGCACCTTCCCCGCAGCAGAAGGTAGGAGAGGAGAGGAACGTTGTCCCAGGGGGCGATCGGCTCGTGGCAGACGGGGCAGTGCGAGGGCGGCCAGACGACCGAGAGCCCCCGCGGGATGCGGTAGATCGCGACGTTCAGGAAACTGCCGATGAGAAGCCCGAAGAGCGCGGCGAGAAGGGCAAGGCTCATCCGCCCCTCCGCTCGACGGCCTCGAGCGGGCCCACCCTCCCGTCCTCCATCACCACCGCCTTGCGCCCCACGCTCGAATTCTGCCCGAGCACGGCCCGCGCCCCGACCTGCGCCCCGGGGCCCACGATCGCCCCGGCCGAGACCCACACCCCGGCGCCGACGACCGCGTCGCGCTCGACCACCGAGGAGGGACCCAGGCAGCAGTGGCTGCCCACGATCGTGTCCGGGTAGACCGTGCATCCGGGTCCGACGACGGTCCCGTCACCGATCACCGAGGCGTCGGAGAGGTAGGCGGAAGGGTGGACGGCGGTGAAGAACGTGCCTCCGAGCCCCCTTATGGAGTTGGCGACGCGCAGCCTCGCCCGGTTGTCGGTTATGGCGACGATGACGGAGACGGGCTCCACGGAGAGCATGCTCTTGAGCATGGCCACGTCCCCGAGCACCGGATACCCGCGCACGTGGCTGTCGAGCATGGGGTGGGCGTCGTCGTAGAAACCGAGGATGCAGCCCTCGTAGCCCGCGGCTATGAGCACGTCGAGCGCGACCCGCCCGTATCCCCCGGCCCCGACGATGGCGATCCTGGTCTCCTCCTCGAAACCGACCCGCCGGGCCTCGGGCTCGGGCTCCGAGATCCCCACCCTGCCTTCGGCCCTCTCTGTCTCGCCTTCCCCTCGCATGCTCTGGCGAGCCAGTTTAACATCCATGGGACGCCGCTGCGCCCGCCCTAGCCCCCGAAGGCCCCGGAGAGCCGGTGCCCGCGCAGGAACTCCGCGGAGGAGAGCGCCCTGCCCCCGGGGAGCTGAAGCTCCAGGATCTCGAGCGCACCCTCGCCGCATCCGACCAGAAGGCGCTCCTTCTGCGCCAGGATCTCACCCGGTCCAAGCCCTGCCACGTCACGCGCGATTCGGGTGCGCCAGACCTTGACGGGCCCCTCGACGTCGGGGTGGGTGGTTCGGGCCCCGATGTGCGGGGAGAGCGCCCGCACGTGATCGTGCACCCGCCGGGCCTCTGCACCCCAGCGGATGAACCTCTCCTCCGGCGAGATCTTCGCGGCGTAGGTGGCGCGGGAGTGATCCTGTTCCTCGAGGTGCAGGCGTCCGGCCTCGAGGTCGTCCAGGACCCGCACGAGGAGGTCCGCCCCGATCCGGGCGAGCCTCTCGGAGAGCTCGCCGCCGGTGGTCTCCGGGCCTATCTCGACCTCCTGCCTCAGCGCGACGGGACCGGTGTCGAGCCCCTCGTCCATCTTCATGATCGAGACGCCGGTGACCTTCTCGCCGTTCATTATGGCCCGCTCGACGGGAGCCGCCCCGCGGTAGGCCGGGAGCAGCGAGGGGTGTACGTTGTACGCTCCGTGACGCGCTGCCCCCAGCACCTCTCTGCGGAGGATCTGGCCGTAGGCCGCGACGACCAGGACGTCGCTCGAGGAGGCTATCCGGTCCGCGACCTCTCCGATGTCCTCGGGCTGAACGAGATCGAGGTTACGTGAGGCGGCGAGCTTTCCGACAGGTGTCTGAGAAAACTTTCTACCCCGTCCCCGCCTCCTCGGGGGCTGCGAGACAACGAGCCCAACCTCGTGTCCGGAGCCGAGCAGCCCCTCCAGGACCTGCGCCGCGAACCCCGGCGTACCGGCGAAGGCCACCTTCAAGGTGATGAGCCCGGAACCTTCTACTGCCTGCCGGCCAGCGTTCGCTCCCGCATCTCGCGCAGGGCACGCTTGCGCGACTCCCGGTCGGTACGGTCCAGGATCAGGATGCCATCCAGGTGGTCGATCTCGTGCTGCAGTATGATCGCCAGCGGCTCTTCGGCCTCGATCTCGACCGGGTTGCCCTCAAGGTCCTGGCCGCTCACGACCACCCGGCGCGCACGCTCCACGTCTACCTGCACGTGGGGTATGGAGAGACACCCTTCCGTGCTCGTGACGACCTCCGATGAACGCTCCCGGATCTCGGGGTTGACCAGTACGTACTCTTTCTCGTCCGCCGTGGCGACGAGGATCCGCTTGAGGTAGCCGACCTGGTTGGCGGCAAGCCCGACCCCCTCGCTCGCGTGCATGGTCTCGATCATCTCCCCGGCCAGCCGGGCCAGCGACTCGTCGAACTTCTTGACCGGCGTGGCCCGGGACTTCAGGACGGGGTCGCCGAACTTCCTTATCTCGAGCACGTGAGATCAGACCTCCTGTGGATCGATGGTGACGCGTACCTTAAGGCCCCGCATCTTCTTCCTGCTCAACGCCGCGTACGGCTCGAGCGCGGCGGCCGCCACCCGGTGCGGCTCCGTCCCGCGCAGGAGCAGGCGCCGCGAAGTTCCCTCGGGACCGGGCGCCGGACCGATCGCCTCGACCCGGTGCCTGGCGGACTCTTCGAGGAAGAATTCTACCGCACGGGCCAGCGGTTCCCCGTCCCCTTCGAGGACGATCTCGGCGAGATATGCGAACGGCGGATAGCCAAAGGAGCGCCGGCGGGACAGCTCGCTGCGCGCGAAGGCCGGATAGTCGCCCTCGAGGGCGGCGCGCAGGGCGTAGTGGTCCGGCACGCGGCTCTGCACCACGAGCAGGGTCCTGGTACGCTCCGCGGCCCGGTAGACCAGCCTGAAGGCCTCCTCGGTCCCCCGCACCCTCCTCCCGAGCAGGAGGCCGTCCACATCCGGGAGCGCGACAACGTCCCACTCCGACGCGAGCATCGGCCGCGGGGTTCCCACGACCACCCCGGCATCCTCCCCCTCCCTACGCCCGGCGGTGAGCAGACCGACCCTCCTCGCGAGGCGTCGGGAGAGCTCGGACCTCACCCCGTCGGCGGCAATCCCCGTGGTGCTCATCCTCCCGGAGCCACACTCCGGACACCTCCCGGTCCGAAGCTCGACCTTCCCGCACCCGTTGCACACGAGCGTCTTCTCGTCGCGGACGGAGAGGCTCAGACCGCAGCGCGGACAGACCGCCACGGCCCCGCACCCATTGCAGACGAGCACCCGGCCGTGCCCGACCCGGGTCACGACGACCCCCACGGACATGCCCTCCTCCACCGCCTGGCGGCAGGTCTCGACCAGGGAGCCCCCGAGCCGGGCCCCGGTGCCCCGCAGATCCACGACCCGGCCGGCCGGCCATCGGGTCCGCTCCGGCGGGGCGATCTCCTTCACCTCCCTCCCCCTGCGGGCGTAGAGCTCGAGGGAGGGGACGGGGGACAAAAACAGCGCGCTCGCCCCCTCGATGCGCGCCCGCTGCAGCGCGAGATCTCTGACGTGCAGCGGCACCCCTTCGTACCCCTCCCCCGCCCGGTGGGCGAGGTCCGGCTCTTCGAGGACACAGATCGCCCCAAGCCTCTCGAACGGGACGAAGACGGCGGACCGCGTGCCGATCAGAACATCCGCCCGCCCCGCACGCATCGCCCGGTGGATCTCCGCCCGCCCCTCCCGAATCCCGGCGTGGTAGACGGCGGCGGAGCGCCCCTCGGGGAGCACCCGGCCGACCTCCTGCGCCACCCTCTCCGCGTCCTCCCGGGTGGGCACGAGGACCAGGGTCTGGAACCCGTCCGAGAGGGCAGTACTTGCGAGCCCGGCGGCGACGAGCGGCTGGTCGGACGAAGGACGGCGCCAGAGCCAGGCCCCGCCACGCGCCATGACGGCGTCCATCTCTCTGGGAAAGGGACGCTCTTTCGGGTTCTCGCTCCCCCGGATCACCTCCGGGGGACGAACTTCGATCCGTACGGCCCCCCGTCCGGCGAGCCTGCGCAGGACGTCGCGGCGCGCTCCGGTCTCTTCCAGCAGCCGGCCGACGGGATACTCTCCCCCCCGGCAGACCAGCTCTTCGAAGAGACGCCTCTGCGGGTTGGTCCACTCCCGCCCCCCGGAAACACCCCCCACGACCACGGCCCACGCGCTCCTCTCGTCTTCCCGAACGCCGGGGGCGAGTTCGACGAACCCCTCCACCTCGGCCCGCCTCAGGCGTTCGGAGCCGAGCGCCCGACGCAGAGCACGCCGGGAGACGAGGGCCCCCTCCTCGAAACGCCCATCCGGCAGGGGAGCCCGCACGCGGTAGCGGGTGGCATCCAACCCCGGAGGAAGCGTCCCCCGAAGGACCTGCGCCAGCGGCACCGCCGCCCGTTCGGAAGCCCAGCGGCACAGCTCCACCAGCTCCGGTCCCGGGGAGAGCTCCTCCAGAACGCCCCTCACCTCCTCCGTCGCGCGGGAGAGGCTCCCCGGCGGCGAGACCTCGAGCACGACACCGATCCGGGAGATCCCCGAGAGCGGCGCCACGACCGCAGAGCCCACCCCGACCCTCCCCTCCAGACGATCCGGGACCCGGTAGCCGAGCGGGGGCAGGGCGTGCGTGCCGATCAGGAGGCAGACCAGCGCCTCCATCTCCCCTGCGGGGTGCGCCAACTACAGGCCGGCCGCCCGGCGCAAGGCCTCCGTGCGGGTCGTCTCCTCCCAGGTGAACCCCGGCTCCCGACGCCCGAAATGCCCGTAGGCGGCGGTCGCCCCGTAGATCGGACGCTGCAGCCTGAGATCGCGGATGATCGCCCCGGGCCTCAGGTCGAAGTGTTCCTCGACGAGCGAGAAGATGAGCGCCGGGTCCACCGTCTCGGTCCCGAAGGTGTCTATGGCGAGGCTCACGGGCCGCGCCACGCCGATGGCGTAGGCTATCTGGACCAGACACCGCTCCGCCAGCCCGGCGGCGACGACGTTCTTCGCCACCCAGCGCGCGGCGTAAGACCCCGAGCGGTCCACCTTCGTCGGGTCCTTGCCGGAGAATGCCCCCCCGCCGTGGGGCACCGCGCCGCCGTAGGTGTCCACGATGATCTTCCGCCCGGTCAGGCCCGTATCCCCCTGCGGACCGCCGATCACGAACCGCCCGGTGGGGTTGACGATCACCTCCGCTTTCCTGCGGTCGAAGAGTTCCTCCGGCATCACCGGCTCTATGACGGCCTCGAGGAGATCAGCGCGGATGCGCTTCTCGACGCCTTCGCGGTGCTGCGCGGAGACGAGCACTTTCTCGACGGCCACCGGGCGCGCTCCCTCGTAGCGTACGGTGACCTGGCTCTTTCCGTCGGGGCGCAGGTACTCGAGCTCGCCGCTCTTGCGCACCTCCGCCAGCTTCCTAGTCAGGGCGTGGGCGAGCATTATCGGCAGCGGCATCAGCTCCTCGGTCTCGCGGCAGGCGTAGCCGAACATCATCCCCTGATCTCCCGCCCCGATCTCGTCGATCCCCTCCCGCTCGCGGGCTTCGAGCGCCCGGTCCACCCCCTGCGATATGTCCGCCGACTGGGGATCGATGGAGGTCATCACCCCGCAGGTCTCGGCGTCGAAGCCAAACTTCGCCCGCGTGTAGCCGATCTCCGAGATCTTCGCCCTGACGAGCGTAGGAATGTCCACGTAGGTCCTGGTCGTGATCTCGCCGGCCACGATCACGAGACCGGTGGTGACGAGCGTCTCGCAGGCGACGCGGCTCGCCGGGTCGTCGGCGAGCGCGGCGTCGAGGATGGCGTCGGAGATCTGGTCGGCCACCTTGTCCGGGTGCCCCTCCGTGACCGACTCCGCCGTCAAAAGGTGCGACGTGCGCGCTCTCGCCCTCCCCCGGGCATCGGGCTCCGATACGGCCTTCTCAACCATTCGACTTACGACCTTTCTTGCTCATCTCCTCGGCCATGACGTCCAGTATAGCCCCGGCGATCCTGCGTTTGGGGGCCCGTGGGAAGAACCACTCGCGCCCGGCGCTCACGACGTACACCTCGTTCTCGTCAGCTCCGAAACCTATGTCGTCGCGCGAGACGTCGTTGCCGACGACGAGGTCAGCTCCCTTCGAGAGGAGCTTCTCACGAGCCTCTCCGACGGGATCCCCGTGGATCGCGGCGAACCCCACCACGAAGAGGTCGGGGTTCCCGGCGCGGACCTCGCGCAGGATGTCCCCGGTGGCGACGAGCTCGAGGGTGAGCTTCTCTTTGCGCTTCATCTTGCCCGGGAAGGGGGCGGCGGGGGTGAAGTCCGAGACGGCGGCGGCCATGACGAGCGCGTCCGCCTCCTTCGCCCGCCGGAGGATCTCTTCCCGGATCTCGCCGAAGGTCTCCACCGGCACCCACCCGCTCCCGCCTCCGGCGACGTTCGCGGCGACCACCGTGACCTCCGCCCCCCTCGCCGCCGCCTCCTCGGCCACCGCGAGGCCCATCTTTCCGGAGGAACGGTTGCCTATGTAGCGCACCCCGTCTATCGGCTCGCGGGTCCCCCCGGCGCTGACCAGAATTTTCAACCCCCGAAGGGGGCCGCCGATCACCCCGAAGACGGCCCGGGCGATCTCCTGCACCGGCGCCATCCTCCCCCCGGTCCCCTCGACCACGGCACACCCCCACCCGCGCAGCAGGGAGAGGTTGTCGCGCACCGCGGGGTGCAGCGCGCTCTGCGGGTCGAGGTCCGGTGCGATAACGAGCGGGGCGTCTTCACCAGGGCTCGTGAGCCCACCGGCGATCCGGGCTATCGTACCGGCGGACGCCGGGGCGTGGACGACGGCCGCGACCGGTCCCGGCAGTGCGGCCGGATCGTGGGCGAGCCCCGAGAAGGCGAGCGGCCCGACGAAGCGGGTCGCTCCCGGTTCTAAGGAGAGACCGACCTGATGCCCGGCGGCGAGAAGCCGCCGGCAGAGCTCCGGGGCCTCCAGCGCACCGGGCCCGGGCCCGACATGGAGTTGGATCATCCGCGGAGATCAGGCCGCGCCCTGGTCCTCCTCCTGCTGCGCGGGATGATCCTCCCTCTGCTCCTGCCGGGGCTCTTCCTCGCCCCTGAAACCCACCTTCAGCTTCCCGGCGCGCAACTCTTCGATGGCGATGGTGAGAGGATGCTGGGAGCGGGTGGGAACCTGAGGCCCCGGGATGCCGAGCGACTCGTTGAGACCGAGGGTGGCGGTGTACTCGTTGATCTGACGGGCCCGCTTGGCGGTGGCCATGACCAGCGTGTACCGCGAGTCTACCTTCTCCAGAAGCTCGTCTATCCTGAGATCATCCAGCATCTTCGTCCTCTCCTTCGACGATCTTTCTGAGCAACTCTATCATGGTCTCGCTCGCCTGCTCCCGGTCGCCGTTGACCACCTCGTAATCGAACTCCTCCCGGGCGGCGACCTCCTTGACCGCGGTGGCCATCCTGCTCTCCAGCGACTCCCGGGTCTCGGTGGCCCGGCTCTCGAGCCGGCGGCGGGTCTCCTCGAGCGACGGGGCCCGTACGAAGATCATGACCGCATCCGGGCGCTTCTTCTTTATCGCCCTGGCCCCCTGCAGCTCTATCCTGAGTATGACGTTCCTGCCCTCGGCAAGCAGCCGCTCGACGCTCTCTTTCGGCGTCCCGTAGAGGTTGCCGGAGTACTCGGCCCACTCGAGCAGCTTCCCCTCCCGGATCCAGCGCTCGAACTCCTCCCGGCTCAGGAAGACGTGGTCGCGCCCGTCGACCTCCCCGGGACGCGGGGGCCTGGTGGTCGCCGAGGCGACGAGCGCCAGGCTGGGGATCTCCGCGAGCGCCGCCTTTATCAGGGTGTCCTTCCCGGCTCCGGAGGGCCCGGAGACGACTATCAGCTTTCCCTGCAACCTAAAGCCCTGATCAGACGGTCCCTCTGCCCGTGCGTGAGCCCGACGAGCGTCTTGGAACGGCTTATCCTGGCCTCCCGCAGGAGCCGGCTCACCTTCACCCGCCCCATGCCCCGCAGCGCGAGCAACATCTCTTCCACCTTGGCCCCTTTGAGTTCCTCCGAGGGATCCATCAACAGGTCGTAAATGTCCAGCTCCCCGCTCTTGAGCTTGCGTTTCGCGGCAGCACGAGCGAAGCGCACCCGGTTCGCATCTTCGAGCGCGCTCAACCTCTGTTGCGCGGTTCTTTCCGGCGCGCGCCTCAGCATTGATACGGGATTATACCATTCGACCTCACCGACGAACCTCAAACAGAGGATGCGGGCCGACAGAGCTTGGGGGTGCTGCGCCCGGCGGTGATCTCCTTCCCGAGGCCAGCGTAGCAATGAAGGTCATCGAGTCGCAAGGATAAACCAGGTTCGGCTACCGCCAGCTAAAAACCTCCGCCCCTGCGCTGGAGCCGCCGCGCCAGCGGCGTTAAACTGGCTGTGTAGCCATGACGCCACGACGATATGGATACGGAGGTCTACGATGGCAAGGGTAAGGATAGCGGCGGACGTTGACGCTGACCTCAGGCGCCGGGTAAAGGTAGCCGCGGCGAGCGCGGACAAGTCTGTCAGCGAATGGATCGAGGAGGCCGTCAGGCGCGAACTGGAGCGGGAGGAAAAACAAGAATACTATCCTTCTGAAGGAAGTAAACCGAGGGGGAGCAAGAACCCGCCCAGGCCCAGGAGCGGACGCAGTGTTACGGAGGCGGTGATCGAGGACCGCCGCTAGGCTTTGGAGATCTACCTGGACACCAGCGCCCTGCTGAAGCTCTACGTAGAGGAGGAAGGGCGCGAGCTGGCACTCGCCGCCGTAGAGGAGTCGGAGAGGGTAGCCACGTCCACGGTTGCCTACGCGGAGGCTCGTGCTGCTCTCGCCCGGAGGCTGCGGGAAGGGGACTTCACCGGAGAGGAGCACCGGGAGGTGATCTCCGATCTCGACGAGGATTGGCGGACCTAAGACCGCCTCGGCGGTCTCGAACCTCGTCGCCCATCACGCCGGCGATCTGGCCGAGAAGCATGCCTTGCGGGGTTACGACTCCGTACATTTGGCGAGTGCTCTGCGGTTCGCGGAGAGGTTTGAGGACCTGCGTTTCCTCGCCTTCGATGTCCGGCTCACGGACGCTGCGCACGAGGCCGGTTTATCCATCTACGAAGCCAGGCCCAACCCTGGACGATATCCAGAACGGTAGGTTTCCGAGCAGGATCGTGAGGGAACTGGCGGAGGATCGCTACTCCACATCCGGCCGCCCGAGCATAGACCCCGAGGTGTTCTTTCGTTCGCAACCGGCCATGTTCCACGAAGGTATCCACAGTGAGAGGGAACTGATGCGCATCGTCTCCAGCCGCTTCTCCACAAGGTGGTACGTGAGATACGATCTCGACGAACAGACCGTCAGGGCCGCGGCGGCACCGAACTCTCCGTAAGGTCGCGGGCACGCAGGCCGTTCTCCTCCAGGTAGGATAAAAACCCTTCCAGGATCTCACGCACATCCCTGACGAAGCTCCCGGAGCCCACCTGGACGGCCGTGGCTCCGGCGAGCATGAACTCGGCGACGTCGGTGCCGCTCACGACGCCGCCGCAGCCGATGACCGGGACCTCCACGGTGCGGGAGACCTGGTGGACGCAGCGGAGCGCCACGGGCTTTATCGCGGGTCCGGAGAGTCCTCCCGCCAGGAAGACCCGCCGCGTGCGGGCGTCCACCGCGAGCGCCGGGATGGTGTTTATGAGCGTTACGGCGTCGGCCCCGGCGCGCCCGGCTGCTAAAGAGTTCTCCAGAACCCGCTCGCTCGCGAGCTTGGCGAAGAGGGGTTTCTGCGGCATAGCCTCCCGGCAGGCCGAGACCACCTCCTCGACGGAGGGGGGATGCGAGCAGAAAGTCTCTTCTCCCCTCTCGGTGTTGGGGCAGGAGAGGTTCAGCTCCACGGCGGCCACCCGTTCGTCACCCGCGAGCCTCCGGCACACCCGGGCGAACTCCCCGGGCGTCTCCCCCGCGACCGAGACGAAGACGGGGAGCCCGACGTCGTAGAGGTCGAGCTCCGAGAGGAAGGCGTCCAGCCCGGGGTTCTCGAGCCCGATCGAGTTGATCATGCCGGATGGAGCCTCGGCTATCCGGGGAGGAGGGTTGCCCGGGCGCGGCTCGAGCGTCACCGTCTTCGGCAGCACGGCCCCGAACGCCCCCGCGACCTCCGGCAGCTCCTCTCTGGAAAGCGTGCCCGCCGCCGGGACGAGCGGGGTGCGCAGCCGGAGGCCGCACAGCTCGACCTCGAGGGGTTCCCTCACCACGCGATCTCCTCTGCGGCGAAGACCGGCCCCTCCGCACAGGCCCGGGCGTAGGAGAGGCCGCCCGGGCGGCGAACCGGGACGGCGCAGCCCCGGCAGGCGCCGGTGCCGCAGGCCATCCGCTCGCGCACGGCGAGGTACGCGGGGACGCCGGCTCCGGCCACCGCCCGCAGGGTGGCCGCCGGGCCGCTGGCGTAGAGCGCGCGGTAGCGCGAGAGGTCCCCGATGGCCCCGAGCAGGGCTCCCGGGGGACCATCGGGCCCGGTCGGTACGAGCTCCGCCCACGGGAACAGGCCGCGCAGCCCCTCCACGTAGGCCTCTGGAGCACCAGCCGGCACTTCCAGGAAGACCTCGTGCTCCACACCCAGCTCCTCCAGGCGCCGGGCGAGGAACCCGAGCGGAGAGACCCACACCCCCCCGCCGACGAGCGCGACCGGCCCCGCCTCCGGGAGCGGGTAGCCGCGCCCGAGCGGCCCACCGAGGAGCAAGCCCCCCTCCTCGCGGGCGAGAAGTTCGGTGCCCCGGCCGCGGACCTCGAACAAAAGAGAGACAACGTCCCCCTCGAAGTCGTGGACGAAGAAGGGTCGCGAGAGGAAGGGGTCGTAAGAAAGGGTGCTCCCCCCGGGACGGACCATCAGGAACTGCCCGGGCGAGGGCTCTTCGCCCCGCCAGCGACACCGGAGCAGACGATGGGAGCCCAGGTCCTCGCGAGAGACGATCTCCGCCTCGCGCAGCCTCACGCTCTGGCGGGATACAAACCCTGCAGCGCGCGCACGCTGCGGGCCTTGCCCCGGATCTTCGACTCTATCCCCTGCACCGCCGCGGCGGCCGCCGAGAGCGTGGTTATGCACGGCACCCCGTGCATGAGCGCCCCGCGCCTTATCGCGTAGCCGTCGGTGCGCTCCCGACGCCCCCGCCCGCCGGGGGTGTTCACGATCAGGTCCACCTCCCCCGCCTCGATGAGCGCGAGCACGTCCTTCCCCGGCTCCCCGATCTTGGGCACCACCCCGACGGAGAGGCCGTTGCTGCGCAATACCTCCGCGGTCCCCTCGCTCGCCAGGATCTCGAACCCCAGGTCGGCGAACGCCCGCGCCAGCAGGACCACGGCCCGCTTGTCCCGGTCGTTGACCGAGACGTAGACCCTACCGGAGACCGGCAGCGGCTGCCCTGCCGCGGAGAGGGCCTTGGCGAACGCCCCGCCGAAGGTCTCGTCTATGCCCATCGTCTCCCCGGTCGAGCGCATCTCGGGGCCGAGCAGCGGGTCCACGTCCGCAAACCGCTCGAACGGCAGGACCGGCGCCTTGACCGAGAAGTGCTCCGGACGGCTCCCCTCGAGCCGCATCTCCGCGAGCTTCTCGCCGAGCAGGACGCGGGTGGCGATCTTGGCGAGCGGTACCCCGGTCGCCTTGGAGACGAACGGTACCGTGCGCGAGGCGCGCGGGTTGCACTCGATGACGAGCACCTCCTCGCCCCGCACGACGTACTGCACGTTCATCAGGCCGACAACGCCGAGCGCGAGCGCCAGGCTCCGGGTGTACTCTTCGATCTTCGCCACGACCGGACGCGGCAGCGTGATCGGGGGTATGACGCACGAGGAATCCCCGGAGTGGACGCCGGCCTCCTCGATGTGCTCCATGATCCCACCGATGTAGACCCGCTCCCCGTCGCACACCGCGTCCACGTCCACCTCGACGTGGTCCTCCATGAAGCGGTCGATGAGGGTCGGGTGCTCGGGCGTGGCACCGGCCTCCGACTCCAGGTAGCGGTCCAGTTCTTCCTCGGTGTAGACGATCTCCATCCGGCGCCCCCCGAGCACGTAGGAGGGCCGGACGACGACCGGGTAGCCCACCTCGCGCGCGACCGCCCGGGCCTCCTCGGCACTCCGGGCCGCACCGAAGCGGGGGTGCGGCATCCCAAGCTCCTCCAGGAGCCGTCCGAAACGGGAGCGGTCCTCGGCGAGGTCTATCGCATCGGAGGGGGTGCCGAGGATCCTCACGCCCTCCCGCTCGAGCTCCCGCGCGAGCTTCAGGGGGCTCTGCCCGCCGAACTGCAGGATGCCCCCCTCCGGCCTCTCCCTCCGGATGACCTCGAGCACGTGCTCGGCGTCGAGCGGCTCGAAGTAGAGCCGGGTCGAGGTGTCGTAGTCGGTCGAGACGGTCTCGGGGTTGGAGTTGACCATCACCGCGTCGTAGCCGCTCTCCTTTATCGCGTAGCTGGCGTGCACGCAGGCGTAGTCGAACTCGACCCCCTGCCCGATCCTGTTCGGCCCGCTCCCGAGCACCACGATCGAACGGTTCTCCCCCCGCTCGACCTCGTCCTCCTCCTCGTAGGTGGAGTAGTAGTACGGCGTGCGGGCCGGAAACTCGGCGGCGCAGGTGTCGACCGCCTTGTAGGTCGGCCGGATGCCGAGCATCCTCCTGACGCCCCGGATCACGTCGGTCCGGGTCCCGGCCGCCGCGGCTATCGCCGCATCGGAGAGCCCGACCCGCTTCGCCTCGAGCAGCTCCTCGGGCTGCATCTCGGGCTGCACCGCCCCCTCGGCGGCGACGATCCGGGCGACCGAGGCGATGAAGAACGGGTCGATCCTGGTCCTGCGGTATATCTCGGGGATGTCCATCCCGGCCCGAAGCGCCTCGAAGATGGCGAAGATGCGGTACGGGTTCGGCTCGTCGAGCTCGGCTTTTACGTCCTGCGGCTCGACCTCGAGCGACGCCATCGCCTTCAGGAGGCTCTCGGTGAACGTCCTGCCGACCGCCATCACTTCCCCGACCGAATGCATCCGGGTCGTCAGCCGCGGCGCCGCCCCAGGGAACTTCTCGAACGCGAAGCGCGGGATCTTGGTTACCACATAGTCGAGCGCCGGCTCGAAGGAGGCCGGGGTCACCCCCGTGATGTCGTTCGGGATCTCATCCAGCCTCAGCCCGCAAGCGAGCTTGGCCGCGATCTTCGCGATCGGAAAACCCGTCGCCTTGCTCGCCAGCGCACTCGAACGCGAGACGCGCGGGTTCATCTCGATCACATAGAAGTCGTCGCTCCCCGGATCGACTGCGAACTGGATGTTCGATCCCCCCGTCTGTACCCCGATCTCCCGTATTATGCGTATAGCTGCGGTACGGAGGGCCTGGTACTGCTTGTCGGAGAGGGTCTGGGCGGGGGCGACGGTGATGGAGTCGCCGGTGTGGACGCCCATGGGGTCGACGTTCTCTATGGAGCAGATGATGACGACGTTGTCGTCGAGGTCACGCATGACCTCGAGCTCGAACTCCTTCCAGCCGGCGATGCTGCGCTCGACGAGGACGCTGTGGACGGGGCTTGCGGCGAGCCCTTCGGCGACCGAGCGCCGGAGGCCATCGAGGGTGGTCGCCATCGAGCCGCCCTTGCCGCCCAGGGTGAAGCTGGGGCGGATGATGAGGGGCAGTCCGATCTTCTCGGCGAGCTCCTCGGCCTCGGCGACGCTCTTCACGGTCTTGCTCTCGGGGACCTTGAGGCCGATACGCTCCATCGCGTCGTGGAAGAGCTCGCGGTCCTCGGCCTTGCGGATCGAATCGACCGACGCCCCGAGCAGCTCCACGCCGAGCTCGTCGAGGACGCCCGCCTCGTAGAGCTCGACGGAGATGTTGAGGGCGGTCTGGCCGCCCAGGGTCGGGAGCAGGGCGTCGGGCCGCTCGCGGCGCAGGATCTCCGCGACCGTCTCCGCGTCGAGCGGCTCGATGTAGGTGGTATCGGCCACCTCGGGGTCGGTCATGATCGTCGCCGGGTTCGAGTTGACCAGGATGACCCGGTAGCCCTCGTCGCGCAGCGCGCGGCAGGCCTGGGTGCCCGAGTAGTCGAACTCGGCGGCCTGCCCGATCACGATCGGCCCGGAGCCGATGATGAGTATGCTCTCTATGTCCTCGCGCCGGGGCATGCTAGGCCACCACCTTTCCGCCGGAGGCCGCCGCGACGAACTCGTCGAAGAGGTAGCCCGAGTCGCGCGGTCCGGGGCTCGACTCGGGGTGGTACTGCACGCTCCAGGCGCCCGCGGCGTCGCAGCGGAGCCCCTCGACCGTGCCGTCGTAGAGGTTGCGGTGGGTGAGCGCGACGCCCTCGGGCATCGTCTCCTCCCGGATCGCGAAACCGTGGTTCTGCGAGGTGATCTCGATGCGCCCGGTCGAAAGGTTCCTCACCGGGTGGTTCGCCCCGTGGTGCCCGAAGGGCATCTTGTACGTCTCGCAGCCGAGCGCGAGCCCGAGGAGCTGGTGCCCCAGGCAGATTCCGAAGACCGGTAGCTCACCGAGCAGCGGTTTGAGGCGCTCTATCGCCGCTTCGAGCGCCGCCGGGTCGCCGGGACCGTTGGAGAGGAAGAGGCCGTCGGGAGAGGAGGCGAGGATCTCCTGCGGGGGCGTGGCGCCGGGCAGGGCGAGCACCGAGGCGCCGCGGCTCCTGAGCTCGCGGTAGATCGAACCCTTCACCCCGTAGTCGAGCGCGGCGATGCGGCAGCGCTCCTCGCCGATGGCGGGCAGCAGCGTGGGCTCGGTGAGCTGGGCGCTCGAAGAGGCGAGGTCGAGCCCGACCATCTGCGGGTGGGAGCGGGCCCTCTCCCTGAGGACCTGGACGTCGTCGGTCTCGGTCGAGATCACGCCGCGCATCGCACCCGCCGTGCGGATGTGGCGGGTGAGCGCGCGGGTGTCTATGCCCTCTACCCCGATCACCCCGGCCTCATCGAGCATCTCCGCGAGCGAGCGCTCGCTTGCCCAGTTGCTGTGGTAGGGGGTGTACTCGCGCACCAAAACGCCCGCGGCCTGCACCCGTCTGGATTCCTCGTCGCCGGGGATGACGCCGTAGTTGCCGATCAGGGGATAGGTGAACAGCACGATCTGACCCCGGTAGGAGGGGTCGGTGATCGTCTCCTGGTAGCCGACCATGCTCGTCGTGAAGACCACCTCGCCGGCCGTCTCGCCCTCGCCGGCGAAACTCCATCCCCGGAAGGCCGTCCCGTCCTCCAGGACGACCAGGGCCTTGTTACGTCCGTACTCCAAGCTTCGCTCCCATCCTGTCGTGTACGAGCTCTCCTCCGACTATGGTACCCACGATCCTGCCCCTCATCCTCCTCCCCAGGTAGGGGCTGTTGTGCGAGCGGCTCGAGAGGCTCTCCCGCTCCACGGTCCACTCTTCCTCGAGGTCGGCGAGCGCGATGTCCGCCGGGGCCCCCACGGCGAGGCTCCCGAGCCCCCCGACCCATCGTCCCGGCGCGCAGCTCATCGCCTCGACGAGGCGGGAGAGCGGGAGAGATTCCCCCAGCACAAGCTCCGTGTAGAGGGCGGCGAAGGCCGTCTCGTGCCCGAGGAAACCCGGGGCGGCCTCCTGCAGCGGGAGCTCCTTCCTCTGCGCGGCGTGCGGGGCGTGGTCGGTCGCGACGAAATCGAGCGTCCCGTCGCGCAGCGCTTCGATCACCTCCCGGCGGTCCCCCTCGGGCCTGAGGGGCGGGTTGACCCGGTAGAGCCCCTCGAGCGTGCGCACCAGGTCGTCGGTCAGGGTCAGGTGGTGCGGGGTGGTATCCGCGGTGACGCCGGTGCGCCCCTTGAAGAAACCGACGAGCGCGGCCGAGAGCGCGGTCGAGACGTGGGTTATGTGCACCCTCGCCCCGGTCTCGGCGGCGAGGACGAGCGCCGTCGCCGTGGCAGCGTCCTCGGCGCTCGCGGGCGTCGCCGGAACCCCGGCGAGCGCCGCCGCGACCCCGTCGTGCACCACGCCTTTCGCGAGCGAGCGGTCCTCGCAGTGCAGCAGGACCGCGAGCCCAGCCGAGCGGGCGTAGATCATCCCGCTCCTCAAGACGTCGGCGTTCTGCGTGCCGGGCCCGTCGTCCGAGACGCACAGCGCCCCCGCTTCCTTCAGCAGGCGCATCTCGGTGAGCTCACGTCCCTCGAGCCCGGCGTGCAGCGCCGCGGCGACGTACGCCCGCACCCTCGACTCCCGCTCCGCCCGCCGCACGAGGCCCGAGACGAGCGCGGGTCTGTCCAGCACCGGGTCGGTGTTCGGCATCATCACCACGCCCGTGAACCCGCCCGCCGCGGCCGCCTCCGAGCCGCTCTCGAGGTCCTCCTCCTCTTCGCGCCCCGGCGTCCGCCAGTGGGCGTGCACGTCGACGAAGCCGGGAAAGAGGTGCAGCCCGGAGGCGTCCAGCTCGCGCACCCCGTGCAGATCCTCCCCCACCTCGGCCACGCGCCCGCCGCTGATGCGCACGTCCATCACCCCGTCGAGTCCGGAGGAGGGGTCGAGGACGTGCGCCCCGCGGATGACGAGCTCGCGGTCCGCTCCGCTGCGCGTGCTCACGCCGCCGCCCTCTCGACGGAACCCGTGGCGAGCGCGAGCACGGCGGTACGCACCGCGATCCCGGCGGATACCTGATCGGGTATGAGCGAGCTACCGTCGAGGACGACGTCCGAGGCGATCTCGACGCCCCGGTTCACCGGTCCCGGATGCATCACCCGCACGCCGGGCCGCAGGTGGCGCCGCCCGACCCCGTAGTAGCGGGCGTACTCGGCGACCGAGGGTACGAGCGCGCCGCTCATCCTCTCCTTCTGCAGCCGGAGCATGTAGAGCACCTCCGCCCCCCACTCGAGCGCCTCGTCGACCGAGCCGAGGACCGGAAGCCTCCACACGTCCGCCTCGCGCGGCAGGAGCGTCGCCGGAGCCACGAGCGAGACCTCAATCCCCGCCGTCCCGAAGGCCGGGATCACGCTGCGCGCCACCCGGCTGTGCAGGATGTCCCCGACGATCGCCGCCCGCCGACCAGCGAGCTCCTCGAAGCCGCCGAGGGATTTGCCGAGGGCGTAGAGGTCGAGGAGCGCCTGCGTGGGGTGCTGCCCGCAGCCGTCCCCGGCGTTTATCACCGCGGCGGAGGTGTGCCTCGAGGCGAGAGAGGCCGCCCCGGCCGCCGGGTGCCGGATGATGAGCGCGTCCATCCCGAGCCGGTCCAGGGTCACCACCGTGTCCACCAGCGACTCGCCCTTCGAGATCGAGGAGGTCCCCGACGAGAGCGAGACCACGTCGGCCCCGGCCCGCCGCGCCGCGAGCTCGAAGGAGGCCGCGGTCCTCGTCGAGGGCTCGAAGAAGGCGAGGCAGACCGTCCTGCCCTCGAGCAGGCGGCCGAGGCGCCCCTCCTCTTGATCTCGCGCGAGCTCCATCACCTCGAGGAGCTCCTCCCTCCCGACGTTCTCCAGCGAGATGAAGTCCCTAGCGCTCAACGGTGATCACCCCATCCTCCCCGTCGGTCTCGACCAGCCTCACCCGCACCCGCTCGTCGAGCGAGGTCGGGACGTTCTTGCCCACGTAGTCCGCCCGGATCGGGAGCTCCCGGTGTCCGCGGTCGATAAGGATCGCGAGCTGTATCGCCGCCGGGCGACCCTGCTCGAGCAAAGCGTCCATCGCCGCCCGCGCCGTCCGGCCGGTGAAGAGTACGTCATCGACCAGGATGACGATCCGGCCCTCGACCTCGAACGGGATGCGGCTGCCCCTGACCTCGGGTTCATCATCCGTCAGGTCGTCGCGGTGCAGCGTGATGTCCAGAGATCCCACCGGGACCTCGATCCCTTCGAAGCGGCGGATGTTCTCCGAGATCCTGTGCGCCAGCGGCACCCCGCGCGTGAGTATGCCGACGAGCGCGAGGTCGTCGAGCCGGGATGCGTTTCTCTCCAGGATCTCGTGCGAGATGCGCCTCAGAGAGCGGGCGAGGACGTCCGGGGAGAGTATCTCCGCGCGCACCCTTTCGTTGGTGCCTGAGACACCCAAAAGATCACCTCCTTCGCGTCTCACGGGACGCCGTTAAAGGATGGCCAGTGTTTCCGGTCAAATTACCAGAGTGCGAAGCATGAATCAAGCGCGTGCGCGGCCTCGCGCAATTCCTCCGGGATCGGCGAGCGGAACTCCATCCTCTCCCCGGTGACCGGGTGCTCGAAGGCGAGGTGCTCGGCGTGCAGCCAGAGCCTCCTGCCAGGGACGGGTTTGCCGTAGAGCGGGTCGGCGTAGACCGGGTAGCCTATGGCGGCGAGGTGCACCCGGATCTGGTGCGTCCTCCCCGTCTCCAGGCGCACCCTGAGCATCGTGTGCCCGGCGGCCTCCCGCAGCACCTCGAAGTGGGTGACGGCGGGCCTCCCCACCCCGGCGGCCATCAGCGCCGGGCGCTCCGGGTCGCGCCCGACCGGGGAGTCTATCGTCCCGGTCTCGGGCAGCCCCTCCCCCACGACGAGCGCCCGGTAGATCCTCCGCACCCGCCGGGCGGCCATCATCTCCACGAGCCGCGAGTACGCCGGCTCCCCTTTCGCCAGGATCATGAGCCCCGAGGTGTCCCGGTCCAGCCGGTGGACTATCCCCGGCCTCTGCGGGTCGTCCCCGCCCGCGATGCCCCGATCCAGGAGCGCGTTCACGAGCGTCCCGGAGGGGTTGCCCGCGCCCGGATGCACCACGAGCCCGGCGGGCTTGTCCACGACCAGCAGGTGTTCGTCCTCGTAGACGACGGGAACCGGGATCTCCTCGGGCGAGGGAACCGTCTCGGGGAGGCGGGCCTCCACGCGCTCACCGCCGCGCACCCGGTAGGAGGGGGTAGAAGGGGCGCCATCCACCAGGAGCTCTCCGTCGCGGATCATACGCTGCACGGCGCTGCGGCTGATCCCGAGGCGCTCCGCGGCGAGCCTGTCGAGCCGCTCGCCCTCGTCCCCGGGGGAGATCTCGAACCGCCCGGTGCTCACCCGCCGCGCAGGTATTCGTCGAAGGCCCCGGCGACGCCCTCCGGCTCCACACCCTTCAGGAAGAGCACCTTCTCACGAGCCGAAGAACCGCGCACCAGCTCCACGTCGGAGGGCTTCATCCCGAGCAGGCCGGCGACGAATCGGCGCAATTCGGCGTTGGCCCGGCCCTGTGTGGGCGGGGCGCCCACCCGGACCTTGAGCGCATTCCCGCCGTAGCTTCCCGCGATCCGGCTGCGCCCGCTCCCCGGCGAGACGTGCACCCTCAGCAGCGTCCCACCGTCGCCGGCCTCCAGGAGGAACCCCTCATCCACGCCCGGAGGCCGCCTCCTCCTCTTCGCCGGCCTGCGGCGGATCTCCTTCCTCCCGCCCCTCCAGCACCTGCGTCTCCTCTTCCGCCGGGCGGGCCTCCTCATCTGGAGGCTCTTCCTCCTGCAGGGCGCGCACGGCGTGCAGGTCGAGCCGCTCCCTGAGCGAGGCTTCGATCTCCCTGGCCGAGGCCACCTCCGCCCCCTCCATCACCCGCAGGTAGCCGCTGAGCAGCTCCCTGAAATCCGAGGCGAACCGTTCCTTCGCCGCCTTGAGTGCCTCGTAGGAGGAGCGTGCCTGCTCGATACGCGCGGAGGCGTCGGAGAGCATCTGGGAGGCCTTCGTCCGTGCCTCCCGCACGATGAGCTCCGCCTCGCGGTTGGCGTTCAGCCGGAGGCTCTCGGCCTCCCTCTTCGCGCTCTCGCGCACGTCCTCGGCCGCCTTCTCCGCCTGAACCAGCGCCTCGCGGATCGAAGACTCGAGCTCCTCGAACTGCTCCAGGCGCTCCCTTACGCTCGAGATCTCCTCGTTTATCTTGATGTTCTCGGTGTAGATGCGCTCGAACTCGTCGGCGACCGTCTCAAGGAAGTCCTCCACCTGGGCGGTGTCGTACCCCCGGAAGCTGCGGCCGAACTCCTTGTTGCGGATATCGAGCGGCTTGATGCTCATGGCTCATCACCCCGTCACAGGTCGGATGAAGTTCGCGATGATCGAGAGCAGTAGACTACGCGCTATCGAGAGCCCGATCAAGGCTATGATCGGCGAGAGGTCGAGCGCGATCCCACCGAACTGCAACGCGGGTATCGCCCGCCTTATGGGGGAGAGGATCGGCCGCACCACGCTGCCGACGATGTCGTAGAGCGCCTGCAGGAAGCTGTTCGAGGGATACCCCGGGAACCAGCTCAAGAGCACGTTTATCAGGATGAAGGCGAACAGGATGTAGTAGAAGTAGACGACCACGCCCGCGAGAAGCCGGGCCACGCTGAAGCCGAACGACTGCAGGAGGAGGGCCACCGCTACTTACCGCCCAGCCCGCGCGCCCGCTCGGCCGCGGCGTTGACCCCGTCGTAGACGGCGCCGACGAAACCGGCCTTCTCCATCGCGACGAACGCCGCGGCGGTCGTCCCCCCCGGCGTCATCACCTCGTCGCGCACCTGATGCGGGCTCTGCTCCTTGAGCAGGACCGCCGTTCCCTGCAGCGTGGCGTTCACCAGCCGACGGGCCACCTCGCGCGGGATGCCCTCGCGTACACCGGCCTGGATCAGGGCGTCGGCGAACAGCGCCACGTAGGCCGGCCCAGATCCGTGCAGCGCCGTCGCCGCGTCGAAGAGGCGCTCGGGCAGCTCGATCACGTCCCCCACGTGCCGGAAGATCGCCATGACCTCCGGCAGCAGGCGCCTCCCCGGCTCGTTCGACGTGACCACGGCCGACCCCAACCCGACCGAGGCGCACACGTTCGGCATCACCCGCAACACCGCCGTCCCCGGCGGCAGCCCCTCCTCGATCGCAGCGATGGAGATCCCTGCGGCCACGCTGGTCACGGCCTTCTCCGTCCCCTCCACCGCCGGGTAGATCTCGCGCAGCACCCCGGCGACGTCCCAGGGCTTGACCGCCACGATGATTATCTCGCATCCTTCGGCGAGCTCCGCGTTGGAGGATGCCGCACCGACGCCGTAGGACCTCTCGTACTCGGCGAGCCTCTCGGGGTGGGTGTCGCTCACCGAAAGCTCGTAGTCCCCCGATGCGGCGAGCCGGACCAGGAGCGAGCCCCCGATCTTGCCGGCCCCGATTATCCCGACTCGCCTCTTGCGGCCCGTCCCTTCCATGCTCAGAGCTGGTTGAAGAAAGCCCGCTCGGCGAGGCGCTTGCGCTCCTCGGCGGAGACCTCAACGTTGCGCGGCGTCAGCAGGAAGACCCGGCTGGCCACCGTCTGGATCTGACCCTCCAGCGCGTACGTGAGCCCGGAGCAGAAGTCGACCATCCGCCGCGAGAGGTCGGAGTCCACGTTCTGCAGGTTGAGGATCACCGGCTGCTGGCGCTTGAAGCGGTCCGCGAGATCCTGCGCGTCGTTGAAGCTCGTGGGCTCGACCACGCTCACCCGCGTCGGGCGCTGGTCGGGGACGGCCCGCAGGCGCGCCGGCGCACTTCCGGAGGATCGCTCCCGGCTCTCGCCGAAGATGTCCCCGAGCGAGGAGCCCCCGTAGGAGGCCTGGGAACGCTCGGAGCGCCCGAGCCTCCTGACGGTCGGCTCAGGTTCTATCTCCCGCTGGCGCGCGGACTCCCCCCTGGCCCGCACGCCTTCTTCCTCTTCCTCGAGGTAGTAGTCGTCCTCGTCCACCCCGAAGCCGAACCACGCCGCCATGCGTCCGAAGCTGTCCTTAACTCCCATCTCGCCTCCTCAAAGGGCTCAACCCTCCCGTATCAGCGTGCGCCCTATCCTTACTATGGTGGCCCCTTCCTCGACGGCGACCGTGTAATCGTTGCTCATGCCCATCGAGAGCTCCGAAAGGTCGAAGCATCCGCGCCAGGATTCCCTGAGACGATCGCGAATGGCTCTTAACCTCGCGAAAACATAGCGCACATCTTCTGCATCTTCAACCAGCGGGGCCATCGTCATGAACCCGCGCACGGAGACCTTCCCTCCGGTCGCGGCGGCCGCCTCGAGGAGCCTCTCCACCTCGCCCTCCGGCACGCCGTATTTGGACTCCTCCCCGCTGACGTTGACCTGCAGGAGCACGGGCACCCCACCACCCTCCGGGGCGCGCTTCGCGAGCTCCTCGACGAGCCGCACGGAGTCTACCGAGTGTATGAGGCTGACCCTGCGCACCACCTCCTTCGCCTTGCGCCGCTGGAGGTGCCCGATGAAGTGCCACTCGAAGGTCTCGCCGAAGATCTCCTGCTTGCGCACGAGATCCTGCAGCCGGTTCTCCCCGACCAGGCGCGCCCCGGCCCCGGCGAGCGCGGACATCTGCTCGGGCTCGAAGTATTTCGTCGCGACGAGCACCCGCACCTCTTCCCCGGTGCGGCCGCCGCGCTCGAGGGCGCGCGCCACGTTTCGCTCGACCTCCTCTAGGTTCTCGCGTATGGTGCGCGAGGAGACCCGCATCAGAGCCTCATCACCGCCGCCAGGTTCCTGCCGGTCTTCGGCTTCTCCTTGCGGTTGGAGAAGAAGAGCTCGGGCGTGCACCCCGTGCACACCCCGAGGTCGTACACGTCCTCCACCCCGGCATCCTCGAGGTCCCGCCGTATCGCCTCCGGGAGCGAGAGCATCCGACCGGTGACGACCTCTTCCCCGAACTTCTCCGCGAAGCGCCCGGCGAGCCCGGGCGATACCTCGTAGCAGCAGCGCCGGATGCAGGGCCCTATGTACGCGAGGCGGGGGCGGGAGCGCATGCTCCGGACGGTCTTCCCGGAGATGCCGGCGAGCGTCCCCCGCCAGCCGGAGTGGACGATCGCGACCTGCTCCTCCCCCACGAGCACGACCGGCACGCAGTCGGCCACGGTGACGGTGAGCGCGAGCCCCCGCTCCCGGCTCACGAGCGCGTCGGCCTCCCCGGCGAAGCCGCCCTCGGAGACCTCGACCACCGTGTCTCCGGCGACCTGGGCGGCCCAGGCCCTCGGCGCGTCCCCGAGCGCCCGGGAGACCAGGCGCAGGTTCTGCGCGACGGCCTCCTCGTCGTCCCCGACCGCCCTGGAGACGTTCAGGCTCGCGTAGGGTGGAGCCGAGACGCCCCCACGCCGGGTGAAGAACCACACCCGCGCGCCCTCGGGCTGAGGCTCGGGGGCGAGGTAGACGGCCCCGCCGGGGGCGGTGTGGAGGCCGCTAGCGGCGGCGCAGGAACGCGGGGATGTCAAGGGAGTCCTCGTCGCCGTCGGCCTCGGAGGAGGCTCCGCTCTCCCGCGGCTCGAACGCCGGCCGCTCGCGCCGCTGGTTGGCGAGACGCTCATCGAAGCCGGTGGCGATGACCGTCACGCTCACCTTGTCGCCGAAGTTCTCGTCTACGACGGCCCCGAAGATCAGGTTCGCATCCTCGTGCGCCGCGCCGTGTACGATCTCGGCGGCCTCGTTGACCTCGAAGAGCCCGAGGTCCGGCCCGCCGGTGATGTTCAGGATGATCCCGGTCGCCCCCTCGATGCTCGCCTCGAGCAGCGGGCTCGAGATGGCCGCCTTAGCCGCCTCCACGCCGCGGTTCTCGCTGTTGGACTCCCCGATGCCCATCAGCGCGGACCCGGAGTTCTGCATGATCGTGCGCACGTCGGCGAAGTCGAGGTTTATGAGGCCGGGCACGGTTATCAGGTCCGTTATCCCCTGCACGCCCTTGCGCAGCACGTCGTCGGCCATCTTGAAGGCGTCCATCATGCTGGTGCGCTTCTCGGCGACCTGCAGCAGACGGTCGTTGGGGATGACGATCAGGGAATCGACGTTCTCTTTGAGGCGCTTTATCCCCTCCTCGGCGTAGGTCGAGCGCCGCCGCCCCTCGAAGGTGAACGGCCGGGTCACCACCCCGACCGTCAGCGCCCCGAGCTCGCGCGCTATCTTCGCGACGACCGGCGCGGCCCCGGTCCCCGTGCCCCCGCCCTTCCCGGCGGTGATGAAGACCATGTCCGCCCCCCTGAGGGCCTCCTCTATCTCCTGCTTGTTCTCCTCGGCGGCCTCCATCCCGATCTTCGGATCCGCCCCGGCGCCGAGGCCCCGCGTGATCTTCTCCCCGATGTGGATCTTCTGGTCCGCATCGCACATCTGCAGCGCCTGCGCGTCGGTGTTGATCGCGACGAACTCGACCCCCTGCAGCCCGGAGTTGATCATGCGGTTGACGGCGTTGGTCCCGCCCCCGCCGATGCCCACGACCTTTATGACCGCCAGATAGTTCGTGCCCGCGTCTAACATCCGTGCTCTTCCTCCAACGCCTGTTCTCCCGAAGTTTCCTCTTTGCTACTCACTCGCCCCGAAACCAACTCTTGATAGCGGCCACAATGCTACCAAAACTGAATTTCGTTGCACCCTCACCCTCTGCTACAGGTTCATTGTGTCGGGGTCCGAAACCCAGCAGCCCGACCGCGGTCGAATACTGAGGCTTGCGTAGAGCTTTAGCGTTCCCTTCGAGCCGGCGCGGGGCCGCCTTCGAGGCACGCATCCCCAGGGTCTCCTCGCACACCTCGTCCATGCCTTCGAGGAGCGACCCGCCGCCGGTGAGGAAGACGCCGCCGGGCAGGAGGCCCTTCACGCTGGCCTCGCGCAGAGCGTCGCGGGCGTACTCGAAGACCTCCCTGGCGCGGTACTCGAGGATCTCGCTCAGGAAGTGGGCGTTGTAGTAGCGGTTGCCGAGCCTGACGGCGGCGACGGGGTCTATGGTCCGGGAGAGGGCCGAACCGTAGCGGACCTTGAGCCTCTCGGCGACCTCGAAGGGAACTTTCATACCGTAAGCCACGTCCGAGGAGAAGCTCTCCCCGCCGATCGGAATGACCGCGGCGTGCACCATCACCCCGTCCTCGAAGACCGCGAGGTCGGTGGTCCCGCCGCCTATGTCCAGGAGTACCGCGCCCCTGGCACGGGCCCGTTCGGGGAGGCAGACCCCGGCGGAGGCGAGGGGTTCCAGGACGATGCGGGCCACCTCGACCCCGCAGTCCTCCACGGCGTACAGGAGGTTCTGGATGCTGGTCACCGCGCCGCTCACGACGCTCGCGCGCAGCGTCACCCGCCGGGCCGCCAGCCCGAGCGGATGTCGCACCCCGTTCGAGCCGTCGAGGACGTACTCGCGGGGTACGACGTGTATGACCTGCCTCCCCTCGCGGGTGGCCGACAGGCGGGCCTCTTCCTCGAGCCGCTCCAGGAAGGGCTGCGTGACCGTCAGGTCCTCCCCGCGGTTGAGCAGCGTGACCTCGACCCGGGCGCACTCGACGTGGCTGCCCGCGATACCCACGACGACCCGCGAGCCGGCCGGGACCCCGCAACGCTCCAGCGCCCGCGCCACCGTATCGGCGGCGGCGTCCCGGTCCACCACGACGCCCTTCCTGAGACCGCGGCTCGGCACCTCGCCCACCGAGACCACCTCGGCCGGGGTCTCCCCTCCGGGGGGCAGACCGGCGAGCGCGACCACCTTCGTGGTGCCGACGTCCAGCGCGTAGACCGGGCGTCGTGAGGTGCCCGCGCTTTCGTTACCCCCGGCCGGCATCCCCGGAGCTGCCGACCACCACGCGCTCCGGCGAGCGCAGATCGAAGACCTTCGCGGTGGGGTTGCGGCGCATGATCTCTTTCAGCGCCCGGGCCTGCGCGGTCGTCACCTTTCCGTAGAACACCACCTCGCGCCCGGACGCCCGGGCGTAGACCCCACCGGGGGTCACGCTGCTTATCCTCTGCACGCGCACGCCGTTTTTTTCGAGCACCCTGATACCGTCCACCACCCTCTCGAGCTCGTAGCGGTCGAGGTTCACGGGGCTGAGCCGGGCGCCCCCCGCGCCCGGCAGCCGGGTCCCGTCCTGCGCGACGAAGATCTTCTTTCCAGAGACGTTCGCCTCCAGGACGGCCCGCCGCTCCTCTACCTGGACCGTGACTATACCCGATCTCCAGTCCCGCAGCACCCTCGCGTCCTCGATCCAGGGGTTGGTCTCGAGCCTCCGGACCAGAAGCCCGGAGTTGAGGGTGAGGAGGCTCGAGCGGTCCGGGATCTGGGCCTGGACCTCCCGGGCGGGGACCACGCTGTTGCCCGTGACCCTGACGCCCTTCACCGGGAAGAGCAGCCCGGAGACGATGTAGACGGTCGCGGCGGTCAGGGCGGCGACGGCGACCGAGACCGAGATCGCACGCACGAAGCGGCCCGGCGAGAAGCGCACGACCCTCCCCTCAGAGTATGGCGAGCAGCTCATCGCCGACCCTGGAGACGTCCCCGGCGCCGAGGGTGAGCACGGTGTCCCCGCTCTCGCAGATCTCGCGCAGGACGCGAGGGATGACGTTGAGCTCCGGGAGGTAGTAGACCTCGGGCCGGTGCGGCACGTCGCAGATCGCGTCGACGATCAGCTTCCCGTTCACCCCCGGAAGAGGCATCTCCCCCGCGCCGTAGACCTCGGTGACGAGCACCGCGTCCGCCGCCGAGAACGCCCCGCCGAACTCCCGGTAGAGCCGGCGGGTGCGCGAGTAGCGGTGCGGCTGGAAGACCGCGATCACCCTACCTCCGGGCTCCAGCGTCGCCCGCGCCACCTCGAGGGTCGCGGCGAGCTCGGTCGGGTGGTGGGCGTAGTCGTCGACGACCCTGATGTTCGAGCGCACCCCCTTGAGCTGGAAGCGCCGCCGCACCCCGGAGAACGTCGCAAGGGCGCGGGCCGCCTCGCGGGCGTCGTGGCCGAGCCAGCGCGCCACCGCGGTCGCAGCGAGCGAGTTGAGCACGTTGTGCCTCCCGAAGACGCCGAGCTCGACCTCGCCGAGCTCCTTCCCGTCCTCGAGCAGAACGTAACGGTTCGGGCCGAGTACGCGCGCCCGGAGCTCCCCGCCGGAGATGCCGTAGGTGACCACCTCGCACGGAGCCCGGGAGGCGAGCTTCAGGCAGCGCTCGTCCTCGGCGCAGGTCACCAGCAGGCCGTCCTCCGGCAACCCCCCGACGAAGCGGGAGAAGGTCTCCAGGACGTCGTCGAGCGAGTGGTAGAAGTCCGGGTGGTCGAACTCGACGTTGGTCACCACGGCGGCCTCCGGCCTCAGGTAGAGCAGCGAGCGGTCGCTCTCGTCCGCCTCGGCCACCACGAGCTCCCCCGCACCGTCCAGGGCGTTGGATCCGATATCGTTGAGCTCCCCGCCGACGAGAACCGTCGGGTTCTCCCCGAGAACCCTGAGGGCGTGGGCGATCATGCTCGTCGTGGTCGTCTTGCCGTGGGTCCCGGCGACCGCGATACCCCGTTTGCCCTCCAGTATCTTGGCCAGGGCCTGCGCCCGGGGGATGACGGGGATGTCTCTCCTTCTCGCTTCGAGAACCTCCGGGTTGGTCTTCGGGATCGCCGTCGAGACCACCACGACCTCCGCCTCCCCGACGTTGGAGGCGTCGTGACCGATCACCACCGGAACCCCCGCCTCGCGCAGCCTCTTCGTGTAGCTGGACTCCTTGAGGTCGGAGCCGGTCACCTCGTGCCCTCTGGCGTGGAGGATCTGGGCGATGCCGCTCATCCCGGCTCCCCCGATCCCGACCATGTGTATCCTCACTTCCGTACCCTCCCCTGATCTTCCTTCCGCCGGGCCGCCTCGACGAGGGCCGCGGCCACCTCCGAGGCGGCATCCGGCGTCGCCAGCTCTTTCATCCGGGCGGCGAGCCGCTCCCGGCGCTCCCCGTCGCCGAGCAGCCCCTCGACCCTCTCCCTCAACCTCCGGGCGTCGACCTCCCCGTCCAGCATCATCTCCGCCGCCCCGCGCTCGGTGAAGTAGCGGGCGTTGTGCAGCTGGTGGTCCTGGGCGGCGTAGGGGTAGGGGACGAGTATAGCCGCCCTCCCGGCCGCCGCCAGGTCGAAGAGCGAGCCGGCGCCGGCCCTCGTGACCGCGAGCTCGCAGGCCGCGACGTAGCGCCAAAGCTCGGGCTCGTACTCCAGTATGAGGTGCCGCGGGTTCTTCGTCGAGAGCCGGCCGTAGTCCCTCCTGCCCGCGACCTGCACCACCGTGTACGGGGTCTCGCCGGAGCCGAAGGCCTCCTGGGCGGCCAGGTTGATCCTGAGCGCCCCCCCACTCCCGCCGAAGACGAGGACGACCGGCGGCTCGAGGCCGAGCTCTCCGAGCGCCCTCTCCCTGTCCGCCGCGAAGAACTCGCGCCGGGTCGGCATCCCCACCACCCGCGCCCCGCGCAGCACCCCGGCCGCCTCGGGGAAGGTCACGAACGTACCGGAGGCCACGCGGCTCGCCAGCCGGTTCACCCGGCCGGGCACCGAGTTCTGCTCGTGCAGGAACGTCGGTATCCCGAGCGAACGGGCCGCGGCCACCGCCGGCGCGCTCGCGTACCCCCCGACCCCGAGCACCGCACCGGGCTCGAAAGAGCGCATCAGCCCGCGGCAGGCGAGCACGGCCCGGGCGAAGAGCGCCGCCGCCCGTCCCCGGTCGAAGAGGCCGCCCGCCATCCCCCGCAGCGGCAGCGGGTGGAAGGGGTATCCCGCCCGGGGCACCAGATCCGCCTCTATCCCCGAAGAGGCGCCCACGAACTCAACCGTGGCCCCCCGCCCGGCGAGCTCCCCGGCCACGCACAGCGCGGGGATCGCGTGCCCGCCCGTCCCGCCGCCCGCTATCAGTATCCTCGCTGGTGCTCGCACCCGCATCGACCTCTCTCACTCGCTCGCTGTCCTCGGATATCCGGTAGAGGATACCGACGGCTGCAAAAGATACCATCAGGCTCGATCCGCCGTAGCTCACGAACGGGAGCGTCATCCCGGCCAGCGGCAGCACACCGGTCGCCGCCCCGACGTTGAAGACCGCCTGAACGGTGAGCATCGTCGTGATCCCGGCCGCCACGCAGCGCGCGGCGGTCGTGGGCGCGCCGAGCGCGATCCTGTAGCCGGCGAGCGCGACGAAGACGAAGACCCCGATGACGACGAGCATCCCTATCAGGCCGAGCTCCTCGCCGATGAGCGCGAAGACCATGTCCGTCCGTATCTCCGGGATGTAGGCCACCCGCTCCCCGGCGCCGGGCCCGGCCCCGAGGAGGTTGCCGCTCTTTATCGCCAGCATCGACTGCACGATCTGGTACCCCGACCCCCTGGCCGAGGACCACGGGTCGAGGAAGGCGAGGAACCGCTGCCTGCGGTAGGGCTCGAGCAGCATGACCCCGACCAGCAGCACGGCCGACACCGCTCCCAGAGAGACCAGGCTCCGCGTGCGCACCTCGGAGGCGAGGAGCACCCCGCCGACCCCGGAGAGGATCACGAGCGAGGTCCCGAAGTCCGGCTCGGCGACCACCAGCAGGAAGAGCAGCCCGACCGCCGCGAGCGCGCCGACCGGGAACTTCCGGCCGGGCCGGTAGCGGGCGAGCGCGAAGCTCGCGACGAAGATGGCGGCCAGCTTGGCGAACTCCGAGGGCTGCAGGCTCAAAAACCCCAGGTCGAACCACCTCCTCGCCCCCCCGACTTCGGTCCCGATCCCCGGCACCAGGACCAGAAGCAGGGCCGCGAGCACGGCCAGGTAGAAGGCCGGGTAGACCCTGCGCCACGTGGTGTATCGGATCTTCCTGACTACCGCGAAGATGACGACCCCGAGCACGATGTGCGCCGCGCGCACGATCAGGTAGTGCGCCCCGTAGTCCCGGTAGGTGGCCGAGTAGACCATCACCGCCCCGAGCAGCGAGAGCCCGAGCGTGGCTAGGAACAGGTTGGACCGCAGGGAGGTACCGTGGCCCATCTATCCCTCCTCCTTCACGAGCCGGGTGAAGGCCTCTCCCCGCTCGGCGTATCCGGAGAACTCGTCGAAGCTCGCGCATCCGGGCGAGAGGAGCACCACGTCCCCGGCCCGGGCCTCCCGACGCGCCGCCTCCACCGCCCGGGCGAGGTCGGGCACCAGCAACAGCCTCCCGTCCATCGCCGCCTCCCGCGCCAGATATTCGTGTATCCCCGGCCCGGCCTTCCCGAAGCAGACCACCGCCCGGCAGCGGCCGAGGACGGGCAGAAGCTCCCCGAAGCCGGTCTCCTTCTCCGAGCCTCCGAGCAGGAGCACCACCGGCCGGTCGAAGCTCTCCAGGGCGGCGGCGACCGAGGAGGGGTTGGTCGCCTTCGAGTCGTCCACGTAGAGCACGCCCCCCCGTTCGGCGACGACCTGCAGGCGGTGCGGCTTGAGCCGGTAGGAGACGAGGGCCGCGTCGATCCCGGCCCGGTCCGCGCCGAGCCTCTGCGCCAGGGCCGCCGCGAAGAGCGCGTTCTCCAGGTTGTGCCGGCCGGTGAAAGAGAGCCGCCCGGTCTCGACGAGACGCTCGCCGCGCAGAAGTAGCCACCCGTCGCGCACCTCCGTTCCCTCCTCGCCGACCACGAGCGTCTCGGCCGCGAGCGACGGCGCCGCCCCGCTCCCGACCGGGTCGCGGGCGCTCACGACCGCGAGATCCTCCGGCCGCTGCCCCGCGAAGATCCTGAGCTTGTCCCGGGCGTACTCCTCGAAGGAGGAGTGCCAGTCGAGGTGGTCCGGCCGCACGTTGAGGAGGGCGGCGGCCTCAAAACCGAACCCTTCGAGGTAGTGGAGCTGGAAGGAGGAGAGCTCGAGCAGCAGCACCCCCGCGCGCCGCGCCTCCTCGACGCAACCGCTGAGCGCCCGCCAGGAGTTGCCCGCCACGGCGTGATCCACGCCGGCCTCGCGCAGCATCGCGCCCGCCATGTCCACCACGGTTGTCTTGCCGTTGGTGCCCGTCACCGCCGCGACCCGCACCCCACCTCCGAGCATCCCGAGCGCGACCCCGACCTCGGGCACGATCTCCATCCCCCTCTTCTCCGCGGCCGAGAGCACCGGGTCGGAGGGCGGCACGCCCGGGCTCACCACCACCCGCCCGACGCCCTCCAGGGCTTCGTCCGGGGAGACCCCGAGCCGTCCCTCGACCCCGAGCTCCCGCACGACCCGGCGCAGCTCCGGGGAGTCCGCCAGGTCCGCGGCGACGACCCCCATCCCGCCCTCATCGAGCAGCGCCCGGCACGCCGCGCGCCCCGACTCCCCGAGCCCGTAAACCAGTGTCTTCCCTGACTTCATGACCTCCTCACGCCGGGTTGTAGAGGGTGAAGTAGTAGAGGATGAACCCCGAGGCGGCGAAGGCCGCCTGCACGATCCAGAAACGCACCACGACCTTGTTCTCCTTCCACCCCGAGAGCTCGAAGTGGTGGTGGATCGGGGCCATCTTGAACACCCGCCGGCCGGTCATCTTGAAGACCGTGTACTGGATGATCACCGAGAGGGCCTCTATGACGAACAGCCCGCCCACCACCGGCAGGATCAGCTCGGTCTTGGTCAGGATGGCGGCCGCGGAGAGCACCCCTCCGATGGCCAGAGACCCGGTATCCCCCATGAACACCTCCGCGGGGTGCGCGTTGTACCACAGGAAGCCGACCGCCGCCCCGGCCATCGCCCCGCAGATCACGGCCACGTCGTACTGCCGCTCGAGGAAGGCTATCCCGGTGTAGGCGGCGAGCGCCAGCGTTCCGGTCCCGGCCGCGAGCCCGTCGAGCCCGTCGGTGAGGTTCACCGCGTTCGTCGTCCCGGCTATGACGAGCAGCGAGAACAAACAGAAGAACACCACTCCCAGTACCCCGGGACCGAGCATCAGGTTCCGGTCGAGCCCCGGCACCACGACCTCCTGCGTCATCCCGACGTAGTGCAGCGCCAGCACGTCCGCGACCACCACCGCCCCCACCTGCAAGAGGAACTTGTAGCGGGCGCTCAGCCCCTCGCTGCGCCGCTTGGAGATCTTCTGCCAGTCGTCGTAGAGCCCGATCCCGGCGGCCACCGCGATGATTATCAGCATCGCCACCGTCGTCCAGTTGAGCCGCGCCACGACCGCGAGCGCCCCCAGGAGCCCCAGCAGCATGACCACCCCGCCCATCGTCGGGGTGCCCGCCTTGATCAGGTGCGTCTGCGGACCCTCCTCGCGCACGAACTGGCCGAACTTCCGGCTCTGCAGAAACGCTATGAACTTGGAGCCGAGGCTGACCGTCACGAAGAAGGCGACCCCGGCCCCCAGAATCACGCTAAACAACGGCCAGGCTCTCTCTCAGCCTGCGGGTCAGGGCATCGAGCCCGACGCCGCGTGACCCCTTGACGACCACGTAATCCCCGTCCTCCAGGCGATCCTCCAGCACCCTGTGCGCCTCTTCGACGTCCCCGCACAGGATGGCCTCGCCGGAGAAACCCTCGGCGTACCAGCGCGCCTCGTCGCCCACGCAGACCAGAAGATCGAAGCCGAGCTCGTCCGCGAGGCGTCCGATCTCCCGGTGGTACTCCCGGGCCCAGAGCCCGAGCTCGTACATCCCGCCGAGCACGGCGACGCACCTCCGCCCCTGCTCTCCGGCCTGAGCCCTCGCGTAGCGCAGCACGGCCTGCATCGCCGCCGGAGAGGCGTTGTAGGTGTCGTCGTAGAGCACTATGTCCCCCCGCAGGCGGTAGACCTCCCCGCGCAGCCCGGTACGCTTCACCCGCGAGAGCCCCGCCGCGCACTCCTCCAGCGAGAGCCCCAGAGCGAGCGCCCCGCCCGAGGCGGCGAGCAGCGGCTCGACCAGGTGCGTCCCGAAGACGGGGCTTTGCACCGGCACGCTCCGCCGTCCGAGGTGCATCCTGAAACCGAGCCCTTCCGGCCCTTCCCTGACCTCCGAGGCCCAGAGGTCCACGCCTTCCTGCCGTCCCCGGCCGAAGGTTATCCGGCGGCGGAGGTTCCTCCCCTCGGCGATCGCGGCCGGGGGAACCCCCACCGGCGCGACCATCACGCCGTCGTCGGGAAGCGAGCGCGCGAGCTCCCCCTTGCCCCGGGCGATGCCCTCGATGCTCCCGAAAGTGTCCAGGTGCACCGGGGCGATGGCGGTGAGAACACCCACCTGCGGGGGGGCGATCCGGCAGAGGTGGGCGATGTCACCCTCGTGCGTCGCCCCCATCTCGAGCACCATCACCTCCGAGCTCTCGTTCGCCGAGAGTACGGTGAGCGGCAGCCCGATCTCGTTGTTGTAGTTGCCGCCGGTGGCGGTAACGTGCCTGCCCGCCGTCCTCAGGATGGCGGCGAGCGCGTCCTTGGTCGTGGTCTTGCCGACGCTGCCGGTTATCCCGACGACGACCGGGGGCTCGGGCTCCCAGGTCTCGATGCTCCAGCGCGCCAGACGCTGCAGAGCGTCGAGCGGGTCGCCCACCACGAGCGTGGGCCCCTCGACCGGCCGGCCGGCGACCACCGCCACCGCCCCGCGCGCGAGGGCGTCCCCGGCGTACTCGGCGCCGTCCACGCGCCCCCTGAGCGCGAAGAAGAGCTCGTCCGGCCCCGCCCGGCGGGAATCGATGCACACGCCGCGCACCGTCCGTCCGGCCCGTGCGCCCACCATCCGGGCCTCGATCACCCGGGCCACCTCTTCGAGCGGCGTGCCCCTCATGTCCGGCAGACCGCCTTCTTGTCGGGGGCCACGCCCGCGACCCGTGGGTCGGGCGGCACGTTGTAGTAGCTCAATGTGTAGCCCATGACCTCCCTGAAGTACGGTGCCACGACCGTCTCGCCGTAGATGTCCCCCTGCGGGTCGTCGACGATCATGAGCACCAGGTACCTGGGGTCGTTCGCCGGGGCGAACCCGATGAACGACGCGACGTAGTCCGTGCTCGAATAGGTGCCGGTCGCGGGATCGACCTTCTGGGCCGTCCCGGTCTTCCCGGCGACCCGGTATCCTGGGATCCTGGCGCAAACTCCCGTCCCCTTGTCGACCACGCTCTGGAGCATCCCGTTTACTATAGATGAGGTTCTGGGGCTTATCACCCGGGGTCCGGGCTTCGTGTCGTGCCCCTGCACCACGTGCGGGGTGACGAGCCGGCCGCCGTTGGCGATCGCCGCGTAGCCGGCGGCGAGCTGCAGCGGGGTGACGGTGAGCCCCTGCCCGAACGGGATGTTGCCTATCGTCGTCCCGCTCCACTGCCGATACGGAGGCACGTACCCCGGCGACTCGCCGGCGAGGTCTATCCCGGTCTTCTTCCCGAACCCGAACCGCTTTATGTACTCGTAGAGCCGCCGCCCCCCGAGCCTCTCGGCGATCTTGGTCGCCCCCACGTTGCTCGAGACCTGCAAGACCTTCGCCGGGGTCATCTGCTCCACCGGGTGCGGCAGGGAGTCGTGCACCACGGCACCGGGGATCTGGATCTGATCCGGCACCGCGAAGGTGGTGTGGGGCGTTATGACCCCCTCCTGCAACGCCGCGGCGATCGTGAAGGCCTTGAAGGTCGAGCCCGGCTCGTACGGGTCGGTGAGCACCCGGTCGCGCTGGAGTGCGCCCGGCGCCTGGTCGTAGTGGTTGTCGTCGTAGCCGGGAACGTTGGCGAGCGCGACGATGGACCCGTCCCGCACGTTCATGACGAGCCCCCTGGCGCTCCTCGCGTGGAAGCGGTGCATGGAGTCCGAGAGGGCCTTCTGCAGCTGCTGCTGCACCGCGGCGTTTATGGTCAGGCGCACGTCTTGCCCCTTCGAGAGCTTCTTGTCGTAGGTCGCCTCCACGCCCCCGTAGGCCCTGCCGTAGTCGCTGTAGTAACCGAGAAGCTGGCTCGCGAGATCACCATCCGGATAGACCCTCTTCGCGTCCGGCATGGTGTATATACCCTCTATGCCGAGGTCGCGCACCCTGCGAGCGACGTCGAGGTCCACGTTCCGGGCCACGACGCTGTAACCGCTCAGCCTGCCGTTCGACCCCCGTTTGGTGAGCAGCCCCTCGATCTCTTTCTGCTTCATCTGCCCCCCGAGGACGCGCGCGAGCTTCGCGGCGGCCTTCTTCGGGTCTTTGATCTGGTAGGGCGTGGCCACCACGTCGGCGGTCCTGACGGAGGTCGCGAGCTTCTGACCGCCGGCGCCGAGGATGCTCCCGCGCCCGGCGGCGGCGTCCTGCTGGGCCACTCCCCCCGCCTGCTCGGAGGCCAAAGCCCTGTACGCCCCGGTACCGTCCAGGCTCAGATAGGCCGCCCTGCTGCCCAGGAGAATCCCCGCGACGGCCACCCCGGCCGCCACCGCCCGCAGGCGCGAGCGGCCGGATCCGGGACGCGCGCGGGATCGTCTCCCGCGCCCGGTTTTCATCCTCCGCCTATCTTCCTCCTCCTTTGGCGCTCTTCTTCTGGGCATTCTCCCCATCCTCCCCGATCTTTCTCCCTACGACGTAGACCTTCATCTCGTTGCCGCCCGGGTCCTTCATCCCGAGCTCCGTACGTGCCAGGGTGCGTATCCTCTGCGGCCGCGAAAGCCGCGCCACCCGGACGTCGAGCTTCTCCCCCTGAGCCTGCATCCGGGCCTGCTGCTGCCTGAGATCCTGCACCCGGGCGTCCAGCCGGCTCGAGATGGCGTGCACGTAGACGTTGCCGAGCATCAGCAGCACGGGGACGACGACGAGCGCGAGGAACCTCCGGCGCCGGATGGCGGCACGCCGGCGCATCTGCCGGCGGCGCCGGATCTCGCGCCGCCGGATCTCACGCTCCCGCTCGTCGCCCCTCTCCCAGATCTCCGGCGACCACGCACGCCCCCGGTTCTCCTGCGGGACGGCCACCTAAGCCTCACCCTCCCTCGGAGGCTCGGCGGTACGTACGGCGCTCCTGAGCCGGGCGGAGGCGCTGCGGGGGTTGCGCCCCACCTCTTCCCGCGAGGGACGCATCACCTTCGCCCGCCGGAACGTCGGACGGGCCCCGCAGACGCAGACCGGCAGCTCCGGGGGACAGGTGCACCTGCCCTCCCTCTCCTTTATGAACCGCTTGACGATCCGGTCCTCCCCGGAGTGGAAGGAGACGACCACGAGCCTCCCTCCCTCCCGGAGCAGACGCTCCGTGGCCTCGAGCGCGCGCCGGAGCCCGCCGGGTTCGTCGTTGACGTGCATCCTCACCGCCTGAAAGACGCGCTTGGCAGGATTGCCCCCCCGACGCCTCCAGCCAACCGCCGCCCTCACCGCCTCCGCGAGATCCGTCGTGGTCGAAAGCGGGCGCCGCGCGACGACCTCCCGCGCGATGCGGCGGGCCTCGCCCCGCACGACGTCCCCGTGGCGCACGAGGATCTCCGTGATCTCTTCTTCGGAAGCCCCGTTCAGGAAGTCCGCCGCGGAGAAGCCAGAGGTCGGGTCCATCCTCATGTCCAGCGGCCCCTCGCGCACGTAGCTGAAGCCCCGGCCGGGGTCGTCGACCTGGTGGCTCGAGAGCCCGAGGTCGAAGAGGACCGCGTCGACCCGCCAGCCCTCCTCGACCATCTCCCGCAGGACCTCGTCGTAGGGGCCGGGACGGAAGACGAAGCGCGCGTCGCGCACCAGCGCGGCCCGCCGCCCCGCCTCCGGGTCCCGGTCCACCCCAACGACTCTCCCATCCTCCCCGAGCAGCTCCAGTATCCTGCGGGTGTGCCCACCGCCGCCGAAGGTGGCGTCGACCACCGTCTCGGAGCCCCGGAGGTCGAGCGCCTCCATCACCTCCTCGAGCATGACCGGCGTGTGCGAGAGCGCCATCACGCCTACAGCTCCCTCCCGGCGAACTCCTCGACGATCTCAGCGAAGCTCTCGTCCGCGCTCTCCACGTAGCGGTTCCACTCCCCGGTGTCCCAGATCTCCAGCCGGTCATCGACGCCGGCGAGAGTCACCTCCCGCTCCAGCCCGGCATAGCGTGCGAGCTTCGCCGGGATCAAAACACGCCCCTGCCGGTCGAGCGTCGCCTCGAAGGCCATCGAAAAGAACATCCTCGAGAGCTGACGCCCCCGCGCCGAAAGATCGGCATTGGCCTTTATGTTGGCCTTGAACGCCGCCCACTCCTCAGGCGGAAACGCAAACAGACACCGGTCCACACCCTTGGTGATCACGATGCCACCCTCGAAGTACGGCCGGAGCTTGGAAGGGAGGGTGAGACGCCCCTTCTCGTCCAGCGTGTGCTCGTACTCGCCAAGAAGAGCCAGGGCACCTCCCTCCCACTACGCTCCACTTTGACCCACGGCTGCGCTGATTCTTGCATATCCATCTCCAAACCGCAATCGGTGGTGGTGCGAGAACCCCTCCAACACCATCTGGAGGTCGTCGATACGCCTTTATCCCCCCTCCCCAGGGGTATGGACCCCCTCTAACAGAGGATTTTTCGTGGAAGATGTCCGGGGTGGCCGAAGGGTCTGCGCGCGGGATGAAATGTCAATATGTCGGGGTGTACATACCGCGCGCTACAACATATCGGAGAAGATGAAATTGGGGCTATGATTTCTGGGAGATGGTGGTAAGGGGTGTGGGCCCACCAGGACTCGAACCTGGGACCGTCCGATTATGAGTCGGATGCTCTGACCAACTGAGCTATGGGCCCGCTGGGGGCTCCCCTGGCTGGACTCGAACCAGCAACCCTTCGGTTAACAGCCGAATGCTCTGCCAATTGAGCTACAGGGGAATATTTGCGGGGCGTAATTATACGGGTGGAGGGTCTGGTATTCAAGGAACGGCGGGGACGTCGCGCATCGCCCTCTCCAGCAGGCGGGCACGGGCGTGCAGCTTCGCCTTGAGGTCGTAGTCGGTGGTCTCGCGTTTGAGGCGCCGGCAGCTGAGGACGCCGAGGCGCAGCCAGGCTTCGCGCACCGACTCGCGGGTGGGATAGAGCCGCTCTCCGTAGCTGGCCAGCTCTCCGACGGCGTCCATCCTGCTCCGGAGCCGCTCGTCGGTGAGCACGCCGTCGAGGCTCTCCCCGGCGTGATCCCCGAGGATGGAGAAGATCTCCGCCTGTTCGCGGTCCGAGAAGTCCTCTTGCCGCAGGAAGAAGGGCTCCGGCAGGACCGGGGAATCCACCCCCTGGCGGAGGAGAGGGCCGGTGAGATCGGGCCGGGTGAGCATGAGAGCCAGGACCTCGCGCCCGGCCTGCAGGTGTGGGTCGTCCGGAGAGAGGCGGTCATACCCCCGCACCGGCACGTCCCCGACGGAACGCTCCTGCAGGAGCCGGGCCGGAACCCCGAGGGCCTCCGAGGCGATCCGCACGGCCTCCCGGCGCAGTACGGGATCGTGCAGACCCCGGATCATGGCGCGCACCTCCGGCAGGGCCCGCGATCGGCTCGCGGCGTCGGCCCCCATGTACCGCCCGGCGATGCGCCGGATGCCGTACTCCATGACCGGCACGGCGCCGGAGAGCATGGAGGAGAGCTCGGAGGCCGGGTGCGAGAGGACCCAGTCGGCCGGATCCTCCTCGAGCTTCATGACCCGCACGTCGAGCCTGAACCGGGCCGCGGCCGCGGTGACCCGCTCCACGGCCTTCTCGCCCGCGGCGTCCGGGTCGAACAGGAGGTATATGGTGTCGGCGTGGGCGCTCAGGGTCCTGAGGTGCGCCTCGGTCATCGCCGTCCCGAGCGTCGCCACCACGTTCTCCACCCCTCCCTGATGGAGCATCAGCACGTCCGTATACCCCTCCACGACCACCGCCGACCGCTCCCTTCGCATCGCCCCCGCCGCCTGCGGCAGCCCGTACAGCAGGTTCCGCTTGTTGAAGACCTCGGTCTCCGGCGTGTTCAGGTACTTGGGCATCCCCTCCCCGACGACCCGCGCCCCGAAACCCACCACCCGCCCCCGACGATCCGAGATCGGAAACGTGATCCTGCCCGCAAACCGCTCCCTCCCCCGACGCGACAGCAGCCCCGCGAGCCCGAGCTCCTCCTCCCCGACCCTGACCTTCCGCATCGCCCGCACGAACGCCTCCCTCCCCCCCTCCGGCGCATAGCCCAGCCTGAATTCTCCTATAGTAGATTGCGAGATTCCGCGCTCTGCGAGGTACCTCCGCGCGCCCTCTGCGGTGCGGGAGTGGGTGAGGAACTTGTGGTAGTAGACGGCGGCGGCGGCGAGGGCCCGATAGATCCTGCGCCGGCGGGACTCGGCCCGTCGGGCCCTCTCCGCCTCTTCGGGGGAGGAGGATTCGTATTCGATGCGCAGGCCGTTCTTCTCGGCCAGGTACTGGACGGCCTCGGCGAAGGTCGTGGAGCGCAGATCCTGCACGAGCTTTATCGCGTCTCCCCCCCTCTGGCAGCCGAAGCAGTAGTAGAGGCCGAGGTCCGGGGAGACGCTGAAGGAGGGGGTTTTCTCCTGGTGATCCGGGTAGGGGCAGAGGCCGACGAAGCGGGCGCCCTGTCTGCGCAGGGCGGTGAACTCCGAGGCCGCCTCGACGACATCCGCGGCCTGTCGAACCTCGTCTATGGTGCGGCGTGAGATCCTCAAAACCCTTCAGCCCGCTCCCCGCAATCGATATCCGCCGGGGGTAATGTTACCCTACGCGTCGTGAGTTTCGGAGCCGGAGGAGAGTACGCGGACCTTCCCCCCGGGGTGAGCTTCGCCCCGAAGGACGAGCCTCTGCGCCGCGACATCAACCGGCTCGGGCGCGTGCTGGGGCGGGTTCTGATCGAGCGGGAGGGTAGAGGGTTTTTCGAGAGAGAGGAAGAGGTGCGGCTGCTGTGCAAGCGGTTGCGCTTCGACTACGATCCCGCCCTCGAAGAGAAGCTCCGGCGGCGCATAGCCGCGATGAGCGCGGTGGAGCTCGAGAAGCTCGTGCGGGCCTTCTCGGTGTACTTCCAGCTCGTCAACATCGCCGAGCGCTACCACCGCGTCCGGCGCCGGAGGCAGTACGAATCGTCCGACGAGAACCCGCCGCAGCGGGCTTCGATCGGCAGCGCCATGCTCGGCTTCAGGGAGGACGGAATCGAAGCCCGGCGGCTGCGCGAGCTGCTCGCCCGGACGAACGTCACGCTGGTCCTCACGGCGCACCCCACCGAGGCCATGCGGCGCACGGTGCGCAACAAGCACACGCGCATAGCGGAGGTGCTCGAGGAGCTGGAGGTCAGGGATCTCACCTGGCGGGAGCGGCGGCGCCTCGAAGAGAAGCTGCACGAAGAAGTCTCCCTCCTGTGGCAGACGGACGAGCTCCGCTCCCGGCGCCCCGAGGTGCGGCAGGAGATAGAACGCACGCTGCAGTTCTTCGAGAAACCCCTGATCTCCGCCACGCTCGACGTCTACCGCGAGCTGGACGACGAGCTCGCGCGGCGCTACCCCGGCGAAAGGTTCGAGATCGGACGGGTGCTGGAGTTCGGATCCTGGGTCGGCGGGGACCAGGACGGCAACCCGATGGTGCATCCGGAGACCCTGCTCGAAGCGCTCGAGATGCAGCGGAGGATCATCCTGAACAGGCACCTGGAAGACATCCTGGCGCTCGCCGACCATCTGAGCCAGTCAGCCAGGTTCTCCGGGGTTTCGCCGGAGCTCCGGGAGTCGCTGCTCCGGGACGAGGAGCGCTTCCCGGAGCTCGCGGGATGCTCCAGCGAAGCCGACCCGGACGAGCTCTACCGGCGCAAGCTGCTCCTCGTGGCCGGTCGCCTGAAGAAGACGCTGGAGGAGCCCGGCTCGCCGCAGGCCTACGCCGGGGCCGAGGAGCTCCTGGAGGAACTCGAGCTCATCAGGCGTAGCCTGATCTCCGGCGGAGACGAAAGGACCGCCTCGGGGAGGCTCAGGGACCTCGTACGTCAGGTGGAGGTCTTCGGGTTCCATCTGGCCAAACTCGACGTCCGGCAGGAGAGCTCGCGGCTCGTGCGGGCCGCCTCGGAGATCACGCAACGCCTCGGGGTGGGAGAGCTCCTCCCGCTCGGGGAGGAAGAACGCTGCTCGCTGCTGCGCTCCCTCATAAGCCGCAGCGAGCTTCCGGAGGAGGTAGAGGGGCTCTCGCCGGAGGCTTCGGAGGTCTTCGAGACGTTCACGAGCATCAGAAAGGCGCAGGAAGAGTTCTCCGGGCGCCCGGTCGAGAACTTCGTCCTGAGCATGGCCCACCACACGAGCGACGTGCTCGCCGTCCAGTTCCTCGCCCGGCTCGCCGGGCTCATCGACGTCTCCACAGACGGCGGGTGTGCAAGGAGCAGGATCCGGGTCTCCCCCCTCTTCGAGACGATCGACGACCTCGAGCGCGCCCCGGAGGTGCTGGACGCGCTGCTCTCCGACCCCTTCTACCGCTCCTCGGTGGAGAGGGACGGCAACCTGCAGGAGGTGATGCTCGGCTACAGCGACTCGGGCAAAGACGCCGGTTACATCACCAGCAACTGGGCGCTCTACCGGGCCCAGCAGAGGCTGGTCGAGGTCGCCCGCGAGCACGGGGTCGTCCTGCGGCTCTTCCACGGGCGCGGAGGCTCGGTGGGCCGTGGTGGAGGTCCGAGCTACGAGGCCATAAAAGCCCAGCCCCCCGGCACCATCGGGGGGAGCATCAGGATCACCGAGCAGGGCGAGGTGATCTCGTTCAAGTACGGCATGCGGGGCCTCGCCCGACGCAACCTGGACACCACCCTCGCCGCCGTGCTGGAGGCGAGCGCCGGGCAGGGCGTCATCGAGCCCGAAGAAGCGTGGGTGCGGGCGATGGAGGAGATCTCGGCCCGCTCGCGGGAGGTCTACCGGGCGCTAGTCTACGGCGACGAGGGGTTTTTGGACTTCTTCTCCGCGACCACCCCCATAAACGAGCTCTCGCTCTTCAACATCGGGAGCCGCCCGGCCCGAAGGGCCTCCCGCCCGGACGTCGAGAGCCTGCGCGCCATACCGTGGGTGTTCGCCTGGACGCAGAACCGGCTCCTGCTCCCCTCGTGGTACGGGGCGGGAACGGCCCTCTCGGAGCACGCGCGAAGGGACGGCGGGCTGCGCACGCTGCGCCGGATGTACGAGAGATGGCCCTTCTTCAAAACCCTCATGGATTTCATGCAGATGACGCTCGCGAAGAGCGACCCGCGCATCGCCGAAGGCTACACGTCGCTACTTCCCGACGAGGAGCTGCGCCGGAGGCTCTGGGAGCGCGTCGCCGCCGAGCACGCGGCGTGCGTGCGCTCGGTCCTCGCCATAACCCGAAACGAGAACCTCCTGGACAACAACCCGGTGCTGCAGCGCTCCATCCGGCTGCGCAACCCCTACGTCGACCCGATCTCGCAGGTACAGATCAACCTGCTCGGCAGGCTGCGCTCCCTGCCGGAAGGCTCGGAGGAGCGCGAGGAGGTGACGCGGGCGATGCTCTTCACGATCTCCGGCATCTCCTCCGGGATGCTGAACACCGGCTGATCCGCCGCCCCTTGCCGGGACGGCGGGAGACGCAGACGCGCGCAATACCGTATAACTTCCATGGTACGAGATCCGGGAGGCTTTGGATGAAACACGCCACTCTCGCCACGCTCGGGGCCCTGGCCCTGCTCCTGCTGCTGGCCGGCTGCGGAGGGTCGTCCGGCGGCAAGGAGAACACCGGCGGATCCGTCACGATCTCGGCGAGGAGCACGAGCAGGTTCGGGGACATCCTGACCGGCCCGAACGGTCACACCCTCTACGTCTTCGGCGCCGACCGCGGAGGCAAATCCACCTGCTACGGGAGCTGCGCCAAAGTCTGGCCCCCGCTCATCACGCGAGGGGCTCCCTCCGCCGGGTCGGGCATCCCGGCGAGCAAGCTCGGGACGATCCGGCGCCACGACGGCAGCCTGCAGGTCACCTACGCCGGCCAACCGCTCTACTACTACTCGGCGGACCGGGCCCCGGGAGAGACGAAGGGCGCGGGCAAGCGCAGCTTCGGCGGCCGGTGGTACATGGTCTCCCAGACCGGGCTCAGGGTCGGGGGCTGATCAGCCGAAATCCGGGTCGCTGCGCGGCACGAAGATCCGCTCGTAGAGCGAGAGGGCGTAGCGGTCGGTCATCCCCGCGACGAAGTCCGTCGTCTCGGTGATCGGGTCCGGGTCGCTCTTCGCGCGCTCCTCGGGGTGCTCCAGGTAGTACTCGAAGAGGGCGCGCACCACCCCCCCGGCCTTCTCATTCTCCCGCGAGCGCGGGTTGCGGTAGACGTTCTCGAACAGCCACGCCCGAAGCTGCATGAAGGGCTCGTATATCCGCTCGGAGAGCGCTATCTCCCCCCGCTCTTCGGAGGTCCGGATCAGATCGCGCACCAGCGTGTCTATCCGGACGCTCATCCTCTCCCCGAGAACCTCGAGCGGCCGGCGCGGCAGCTCCTCGGCGCGGATGACCCCGGCCCGCAGCGCGTCGTCCACGTCGTGGTTGACGTAGGCGATCCTGTCGGCGAAGTGGATGATCCTGCCCTCCAGCGTCGCGGGGTTCCCCTCCGCGGTGTGGTTGAGTATCCCGTCGCGCACCTCGAAGGTGAGGTTGAGCCCCCGGCCGTCCTTCTCGAGCACGTCCACCACCCGCAACGAGTGCTCGTTGTGCCTGAAGGAACGCCCGTAGGAGGCGAGTATCCCGTCGAGCGCGTACTCGCCGGTGTGCCCGAACGGGGTGTGCCCCAGGTCGTGGCCGAGCGCGATCGCCTCGGTGAGGTCCTCGTTGAGCCCGAGCGCCCGGGCGACGGTGCGTGAGATCTGCATCATCTCCAGCGTGTGGGTGAGCCGGGTGCGGAAGTGGTCCCCGTCGGGCGCGATGAAGACCTGGGTCTTGTGCATCAGGCGCCGGAACGCCTTGGCGTGGATGATCCTGTCGCGGTCGCGCTGGAACTCGTTGCGGATGCCGTCCGGCGGCTCGGGCCGGAGTCGCCCGGAGCTGGCCGGGCACGCCCTGAGAACCTTCTCTCCCCTCATGCCGGACGCCGCAGCGCGCGCTCCATGGAAAAGACCCCCGGCGCGTGCGCGCGCACGTGCGCGCGCACGGCCCGCAGGACGCTCTCCTCGACCCTCCCTTCGACCGCGGCCAGCCTCATCGGCCCGGCGAGGAGAGAGGCGAGCGCCCGACCGGCCCCCGGGGCGAGCGCGAAGGCGTCCCCGACCCCCCGCGCGCACGCCTCGCAGAGCACCCCGCCGAGTTCCGGGGAGTAGCGCGCCACCTCCCCGACCTCCTCCCCGCAGACGCCACAGGCGTCGAGCCGGGGAGCATACCCCGCGAGAGATGCGAGCTTGAGCCCGAACGCCGCCTCCACGGCCCCGAAGCCGCCCTCCCTGCCCTCCAGCGCCTCCAGCGCGTGGAAGAGCAGGTTGAAGACCCTCCGGTCCGCCTCGCCGCCGGCGAGCGCGCGCACGGTGCGCACCATCCTCCCCGCCGCCTCGAAGCGGGCGAGGTCCTCCTTGACCCCGCGGAAGCTCCGCAGCGTCTCGACCTGGGTGATCGTATCCAGCGTACGGCCCCGGTAGGCCATGAACTCCACGCAGCACAACGGTTCGAGCCGCCCCCCGAAGCGGGAGCGCGGGCGGCGCACCCCCTTGGCGATCGCCGAGACCATGCCCCCGTCGGCGGTGTAGAGGTCCAGGATGCGGTCTGCCTCGCCGTAGCGCATGGAGCGGAGGACGATCCCCCTACTCCTGTAGACCGCCATCCTCCGCCTCCTTCATGACCTGCACGCTGCGGCTCATCCCGAGACGCGAGGCCCCGGCGTTGAGCATCTCGAGCGCCTGCTCCAGGCTCGAGATGCCGCCCGAAGCCTTGACCGCGAGCCCCTCCGGGGCCTCCTCCCTGAGCAGCGCCACGTCCTTCGCGCTGGCCCCCGCCGGCCCGAAGCCGGTCGAGGTCTTCACGAAGTCCGCCCCGCTGGCCGCGACCATCTGCACCGCCAGGCGTTTCATCTCGTCCGTGAGGTAGGCGGTCTCTATTATCACTTTGAGGACAGCGTCGTTGAGACCGTTGTTCATCGCGACGACGCTGACCTCCTGCGTGAGGCTGGAGAGCTCCTCCGCGACGTAGGAGAAGTCCCCCGAGAGGAATCGAGAGATGTTCATCACCACGTCGACCTCGGAGGCGCCCCCGGAGATCGCGTCGCGCACCGCCGCCTGCTTGACCCGCGTCACGTCCGCCCCGAACGGGAACGAGACCACCGTCCCGACCTTCACGTCGGTCCCGCGCAGCTCCCGCGCGGCCAGCCTGACGTAACAGGGAGGCACGCAGACGCTCGCGAAGTGGTGCTCGACCGCCTCCTGGCACAACCGCACGATCTCCTTCTCGGTGGCGTCCGGCCTGAGCAGGGTGTGGTCTATGGTCTTCGCAAACTCCCGCACCCTCATCGCCAAGAACGCACCTCCCTCACACGCTCCACGACCGCCATTATAACCCCAGCCTCTCGAGAAACTTCGGATCGCGCCGCCACCCCGGCGTCACCCTGACCTTGAGATCGAGGTATATTCTGGTGCCGAGCAGCCGTTCGACCTCCTGACGCGCCTCGGTCCCTATCCGCTTTATGGTGCGGCCTTTTTCGCCGAGCACGATCATGCGCTGGGAGGGACGCTCGACGTGGAGGATGGCGTAGATGACGGTCACGTTCTCCTTGCGCTCGACCTCCTCTATCTCGACCGCGACGGCGTGCGGCACCTCCTCGCGCAGGACGTTGAGTGCCTTCTCGCGGATGTACTCGGCGATGATCATGGACTCCGGGTAGTCGGTGACCTGCCCCTCCGGGAAGTAGAGCGGCCCCTCGGGCAGAAGCTCGACTATCGCGCTCTCGAGCGGCCCCAGGTTCAGCCCGCTCACGGCGCTGGTCATGAAGACGTCGCGCCACCCGCCCAAACCCTCGACCTCCTCGACGACGGGCAGGGCGTCGTCCCGGCGCCTGAGGAGGTCGACCTTGTTGACGCAGGCGATCGCCGGGGTGCCGGAGTGCGCGATGAGGTCCGCCACGTAGCGGTCCCCGCGCCCTATCTCCTGGGTCGCGTCGACGAGGAACAGGATCGCATCGGACTCCGAGAGGCTCGCGACGACCCGCTCCTGCATCCGGGCGCGCAGCGCATCGCGCGGCTTCTGCGAGCCCGGGGTGTCGACGAAGACGATCTGGTATCCGGGACCGTTCTTCACGCCGCGTATCGAGCTGCGTGTGGTCTGGGGACGCGGCGAGGTGATCGAAACCTTCGCCCCCACCAGCCGGTTGACGAGCGTGGATTTCCCCACGTTGGGCCGCCCGACGACCGCGACGAACCCGCTCCTGAAACCCTCTCCACCCTGCACTACAGATCCTCCGGCCCGAACGCGTGCGGCAGTATCTCCTCGAAAGGATACGACACCGCCCGCCCGTCCTCCTCGACCACCACCTCCCGGCAGCCGAACTCCAGGAGCACCTGCCGGCAGGCCCCGCACGGGAAGCACGGCGCCGCACCGGACCCCGCGACCGCGACGGCGGAGATCTCGCGCTCCCCCGACGCCACCATCGCGCAGACCGCCCCCCGCTCGGCGCAGATGGCAAGCCCGTAGGAGGCGTTCTCGACGTTGCAGCCCGTGTACACCCGCCCCGACCCCGAGAGCAGCGCCGCCCCCACCCGGAAACCGCTGTAGGGGGCGTAGGCCCGCTCCGACGCCTCACGCGCCGCCCGAAGGAGCTCCTCTCTCCTCTGCGCGCTCACAGCAGCTGGAAGACCGCCACGCTCACGAGGGTGCCGAGGACCGCCCCCGCCACCACCTGATAGACGCTGTGTATCCCGCCCTCGACCCGGCTCTGACACACCAGGAGCGCCATGACGAGCGCGATGAGCGAGACGATGCCGCCGTGCGGCCCGCGGGCGGCGATGAAGCTCAACGCCACCCAGCCCCCGAAGGCCACCGCCGCGTGCCCCGAGGGCATCCCCCCGGCGAAGGCGCTCGGCGCGTGGGTGAGCGCCTTCACCAGCAAGACCAGGAGCACCACGAGCCCGAGCGCGACGAGCGTCAGGCTCGCCGGCGAGCGGCGCACGGTCTCTATGACGTGCAGCGTCGGCGGCCCGAGCTTGTCCGCGAGCACCAGATACCCGACCAGCACCGCCCCCACGCTGGAGACCAGCACCGCCCCGGCCGCCACGTCCTTGGCCAGCTTGGCCAGCGGATGATACTCCTCGGTCACCAAGTCCACCGCGAACTCCATCGCCGTGTTGAGCAACTCCGTCACCAGAACGAACATTATCGCCAGGATCAGGGCCACCAGCTCGAGCGCGCTCACCCCCACCAGCAAGCTCACCACGAGCACGACCACCGCCGCGGTGACGTGGATGCGCATGTTGCGCTGCGTGCGCACCGCGTAGACCAGCCCATGATAGGCGTGCTCGAAGCTGCGGATCACCTCCTGCTGCCGCTTCTTCTCGCGCTCAGCCTCGCGCCCCGCCGGCATCCTCGATCACCTCCGCCTGCAGCCGCGCCATCTCACTCCCCTCGAAATCCTCCCCGTGGTCCATCCCGGCCAGATGCAGCGCCCCGTGCACCACCAGCTCCTCCACCCCCATCTCCGGGCTCGCACACTCCGGACAGATCACGACCTCCCCCACCATCTCCCCGTACGGCCCGTCCAGCTCGAAGCTGAGGACGTCCGTCGGGGCATCCTTTCCTCTGAACCTCAGGTTCAAGTCATGGATGGTCGAGGCGTCCACCAGAACCACCGAGACCTCGCCCATACGCTCCGGGTCTAACCCGCACCGCCGGAACGCCGCCCCGCACAGCTCCGTCGCCCGCTCCCCGGAGAGGAGCCCGCAACCGACCTCGTCCAGAACCTCTACATTAAACCTGCGGTACACGTTCATTTACTATATTTCGTAGGTTCAGGTTTAGGTTTACCCGGTGGCAGGGCCTCCGGGTATTCGATGCGGGGGCCGAGGAAGCCGATCATGGCTTCGAGGATGGCGTCGCCGACCTCGTGGATCTCGCGCACGGTCAGCTCGCAGCGGTCGAACTGTCCGTCGTTGAGCTTGGAGTTTATGTGCTGGTTGACGATGTCCTCGATACGCTTGGGGGTGGGTTTTTCGAGGGAGCGGACGGTCGCCTCCACGGAGTCGGCGAGCATCACTATCCCGGCCTCCTTGCTGCGGGGCAGGCCGCCGTGGTAGCGGAAGTCCGACTCGTTGACGGCCTCGCCGCTCCTCTGGCTCTCTTCCAGGGCCTTGCGGTAGAAGTACTCGATACGGGTCGTACCGTGGTGCTGGGCTATTATCTCGACGATCTCCTCTGGCAATCCCCAGCTGCGGGCCAGCTCTATCCCGTCCTTGACGTGGCGGCGCAGGATCTTGGCCGAGAGCGTCGGGGAGAGGTTCTCGTGCGGGTTGGAGCGTCCGATCTGGTTCTCTATGAAGTAGAGGGGGTGTTCGATCTTCCCGATGTCGTGGTAGTAGGAGCCCACGCGGGCCAGGAGAGCGTTGGCCTCTATCCGTTCGGCCGCGTTCTCGGCCAGGTTCCCCACCTGCATCGAGTGGCTGAAAGTCCCGGGCGCCCGGCGCAGGAGCTGCTGCAGGAGTGGGTGTCCCGGGTCCGAGAGCTCGAGGAGACGCATCGGGGTCAGGAAATTAAAGGTGCTCTCCAGGAGCGGCAGCATGACCATCGCGATCATGAGCGAGAGGAAGCCGTTGCCGAGCCCGTAGCCGCCCTGCCGCAGCGCCACGTGCAGCCCCGCCCCCCCGATGAGGGAGACCGCGAAGGTCACCACGGCCATCACCACCGCCACGAACAGCCCGGCCCGCAGCAAATCCATCCGCGAATCCGCCCGCACCACGGTGTAGACGGCGAACCCCGAGGAGAGCATCAAAGTCGCGGTGAGCAGGTCGTCGTTCTGCCCGATTATCCCGAAGTTCACGCTGCAGATGACGACGAGGAGGAACATCAGGCGGGGGCCCAGGAGGATGGTCCCCAGGATCGAGAAGCCCGCGAGAGGGATCAGGTACGGGTTGAGCGAGAAGTACACGAAGGCCCGCGCGACGGCGGTGAAGAGGATCGTGAGCGCCGAGGCCAGAACCAGCCGGGTCGCCGCCTTGGTTTTGAGGATGCGCCGCCTGAAGCGCTCCAGGAAGTACCAGGCGACCCCCATCTCGGCCGAGACCACGAGCGCCACCCCGAGCAACGCGGTCCAGGGCTTGGTGCTGTCGGCCTTGCCCAGCGCCTTCAGCTCCGCCAGCTTCTCCCGGTCCACGACCTCCCCGCGCGAGAGCACCAGCTCACCCTGCTGCACGCTGGACGTCACCGGCCTGACCCTGGAGGCCGCCTGCCGACGGGCCTTCTCCGTCGCGGCGTTGTCGACGACGTAGTTCGGCTGCAAAAAATCCCGGCTCAGGATGCTCACCAGCGACCTCACCTCGCCCGGCGTCTCGTGGCCCGCCGCCTGCGAGAGCCTCAGG